>Ga0105048_10008680_pt1 | contig 16246 bp, 10 predicted proteins | sample MAT05_FD_78382 | JGI IMG/M metagenome (GOLD analysis project Ga0105048, IMG submission 78382) | Freshwater microbial communities from Lake Fryxell liftoff mats and glacier meltwater in Antarctica - MAT-05 | ecosystem: Environmental > Aquatic > Freshwater > Ice > Liftoff microbial mat | place...
CCGTGGCGCCCGTGAAGACTTTGATTTCTTCGATGCTGCCGCCGTTCAAGCGGGCGAAGTTCCGCGGGTTGGCGGAGTCGGACATGTACATCACTTCGAGGCTCTGCGGCGTGGTCGCTTGCGACGCCGTCGGGGCGATCTGCTCGATCAGCACTTTCTTCGAGGTCTCGAAAGGGTCGGTTTGAGTGCCGTCTTCGGCCTTGTAGCCGTCGGCCGTGCTCGGGCTGTCGTCGATGAGCACGAGGTGGTGTGTGCTGCGGGCTTCTTGGCCGGACAGGTCGAAGCCGAGGAAGCGGGCCAGCAGCAAGCCGATGAGGATCATCAGCAGGATGCGGAGGAGGAGGAGGAGCAACTGCTCGATGATCATCTTCCGCTTCATGCGCTTTTGCGCTTTGAGCAGGAACTCCATCGCCGCCCAATGGACGCGCTTGTAGCGCATCCGGTTGATCAGGTGGATGATGATCGGCGCGCTGACGAGCAGCAATCCGGCCAGCAGCGTCCACGGCTGCAGGTAGAAGCTCGAATCGAACGGACTGAGGAGCGCTTGGAACATCGCGGTGTCTTCTCTTGGAGGTCACGCTCGGCGTGACTGCTTTCGGACCCGTCACGCACAGCGTGACCTACTAGTGTCGGACGGGGGCTTTCCGCTCGGCCATCCGGCGGAACAGGAACCGGGACAACACGGCGTCGAGGTAGTCGCTGGTGCGGACGAGGTTGTAGTCCACGCCGAGTTTCGTGCAACCGCGGCGGACTTCGACCAAGTACTCTTCGAGCGCTTCGAGGTAGCCGTCGCGCAGGGCCTTCGGGTCGCAGAAGATGTCGGGCAATTCTTCCATACCTTCGAACTTCGTCATCCCGCCGAAGGGGAACGTCAGTTCGTCGTCGTCCATGACGTGGTAGACCACGACGTCTTGCTTGCGGTGCCGGAGCATCTCGAGGCCTTGGAACAACCGGTCGCGCTCGGTCAATAAGTCGGAGAAGATGATGACGACACCGCGCGCCGGCATCGTCTCGGCGACTTGCCGGAGCGACTTCAGCATGTCGGTCTTTTGGGCCGGCTTCGAGTAGTTGAGTGTGCTGGCGATGGCCGAGAGTTGCCGCTGCGAACTCTTCGGCGGGATGGCTTGTTTGACGTCCCAGCCGAAGCTGACCAAGCCGGCCGAGTCTTGCTGACGGACGACGAGGTAAGCCAAACAGGCCGCGCCGGTGCAGGCGTATTCGTACTTGTTCATCGCCCCGTTGCCGTAGACCATCGACTCGCTGGTGTCGACGACGAACGCGCAGCGGAGGTTGGTTTCGGCTTCGTACTGCTTGATGTAGAACTTGTTCGTCTTGGACCAGACCTTCCAGTCCAAGTGGCGGATGTCGTCGCCCGGGACGTAATCCCGGTGCTGGACGAATTCGATACTTTGGCCGAAGAAGGGGCTTTTGTGCATGCCCGACAGGAACCCTTCGACGACCTGCTTGGCGCGCAGGTCGAGCTGGGTGATCTTGGAGATCGTGGTCGGGTGGAAGAACCGCTTCGGATCGTCTGCGTCGGTGCGGGCCATGGTGGAACCATTTCGGATTGCGGATTGGGGATTTCGGATTTGAAGACTGCGGATGCCGGATGGAAAATCCGAAATCCGCAATCCCAAATCCGAAATCGAATCACGATGCGAAGATCTTCTTGAAGCGGTCGTCTTTTTCCAACTCGCCTTCGCGGCTCGGCGTTTCGTGTAGGATGCGCTTGACGACCATGTCCGTCGTGACGCCTTCCGACGCCGCCGTGAAGTTCGTCGCGATCCGGTGCCGCATGACCGGCAGGCAGATTTCTTGGACGTCTTCGACGGTGACGTACGACCGGCCGAACAGCAGCGCCCGCGACTTCGCCCCGATGATGAGGTTCTGCACGGCGCGGGGGCCGGCGCCCCAGCTCAACCAATCGCGGATGAACTTCGGCGCGCCCGGCATGCTGACGCGGGTCTGGCGGACGAGGGCCAAGGCATACTTGATGATGTGATCCGTCACCGGTACTTTGCGGACGAGCGTTTGCAGTTCCAAGATCTGCTCGCCCGTCAGCACCGTCGTCGGTTCGTCGCTGTGGGTCGAGGTCGTCCGGCGGGCGATTTCGAATTCTTCGTTGAAGCTCGGGTAGTTCACGAAGACCTTGAACATGAAGCGGTCTTGTTGGGCTTCGGGCAACGGATACGTGCCTTCTTGCTCGATCGGGTTCTGCGTGGCGAGCACGAAGAACGGGTTGCCGAGCTTGTGGCGGATGCGGCCGACGGTCACTTGGCGCTCTTGCATGGCTTCGAGCAGCGCGGCTTGCGTCTTCGGCGGCGTCCGGTTGATTTCGTCGGCGAGGACAACGTTGGCGAACAGCGGGCCGTTGAGGAAGCGGAATTCCCGCGAACCCGTCGTCCGGTTTTCTTCGATCACGTCGGTGCCGGTGATGTCCGACGGCATCAAGTCCGGGGTGAACTGGATCCGGCTGAAGTCGAGCGACAAGCACTTGGCCAGCGTCGAGATCATGAGCGTTTTGGCGAGGCCCGGCACGCCTTCCAGCATGCAGTGACCCCGGCCGAACATGGCGATCAGCAGCTCTTCGATGACCTGGTCTTGGCCGACGATGACCTTGCCGAGTTGCTTCTTGATTTCGCCGAATGCGTGCTTGAGTTTCTGCACGCTGTCCAAGTCGGTGTTGGTGAGTTCGGCGTCGCCGACCCGGGTGGCGCGGGCCAGTTTCACTTCGTCGATGTCGCTCATTCGTCGCTCGCGGGGGTTATGGTGTGGGGACGGAGTTCGGAAACAATGTCGATCGAAACCAACGAACGGGCCGCGCGGAATCGCCGCGGCCCGCTGGAGTTTTATCGTTTTAACGGTGGTACAGGGGGAGAATGCCCTTCTCGAGTTGCAGAATCGTCAGGGCGAAGGCGGTGGAAAGTATGGAACCGGTGTAACCGCCATTCCAGCTACCATCGGACGTCTGCGTCGATTTGTAATGTTCGAAGATCACTTCGCGGTACTTGCTCCAGAGCATGTGGTTCTCTTTCTTCTCCTCCGGGAAGAGCTTGCCGTAGCGGTCGTCGCCGAGCACGTAGACGGCTTGTGCCATGTAGTAGCTCTGGTATTCGTCGTGGCCGCCGCCCCGACCGCCTTGGCCGTAAATGTTGTCTTTGCAGAACTTGATCCACATCTTGGCGTATTTGTCATCGTACTGGCCGGAGCTGAACGCGCAGGCCACGGCCGCGGCCGTGATCGGCGGGCGCTCGGCCCCGGCTTGGGCGATCTGCCCTTGGCCGAGGTTATAGATGACCCCGCCGCGGGGCGTCGTGCATTTCCGCAGGTATTCGGTCGCATTGTCGATGATGCCTTTGGGCACGACGATCCCGGCGTTGCGGGCCGCCCGGAGACCTTGGAGTTGCGTGATCGTCGTCGAGCCTTCGTCGAAGCCGCCGCCGTCGGCCGAAGACACGTAGCCCCAGCCGCCTTGTTTCGTTTGGGCCTTTCCGCTGAATTCCACGGCTTTCTTGATGATCGCTTCGAGCTTCTTGCGGCGGTTGGCGTCTTCTTCTTCGCCATACACGCAGGACAAGAACATGAGGCCGAAGCCGTGGCCGTAGATGTAGCGGGACGATTCCGTCGGATTCTGCGGGTTGCCGAGGAGGCCATTGTTCTGAGAACGCGTCAGGAACCAATCGACGGCCTTGACGAGGTTATCGCTGTATTTGCCTTCGCGGAGGGTGCTGCCTTCCATCAAAAGGGCCATGCCGGCGAGGGCCGTCATCACGGTCGGGTAGCTGCCGCCGCCGGCGTCCCAGTGGCCGTCCGGGTTTTGGCTCTTCTTGAGGTACTCGAGGCCCTTCTCGACCATGTCGTCGGTGTTGATTTTCTTTTTATCTTGCGCATTCGCCGGCGGCACGGAGCCGACGAACAGCGCCAGTGCCACGAGCGCGGGGATTGCGGCGGTGCGCAATTGAGACGACAGCATAGCCTACTCCACGGCGGAAACGGGCGAACATGGGTAAGACGAACCGCGGGGACATTTCTGTCACGCGGTGGGCAACAAATGACCGCGCAGGTGGGAGAGGGGCGCGATCAACGTGATGAATTCTAAGGAAATCCGCCGGCGCTGGGAATCGCCGGCGGACGGTTTTCGCATTTATTCCGCGCTGATTTTCACCCGGAGGTTGTAGTTCCAGAACTCGAAGCCGCCGGTCTTGGCGTCGTAGTTTAGGGTTTGGAATTGCCCGTTACCCGGGGGGTTGTTCTTGTAGAGTTTGAGTACGCCCGTGCGTTTGTCCACGGCCAAAACTTGGTGTTGGTATTGGCCGTTATTGGGCACTTTGGAATCGGGATCGACGTACGATGGGTTGGACCCGACAATGCACGGCATGTCTTCGAACCGTTCGACGCAGATTTGCTGGCGGTTGAACTGAGTGTCGGTGTACCAGAGCCGTTTGCTGGTGGTCCGGTCGAATGCGTAGCAGGCGCCGTTGACTGGGGCCGTCTTCACCTGAGCTTGTCCCCAGAACACGTTCACGTTACCGCCTTTGTCGTCCTTGTTCAAGAAGACGTAGAACCGCTCGGAGTCGGCCATCAGCAAAGGGTCTTTGAGGGCGACCTTGCCGGCGATCTTGAGGTGATCGTCGAGCTTCTGCGCATCGACTTTGCCCTCGAGCAGGACTTTCCCCGTCTTGGAGGCGAGCACTTGGATGGCCCCTTCGACGGTGACGATGCCGGTGAGTTCCGGGTCGTGGGTTTTCAGTACGACCGAGTCGGCTGGGAAGTCTTTGCTCCAGACGTCTTTGCCTTCGAGGATGTCATACAAGCGGAGCTTGCGGGGCGCATCTTTCGTGCCCGGTTCGCCGAGCAGGATTTGCCGACCGAACATGGCGAGCCGGTTCGGACCGCTGACCATGGCTCCGAAGTCTTTGATACCCTCGACGGTAGCACCGTCCGAAGCCCGCAGAATTCGCGAGGTCGTGCCGGTGGAACTGGCTTCGACCAAGTAAATGTGGCGGGCATCGCCGAAGACCGAAGCCCGGCCCGAGATGTTGGCCCGGCTCCAGAGTTTGGTGCCCGTGCGCGGATCGAGCACGAACAGCCCTTCCCGGGTGAGCACGGCGGCGTACGACGATTGCAGCACCGAAGACTTGCCGAGGCGGAACACCCAGCCGTCTGGCGTGCGAAAAGTGACATCGCCGTCGGTGCTCGGGGTCGGATCCATCTGCAAATTCCCGTTCGGCAAAACGTCCTGGTTGAGTAGGTTTTGCTTCCAGAGTTCTTTGCCCTTCTCCTGCGACAGGTCGTAGCAGTAGACGAATTGCCCGACGTGGAGCATGAGTAAGTGACCGCTGGCTTGGGCGATGCGGACGGAATTCGTGTTGGTCGGCTGGCCGTTGTTGTTGTACATCTGCACGTTCTGCATGCCCGTGAATTTGCATCGCTCTTCGCCCGTGACCCGGTCGAACACCTTGAAGGCTTGCAGGCCCGTGTTCTGGTCTTGATCCAAGCTGAGCCGGTGGCGTTTGAAGAACGGCAACAGATCGCCGTCCGGTATGATCGCCATCGACGGGCCGCGGTAGTTGCCGTTGTTGCCGGGGGTGTTCTCGACTTTGTATTTGCTCAAGCTGATGGTGCGGGCCGGTTCGAGCGACGGCAGCAGGCGTTTGTCGGTGATGATGTCGCCGTAGATGTCGGCCCCGGTTTTGCCGTCGCGGACGGCGATGGTCGGGAATTCGAGGCCCAAGCGGGAGTACATCCCCACGGCGTCTTCCATCATGTTCCGGCTCGTGAGCAGCCGGGCCAAGGCTTCGGTGGCCCGTGCGGCCGAGGCTTTGCCGTCTTTGGTGTCGGCGGCATCGCCGATGAGGTTCAGCAGGTGCGATTGGGCCTTGCGTTTGTCATCGTCGTTGTTCGTGAGCATCAAGCGCTCGGCGAGCAGGAACTGGGCCTCGCGACCGGAGGCGAAGTAGGGACCGAAGGTCTTCACGAAGTTTTCGAGTTGAACGAGGTCGTTCGCACCGCGGACGGTGTCCCATTCCTTGGAGACTTTCTCCTCGAGCGGCTTGCGGACGGCGTCGTCCTTGGCGGCCCGCATCATGGCGTCGATGCGGCCGCTGGCCCAGACCGACGAGAGCGCCAGCGTGTTGGCGTCTTCGGGCACCGGCAGCAGGCGGCCCTTTTCGCCGAGGGCGGCGTAGGCGCGGTAGTTGTCGAATGCTTCCACCAAGCGGCCTTCCTTCTCGCAGCCTTTGGCGACGAGGCTGTAGAACAGGCCTTTGCGGCGGATCTGCTCTTCAATCTCCCGCGCCCGCTCGGGCGTACCTTCTTCTGCGGTGATCGCAAAGTCGCAGAGTTTCTTGTATTCCGGGAGGAATTTGTTCGCAGCGGCGAAGTCGGCCCGCAGGATTTCGGTGTACGCGACGTACAGTTTCTGATTGATCTTGCGCGTGGTCGATTCCGTCGGCTTGTTGGATTCGGCCTTCTTGAAGTCGGCGATCGCGTCGTTGAGCTTACCTTCGTCCAACAGCAGCTCGCCCCGGGACGTCAGTCCTTCGGGGTTGTTCGGATCTTTCTTGAGCAAGGCGTCCATCTCGGCCTTCTTCACTTCGATCAGCGGGAACGCGCTGATTTCCGTGGCCGATTGCGAGAACATCATGCCGTCGTGGAAGAGCAGGTTCCCGAGCGACAACCGGGAATCTTGCGCGACCCCGGTATTGACTTCTTTGCGGCGGAATGGGGTCTTCGCTTTGGGCAGGCCCGTATCGGCGTAGATGGCCCAGACGGCGGGCATGGTCGAATCGGGTTTGTCCGGATCGCCGACGACCGGCAGATAATACAGGCCGTCTTTGCTCGGCACGCCGTGCCCGGACGGAGATCCGATCTTCAAAGGCTCTTTCCACGCGGCGACCGCAGCTTCGCGGCCGGTCTTCTCGTCTTTGGTCCCCACGAGCTTGATCGCCCGGACCGAGCCGCGGCCCACGACGATCACATTCCCGGCCACGACGCCGCCGATGTACATATCGTCGACTTGGCGGGCTTCCGACCAGATCAGTTTGCCCGTCCGTAAATCGAGGCACTGGACTTGATCCGAGTCGTACGAGCTCATGATCACGCGGCCGTTGACGATGACCGGGTTGGACGAACGCCAGCGTTCGTTCGGCAATGCTTGGCCGAAGCCGCCGCCGGGGAAGGGGCGACCCGGGCGCATTCCGCCGCCGGGCCCGATTTCGCCGCGGGCGTCGCCGGCGGCGTAGGTGTGGGCCCAAAGCAGACTGCGGGCGTTGATATCGACGGCGATCACGGCGCCGGAGTTGGTCGGGCAGATGATCACGCCGTCGGCCGAGGCCATGAACGACGATTGGATCCGCCGCAGCGAATCTTGCTTGATCGGGTTGTTCGCCCGGCCCAAGTTCTGCACCCAGATCAATTCCGGCACCGGCGTGCTGGCCCGGCCGTTGACGGCCGGCGGAATCGTGGACTTGTGCGGATCGAGGCAGGCCATCTTGAGGTAGCCATCGCGTTCGTACAGGGTGTAAAGCTTGCCGTTGATCGGCAGCGGTGCACCCATGAAGTAGCTGTTTTCCATGAGTTTCGCGGCGCTCGTGATCTTCTCTTCCTCTTCCGATTTGATCGCGGCGCCCAACCCGCCGAGGGTCCAAGCGAGCGAGCCGGTCTCGATGTCCACCGCCACGAGGCGGCTGTAGTCCTTCATGCCCTTGGGTCCGTTCATGCCCGGCTGGGGCATGCCGCCGTTCCATTGGTCGTAGCCGTTCTGCTGGTACGGCAGCACCGCGAGGTCGTCGATGGAGTAGACGTACTTGCCGTCATGGCTCAGGCTGCCGAGCAACGGGTTTTCGAACAGGACGCTCGGCATTTGGTTTTGCCAGTATTGCTGCCACCAGCCGGTGACGTTGGTTTTCTCCGGGGAGTTCACCGAGTCGTCCGCGGCCCACAGGCTTTGCGCGCCGCCCTTGCACGGCGAGAACCAAGCGAGATCGCCGGTGCGGTACGGCTTGCCCGTCGGCCCGACGCCGTCCTTCGTGTAGAAGGAGTACGTGCCGTCGTAACCGCGGAAGATGATCATGTTCGGCGCCGTCACCGGGAAGAACGACGGCAGCAATTGTTTCTTCTGTTGGATGGCCCGTTTGTAGGCGGCTTCGATGTTCTGGCGAACGAAGGTCGCCCCGGCGCTTTGGTTGGCGTCTTCGGTGCGGAAGAGCGCCGGAACGCTGAACAGAGGATCGAGAAACGGCGCCCCGGCGTCCGAGACGCCGGCGCGGGTCATGTCCCCGCCTTTCATCGCGATGTGGGCGGCACTCACTTTTCCGTAGAGGAACTCGATGTTCCGGTCGTATTCGGCCTTCAGGTTCTCGAGCGAATAGGTCTTATTGCCGAACACGACCCCGTCGCGGGGGAATTTCTTTTCGATCTTATCCCACAAGTTCGTGAGCAGTTCGGGCCGGCGGGTCTCCCCGGCCCGGCGGAGCGCGACGGTCGCTTGGAACAACGCCTTGGAATCGAGCACGTCATCGACATCGGATCGCGCCAGCAGCCGTTGAAATCCGTGGGCGGCTTCGGGGAAGTTGCCGAATTCTAAATTGATCCGGGCGAGCAGCAGTGTGGCTTGCGCCCCGGCTTTCGTGTTGAAATACTTCTGGGACACGACCGCGATCTTGGCGACATCGTACCCGCTTTGGGTCGCGGTCTTGAGATCGCCATCGGCAGGCGGGCCGTAAGTCAGTTGGTAGAACTCGCGACCGTCTTTGGTGAAGGTGCCGATGAGCCGGCCGATTTCGTCCTTCACGCTCACGCGGCGCTTGTCTTTTTCTTGGTACTGGTAAAAGAAGTCGCTCTTGGCGTCGAGCAACCCTTGGGCGAGCTTGACGACCGTCGGCCATTCGATTTTTTTATCGTTCTTGACGTTGAGGTAATCGAGCACCGCCTCGAACTTGAGGTTGGTATCGCGGTCTTCGGGGAACGTAAACTTCTCGATCAGGTTCTTGGGTGGCTCTTCGCCGCCGGGGCCGATGGGCGGCGCAGGTTGTATTTGAACTTGGAGTTGTTGCTGGCCGACCGCCGTCCGCGTGGTGAACAAGGCGGTGCCCAGTCCCGCGATCACGGCGACCAGAACCACGGCGCGGAAGTTCATCGTTCGCATGTGTGCTCTCTTCGTTGGCCTGGCCGAACTCGGGATCCGCTCGGATTAGTATTCTGGCAACTCGGTACGGCGACTACAAGCAGAAAACCGGTTCGGGTTACGTCAGGTTACAAACCGATCCGAACCGAAGCCCGCGTCGCCCACAACCTATTCAGACGACTCGTACAGGGTTAGTCTAACACCACCGGCAACAGCGCGCAGCTTCCTGCGACAATACGACGAGGGACCGGGTTCGACGGTTGGCCAATTCCGCTATAAAGCCAAGACCTTTCCGCCCGCACCGGGGTGCCACCGTGGTTCTCATCGTCACGCTCGCCGTCCTCACGCTCGCCTTCACCGCGGCTTTTTGGGGTTTGTCCCTGTTTTTGCAGGGCTATCTCTACAGCATGCCGGCGGGCCGGCTCCCGCTGCGGGCGCTCACGGCGGGTTTGGCGCTCGCTTGCTATTTGACGATGTGGACTTACTTCAACACGCGCGCCGATTCCGAAAATAAGTACGGCACGTTCTTCGAGTTCAACCCGACCGGCGAGAAAGACATCAAAGAATTCGACGCCATCCGGTACGGAGTCAACACGAAGGACGAAAAGACGGTTCCCTTCAAACTGCAAACCGGAACCAAGGAGCCGATTTTCGTCGATGACGGCGGACAACGGTTCAAACTCGCCGATGCCGGCGGCGGCTACATCACGGTGGCGATGATGGTGCCGGATGCGGAGGGCAAGAAGGTCCGCTTCGACGCCGAGATGCGCGAAGAACCCCGCATCGGCAAGGTCTACAGCACCGACAACAAGTTGTTCAAAGAGAAAGCCGGTTCGCGGTTTTTGGAAGGGGAAACCCCGAACAAGGTCATGGCCCCCAGCAGTGGCACGCTGATCGTGGCGATGGCCCTCAACCTGTTGATGTTCGCGGCGTGGTTCACCGCCTTTTGGCCGATCTTGCAGTACCTCGCCGGTCACGCCGTCGGGTTGGCGCTCGTGTTCGGCGTGATGACCGTGGTGGTGCTGATGCCTTTGCTGTTCAAATTGAACCAACCGAAGCCGGCGTTGCCGGTCGTGGCGGTGAATCAGAGCATGGAAGGACTGGGGTCGTCGAATTCCAGGTTTTGAAGTCGGTTTCTCAAGGAATCTTTGCTGTTCGTGTTAGGATCCTGAGGACCTCGGAAGGGGCGAAGGTGAAAACCGACATGATGTCGCCTTGGGTTTCTTCGGGCAACGTCTCCAAAATCGGTTCGATTAATGCATCGCGCTCCGCGATCTTCAGCCCTTCGAATCGGGGATCGATGACGCGGAGGCGGATGGCGGCCGAGTTGTAGCGATACGCGTCGGACTGCACGAACCCGGCTGAGCGCAGCGCGCGTTCAACGTCGCGCGTCTGCGGGGTTCGCTTCGATTCCGAAGTCACACCGTCAGCACCCGGTCCCGGGCGATGATCGGCCAACTGCCGACGATCAAGCCCTGCTCGGCGATCAGCGCTTCTTTGTGCAAAGCAACCGTCGGGCAAATGTGCGCCGGAATCGCGTAGACGACATCGCCCGGTTGGTAGCGGTCGGCGTGGGCCGTCTCGACGATGTAATGCTCTTCGTTGTGGCCCACCGGCGTGTGCGGGGCGAAGTCCAGCAGTTGTACCCGTTTCCCAGCCGGCGGGTCGCTGGCCACGGCTTTCGTCCCGAGGTCGAGCGTCACGCGGTTGGCCGTCGGCTTGCTGATCACGCGCGTCAGCAGCACCGCCGCCGGCATCACCGCGCCGAGATCCGCGTACTTCGATCCGTAACCGAAGTCGTGGAGAACATAGGTTCCGGGCGAGCACTCCAATCCGGGCACATCTTTGATGGCGGCGTAAATCGGAAAGCTCGGCGTTCCGCCGCAGACGATGCGCGGCACCGGGTACCCGGCTTTCTCCAGCTTCGCCCGCAAGGTCAATACCGGCGTGAGGAGCGCCCGCACCGCCGCTTCGCGGTCTTCGTGGTGCTCCATGTTGTTGTGGCCATCGTAGACGTGGAACCCGCTTGGCCGGAGGCCGGGACTGCGGGCGATGAGCGGGACCAGTTCCGCGGCGCCGGCGAGGTCGATGCCCGTGCGATCCTGTCCGACGTTGATATCGGCGAGCACTTCCACTGACAACCCGTTGGCACTGACGACGGCCGACAGCGCCTGCACCATCGCGGGGTGGTCGGCGATGGCGGCGAATTCGGTGCGCGGATATTTCAAAATCAGCTTGGCGAAGCGGTGGATGTTCGGACCGACGAGCGGGTAGGCGATCAGCACCTCCGGCGCGTCGGCCATCGCCAGCATCTCGGCCTCGGCGAGGGTCGCGCATTTGTGCTTCAGCACGCCCGCGTCGAGCTGCATCCGCGTGAGTTCCAACGTCTTGTGCGTCTTGCAATGGGGCCGCAACCGCCCCGGCCCGCCGGCCATGGCGATCACCTCGGCGATGTTCCGCCGGATGATCTCGGGGAAGAAAATCAGCGCCGGGCTGGGCACCGCGGCTTCGTCGATCAGTCGGTACGGATGGGTCATGGTGGAAGTTCGTGAGGAAGATGATTCACCAAAGAGGCACCGACGATCCTTCGGCCCACCGGGCCGAAAAATCAGTGACCTCATTTCAACAGGCCATCGAGTTCGTCCACGAGCTCGCCGAAGTGTTTCAACGCGGCGTCCACCGGTTCGGGCGTTGCCAAGTCGACCCCGGCGCCGCGGAGCAGATCCAACGGATCTTGGCTGCTGCCGCCGCGGAGGAAGTTCAAGTACGCCGCCAAGTCGGCCGGGCCGCCCTTCAACACCTTCTGCGACAGCGCGATCGCGGCCGCCAAGCCCGTGGCGTACTTGTACACGTAAAACGCCCCGTAGAAGTGCGGAATCCGCAGGCATTCGAGGCTCTGCTCGTCGTCGAGCGTCATCCCCGGCCCGAGGTACGTTTCCAAAAGTGCGCGGTAGGTGGCTCTCAAAGCGTCGAGCGTCAGCGGCTCGTTCGCCTCGGCTTGCTCGTGGATGATCTTTTCGAACTCCGCGAACATCGTCTGCCGGACGATCGTCGCCCGCATGCTGTCGATTTCTTTGTTGAGGTAGTAGGCCCGTTCGCGGTCGCTGCTGGCGCGTTCCATCAGCGTCCGCGTCAAGAGTTGCTCGTTGAACGTGCTCGCGACTTCGGCGACGAAGATCGTGTAGTTGGCGTACTGGTACGGTTGCTCTTTGCTGTAGTTGGTGTGCATGCTGTGCCCCGCTTCGTGGGTCAGCGTGAAGACGTCGTCGAGCACATCCGGCTTGTAGTTCATCAAAATAAACGGATCGCTATCGTAGCAGCCGCTGCTGAAGGCTCCGCTGCGTTTACCCTTGTTTTCGTAGCGGTCGCACCAGCGGCCGCGCAACCCCATGGCCAGCGTGTCGGTGTAATCCTTCCCCAGTGGCTTCAGCGATTCCAGCACCAACTCCACGGCGTCATCCCACGGTGTGACCTTGCGGAATTCCGTCAGAATCGGGACGTACGTGTCGTAGAAGTGAAGTTCCGGCAGATCCATCGCCCGTTGGCGCACAGCGTAGTACTTGTGCACCGCCGGCAGGTTCGCCCGCACCGCCGTAATCAAGTTGTCGTAGACGCTCAGCGGGACTTGATCCGGAAACAGCGACGCCTCGCGGGCGCTCGGGTAGTTCCGCACTTTCGCGTTGTAGACGTCCTGCTTCACGCTCCCCGCTAGCGTCGTGGCCAGCGTGTTCGCGTGATCGGCGAACTCGGCGTAGTACTGTTGGAAGGCCGCCTTGCGCAACTCGCGGTTCGGCTTCTCCAAGCAACTGGCGTAGGTGGCATGCGAGAGTTCGATGGTTCGGCCGTCGATCGACAGCATGCCGAACTTCATGTCGGTGTTCGTGAGTTGCCCGAAGACTTCCCGCGCCGTCTGAGACGATTCCAACTGCAAGGCCAGCAGACGCTCTTCCTTGTCGCTCAGCGTGTGCGGTCGATAGCGGACGACACGTTCGAGAAGGAGCTTATACTCGGCAAGGAACGGATCGGCGAGAAACGCCGCGAGTGTCGCTTCGGGAAGCGCGAGAATCTCGGGTCGGCTGAAGCTGCTCGCTTCGTTGGCCTTGGCCGCGATGCCGAGGTAGCGGGCCTTCATGCCTTGGTAAACCGAGTTGCCGAGGTCTTCGGTTTCTTTGAGGAACGCGAACGTGCCGAGGCGATCTCCGCTGCATTCGTACTCGGTCTCGAACTTCAAATAGTCGAGCAACACCGATGCGGATTCCCCGAGTCGACCGCGGTACTGCGCGAACAACTCGAGTTCGTTCGACCAGACGCCGAAGGCCGCTTCCCATGTGGCATCGGTTTCGAACAGGGTCGTGAGGTCCCAAGTATCGGCGACGGGCACTTCGGTCCGCGTCGGCACGCGGACGGTTTCATCGGTCATCGGCTGGCTCCGGGCAGCGGGCAATGGAAGATGTTAGCGGAGAACCCACGAAACCTGCTTACGGGTTCCTTGCGGTATCGGCGACGACGGCCGAAATTGCTCCGAGGATACCCGCCGGGTTGTCGAGGTAAAAGCGCCGAGCGTCGAGTTCGGCTACCCCGTCGGCCAGTTTCAAAAATTGCCAAGCTTCGCCGGTCGTCACACATCCGTAGACCGGTAATAAGGGCGATCGTCCTGCTGCCGCGTTAAACTCTCGCGCGGCGACCATTTGGGCGACGCACTGTCCCAGTCCTCCCTCGACGTCGTTCTTCTTGGCTTCGACGATGGCGGCGATCGGCGACCGGAGCGGGGGAACCGATGGCCCCAAGGCGAGGATGAAATCGCATTCGCCGATCAATCCACGGCTCGGATCGACATCGAGCCGCTGCCCGGAAAAAATAGCCAAGCGACCGCCGCTCAACTCTTTGGCGGCCAAAAGCACCGGCACAACGATGAATTCGCTGCGGGCTTTCTCGCTGATCAAGGCGAGCCGGGTTCCCCGCGCCAGCCAATCGGGAAGCCAAGCCGGAACCACCGCAGGTACGAGCTGCGGAAAGAGGTCGATTTCACGGACACTGACGCCGAGCGACTTCAGCGCGGTATCGAGTGTGAATTCGCTGAAAGCCATGTGATTTCTCGGTCGCTCGCGATGGCAGCCCCCCTCCATTGTAGCCGAATGCGATTTCCGCGTGCCCTTGATGTGGATTCTGTTCGGGTGCGCCCACGGACTCTGGCGGAGGGTGTCAGATTTATGGTTTCAGTTTCGGTCATTCTGCATACCCCCCTCGCTGAAAGCTCTGAAGGCTCCGAAAGCGAAACTGAATTCTCGGTGTCCATGAGCCATTTGTACTTCTTACATGCCCTGGCGAACCTTTCCGTCACCGGCGGGGTAAACGGTACAAGTTACAGCGGTCGCACGGGGCCCCGCGCGAATCGGCGCCGTCGCCCCAAACCCGAAAGGTTGCGCCGCACGCACTTTACTTCACAACACTTCCCCGCGCGACGGTCGCTTCCCATGCTTGGCACCCGCATTGCACTGTACACTTCCGACGCCACCACGATGGTCCGGCGTCAACAACTGGCGTTCGATCCACTCCACGGAGGTCAAAGGAATGACACTTCGTCGGTCGCTACTCCTGGCTCTGGCCAGCACCGTCATTCTGTCCGTTTCCTCGGCCCGCGCCGACGAGCGCTACGTCACCGAGAACTTCGTCGTCCGCGCGCCGACGAAGCAACTCGCCAAGACATTCGGCGAATACGCCGAGAAATACCGCGAGGAAAAGGCCCGCGACTGGCTCGGCCAGGAAATGCCGAACTGGTCGCAGAAGTGCCCTCTCGCCATCGAGATCACCGAAGGCCGCACCGGCGGGGCCACCACGTTCACCTTCTCCGATGCCAAGGCCGGCGTGCTCTCCCAAGAGATGAAGATATTCGGCAGCGTCAAGCAACTACTCGACAGCGTGTTGCCGCACGAGATCACGCACACGGTGCTGGCGTACCACTTCGGCCAAGCGGTGCCGCGCTGGGCCGATGAAGGCGGCTCGGTGCTTTCGGAGAACGATAAAGAACGGCTCGACCACGATGTGAAGTGCCGGGAATTCTTGAATGCGGGCCGCGGGATTCCGCTGCGGATTCTCTTCGCCATGAAGGAATACCCCCGCGACATGATCGTGCTCTACGCCCAAGGCTATTCGGTTTCGGACTACCTCATCGCGCTCGGCGGCGGCGGGTTGAAGGGCCGCAAGAAGTTCCTCGACTTCCTCGAAACGGGGATGCAGAAGGGGAACAAAAACTGGGAGAAGGCCGTCGCCACCCACTACGACTTCGACAGCGTCGACAACCTGCAGGTGAAGTGGATCGACTCGCTCCGCAAGCCCCCGGCCGATCTGGCGTCGCGTTCCAAGGTCAGCGGTGGCGGCTCGGTCGCTTCGCTGAATAAAGGCACGGGGGAATCGCGCGGCTACGATCTCCGCACCAGCGCCGGGCCGGGCCTGCCGCAACTCGAGCCACCGGTGCTCGGCACCGCCCGGGGCTCGACCCCGCGCAGCGACGACCGCCCCGCACCGACCAAAGGCAACCCGACCGCCCGGCCGACATTCTCGTCGCCGATGCCGCCGAACATGCTTCTGCTACCGCCCGATCTGCCGAGTAGCAAGTGAGCGAAAAATGCGAAACCCCACCGTGAGGCGGGGTTTTGTCGTTGACCCACATCAGCGGCCGATGAGGCAACCGGGGGTGTGCTCGCGGATCGACCCGCGGTACGGTTCCGCCAGGGGCGCCATCTTCGGATCGAGTTGCTCGGCCCGGTCGAATGCCGCCAGCGCCTCGAAGGGCCGGCCGGTTTGGCTGAAGTGCCGGCCGAGTTGGAATTGGAAATACCCCGCGAACTCCGGCACTTTTGCGATCGCCTCGGACAGCAACCGCGCGACTTCGGCTTGGTCGTGGCGGTCGCTGGCATTGCGGGCCAGTTGCTCGTACACGCCTCGCCGCGTGACCGCATCCGGGGAATCGAGCAGCGGCCGCACGACGTCGTCGCTCTCGAGGAACTTCCCTTGGCGGCTCAGTGCTTCCGCGAGCCGTCGCGACACCGCCGGATCCGCTGGCAAGGTTCGCAGAATCGCCTCGGCTTCCGCGGCGCGGTCGAGGTTCAACAGCGCCCC
>Ga0105048_10008682_pt1 | contig 16244 bp, 10 predicted proteins | sample MAT05_FD_78382 | JGI IMG/M metagenome (GOLD analysis project Ga0105048, IMG submission 78382) | Freshwater microbial communities from Lake Fryxell liftoff mats and glacier meltwater in Antarctica - MAT-05 | ecosystem: Environmental > Aquatic > Freshwater > Ice > Liftoff microbial mat | place...
AGTGATAAGTGATAAGTGTTTAGTGGTAAGTGTTTAGTGGTAAGTGTTTAGTGATAAGTGATTTATCAACTCGATTTTATCACTAAACACTTACCACTAAACACTTACCACTAAACACTTACCACTAAACACTTACCACTAAAAAATTGGCTTCCAAGTTCGCACCATATCCCCATTAGTCCACTGAAAACTATTATTACCAACATTTTCGCAAACAACTTTTAAAATTCTACATCATGGCAGATTTGAAAGCACTGGCTGAAACGCTCGTGGGCCTTACGATTAAACAAGCCAACGAATTGGCTGGTATCCTTAAAGACGATTACGGCATTGAGCCAGCTGCTTCGGCAGTAGCTATGGCAGCCCCTGCAGCAGGTGGCGGCGGCGATGCAGCCCCAGCTGAGAAGACAGAGTTCGACGTAATTCTGAAAGATGCTGGCGCTAACAAACTCAATATCGTGAAAGAAGTGAAGAACCTCTTGGGCCTTGGCTTGAAAGAAGCAAAAGATCTCGTGGATGGTGCCCCAAGCCCGCTGAAGAGCGGTGTGAACAAGGCAGAAGCTGAGTCCATCAAGTCAACACTTGAGGCTGCTGGTGCTGTAGTCGAAGTCAAGTAAGACTAGATTTCGGGATTACAGTTCCTTCGGTTTTTATTCCGGTACTGTTTCGCTGAATTCTTGACTTGCTTATTTCGACACCATGCTCGCTATTCACTCAAAGTACAGATAGACAAACAGTTAGGCTTGGCGCTCTCCCCACTTGGGAAGTGCCAAGCCTCTTGTTGTCTAAATTGGTGATTAATTTATTGGTGACTGGTGAACTGGTGGATAGAAGATGTGGTTTTAATAGACCCGCCCTTCAAATCACCAACAGCCAACCAACCAATCATCAGCACACCAATCAACTAATCACAAATCAGCCTTTGCCAACCAGCATTTTTTGAAAAAAAATATGACCAACCAAGGCATCTCTATCGGGACATCTCCAAAAACTGGCGTTCAAGAACGTACTAATTTTGGGAAAATACGTCTCGCCGGTCACTACCCTGACCTCCTCGAAATCCAGTTGAAGTCGTTCCAGGAATACTTCCAGTTGGAAACCACGCCAGACAATCGTATCAACGAGGGTCTCTATCGTGTGTTTCAGGAAAACTTTCCAATTGCCGACGCACGGAACATTTTCAATCTGGAATTCCTCGATTACTTCATTGACCCTCCACGTTATACCATTGATGAGTGTATGCAACGCGGTCTCACCTATTCGGTGCCGCTAAAAGCTAAACTTCGTCTTACCTGTAACGACCCAGAACACATTGATTTTGAGACAAAAGTGCAGGATGTGTTCCTTGGGAACATTCCCTACATGACCCCAAAAGGGACTTTCGTAATCAATGGGGCTGAGCGCGTCATTGTATCCCAACTCCACCGCTCTCCGGGCGTGTTTTTTGGGCAGAGCTATCACCCCAACGGCACGAAGATTTACTCAGCACGTGTCATCCCGTTCAAAGGAGCGTGGATGGAATTTGCGACTGATATCAATCTGGTCATGTATGCTTACATTGACCGTAAAAAGAAGTTTCCGGTAACCACCCTGCTCCGAGCTATCGGGTTTGACACCGATAAAGCGATCCTCGACCTATTCAACTTAGCTGATGAAGTGGCCGTGACCCGCGAAAACATGGAGGGTGCTGTGGGCCGTAAACTCGCTGCTCGTGTACTTAAATCATGGACAGAGGACTTTGTGGACGAAGATACTGGTGAGGTAGTATCTATTGCACGTAACGAGATCATTCTCGAACGCGACGCAATTCTGGACGAGGAAAACATCGAACTCGTTTTGGATGAGGATACAAACATCCCGACCATTATCTTGCAACGCAAGGATGTGGAAGAGGATTTTTCCATCATCTATAATACCTTGACTAAAGACCCGACTTCCAGCGAAGTCGAAGCAGTAAACTATATATATCGTCAATTACGTGGCTCTGATCCACCGGATGACGAGACAGCACGTGGTATCATTGACAAACTGTTTTTCTCCGACAAGCGATACAACCTTGGCGAAGTAGGCCGTTTCAAAATTAACCGCAAGCTGCTGACCAATATCGACGATAACAACCTGGTGTTGACCAAAGAAGATATTATCGCCATCGTGCGATTCATCGTCTCTCTGATCAACAATAAGGCTGAAATTGATGACATTGACCACCTTTCCAATCGTCGTGTACGTACGGTAGGTGAGCAATTGTACGCTCAATTCGGCGTGGGTCTTGCCCGTATGGCACGTACCATCCGAGAACGCATGAATGTGCGTGATAATGAGGTGTTCACGCCAATTGATCTGATCAATGCACGTACGCTCTCTTCGGTGATTAACTCGTTTTTCGGAACCAGCCAGTTGTCTCAATTCCTTGACCAAACGAATCCGCTATCTGAAATTACGCACAAGCGTCGTATTTCAGCACTCGGGCCAGGCGGTCTTTCTCGTGAGCGCGCAGGTTTTGAGGTTCGTGACGTACACTACTCTCACTATGGCCGTCTTTGCACCATTGAAACACCAGAAGGTCCTAACATCGGTCTAATCTCTACCCTTTGCACCCACGCGAAAATCAATAAGATGGGCTTCCTTGAGACGCCTTATCGTCGTGTGAAAGAGGGTAAAGTAATTTTGACTGGTGATGTAGAATATCTGTCTGCTGAAGCGGAGGATAAGATGAAGATTGCACAAGCCAACTCCCCTGTTGGAGAAGGTGGTGCATTCCTTCTGGACCGTGTGAAAGCCCGTGAAAGCGGTGACTTCCCAATCCTGACGCCAGATGAACTGGAGTATATTGACGTTGCACCTAACCAGATTGTGGGTGTTTCGGCTTCTCTGATCCCGTTCCTTGAAAATGATGATGCGAACCGTGCACTCATGGGTTCGAACATGCAACGTCAGGCCGTACCGCTTATTCGTCCAAGTTCGCCAATTGTTGGCACAGGCTTGGAGGCAAAAGTGGCACGTGACTCCCGTATGCTTATCAATGCAGAAGGATCTGGTGTGGTAGAATATGTGGACGCAAATGAAATTACGATCCTATACGATCGCACGGAAGAAGATACCCTCGTGTCTTTCGAAGATGCGCGTAAAACATACACACTCACCAAGTTCATGCGTACCAACCAAGGTACTTGCATCAACTTGAAGCCTATTGTACGTCGCGGACAACGTGTGGAGGCAGGCGATATCCTTTGCGAAGGCTACGCTACTGAAAACGGTGAATTAGCCCTTGGCCAAAACCTTAAAGTGGCATTTATGCCGTGGAAAGGATACAACTTCGAGGATGCTATCGTGCTTTCTGAGCGTGTAGTTCAAGAAGACGTTTTCTCTTCTATCCACATCGAGCACTTTGAACTCGACGTGCGTGACACAAAATTGGGTGAGGAAGAATTGACCATGGACATCCCGAACGTGAGCGAAGAAGCTACGAAGGACTTGGACGAAAATGGTATTATTCGCATCGGAGCCTGGGCTAAAGAAGGTGATATCCTTATTGGTAAAATTACACCAAAAGGCGAAACCGATCCAACACCAGAAGAAAAACTCCTCCGTGCTATCTTTGGCGACAAGGCAGGTGACGTAAAAGACGCCTCTTTGAAAGTACCGCCTAGTATCAACGGTGTAGTTATCGACAAGCAACTTTTTGCCCGTGCCAAAAAAGACAAGGTGCAAAAGGAATCTGAAAAAGCACTGCTTGACAAACTTGATGATGAGCATTTGGTGGCTTTAAACAAGTTGAAAACGATCCTCGTGGATAAAATTCAACTTCTGGTCAAGGACAAGACCACTAATGGCATTCGCAGTATTTATGGCGAAGAAATGGTGTCAAAAGGATCTAAACTTAGCATTCAAATCCTGCGTGATACTATTAAATACGAAGAGGTAGATTACCTCAACTGGACAAGCGACAAGCATACCAACCACCTGATCTCGAGACTGCTGCACAACTATAGCATTAAAGTCAACGAAGAGGTTGGTCGTTACAAGCGTGAAAAATTCAACATCAGCATCGGCGACGAATTGCCAGCTGGCGTATTGAAGCTTGCAAAAGTGTACATTGCCAAAAAGCGCAAGCTCAAGGTGGGTGACAAGCTTGCTGGTCGTCACGGTAACAAAGGTATTGTAAGCCGTATTGTACGCATGGAGGATATGCCATTCCTGGAAGACGGCAGCGCGGTAGACGTGGTGCTCAACCCACTCGGTGTACCTTCTCGTATGAACCTCGGTCAAATCTTCGAAACAGTACTTGGCTGGTCAGGTGAAAAACTCGGCTGCAAGTTCGCAACACCAATTTTCGACGGCGCAAAAACCGACGAAATTGCAGCGTGGATCGAAAAAGCAGGTTTGCCAGAACTTGGCCAAACCTACTTGTCAGATGGCGAAACTGGCGACCGTTTCCACCAAAAAGCGACCGTGGGCGTGATTTACATGCTTAAACTCTCGCACATGGTAGACGACAAGATGCACGCTCGTTCCATCGGGCCATACTCGCTCATCACGCAGCAACCACTCGGTGGTAAAGCTCAGTTTGGTGGTCAGCGTTTTGGTGAGATGGAGGTTTGGGCACTTGAGGCATACGGTGCAGCAAATATTCTGCAAGAACTTTTGACCTACAAATCGGACGATATTCAAGGTCGCGCGAAAGCTTATGAAGCCATCGTAAAAGGCGACAATTTGCCCGATGCAAACATTCCAGAGTCCTTCAACGTACTCGTACACGAGTTGCGCGGCTTGGCCTTGGATGTGAAATTTGAATAAATATCGAAACAATAGTCATAGTCTCATTTAAAGTGAGACTATGACTATACCTATTTTGCCTAATGCTTCACTTCGATCAAACAGACCAGAAGTACCTGAACGGAACTGAGTTTTCAAGTATTTACCAGTTCAAAATTCGGGGATCATCTGAGTCTTTAAGCAGAGTAGAATTAGTAGCAAAATTGGTGTCGGGAAAGCGTGTAGTGCATTTTGGCTGTGTGGATCATATTCCGCTCATCGAACAGCGCCGCAGAACTGGAATTTGGCTGCATGAAATTTTGGCCAAAACTTGTACGGATTTAGTAGGAGTTGACATCAATGAAGAAGGGGTGCAATACATGAAGGATGCAGGATTCGAGACCTACAACAGCAATGTTGTAACTGAGAATCCTCCGGCAGAAATTGTGTCCAAGAAGTGGGATTACATTGTGGCTGGTGAAGTATTGGAGCATATCGATGACCCGGTGACGTTTTTGAAGGCCATTCGTGAAAAGTATGGTGCTTGTACAGAACGTATCATTATCACGGTCCCGAATGCTTTGAGCTATACCAACTTTCGTTTTGCACTGCGCAATATTGAAATGATCAATTCAGATCACAGGTTTTGGTTTACACCTTTTACTTTGTTGAAGGTTGCCAGTCAGGCCGGAATAGAAGTAGAAGATTTTGATTTGTGTGGCGATCAAAAATCCAGTCTGTTCTCCGTAAAATGGTGGTTGAGAAACCAATTTCTTTTCCGCCAGCGGATTGTTTTAAGGGGAAAACTATAACCCATTGAACGTCTAAAATTTTTATGAAACGTTTGGCATTTTCATCTTTTTTGGCCTTTTGCTATGTTTTCTGCTGCGCTCAAAGTGTGGTAGATTCTAGTTTAGTGGCTTATTGGCCTTTTGATGGAAATACAAACGACATAGGGGTTTATGGAAATCATGGGGTTGCTTTTGGAGGGCCCGGATATGCACCTGGGATAAGTGGTCAAGCATTGGTGTTGGATGGCCAGGATGATTATGTGTCGGTTACTGGAACTTCATCATTACATGATCTAAGCAATGAATACACTATTGCAGGATGGGTAAAACCATTCGGAGTACCGAATTATTATGTACCCATAATCACTAAAGGGAATGATACAGGTATGCGGACTCCGATTGCCGTCTTGTACCGCAGCCCGCAAACGACCCCTTATATCCGAACCGTAGGCCAAAATCTGCCATTTGACTTGATCAATATTGAATCTGTCACGCAGGCTTGTCCGATAAATAAATGGACATTTTTTACCTGGACTTTTAAATCAGGCAAAGTTTCGATTTATAAAAACGGGGAATGGATTGTTGAGCATCAATTCGGTTTTACCCAACTGGAGCAGAATTTTTTACCCATGGATATGGGAAGGGATGTGCCTGGATACAACACAGAGTGGTTATATGGGATGCTTGATGAAGTTTGTATTTTTAATAGAAAACTTTCTGATTTGCAAATCCGTGAGCTCTTCCGCAGTAAATCGTACACTGCAACCAAGGAGCTTGACCTGAATTCGGAAAAGGCTTCTATCCAAGTTTATCCCAATCCTGCTTCCCAAACAGCGACTGTTTTGTATGCTCACGGAGCACCGGGTAAAGTGGATGTGCAGATTTTTAACGTCGCAGGACAATTGGTTCAAACGAATACAATGGATACTTCTAAAGAGACGATCACAACTTTTGATACACGTAATTTACCCGAGGGTTTGTATCGTATCAGTATCAAAAACAAGCAGGTCTGTTTGACAAAGAATCTTTTGGTAGTAAAAGAGTAAGACGCAGTATTATCATTCTGCTATTCAGTAAGGTATGACGGACATTATCTCAACTTGGATTTACCTGGATAGCCCCGAAGAAAGTTCCGAATATCCACAAGTGGGAAAAAGATCTCATTTGCCCGAGTTTCAAAAAGTTTACTGGCGGTGTGTGGCGGTCTTTTTTGACCTTAGCACAAAGTCAAACCCAGAAAGACAGCATATCCTTTTTTCCAATGTGGAGGCTGATCTTTTGCCGATAGTAGATGGGCTTGATTTGAAAAGCTTTTTAAAAAAACGAAACGTAGAAGTGGTGACGCTGCCCTTAACCTGGCAAACCCCTGAGGGTTACTTTGGTAAATGGCGCAATCAGTTTTACATCTTTGATATTCTGACCTACCTTGAAAAACGATGGTCAGGCGATTTAAAGATGAACAATCATGATATAGAACCTGCGTTCGTAGTGCTGGATTCGGATTGTATTATAAACCGTCCGATTTTCGGTGTTTTTGAAAATATTCGCGCCAACGGCCTTATGGCCTTGCCCATGCACTTTGCCGATGATTACAACATCAATGGCGTGACTCGGGTAGATATGAGACGGATTTTTGCAGAACTGGACGGTGGAAAAGACCCCGGCGAAAACCCGGAGTACTGTGGCGGAGAAATATTTGCAGCCACCTTGAAAAAGGTTCGAGAAATAAACCAGATTGCCCCAGGCATTTGGCAAAATATGCTCGAACGACATCAGGCTGGCCTGCAAAAATTGAACGAAGAAGCACATTTTTTGAGTTACTGCTACCACCGAATTGGGGGCTGGGCTTCACTCGAAAAGAACATCAAGCGGATTTGGACTTCGCCGAAGTATACCAAGGTGCAAAGCGAAGATTTTATGCTCCCGATATGGCATTTGCCGGCAGAAAAAACGGGCGGTATTGCTTTGATTTTTAAGACTTTGGATAAGCGCCATTGGACTATGGAAGAATTAGGTGGAATTCTGGGAGTACCTAAACGGACGCGGTATTTGAACCTGAAACATTATTTGAAACATACTAGATTGTATCGGTGGCTTAGGAATGATTAACTTTGAAAAACTTTCTGCCATGACTACATTAGAAACTGCATTTGAAGTCAAAGAAGATATCCTAATCCTTTTGTCGAAGGAAAAAGATCTTGAGCACTTGGAGCAAATTCGAGCGTACATAGCAGCGCTGGTTGTAAAAGAAGGAGAGGTGGATTGGAGGGACGTACTGTCCTTATGCACAAGAGCGATTGCTCAAAATTAGAGACGAAATGCGGCGAGGTGAGCATGTCGTAACCCATAAAGAAGCCAAACAACGACTAAACCTTGGACAGTATGCAGATCGAATGGTCGGATGATGTTATTCAGCGGACAAACGAAGTCATTGCCTACTAAGAATCTGAGGGCTTTATGCAAGCAGCCGACAATTTTCGTCTTGCATTGATCGAAACGGTCAACAAAGTCGTAAAAATGCCGAGTGCTGGAATGCCTTCTCCCTCTGTTGAGGGGGTTCATTCTAAGCGCATTGACCCAAATCGCCGACTGTTTTACGAGTACGATGAAAGCGCAGAAATACTCCGGATACTTGATATTTTTGATTTACGCCAACATCCATCAAAACGAAAATATTAAACTTCAATAACCACTGATTTTTAAAATTCTCAATCGCACAATATGCCTTTCAAAAAGAAGAGCAACAAGACCGATCAGGGTTTCGACAGCATCATCATTGCCCTCGCAAGCCCCGACGAAATCCTTGAGCGCAGCTACGGCGAGGTGCTCAAGCCCGAGACCATCAACTATCGCTCCTACAAGCCGGAGCGCGATGGCCTCTTCTGTGAGCGCATTTTTGGCCCTGTAAAGGACTACGAATGCTACTGCGGCAAGTACAAACGCATACGTTACAAAGGCATCGTGTGCGACCGCTGCGGCGTGGAAGTAACCGAAAAGAAAGTGCGTCGCGAGCGCATGGGGCACATCCGCCTCGTGGTGCCTGTGGTACACATTTGGTTCTTCAAGAGCTTGCCCAACAAGATTGGCTATATCCTTGGTCTCTCCTCCAAGAAATTGGAGAGTATCATTTACTATGAGCGTTACGTAGTAATTCAACCGGGTATAAAAGAAGCAGAAGGCATCCCTAAAATGCACCTGCTTACCGAGGAGGAATATCTGGAAATCCTGGACGCTCTGCCAAAGGAAAACCAAGGTCTCGACAACTCGCATCCCGACAAGTTCATCGCCATGATGGGCGCTGAGGCAGTGTTTACGCTGTTGAGCATCCTCAACCTCGACGATCTTTCTGCGAAGTTGCGCCACGATGCACACGCCGAGACCAGCATGGCCAAGAAAACCGAGGCCAACAAACGCCTTCGGGTAGTGGAAGCATTCCGCGACGGCCTGGAAAGCTGCGGCCAACGCCCAGAATGGACTATTATTCAGTACCTACCAGTAGTGCCTCCAGAACTGCGCCCACTGGTGCCGTTGGATGGTGGACGTTTCGCATCTTCTGACTTGAACGACCTTTATCGCCGTGTGATCATCCGTAATAATCGCTTGAAGCGCTTGTTGGAGATCAAAGCTCCAGAGGTGATTCTGCGTAACGAAAAGCGTATGTTGCAAGAGGCGGTTGACTCGCTATTTGACAACTCACGTAAATCAAACGCGGTGAAAGCGGAAGGTGGACGTGCGTTGAAATCCTTGTCTGACATTTTGAAAGGCAAGCAAGGCCGTTTCCGTCAAAACCTGCTCGGTAAGCGTGTGGATTACTCTGGCCGTTCGGTCATCGTGGTAGGCCCGACGCTCAAACTGCACGAATGCGGTATCCCGAAGGCTATGGCAGCAGAATTGTTCAAACCGTTTATCATCCGCAAACTCATTGAGCGCGGTATTGTAAAAACGGTTAAATCTGCTAAAAAGCTCGTGGATCGCAAGGATCAGGTCATCTGGGAAATTCTGGAAAACATCCTGCGCGGCCACCCGGTAATGCTCAACCGTGCTCCAACGCTTCACCGTCTGTCTATTCAGGCGTTCCAACCACGGATCATCGAGGGCAAAGCTATCCAATTGCACCCGCTCGTTTGTACGGCTTTCAACGCTGACTTTGACGGTGACCAAATGGCTGTGCACGTGCCTTTGAGCCAAGCTGCTATTTTGGAAGCACAAGTTTTGATGCTTTCGAGCCACAATATGTTGAACCCACAGGACGGTTCGCCAATTACCCTTCCTTCACAGGACATGGTATTAGGCTTGTACTACCTGACGAAAGAACGGAAAAGCATTCCAACTGCTCCGGTAAAGGGTGAAGGCCGCAGATTCTATTCTGCTGAAGAAGTAGGTATCGCTTACAACGAGGGCCAACTTGACCTACACGCAGCTGTTGAGTGCCGTGTTCCGGTGGAAGAAAATGGCGAGATTGTAAATCGCCGTATTGCCACCACTGCAGGTCGGGTGCTATTCAACCAGGCTGTACCTCAAGGGGTGCCTTACATCAATGAATTGTTGACCAAGCGTAACCTGAAAGGTATTATTAGCGGGATTTTGAACCGTACCAGTTTCAAGCAAACGGCTGAATTCCTCGATGCAATCAAGGAGCTTGGCTTTGGCATGGCATTCAAAGCGGGTCTGTCGTTCAACCTTGGTGATCTAGTGATCCCAGAGTTGAAGAAAACAGCCCTCGCAGCGGCACAAACAGAAGTAGACGAGGTGTGGGACAACTATAACATGGGTCTTATCACCTACAACGAGCGCTACAACCAGATCATTGACAAGTGGACGTTTGCGGATAACCGCATCACCGACCAGTTGATGAAAGAATTGACCACCAGCAAACAGGGCTTCAACTCCGTGTTTATGATGCTTGACTCAGGTGCACGTGGTTCGAAACAACAAATCAAACAGCTCTGCGGACTTCGTGGACTGATGGCAAAACCCCGTAAATCGGGCGATACAGGTGGAGCAATCATTGAGAACCCGATCCTTTCCAACTTCTTGGAAGGCCTCTCGGTTCAAGAGTTCTTTATCTCTACCCACGGTGCGCGTAAAGGTCTGGCTGATACGGCTTTGAAAACGGCTGATGCTGGTTACCTCACTCGTCGTTTGGTGGACGTAGCCCAGGACGTGGTGATCCGCGAAGTGGACTGCAACACCCTGCGTGGCTTAGACACCACAGCGTTCAAAGAAGGTGAAAAAGTAATCGTGAATCTGAAAGATCGGATCAAAGGCCGTTACAGCCTGCACGATATTTATCACCCGGATACAGAAGTATTGCTCGTTTCAGCAGGTGAATACATCACCGATGAGATCGCAACTGAAATCGAATCGGCTGAAATTGAATCTGTAAATATCCGTTCGGTATTGACTTGCGAAAGTCGCCACGGTGTTTGCGGCAAATGCTACGGTAAAAACCTGGCTACAGGTCGTATCGCCGAAATGGGCGACGCTGTGGGCATTATCGCTGCACAATCCATTGGTGAGCCTGGTACCCAGTTGACCCTTCGTACCTTCCACACGGGTGGTACGGCGATGCTGTCACAAACTGAAAACACCCTCACAGCCCGTGCAACGGGTAGATTGGAATTCGATACCATCCGTACCGTTGATGGCACAGATTCGGACGGCAAGCCCGTTCAAGTGGTTGTGTCGCGTACTGGTGAAATCCGAATGGTGGATACTAAAACCAATCGTGTACTGGCCAACAACTATATCCCTTACGGCTCCTTCCTTTTTGTAAAAGAAGGCCAAGAGGTACAGCGCGGCGACAAGATGTGCGAATGGGATCCCTTCAACGCAGTCATTGTCAGCGACTTTAGCGGGGTGATCCGTTACAACAGTTTGGAAGAAGGTACGAACTACCGCATGGATCGTGACGACCAAACTGGCTTCGCAGAGAAGATCGTAATTGAGAGCAAGAACAAAAAGAAGATTCCTTCAATCACCGTTTTGAATCCTAAAACCGGGGAGGAATTGAAAAGCTTCTCGCTTCCAGTAGGGGCATATATCACGGTAGAAGACAACGACGAAGTTAAGTCTGGTCAGCAAATCGTGAAGATTCCACGTAAACTTGGTAAAATCTCCGACATTACGGGTGGTCTGCCACGTGTTACAGAACTCTTCGAAGCTCGTACGCCTTCTAACCCGGCTGTAGTGGCTGAGATTGATGGTGTAATTACCTTCGGCGGGATCAAGCGTGGTAATCGCGAGGCATTTATCAAAGCTAAAGACGGTCAGGAGCGTAAATACATGGTGCCACTCACTAAGCACGTTCTAGTACAACACGAAGATTTTGTGCGTTCAGGAACTGCTATTACCGAGGGTACCATTTCAGTGAAAGACATCCTGGCTATCCGCGGGCCATTTGCGGCTTCACAATATCTCGTGAATGGCGTACAGGAAGTTTACCGTGCACAGGGCATCAACATCAACGACAAGCACCTAGAGGTAATCGTTCGTCAGATGCTGCGTCGTCTTGAAATTGTGGATCCAGGCGATACACACTTCCTCACAGGCGAACCTGTAGAACGCAACGAGTTTGTGGATTACAACGACTGGATTTACGACAAAAAACTGGTACTTGACTCCGGCGACAGCGGCAAGCTAAAACCTGGAGCACTCGTTACCCTGCGTCAGATTCGTGAAGAGAACTCTTTCTTGAAACGCAATGACAAGAAACTCGTGGAATACCGCGACGCGACTTCGTCTACTGCGGTTTCGATGCTCCTGGGTATAACCAAGGCATCGCTTGGAACGGAGTCTTGGATTTCAGCGGCATCATTCCAAGAGACCACCAAGGTGCTTTCTACCGCTGCTATTGCGGCCAAAAAAGACCACTTGATGGGCTTGAAAGAGAACGTTATTGTGGGCAAGAAGATCCCGGCTGGTACCGGCATGCGTCAGTACAACAACATTCAGGTCACCGGTTCAGGCCGTCCTTTCAAGGAGCAGACCGAAGGTGTAGTTGAGGAGGCAGGATAGAATTTGATTTAGACTATTGGACGTTGGACATTAGACAAATATAAAAGCCCCTGAGATTTAACCTTGGGGGCTTTTTTTGTGGACAACTCCAAACAATAACCGTTGCGCCAAAAGGGCAATTTTAGTTATTCCTGTTTTATCAATTTTTCTCTTGCCAGTAATTGACCATCGGCTCTACGCAGCACTATCAGATATTGCCCATTAACTAAACCATCCAAACTAATATTGGCCTGCCAGACATTAATGCTGGTTCCAATGCCCAATTCTTGCCGCTTGACTATGCGTCCCAGTACATCATAAATTTCTAAAACGGAAGCCGGTAGCATGGACTTTAAGGTTACAGAATTTTCAGCCGGGTTAGGCACTAAGGAGAATTGCCCCAGAGTCTTTTGTTCAAGGATACCCACGCCAAAACTTACCACAAAATTTAGTACAAGATCACATCCCGAGGCGTCTGTAATTGTCAAAGTATATTGGCCTGGCAATACGCCCGATAGATTCATAGAAATACTATCATTGTTCCATTGAAATTTGTAGGGTGCAATGCCATCTACAATAGTCAGGGCGATAGCTCCATTGGAGCAGTTTTGGCAGCTGGCATCCATTATAGCTGCTTCCACCACCGGTATTAAAGCGGTACCAACAGCTAAATCAGCAATCAACATTCTTCCCTGGCTATCAGTAATGCTAAAATTATAGTTACCCGGTAATAAACCAACAGTATCCGTGCCCATTCCATTAGATCCAGACCACTGGAACTGATACAGAGGACAACCATTCGCTAAATGAAAAGACACTGAACCATTGGCAAAACTCTCACACGAGGGATGGATGGTTGGTGGCGTTAATTGTACGAAGTCTGCAATTTCGAAAGGCCCTATATCCACAACGCCATCTACTATACGATGGTTGCCCCAGAAGTCGGTAGCAATACTCAGTTGTTGATAGATGAGGTTAATACCGGCATTATAGGCAGGTGAACAAGGTTGCAAACGATAGTCGCCATTGGCTAGATCTATAAACGGTGGATCGGCAGAAAATTTGTTGCCACTTTCGCAAATGAATGCACTGGGTAAGCTATCGCAAGTTGGAAAGTCAAAAAGGTTGTTGGAAAAGACTGAGGGAACATTTCTCCAGGGAATCCTCCAGGTAAGGCTATCCGGTAGCAAAAGGTAGTTGTTGCCCCAAAAAATATTGTTTTGCACAATCCATGGATCGCTTCCAGAACCCCACATCGATGAATTAGTTTCTACAACATTGTTGATAAAAGCATTTCCTTCCACGATGGTCGACTTATAAGCACGGAACATTCCATTTGGGGCGTGGTTTTCTTCAAAAAGGTTGTTTATGATAAATGTGGTATTCTTGTTGGGATGTCCCGCCAGCTCTATGGTGCCTGAATTGTTTCTAATAATGTTCCGGTAAAATCTGATGGTGTCCTCTGTAGCAAAGACAGACTCGCTTTTATTAAAAAAAGTATTCGATAGGAGATCAACATTTCCGTGTGTAGTAACAACTTCTATCGTAGATCCTTCATGGTACCCTATCCTACAGTTACGCATTTCGATCACTCGCTTAAGGGTATCCGCAGGGTTGTAATACGCCGAATACATCTGTAAACCAGCAGCAAAGTTAGAGGTAAAAGGAGAGGGTATGTAGAATATATTGCCTTCAAAAACGCAGGAATCAAAACTAATTTGGCCAATCGGGCTACTAGAGTAAAGACTAAATCCACTACCAACTTTTGACTTATTTTTTATAAAATCTGTGCCCGCTAAGCGAATGAAAGCACCATTAGGCGTCCCACCAGTAAAAATACCACCGCCAAAACCTTTCGAGAAATTCTTTTCAAAAAGGCAGTTGATGATCTCCATGGTGTCAGAGCGGGCAGCGTCGCCCAGAAAAACTGCCCCCCCATTACCCGAGGCTTCATTTTCTATGAAGCTGCAATTTACGAGGTCGCCAAGCTGTTCCGTACCACATCCGCCAGTCCTGTAATAAGCACCTCCACCGCCATCCCCACATAAATTACGCTCAAAAAGACAATTCAACAAGCGTGGCGCCACCGAGCCCCCCGGGGTTGAGGAAGCAAACACTGCGCCACCCGCAAATACAGCAGAATTATGGATAAAATTACAATTCGCTATCAAAGGGTAAGCTGTTCCGTTTTTTCCATCAATGAAAATAGCGCCGCCACAAGTTCCAGGGACACAAATGAAAAAATCAAAATTTCCAACCCCATTTTGAAAGGTGAACCCGTCTAAAACCGTAGTTTCGTCTGGGCTTTCCATGTAAAGCAAGTTGTATGAATTGTCTGTGCTGTCACCCATCAGCCCAATATCACCATCGATTATACTGCGGTGAGCTGACCAATCTCGTTGTGTCAAAGAGGATTCTGTGCCTGCAAAACCTCCGTACAGTTTTACGCCACTTTTCAATTCAAAATGGATGGTTCGGTCTGAATTGGAGGTGGGATGGTAAGTGGCCTTTGCGACCCATATCTGATCTCCAGCCTGAGCCGATGACAGCCCGTCGTGCAGGTTTGTGAAAGCATTGGCCCAGGAAGTGCCGTTATTCAGTCCGGTAGCATCCTTTTTGATAAAAATGGTTTTGGCCGGAAGGGCTTGAGTACAGAATAGCAGGAGTACAAAAAAATAGTTCATGAGCAGTGCGAAAAAGGATTTGAGCGAAAAAGGCGGCCCTGCCCCTTGGAAAAGACCGGGCCGCCTGTATGGTTGCAAATGGTTTACAACTTGACCAATTTGCCCGTCTTCCGGCCCTCTTCTGTTTGGAGAAAGAGGTGATAGACACCAGAAGGCAGCGCGGCTACCTGGCTTTCCAACAGGATAACGGTATTGATGCCTTCTTTCACTTCCAAGGCATCCGAAGCCAATACATTGCCTTGTGTGTCGCAAATAGAAAAGTGGCCCTTACCCTGGAAATTCGATTCGAAGGAAAGTGTGGCACTGCCATTTGTGGGGTTAGGGAAGCAATAGAGACTAGCATGCTGCTTTTGTATGAGGGAGCGGGCCTTGTATATGCCCATCTGCATCTCTTATCACCGTGAAATACAGCGGTATTTCTGTGGTGTTTTCTTGGTTGTTGCTTTTGAGCTTGGCATTTGACAGGATGGCATGGACTTCCTCCCGCATTTGCGCATACCGCGCTGGGGTGGGGTCTGGAGTGGTGCAATCAAGGGCTTCCTGCGCAGAGGATAGCATTGGCAGGGCAAGCCCAATCAAAAGGGCAAGCAACCGCTAAACCGCTAAACCGCTGAAATTTAAACTGTTTTTCATACGCTGTGTGTGTTTAAAAAAGAAAAAAATGACTTCCCCCGCCGAAGTGTCGACAGAGAATTACACACGGGAAAGGGTCAAGATTGAAAAAAGATTAAAGCGCGAAGCCTGAGCTCAAGCTTGGATATTGTATATGGTTAACCAACAGATTATGTGCTGTTACACCCAACGCACTGAAGAGAAGAGCTAAACCTAAGCAAAGATAAAAAAACAAAATGAAATTGGCAAATACGCCAAGGGAATGTTAACATATTTGCTTTTGTGGGCGTGAAGTGCAATTTGAAAAAGATATGATGCAGGAACCCTTGTATACGTCAGTACAACGTAAGCCTACGACAAACCCCATACCCATCTACCCGATTCCCTCCTCTTTTGGTTTCCAGAA
>Ga0105048_10008684_pt1 | contig 16243 bp, 15 predicted proteins | sample MAT05_FD_78382 | JGI IMG/M metagenome (GOLD analysis project Ga0105048, IMG submission 78382) | Freshwater microbial communities from Lake Fryxell liftoff mats and glacier meltwater in Antarctica - MAT-05 | ecosystem: Environmental > Aquatic > Freshwater > Ice > Liftoff microbial mat | place...
AGAAAATATTTATCTCAACGGTGCTATACTCGGTATGAACAAGGCCGAAATAAACCGAAAATTTGATGAGATAGTTGACTTTAGCGGGGTAGAGCGCTATATAGATACACCGGTAAAGCGATATAGCAGTGGCATGTATGTACGGTTAGCTTTTGCGGTAGCTGCAAACCTTGAGCCTGATATACTCATCGTAGATGAGGTACTAGCTGTAGGCGACGCCGAGTTTCAAAAAAAGTGCATTGGCAAAATGAAAGATGTGAGTGTTAAAGAAGGGAGAACTGTATTATTTGTAAGCCACAACATGGTGGCGGTAAAAAGTTTGTGCGATAGCGGCGTGGTATTAGATAACGGCAGGCTTGTTTACACCGGTACTGTAAGGGGAGCCATTAACTTATACAACTCCAATTTTTCAAATGTTGAATCAAGTATACGTTGGCCGGTTGAGGAGGCCCCTGGTAATGACAAAGCAAAAATTACTGCTATAAATTTTGAAACCGAGGATGATTTTTTCTGTATCGAAAATGAGATACAGATGGAAATTGAATTTATAAACCTTAGCGACAATCATCTACTGAATGTTTCGGTTTCGATTTTTGATGAAAATGAAGTGTATGTTTTGGCGACACCAAATCCAACAAGAGTGCCGCTATCCAAAGGTGTTTATAAAAGTACCTGTACCATACCGAAAGATTTTTTAAATACCGGGAAGTATTTTTTTACCGTTTTGTTGGTAGGTAACAATTTTGAAATAATTACTCAACTGGATAAAGTGGTTGTGTTAGAAATTCAGGAAAAGGGTACTAATCGTAATAATTTTTTTGGTAAATGGGGTGGTGTAGTAAGACCCTATTTTAAATGGGGCAATTCATTGATCAATTAATTATCTCCTATACCAAAAGTTATGATTTTAAAAAAAATTAAACTAAGGTTACATCACCTTAAAAATAAGTTTTTTCAAAACTGGTTTATGCCATACAAGGGTCTTGGCAGGACAGACTTGCTTTTATTCGACGATATTTATCCGCATCCAATTTCAGGTTTTCGGCATGAAGAGTTTACTACACTTTTAAAAGCGTTTCAAAAATCTAAAATACTACTTACAAGTGATTCTTACCCAGTAATTGGAACACCCAGGAGTGAGCATTTAAAACATATCGTCCATACAATTAAACATCATAAAGAGCTGCAAAGTAGTTTTTTTTTAAAAAAAGGCCCGGTCAATATCAACACCCAGTTATTCTACTGTGTTTTTATCAATAACATTTATAAGAACCTGGATTGGCTCACAAAGTTCAGCATCCCTTTTGTTTTTACATTGTACCCTGGTGGAGGCTTTCAGGTGGATGATACCAAAAGTGACAGTATGTTACAAACTGTGTTCTCGTCACCCATGTTTAGAAAAGTAATTGTAACTCAAAACTTTACCCGGGAATACTTATTGAGCAAAAAGTTTTGTAAAGCAGAAAGCATTGAATATATTTTCGGATGTGTTACACCCCAAAATTCAATTGAAAGAAATTTGACAGATAAGAAAACCTATCTGATTAATAAAAGCACTTTTGACATCTGTTTTTGTGCTTCAAAATACACGCCAAGAGGGGAAGATAAGGGTTATGATGTTTTTATAGATGTTGCTAACAGGATTACTGACAGGTATACTTTTATAAGGTTTCATGTAATTGGTGGTTTTGCAGAAGGCGATATAGATACTTCGAAAATTAAAGACAAAATTCAATTTTACGGATATCAGAACTTTGAAAACCTGGGGAAGATTTTTAACAATATGGATGTTATTGTATCACCCAATAAGCCTTTTATTTTAGGCAAAGGGGCATTTGATGGGTTCCCTTTGGGAACAGTGGTGGAAGCTGCTTTAAACGGGGTTGTTGCAATTGTCTCGGATGGCCTTAATCAGAATACTGACTTTATAGACGGAGAAGAAATCCTAATTATAAAAAGTAACAGTTACGAACTTGAGGAAAAAATCATGAGTTTAGCAGATCATCCAGAACGGTTATATTCCCTGCAAAAAAAAGGGATGGATAAGTTCAGGAAATTGTATTCGACCAAAGCCCAGATGGAACCAAGGATTGCATTGTTACAAAAAGAAATGATATAGAACATGACAAGCGTTACACAAACTTTTCTCCCCCCGATAGAAGAATATCAAATTCAAGTAAAAAGGGCCTGGGATAAACGCTGGCTTACCAACAGGGGGCAGTTGGTTATAGAACTGGAATTGAAGTTAAAAAAGTACCTCGGTGTAAACAATATTATTGCCACCACCAACGGTACCATTCCACTACAGATAGCATTAAAACTATTGGGTAAAGGTGGAGAAATAATAACTACCCCTTTTAGTTATGTGGCCACTACTGCTGCTATAGTTTGGGAACAATGCACCCCTGTTTTTGTAGATATACACCCTGAGTATTTAACTATTGACGAAACAAAAATAGAAGCGGCGATTACCAGTAAAACCACCGCCATTTTAGCCACCCATGTTTTTGGTAACCCGTGTAATGTGGAGGCTATTGCAGCCATCGCAAAAAAGCACGGTCTTAAAGTTATATACGATGCAGCCCATTGCTTTGGCGTCAAGTATAAAGGCCAATCTGTCTTTGATTATGGTGACGTGAGCACCTGTAGTTTTCATGCTACTAAGCTATTCCATACTGGCGAAGGCGGCGCAATGTTTACCAATGATACAAATTTGCGGCATCAGCTTTTTTACAGCCACAATTTTGGTCATAATGGGCCATTAGAGTTCTATGGAGTTGGAATTAATGGAAAAATATCGGAGTTGCAGGCAGCAATGGGGCTGGCCGTTTTGCCGTATATGGATGAGATACTTACACAACGGAAAGAAATAGCAGATTACTATAATGCTGTTCTCTTGAACCCAAACATCGAAACAATCGCTATACGGCAACATACAAAATGGAACTACAGTTAATATCCTGTAATTTTTAGAACAGAAGAAATACTCCTAAAAGTGCAGGACGTATTAAATGCGGTCAAAATTTTCCCCAGGCGCTATTTTTATCCTTCGTTGAATACTATAGAATACGCAGCAGGTGAATCAATGCCTGTATCAGAATCTATTGCCTCCCGGGTGTTATGCTTACCCATGTACGCAGGGCTATCAAAACAAATAACAGAACAAATTGCAGGTTTGATACTGGCAAATGTTGAAGCAAAACAATATGTAGCACAATGAAGAAAATAAAAGTTCTGGTATTTCCGTGTGGCTCAGAAGTTGGCCTCGAAATTTACCGGTCCCTGTGTTTTTCGACACACATAGAATTAATTGGTGCCAGTAGTACAGACGATCATGGGGGTTTTGTGTATGAGAATTATTATGGTAAATTACCTTTTAGTACCAGCCCTGATTTTATTCCTCAGCTAATTACCCTAATTGCCGAAAAACACATTGATGCAGTTTACCCAGCAATGGATAGTGTAATCGAATTGTTCACCAGTAACCAACATTTGCTTGGTTGTAAGATTATCTCATCGCCTCATTTAACCAACGCAATCAGTCTGTCAAAAAAATTGACTTATGAGAAACTAGGTTTCACCATTCCTGTTCCAATAATATATACTGCCCTAAGCGATATACCTGGGTATCCCGTTTTTGCAAAGCCCGAAATAGGTTACGGATCAAGAGGTGCCAATAAAATAAAAAACTTACAACAAGCCGAAACGCAAATAGCACAGTATCCCAATAGTATTTTTATGGAATACCTGCCGGGAAACGAGTTTACTATTGATTGCTTTACTAACAAGAATAGGGAATTGCTTTTTTGCGGTTGCCGCCAACGAAGCCGTATTATGAACGGTATAAGTGTACATACAGCCACTATGCCCCTTACTACAGGCGTAAAGAAGTTGGCTGAAGCGATAAATGATAAGATGCACTTTAGGGGTGCGTGGTTCTTTCAGGTAAAAGAAAATATAAATGGAGACTTCACACTATTAGAAGTGGCAACCCGACTTGCTGGCTCATCCGCGGTATATCGTTGCCAAGGCATAAATTTTGCCATGTTGAGTGTATTCGACGCCTTTGATAAGCCAATATCAGTTTACCCCAATGCCTTAAATGTAACGTTGGATAGGGCATTGGAAAACAAATACCGGGTACAAATTACCTTCAGTAAAGTATATATTGACTACGACGATACCGTTATTGTAAATAGCATGGTAAACACCTTAATTATAAAGGTTTTGTTCCACTTTATTAATCAAGGGAAAAAGCTGATTTTGATAACGAGGCATGCAGCCGATATACAAGCTTCATTAGCAAAGTATAGGCTCACCGGCCTTTTTGATGAAGTGCTGCATATAACAAACCAAACGCCTAAATCGAACTATATAGACCCCAAACATTCAATATTTATAGATGATTCTTTTGAAGAACGGAAAGAGGTTTTGGAAAGGCTTGGCATACCGGTTTTTGCACCCGACGCGGTAGAATCTTTAATTTGAAAAAATGAGCATGAACAATGAACTGAATCTTGAAGCCGAACAAACCTTTGTCACAAAGGCTTATGAATCCTATCACGACGATTCTTCTTTCAACAAAGAAATCCGCCGTTGCATTCTTAAGACATTTAGTCCTTATTTAAGCAAGCACATGAAGGCTCTTGAATTAGGATGTTCAAATGGTTTTTTAAGCAGCGAACTTGCACAGCTTGTAGGGGAGCTAACCATAGTGGATGGGTCGGCAAAAGCTATTGAAGATACCCGACTGCGAATGAATCAGCAAAGGATAGAAAATACGCTATATAAGGAATCACTTTTTGAAAATTTCGTGCCACTAGAAAAATATGACGCCATTTTTGCAGTATATATTCTTGAACATGTTCTGGATACTCAAATTATACTTGACCTGGCAAAATCATGCTTAAAAGAGAACGGAATTTTTTGTATTGTGGTTCCTAATGCAAGGGCTTTAAGCAGACAACTAGCTCTAAAAATGGGTATGTACGAAAGCCTTTACCACCTTACTGAGAATGATTTTAACCATGGCCATAGAAGGGTGTACGATTCACTTACACTTGCTAAATCTATTACGGATTCGGGTTTTGCCATTATAAGCAAGGGTGGGGTAATATTGAAACCACTTGCCGATTTCCAGTTGGATAATCTTTTAGATAAAGGATTTCTAACCGAAAAGCATATAGATGGCATGTACGATCTTGGTTTCGAATACCCGGACTTATGCGGATCTTTATTTGCCATTTCCATATTGAATAAATAGCCGTGTGGTTATGTTTAAAATAGCGTAGAGACTAAAAAGAGCAACCAGAGCCAGACAACAAATTCAATAGGGAGATTAAATTGCGGATGAAACTCTACCAGAATAACTAAAGGAAGCGGCGTTTGTTTTTATGGATATCGAGGTGGTATTTTTGCTCCTGACAGACTAATTTTACAGGCATGATTAGAGAAAACGTGATAGTTATAGGCTCATCGGGTCATTCAAAAGTGATTATAGATATTTTTGAAAAGGAAGGGAAATATCAGATTTTGGGTTTAATTGATTCCTTTAGAAACATTGGCGAGCAAACGATGGGTTATAAAGTGATTGGTAAAGAAGATGATTTGCCCGGCTTGTTAATAGCGCATCCAGGTTGCAAAGTCTTTATTGCTATTGGCGATAACTGGGTCAGGCAAGTAGTAATGGACAAGGCAGTGGGACTAATACCTGCAATAAGTTTTGCAAGCACCATACACCCCTCGGCACAAATAGGCAGGGGCGTAACAATAGGCAGGGGGGTTGCAGTAATGCCGGGAGCCATTGTTAATAGCGATAGCTCTATTGGCGATTTTGTAATAATCAATACAGGAGCCAGTATTGATCATGATTGTACAATGGAAAAATTTTCCAGCCTTGCACCAGGAGTTGCGGTGGGTGGAAAGGTAACCATTGGGGCATATTCGTCTATTGCTATTGGGGCTACTGTAATCAACGGGTTAATTATAGGGAAACATTGTGTGGTAGGTGCAGGGGCAGTATTGTTAAAACATTGCGAGGATAATGCAATGATGTATGGCGTTCCGGCTCAAAAAATTAAGAGTCGTGAAATAGGGGATAAATACTTATAAGCACATTGAAAATGAAATTGAGCGTTTGTTGTATTTCGTATAATCATGGAAAATTTATTGCTAAAGCTCTTGATGGGTTTCTTTCTCAAAAAACCAATTTTGATTTCAATATAGTTATTGCGGACGATTGCTCCACTGATGATACCGCAGCCGTCTTACAAGACTATTCCGAAAAGTATCCTGGAAAAATTACACTCATTATCAATGATAAGAATATTGGCATGATGGCCAATATTGCAAAAGCTTACAATGCTTGCACTGCACCATACATCGCTTTTTGCGAAGGCGATGACTATTGGACAGACCCCCTCAAACTGCAAAAGCAGGTGGACTTTTTAGAAGCTAATCCTGATTTTGTACAAGTATTTCATAACGCTATGGTAATAACTACCGATGCATCACGTGAACCTTATTTATTGTGTACACAAGATCAGGGAGAACTGTGCGAAACCAAAGATTTGCTACAGATTGGCAATATTATTCCTACCTGCTCCAATGTTTTCAGAAGATCCATCATGAAAGAAATACCTGATTGGGTTTCATCGCTGGCCATGGCAGACTGGCCAGTTAATATTGTATTATCGCAAAAGGGAAAAGTGAAGTATTTAAATGAAGTAATGGCAGTTTACAGGATACATGCTGGCGGTGTATGGTCGGCAACCACAGCAGTAAAGAAATGTATTATGATGCGGGATGCGTATCAGGCATATCTAGCAAACCTCACATTAGCCCCAACCGAAATTATAATTTGCAAAAAGATGGTGGCAAAGTGGAACAATAATATTTACAACACTTTACTCGCCAACAACAATAAAAAGAAAGCAGCCATATTCCTGCTGACATACGTTTGTAAGCACCCACTTTATGTTTTTAATATCCGTTTTCTAAAAAACGTTAAGCATTTAATAACCACCAAATAATCCCGTTGTGCCATGTTCTTATTGGCTAACTTTTTATAGACTATGCGTTTATCCATTTTAATAAGGAATTATAACGAGGCAAAGAACCTGGAAAAAACATTGACTTTGCTGCAAAAACAGCGTGTTTCTTTCCCTTACGAAATCGTTGTTTCCGACAATAATTCCACCGACAATAGCGTAGCGGTAGCCCAATCTTTTGGCTGCAGGGTTGTACATAATACCACAAAGGTTTTTTCTTACGGACAACTATTAAACTTTGGCATCGAAAAATGCCAGGGAGAATTTGTATTGCTGTTGAGTGCACACATAGCATTACTAAATAATGATGCCATAGAAAACATAATACTACCTTTTGCAGACGAAAAAGTAGGTTGTGTGTGTTCTATAGCAGCCACCAATACCAACATGGTGCTGCTTGCTACCAACCCTCAAACCATTACCATTGCTGATTTTACCCACATTTCTGATTGGAAGAAAAAAGAAATATACCTCTTTGCCGCCCCATGTGGCGCCATTCGGAAATCGGTGTGGGAAAAAATAAAGTTCGATGAATCGCTTGAAATAATGGAAGACCGGCACTGGAACAGGAGCCTGCTGGAAGCAGGTCTTAGTAGTGTATTTGGTGCAAGTTGCTACTACCTGTATTTTATTTTGCGTAGGCCTGGTGCTAATTATAAGCGGGCTTATTTGGAAAGCCTGGCCATGTACAGGGTTTTTGGAAAAGCAGAAACAGGAGATGATTTTTATTACCGCAGTGTAAAAACAATTTTTTCTCTGGCTTACCACAGCGTAAAGAACATACCATTGGGGCTCTATAATTTGCTAAAAATTTATGCCATCCGTTTTAAGAAGAGGTAGGTTTGTAAATAAGAAAATTATTAGGGTAGTTTATTTTTGGGGCAAGAGCAATTAATTAACGGTATTCGCTTTTGAAGCAGCTCTTTTATATGCCTTCATTTTCGGGGGTATTTTTTCTGCAACATGACTTAAAAAGTATTTGTACTTTATTTGCCCGAAAACCTATTTTTGGCCACAATTGAAAAAGCCTACACACCTCCTTTTATACTTACAAAGTAAAATTTTACCTTAACATAAAACTTCAACTTTAATATTTACAGCGAATGTTTCCTATCAATTTGGAAGAAGCCGACCTTGCAGGCTATGATATTTTTTATTTTTTGCTGATTGTAAAAGCTATTTACCTGATTTTTTATAACTATTTTCAGACGCGTATAAAATCCAGGATGCGTTTGTTCAAAGCAATTAAATGGATTTATTTTTTTGTGATTATCCCATTGTATTTTGTATGGATTACTATTGCTCTAAAACAATACATTCGGGAAGATTTGGGTGACTTTAAATTGAGTCAGGTTTATTGGAAAGTGGTTACTTTATTAATTATACTGTTAATTACCTCTATCATTCTCTTAATTTTGCACCCCACTGTAAAAAAGGGAATTACATTTCTAAAAAGAAACGACCGCAACGAAGTAAAGTACCAGTCTATGTTTAAAAAAGTACGGAGCAATGTTTTTACACTGATATTTATTGATGTGATTATGCTTTTGTTTTTGAATAAAGTAGCCTCTTAGCCCTTTTCCGTAAAACTCAAGCAACGGTATTTGAATGTCTTGTAATTAAAGCCAGGTAACGGTCAATGGTGTATTGTCTTTTTTACACGTAAGCACCATATTTGTAGCTATTGTTTAAAGACATTTCTCATTTACCTAAATCAAATCGTTGCAAACAAAAAAAAAAATAGCCCGTATTCTTGTATCTGGTCTTGGTATGCCGAGTAAATCATTGGGTTCGTGGACTCAAATCCTCGAGTACCTTTTTGGCCAGTACATTGAGAATAAAATTGACTTTTTGCTTTGCGGCCCTACAGATTTACCTTTTGTATCTGTTGCCACCACCCGTATTATTTGTAAAAGCCTAAGATGGGATTTTGTTAGAAAATGGTATTACCCTTTTAAGTACCGTTCCTACATCAAGGCATTGGAGCGTATAATGTCATCACACGATTATATAGTAGTGGCGGTAATTGATAATATTAAGTTGAAAAACATTGTTACCGATACGATTGATCGTAATGGATGGCAAAATAAGTGCAGGGTCATTTTTATGCAAACCGGCTTTTCGTACGATTTAGCAACAGATGTGTATAAAGACTTTGCGAAAGGGCTGCATGAAATAATACTGCTCACCCAAACATCTTATTATTCAGAAAAGGAGCGTTACAACGAATACCCTTTCCTTATAAACGTACTCCACAACCCAATAAGGAACGATATATTTTACATGCTCCCTGCGGAATCGAAAATATTACTGAAACAGCAGCTTGGCATTATCACTACAGAAAAAATGTTTTTGTGGGTATCTCACGATAGGCCAAAAAAAGGTCTGGATATAATGTTGATGATGTGGCCAATAGTGGTCGCCAAACACCCCGGCGCTCAACTTGTAGTGATAGGCGCAAAAAGGGATATTGTTTTACCGGGGTTACGCTTCGAAGGAAGGCTGCCTAACACCGAGATTGCAAAATTCTATCAAGCTGCAGATGTTTTCTTATTCTCTTCTCTTTGTAAAGAAGGTTTTGGTTTAAGCCTTGCAGAAGCTATGAGTTGCGGATGCTTTTGCTTAGCTTCCGATGTGGGCGGTGTAAATGAATTTTTTAATGAAAAGTATGGCATCATTGTAACTAAACCTAACTACACACAGGCATGGGTAGATGCAATAGATGCATACTACGAAAATCCAAAAAAAATTGAATATAGCAGCCAGCCCATTTTTTTAACCTACGATGAGTGGTGTTACCGTTTTCAGGAAATAATAAGCACTTCAATTCAATTTCTGATACAATCTGCCAACCGCTAACTTCGCTGCCAAAATAAACTACAAGCTTTTTAATGAAAGGATCAGTTGCTAAAGTGCTGCTTACAGAGTTGGCCATACCAAACAATGGATACATATCGTGGCCACAGCGTTTAGAATATCTTACACAACATTACCCCGGCAAAAGCCTTGATTATCTCATTTGTGGCCAAACAGATAATTTGTTTCAATCTGCTAAAACTCAACGCATCATTTGTAAAGAGCGGGGTAAGATTTTCAATAAAATATTTGGTAACAGGTTTGCTTCCTTTGGTAATGCATTAGCAAACATTGCTGCCAACCACGATTTTGTAATTGTATGTGTGGTAGACTCTACCAAGTTGAAAAATGTGTTGTATAAATTTTTGGCTGATAAAGGGCTCCAAAGCAAAGTGAAACTCATATTCTACCAATGTGGCTACTCGTATTACTTTTCGGCTGATGAATACTTTAAGTTTAAAAAGGGCATAACGGAGCTAATACTCTTAAGCAAGAATTCCTATCAGTACGAATTTGCCCGTTACCCGGAAACCCCTTACCCGGTGCATGTAATCCACAACCCAATTAACCATACAATTTTTACACCCCTTGAACCAGGTGAAAAAAAAAGGTTGAGGAGAGAAGTGGGTTTTGAAGGGGCTACGCAGTTTATTTGGGTGAGCCATGATAAGCCGGTAAAAGGTTTACAGGTAGTATTAGAAGCCTGGAAGATGTTTTATACAGCCGATAAAAAAGCCGTTTTGAACGTGGTGGGCGTAAAAAGGGAAGAACAAATACCTGGTGTTGTATTTCATGGAAAAATACCAAACGTGCAATTGCCTAACTGGTACCAGGCCTGCGACATTTTTATTTTTTCGCCCCTGCGCAACGAAGGTTATGGCCTGGCCGTAGCCGAAGCGATAAGTTGTGGATGCCTTTGTATTTCCACATTCGCAGGTGGGGCGGTTGATTTTTTTAAAGAAGGGGAGCATGGCATTGGTATTAAAGAACCCAATTTTTTGGAGAGCTGGGCCGCCGCTTTTGATAAAGCCATCGCCGATCTGGAAACTTTTCAGGAGGCACATAAAAATGATTATTTAAAACCACCACCATTTGCAACCTACGACGAGTGGTGTGCCAACTTTATTGCCATTTTCGAAAACATAGAAAAGCGGCTTTCGTAAACTGGCAGGTAACTTTCCTGCCAATATTTTATTGCTTAAAGTCAATTAAGAAAATATGTGCGGTATTAGTGGTATTATCCATTTTAAATCTGTTAAAGCAGTAGCAGAAGAAAAGGCTATACAGCAATCGGTAGCCAATATGCAATATAGAGGACCTGACTATACTGATTTTTTTATGGATGAACGAGCCAGTTTTGGTCATGTGCGCCTTTCTATTGTAGATCTAAATCCCAGAAGCCACCAACCTTTTCATAGCCAATGTGGCCGGTATGTAATCATTTATAACGGCGAAACTTATAACTATCAGGCCTTGCGAAGCCAGATGGTTAGTGAGGGATTTGTATTTAAATCGGAATCGGATACTGAGGTGTTGCTTGAAGGGTTTATAAAAATGGGGCCGGCTATTTTGCAGCAACTACGTGGAATGTGGGCTTTTGTAATATGGGATAAACAAGAACAAAAAGCATTTATAGCCAGAGATCGCTTTGGCGAAAAGCCCTTTTATTACCAATGGTTAGCAAGTAGCCAACGGCTTGCATTTGGCAGTAACCTTGCTGCCCTGAAGCCATTAGTAGAGGGAATACTGACTATTGACCCTGATGCTGTACGGCAATTACTCAATTATCAGTTTATAGTTCAAGACAAGTGTATTTATAAAGGCATACAAAAACTGCCGCCAGCACACTATGCATGGGTAAGCAGCGCCGGCATTAAAATGCACAATTACTGGCAACTCAATTATTGCCACAAACACGGAAAGAATTTTAACGAAATAAAAAAGGAATCAAAGGACTTGCTCATAAACAGCATAGAAGGCCAACTGATGGCCGATGTACCCGTTGGTCTTTTTTTAAGTGGTGGGGGGGATAGTGGAGTAATAGCAGGCATTGACTCTCAAATAAAAAAAGACTTGATGGCCATTACCATGACCGTACCAGGCAACGAAAAATATGACGAGGAGGCCAATGCAGCCAAAGTAGCAAAGCACTGCGGCCTTATACATCATAAAGTTCCAATGGACGAAAGCTGTATTGGCATACTACCAAGAGTGCTTTCTACAATAGAGCCTTTGGCCGACAGTTCGCTTATACCAAGTAGCTACGTGGCGCAATATGCCGGCCAACACCTTAAAGTAATGCTTAGCGGAGATGGTGGTGATGAATTTTTTGGCGGGTACAATACTCCCATAAAATACTTAAAAGCTAACGGGCCCACCGGTAATAAAATGGCCGATAGCCTTATTTTGAAGGCAATCAAAAATGCTTACTCACCTGGCTATAAATTTATAGCCGACCGCTTAACCGCACAAAGGGTATTTACAAATGCTTCAGTAAGTACATTTTTTCAAAAAAACTTTTTCCCTTACGACCTTCAAAAACGGTTGTTTAAAGAAGGCGTTACCTCAACAAATGAATCGCTGGAAGTTTTCTATCAGGCATCGAAAAAGTTTACCACTAACAAAGAAGATGTATTTTTTTGGATGGGGATACAAACAAAAATGGTGGACGACTTTTTGTTTAAAATGGATAGTGCCAACATGTTTTCTTCAGTAGAAAGCCGGGCCCCTTTTCTCGACCATCGTATAGCAGAACTTACTACCGGTGCTAACGTACACGATTTAATGCCTAACGGTACCGATAAACAAATGCTGAAAGAAATTGGCGAGGAGTTTATACCCAGGGAGGTGCTATATGATCAAAAAAAAGGCTTTTCGTTGCCTATTATGGATTTTCTAGATAGTAAGTGGATACGATCGCTGGAACTAATGGCAGGGGAGGGATTATCATCTGACGTGGGTATTTTTGAGCCTGCCGGTATCAGATATATTATAGCACTTTACCGCAAAAGCCGCAGCCAGCCACTAAGCCGCCTGCTTTATTCTGTACTTGTTTTCGAAATATGGCTACGGGTCTTTCATCTTGGTATGGATGCCGATGATGTAACAGAAAAATATCTGTAAACCAATTAGGCAGGTATTGGCAAGTCGTGTAAGAGTATCTGCTTCCATTAACAAAACTTAATTAAGAGTTCGCGGTTTGCACAATGCCATGTTTATATTTGCCAAAATACCTTTATTGAGATGAGCAACCTTACCCATTTAGTAAAAAGAAAAGTAAAAACCGTATTCAGGGATGTAAAGAATACTGCAAGCCGGGCGTCATATAAGAGCGCAGTAATGGATACCCGGCAGCAATGGGTGCTTGACGAACTTAAAAACAACGGCTTTGCTATGTTTCCAGCCGATGAGGTATTTACATCTGAACAATGGGCAACATACAGTAAAAGCATAGAAGCCTTTGTAAACCAGAACCTGACCCAGCAAAACCGATCTCAATATTATGCCGAAGGCAAAACCGAAGGCAACACTAATGATAAATTTTTCAATAAAACCTTCATTTTAAAGGCGGCCGATTTAGACAATGATTTTTTAAGCACAACGCCCCTCACAAGCTTTGGTGAAAACCCTTTTTTAAAGCCAGTAATAGATAACTATTACGGGCAGCCAAGCAAAGTAATTTATGTGGATTATTGGTACACGCTTAAAACGCACAATCCCGGAAAGGATGTGTATAGCCAGGGTTGGCACTGCGACCCCGAAGGCGATAAAATTGTAAAAGTGTTTATATACTCCAGCGATGTGGACGAACGCAGTGGCGCATTGCAGTACATAAAAGGCACGCAACAAGGTGGTAAAAATTCCGGTGTATTAAAAAACATTAAGCGCAACACCAGCTACTATCCCGAGCAAAATTTTGTAGATAAAAGCTTTAAGCAGCAAGATATTATAAAGGCCGCTGCACCAAAGGGTACCGTTGTTGTTTGCGATACCCGAGGCCTGCACCGTGGCGGTAAATGCCTTGACAATGAAAGGTTAATGGGCGTAATGGAATACCTCGACGTTGGATCTTTCTCCCACAGAATTTCTTAGGCACTTCTGCCTTTCCTGGTACGTGAATAAATTATTTTTTAGCAAATGGAAATGATGACAGAAACAGAACTGACGGAAAATATTATTGCCCGGCTAAAACAAAAAGATGAAATAAAATACATAAAAGCCGATGCCCTCAGCAATGGCTTTACAAGCGAAGCATTTGAAAAAGCATACGAAGAAGCGCAATCAAAACAGCAGGAGAGTGCCAATAAAGATCCCTTCATAAGATTGTTTCTTGGACCGGCTTTAGTAATAATAGCCGGGGTTACATTTTACACCAACTACTACGGCCGGTTTTGGGGCGTATCCACTTTTATTGGGTTAGTGGCCATGTATTTTGGGCTAAAAATGGTCCTCAGTTTGGTACTGCAGTGGACAAAAAAATAATGCCTATTTCAATTTTTCGTTCTCTAAATGTCTCGTCGCATCACGTAGTTTTTTCTTCTCAAAATTTTTATGCAACGCCTCAGTAAGGTCGGTTCCGGTTTGATTGGCCAGGCTTATGAGTACCCAAAGCACATCGGCTATTTCATCCGCAAGCTTTTGCGTTATATCGTCTTGCAAATGCAGTTCGGTTTTCTTAAAAGATTGCTCACCATAAATCCGCACCATCAGCCTGGCCAATTCTCCTACCTCTTCCATTAGAATGCCAAGGTTGGTAAGCTCGCCAAAGTAACGCACCCCTACGGTTTTTATCCATTCGTCCACTTGCGTCTGCGCATCTTTTAGTGTAAGGTCTTTCATGGCTATTCTTTGTTTTTAGAATCTATAATGATAGTAATAGGGCCATCGTTAATGAGGTTTACTTTCATATCGGCACCAAATACGCCAGTATATATTTTCTTCCCTAAATCATTTTCCAATTGTGTTACCAGTGTGTGGTACAGCGGTATAGCAGTTGCTGGCTTACTGGCTTTGAGGTACGAGGGCCGGTTGCCCTTTTTAGTGGCCGCATGTAGCGTAAACTGGCTTATTAATAAAATATCACCTCCAATATCTTTAATGCAAATGTTGGGTACATCAGCGGCGTCATTAAATATCCGAAGGTTGGTAATCTTATTGCTCAGCCATTCTACGTCTTCGGCATTATCCGCGTCTTCAATACCTACAAGCACCAGCAATCCTTTGCCTATGGACGCTTTAAGCTCCTGGTTAATAGTTACTCCTGCTTCGATTACCCTTTGAATAACAGACCTCATTTTTTTTGAATCATTAGATTTTTGTTGGGTGAAGTAAAATGAAAAATGCTACAAAAGGAAGTATGGGCTCATTTTATAACTAACAAAACCTAAGATCGTCAGTAATTTTTAGCTCAACAAAGTGTTTGAGTTTTCCCACATCATGGACTTTATCCCCCGTCAGTACGGCACAGGCTGGGTCGGGCAGGCATTGAGTCAGCGATTTGATATAAATACTTTCACCCGTTGTCAATTACAGCAATCATTAGCCCAACCCTTTCTACTACTTTTGGCCAAAACAACAGCGCATGAACACAACTATTGAAACCCTATTGACTGATGGCATTTTTACCATCATCATTAACCGCCCCGACAAGCTTAATGCACTTAATAAAGATGTAATGGCAGGTCTTGCCAATGCTTTGGAAGAAGTGTATAATAATCCCGAAATTAAAGCGGCTATCCTTACAGGCGCCGGACCAAAAGCTTTTGTTGCGGGTGCTGACATCAGCGAATTTCTGGGGCTTGATGGTACTGCTGGCATCACTATGGCCGCAACTAATCAAACAAATGTTTTTAATAAAATAGAGAACTGCCCCAAGCCGGTGGTGGCCGCAGTAAATGGATTTGCGCTTGGCGGTGGCTGCGAACTGGCCATGGCCTGCCATTTTCGGATGGCCGCTACCAATGCAAAGTTTGGCCAGCCCGAAGTAAACCTGGGGCTGATACCTGGGTATGGTGGTACGCAACGCCTTACACAATTAGTGGGAAAGGGCAGAGCCATGGAACTGATGATGACCGGTAGCCTGATAGATGCCGCCGAAGCCCTGCAAATGGGGCTTGTAAACCATGTAACCACGCCAGAAACATTAATAGAAGAAACAAAGAAAATACTCACAATTATCATGGCGAAAGCTCCACTTGCCATTAGTAAAATAATAGCCCTTACTAATGTGGCAGCTATTGGCAGTGCAGATGGTCTGCAGCAGGAAATAAATGCCTTTGGCGAACTGTTTGATACCGCCGATGCAAAGGAAGGTGCAGCAGCTTTTTTAGATAAAAGAA
>Ga0105048_10008686_pt1 | contig 16241 bp, 10 predicted proteins | sample MAT05_FD_78382 | JGI IMG/M metagenome (GOLD analysis project Ga0105048, IMG submission 78382) | Freshwater microbial communities from Lake Fryxell liftoff mats and glacier meltwater in Antarctica - MAT-05 | ecosystem: Environmental > Aquatic > Freshwater > Ice > Liftoff microbial mat | place...
GAAAATAAAAATTATATCAGCCGAAGCCAAATTCGGGACGTTGAGACAGGAGAACAAACCGTTAAAGATATGGAGTTCACGTTCATCGAGTTGCCAAAATTCACCAAAGAATTGGCTGAATTGGAAACGCTTACTGAAAAATGGGTCTATTTCATTAAAAACGCTGAAAATCTTGAAGTTATCCCTGATAATATCAATGATGAGGGGTTGAAATCGGCATACGAGGAAGCCAATGTCCAAACTTGGACACAAGAAGAATTAGACGCTTACGAGTATGCTTTCATGCGGGAAGAAGATGAGCGGGCAAGATTAGATAAGGCCAAGAAAGACGGCAAAGAGGAAGGTCAGGAAGAAGCGGTTTTAGGGTTCTTCAAAAATGGAGTTTCGATTGAATTGATTGCTAAATCACTAAAAATATCGGAAGATAAAGTTCGTGAAATCATTGGAAATCAGCAGAAGGAATAAACCGCCCATCAACGGCTTGCTGGTGCGACGTGAAGTCTGCTCAACATACTGTCGAACCCCCTTTAAACACCCAATACACCAGCCTTAAAGATCAGATTCGGCCCCGTGTACTGCTGCGGGTTTCGGACCGCGGTATGCGTCCGCGCCATTTGGGGGTGTGTGAGCCTGATAGACCAGCAACTGCTCCAACACCGCAGCAATGTGCGTGGCAGAGCGCTCAACCCGGAGCGCGAGCCGAGGGTAAAACTACTAATCACTTCGGTGAAAACAAAACGCTCCTCGCGCATCAAAGCGGCGGCGAATGTGCATGATCCCGGAGTGGGAAGTGTGTTTTGAGCGTCGTCAGCAAGAGAAAATGGTCGAAAAGTTTGTCGGGTGCCATCTTTTGTTTTACCTTTACCGTCGAAAGGCAGGTAAATGCGCCTTTATATGTGCATAATAAATCAGATCATAAGAAAATTTCCAATAATAAAGGAACGGTGTCAGCATAAAGTACTAAACTTAGGTAGGTTAATTTTTGCTCAAATAACTATCTCTTTGCACTAATAAGTAGGTAAATAGCAATAATCGTGGTTTTAAATTTCATTAATTACCTTATTATCAAGGGTTTGTGAGACTGTGGACTGTTGACTGCTGACTATTGACTACTTAAAGCATTATCCATCGTCGTAATCTTTTAGTCAATATACCTTTTATTCAAATCGCCATAAAAATCAATCCGGCGATCACGGAGAAACGGCCACAAACGCCGAACAGCTTCTGTTCGGTTTTTATCAATGGAGATAACCGCGTTTTCTTCCCGGTCAGCTGGCGACAGGTGCAAAATTTCTCCCTGTGGCCCGGCGACGAAACTTTGCCCCCAGAATTGAATACCTCCGGTGACCTCCGTCCAGTCTTTTTCATGACCCGTTCGATTGACGGTGATGACTGGCAGCCCATTGGCTACCGCATGACCGCGTTGCACGGTCAACCAGGCTCCATACTGGCGTTGTTGTTCTTCTGAAGTATCCGTATTGGCCCAACCAATAGCCGTCGGGTAAATCAACATTTCCGCTCCGGCCAATGCCATTAGGCGGGCTGCTTCGGGATACCATTGATCCCAGCAAACGAGTATACCCAATTTACCCACCGAAGTCGCAATGGGTTGAAACCCCAGGTCGCCGGGCGTAAAATAGAATTTTTCATAATAGGCAGGGTCATCCGGGATGTGCATTTTGCGGTATTTACCGGCAATAGTACCATCTTTTTCAAAAACGACTGCGGTATTGTGGTAAAGGCCCGGTGCGCGTTTTTCAAAAAGGGAGGTTACTAAAACGACACTGTGCTCGCGGGCGGCTTTTGAAAAAATTTCGGTATCCGGCCCCGGAATGGATGCTGCCATGTCAAACTTACCAACCTCCTCTGCCTGGCAGAAGTATATTCCACAATGCAACTCCTGTAATACCACGAGTTGTGCGCCTTTTTGGGCACATTCTGCTATGCCTTTTAGTGACTTTTCGATGTTTTCCTGCTTATTATCCGAGCAGGTTTGTTGTACAATTCCGATGTTTAAGCCCATGGAGGAGAAATGATATTAAGGAACGGTGTCAAAATAAAGTATCCATCTTATCTGATTCCTTTTCACTCAAATTGCCCATCTTTTTGCTTTGTACTCATGCGATGACTGGGAGTCATCGCATGAGTACAAAGCAAAAAGATCGTTATTTGAGCAAAACTAATCTACCTAAATTTAGTACTTTATGCTGACACCGTTCCTAAGTATTAGATTGGATGGTGATGCAATGGTAGCAATATTTTGGGTGTTGGTTTTCATCCACTTTACTTTTCTGAAAGTTCTAACCAACGCATTTCTTTTCTATTCAGGTCATCCTGAATCTTGCCGAGTTCGTCCGATAATTTTGCTGCTTCCTGCGCACCGAGGCTATCGGCATTGAACCGATGGAGAATCTCTTTTTTTCTGGACTCCAACTGTGCCATTTCTTTTTCTAAGCGTTTCATTTCATTGCGCTCGGTATTCGTCAGCGTAGATTTTATCGTAGTACCCGCAACCGCTGGTTTTGATGTGGCAGCATTCAGGTCAATGCGCTGTTGTTGCATTTCCGAGCGTTTTATGGCGCGATACTCGGCGTGGGTACCTAAGAAATCGCGTATGTGGCCGTTTCCTTCAAAAACAAACAGGTGCTCTACCAGACGATCCATAAAATACCGGTCGTGGGTCACCACAATAAGGCAGCCGGGAAAGTCTTCCAAAAAGTCTTCCAGTACCTGCAAAGTCATCACATCCAAGTCATTCGTCGGTTCGTCGAGGATCAGGAAATTGGGGTTGCGCATGAGTACCGTGAGCAGGTAGAGTCTGCGGCGCTCACCGCCGGATAATTGGCTGGTATATACCTGCTGTTGGGGTCGGGAGAACAGGAATCGCTCCAGTAGCTGCGCTGCGGTGAGTTCACGGCCTTTTTCCAGGGGGATCACCTCCGCAATATCGCGCACCACGTCAATTACGCGTTTATCTGCATCCAATTGAATGCCATCTTGTTGGTAATAACCGAAAATGATGGTATCTCCCACCACCACTTTACCGGTATCGGGCGCGAGGCTTTGGATCAACAATTGCAAAAAAGTGGATTTCCCGGCACCGTTTGGCCCCACGATACCCACGCGTTCTTTGCGTTTGAATTTATAGGTAAATCCGTCAATGATCTTTTTGTTGTCAAAACTTTTGCCGACATTGTGGCATTCTACGATCTTGCTGCCCATTCGGTTTTCTTTGATTTGCAGGCTCATTTCATCTTTTTTTACTTTGAGTGCATCATTGTTGTCTTTGCGCTCGAAATAGGCATCCACCCGGGCTTTGGCTTTCGTGGTACGGGCTTGCGGGGAGCGGCGCACCCAGTCCAATTCGTTTTTTAATAGCTTTTTCTGCCGATCATAAGTAGTAGCTTGCACCTCTTCCATCAGGGCTTTTTTCTCTAAATAGTCGGAATAGTTGCCGGAATAGCGCTTGAGTTGACCGCCTTCCAATTCCATAATGCTGTCGCACACATTTTCCAAAAAGTATCGGTCGTGGGTCACCATAAAGATCGTCAGGCCCGGTTTTTGGAGGTAATCTTCTATCCATTCTATCATTTCCACGTCCAAGTGGTTCGTCGGTTCGTCTAAGATCAGAAAATCCGGCTCATCCAACAGGATTTTGACCAATGCCAACCGCTTTCTTTGCCCGCCGGAAAGGGTACGCACCTTTTTCTCTAAGTCTTCCATACCAAACCGGTAGAGCATTTCTTTTACTTTTGAGTCGAATGACCAGGCTTCGAGGTCGTCCATAGCACCAATGGCTACTTGGAGTTCGGTGGCATTTTCGGGGTGTGCCAAAGCGTGCTCGTACCGCAGCATGGTGCGTACCAGCGGGTTCGTTTCGTCCAAAACAGCGGTCAAAACATCTAAGTCGGGATGAAATTCGGGTTCCTGCTCGAGCCAGCCGATACGGATATCTTTTCGAAGTTCTATTTTAGCATTTTCACCTTCGCTGCCTTCGCGCCCCGCGATCACGCGCATCAGGGTGGTTTTTCCGCTACCATTTTTAGCGATCAGACCAATTTTCTGTCCTTTGTCTATGTAAAGGGTAATTCCCTGAAAAAGGGTTTTTTCGCCGTAGCTTTTAGTAATATTTTCGAGTGTCAGGTAATTCAATGGCGTGTGGGAATGGTAAACGATGAACGTATGGGTTGCATCGCGCAAAGGTAGGAAATTATGGCCGAAAAAAACGCTTTACCTTTAATTTTGAAAAGTCAAAAGTATATGCACCGGGTGACTGACAACTCAAATTTGCCGGCCCATGTTACGTAATTCGCCTCCTAACCCTCTCCTTGAGGTGATACCACAAAACAGATAAACTATTATAATAGCAATCTCTTTTGCGCTGCTCCATTTAATACGCTCTTTCGTCCTTCTTTTCCACAAAATTCATAAAGGCTCGATTGACTACCCGATAGCCGCCAGGGGTGGGGTATTTGCCGGAAAAATACCAATCCCCGGAATGTTTAGGGCAAGCAGTGTGCAATCCCTCTAAGGTTTGAAAAATAACCTCCAGTTCGGGTTTTATTCCTTTGGGCCGGACAATTTCTGCAATTTTTTTACTAATTTCAGTGTATTCAAATAAAGCATATAAGGGTGCTACTTCGTTGACAACGGCTTCTATGGGCAGCATTTCTGAGCGTTGGCAACGCTCATAGGTTTCTTGCAATAAATGCGTACGGCCGGTGGTTTTCAACAGGTCTAATAACGCCTGAAACGCCACAAAATCGCGCATTTTACTCATATCTATCCCATAACAATCGGGGTAACGAATTTGGGGAGCCGAACTGAGAATAATGATTTTTTTGGGTTTCAGCCGGGCAGTAATGCTGACAATACTGTCGCGCAGGGTAGTGCCCCGCACAATAGAGTCGTCTAAAAGCACCAGCGTATCTTTATTATCCTGCACCAAACCATAAGTAACATCATAGATGTATCCTACCATATCATTTCTTGATTTGGTATCGGCAATAAAGGTGCGTTGTTTTTCATCTTTGTGTACCAATTTTTCCAAACGGGGCCGCACCGCCAGAATTTCTGCTAATTTTTCCGGATTAGGCTTGTCTAATTGCAAAATTTGCTCCTGTTTCCACTGATTAACGGCTTTATCTAACCCTTCCATCAATCCATAATAAGCCGCTTCAGCGGTATTGGGAATAAAGGAAAACACGGTATGTTTTAAGTCAAAATTAGAGGCATCTAATGCTGGTTTGGCCAATAATTCGCCCAATTTTTTGCGTTCGACGTATATTTCCCGGTCATTGCCCCGGCTAAAATAAATGCGCTCAAAGGAGCAGGATTTGCGTACTTTGGGTTCGGTAAAAGGCAATTCTTCGGTCACGCCATTGTGTTTGACAATTAAAGCATGACCGGGTTTGAGTTCCTGAACGTTGGTATAGCGCACGTTAAAAACGGATTGAATGGCTGGTCGTTCGGAAGCACCTACCACTATTTCATCATCCGCATACCAATAAGCCGGGCGAATACCATTGGGGTCGCGCATGAAAAAGATTTCGCCGTGCCCCAGTAGTCCGCCGAGTACGTAGCCGCCGTCAAATTTTTTGGCTGCCCGGCGCAGCAGGCGCTGAATATCTAAATTATCAAAAATGAGTTGGTTAATCTCCTGATTAGAATGTCCGTCGGGTTTGAACCAGGTATGCAGGCGCTGCACCTCGTCGTCGAGAAAATGGCCAAATTTTTCTAAAATGGTCACGGTGTCGCTTCGTTCTTTTGGGTATTGACCCAACGCCACCAATTCCTGAAATAATTCATCTACATTGGTCAGGTTAAAATTGCCGGCTAAGAGCAGGTTACGCGTGATCCAGTTGTTTTGGCGGTGGAAAGGGTGTACCCGTTCAATGCTGTTGTCTCCGTGCGTGCCATAGCGCAAATGCCCCATCAGCACCTCACCCATGTAAGGCATATTTGCTTTGAGCCACTCCGGGTTGTCGCGCTGTTCGGGGGTAATGGCATTCAGCCGTCCCCAAACCATGTCAAACAGGTCAACTAAATAGTTCGGCTCGCAGCTGCGCTTTCGGCTGATATAGCGCGTACCAGGCTCCGGGTCGAGTTTGATGGTCGCCAATCCTGCACCGTCCTGACCGCGATTGCGCATTTTTTGCATCAGGCCCTGCATTTTTTGAATACCGTAAAAAGCAGAACCGTATTTTTGGTGATAAAAAGCAAGGGGTTTGCGTAACCGCATGACTGCGATGCCACATTCATGTTTTATTGAGTCGCTCATAAAATGAAATGATAAGCGCCAATTGGCGGCGCAAATATACGGAGTTTGGCTACCGTTTAGGAACGAGTAAATCATCAACTTATTATTTACTCGTCCCTTAGGCGGAATCCTGCGTAATGTTTGTCAGGAAAATACTTTGATGGATTAAAATGGATGTTAGGGGTTAGGTTGCCGGATGTCTAAATTGCCCGATTACCGTCAAATTGCTCTAAGTAATCGGCCACACGGCGCAAAAATGAACCGCCCAACATACCATCCACCACGCGGTGGTCGTAAGAAAGGGAGAGAAACATCATTTGGCGCACGGCAATCACATCTCCGTATTCCGTTTCCAATACAGCCGGTTTTTTCCGAATGGCTCCTACGGCCATGATGGCTACCTGTGGCTGATTGATGATCGGAGTACCCATCACATTGCCAAAAGTACCCACATTGGTCAGCGTAAAAGTGCCACCCTGTATTTCATCGGGTTTCAGTTGATTCACCCGTGCCCGACCGGCTAAATCATTCACTACTTTTGTCAAGCCTGCTAAGTTGAGGTAGTCAGCATTTTTGATGACCGGTACGATCAGGTTGCCCGAAGGCAAGGCCGCTGCCATACCGATGTTAATATTCTTGCGCACGATTATCCGGGTGCCATCTATGGAGGAGTTTATCAGGGGAAAATCGCGGATGGCCCGTGCGATGGCTTCTACAAAAATGGGGGTAAAAGTGATACTTTCTCCGTATTTCTTCTTGTATTCGTCTTTTATGCGGTTGCGCCAGTTGACCAAATTGGTAACATCAGCTTCCACAAAAGAGGTAACATGGGGGCTTACCTGTTTGCTCATCACCATGTGGTCGGCGATGAGTTTACGCATCCGATCCATTTCAATAATTTCCACATTACCGTCGGTGGAAATGGCTGGCCGGGCAATGGCCGGAGCCGCCGGAGGGGTGGGTACCGAACCTGTGCTGCCTGAAGATTTCGAAGTTTCGAGGTTTTGAAGAGCCGGCTGGGGGGCGGAATCGCCCTGCTTGCGGCTTTCCAAATAACTCAGTATATCTTTTTTGGTCACGCGCCCTTCTGACCCGCTACCCGACAAGCGATCTAATTCATCGCGGCTGATGCCTTCCTCTTTGGCGATGGTGCGCACTAAAGGGGAATAAAAGCGGCTGTCTGTTGACCCCGCCGCCGCTACCGCTGGTTCAGCAGGCAGGTAAGGCACGGCGGTCGGCATTGATCCGGTAACAGCAGGACGGTTATTGTCTGTGGTATCGGCTGCCGGCACAGCGGGTGAGGGTATTGCGGCGGTGGCTGCATCCGTTTCAATGATGGCAATGGCTTTATTGATGGCCACTACGTCATTTTCTTTAAAAAAGATTTCCACCAGCGTACCCGCCACCGGCGAAGGCACTTCACTATCTACTTTATCGGTGGCAATTTCCAGCACCGCTTCGTCTAATTCGACGGTATCGCCGGGTTTTTTGAGCCATCGAAGAATGGTGGCTTCCATAATGCTTTCACCCATTTTGGGCATGACGAGATCGGTGCGTGCCATATAATTTGTTGAATAATTAAATTCTTTGCGTGGCACTCCCGTAAAAGGAGTGTACCCGTTTTAAGGTATTGACCATAATCTATAAGATCATTAGTACGAAAAACGCCGCAAAGGTACAATAATTAAAAGTGTAGTCAAAAAATATTTTTTGCAGAATATTGAATTTATTTAAAAATATAATTTTATAAAACACATTTTTTTGCTAAAAAACCAATAAATATTTTGTATTATACAGATTAGCGCACTATCTATATCAAAATGGTGTGAGTGCGTAACATGTTTTTGGAACCACCACGTATTAAGTAATCCACAGTTAATAGTCCACAGTCCGCTAAGCTGTTGCATAACCAGAGTACTCACGAAGTTCGGGCGGCAAAAAACCTGCGACAATATCGGATTTGGGGATACCATATTGCTCAAGCATTTGTCCCACTTCCCATTCTGTCATGTTTTGTTGTACCCATATTTTTCCGCCTATAATGCCAAAATGTAAGGGGCAATCGTGTACATAACGATCGCCTTCCCAACCGACAGTAACCACTTGATAGCGTAAGTTTTCTCTGTCAGCAATCAGTTTGTTACCGCCCGTAACATTAGCATACTTGATTTTGGCATACTCTACTAAGATGCCAAGGATCGCTGCTTCATATTGCTTTATTTTATCCAAACCTCGTTCGGCAGCAATCAATTGCTCCGCTCCAAGGTCTATTTGGATTTGAACTTTGCCAATCTTGAATGTGAGTGGATCATCGGTAATATTCCACCCATCGGCTTGAAGAGCAGCCTTGACTTCCTCATGAAATTTATCTCTGGCCATAACAATTTTCCCAATTTAAGCAATGCTACTATTTGCGGTATATTTTTTTATTAGCAAAAGTAAGGCATTCCCGAATCTTCCTGTTGCATTTCTGCTGATTTTTCTCAAAAAATCCTTAATTTACCCCATACTCTACCCCTAATTTTTCCACTGCTGCCAAAAAATCATTATCCACCTGTACTTTTCTCGCCAGGGCGGTAAAACAAAACCTTTCTTTGTTTTGATAATCCATCAATTCCATTTTTAGGTCGTGCTTCCCTTTGTGCAGTTTGCAAAGGGCATCTATTTGTTCTATCAAGTCGGCTGAAAGACGGTCTATCGGGATTTTTAGGGTAACTGAATTTGTTTTTTCTGCTCCAACGCTTTCTAAGAGCCGCACTTCGCTGACGCGGAACTCCATTTCTTCGCTGTTGTAGCGTTGTTTCTGTTCTCCGCTGATATACAGGCAGGTGCCTTCTTCAAAAAAAGATTTAAATTTGGCATAAGAGTCCGAAAACATCGTGATTTCGAGGCTACCGGTATAGTCTTGAATGGTAAAACGCCCCCATCCGGTGCCTTTTTGGCTGATGCGGTGCTCGCACTTGCTGACAAAACCCGACACATTGACTTTGCGTCCGCCGGCACCCTCTAATTTTTCTAAGGGAGTAGCAAAATTTTCCCATTCGTATTTGTAATCATCCAATGGGTGACCACTCAGGTAAATGCCCACTACTTCTTTTTCTTTTTGCAATTTGAGGATCAGGCCCCATTCCGGCACTTTGGGCAACAGCGGCTCCGGGATGCTGACCGAGTCGGAAAGATCGCCAAAAAGCGAATTGGCAGACATTACTTTATCACCCTGATGGGCTGCGCCATATTTGAGCAGTCGCTCTAAAAATGAGGTGTCTCTTTCTACTTCCGCAAACATGGCAGCCCGCGCCATGCCAAATCCGTCAAAAGCACCGGCAAAGGCAAGGCTTTCCATCACCCGTTTGTTGACCGTGCGCAGGTTGATTCTGCGGGTGAAATCATAAATACTACTAAAATGTCCTTTGGCTTTTCTTTCTTCAATCAGCGCCTCCACGGCAGCTTCGCCCACCCCTTTTACCCCGCCCATTCCGTATCGGATATCGCCTTTTTTATTTACGCTAAAAAATACGCCTGATTCATTGACATCCGGGCCTTTTACCATAAGTCCCATCCGCTTACATTCTTCGAGAAAGAAGGTGGTTTTTTCGATGTTCCCCTGCGAATGCGTCAATACAGCGGCCATGTATTCACTTGGGTAATGGGCTTTCAGGTACGCCGTTTGGTAGGCTACAAAAGCATAGCAGGTGGAGTGCGATTTATTGAAAGCATAGGAGGCGAAGGCTTCCCAGTCGGTCCAGATTTTGTCGAGTTTATCCGCCGGATGGCCTTTTGCTACAGCACCCTCAATAAACTGGCCTTTCATTTTATTCAACACCGAAATTTGCTTTTTACCCATTGCTTTGCGCAGCACGTCGGCATCGCCTTTAGAGAAACCGGCTAATTTCTGGGAAAGCAACATAATCTGCTCCTGATAGACGCATATACCGAAAGTATCCTTCAGGTACTCTTCCATATCCGGCAAGTCATACGTCACGGTTTGCCGGCCATGCTTACGGGCAATAAAGTCGGGAATATACTCCAGCGGCCCCGGCCGATACAGGGCGTTCATGGCAATGAGGTCATCAAATTTATCGGGTTTCAGGTCGCGGAGGTACTTCTGCATTCCGGCGCTTTCAAACTGGAAAGTACCGTTGGTTTCGCCGCGTTGATAGAGTTCATAGGTCTTGCGGTCATCAAGCGGGAGGTCGTTAATATCAATTTTCACGCCGTGATTTTGCTCAATAAGCCGTAAGGCATCCCGGAGAATAGTGAGCGTTTTCAGACCGAGGAAGTCCATTTTGATGACCCCGGCATCTTCAATGACGGAGCCTTCAAATTGGGTCAGCAAGAGGTTGCTGTCTTTTACAGTCGCCACCGGAATGATCTCTGTCAGGTCTTTCGGCGCAATAATGATACCTGCGGCGTGTACGCCGGTACCCCGCACAGAACCTTCCAAAATCATGGCCTCTTTCAGCACGATGCTTTCCGGTGTACCGGTTGCATCTAAATACTCCCGGAGTTTTTTGCAGTTTTCTATATCTTCCGTTACCAAATTTTCCTTTTCCGACAGCGACCCTTCCCCGGTAATCGGCGCTTTTAGGACGCGATTGAGGGATATTCCGGGCTTTTCCGGCACTAATTTGGTGAGTGCATTGGAAATTTCGAGGGGCAGGTCAAGTACTCGGGCCACGTCTTTTATACTCATTTTGGCAGCCATGGTGCCGTACGTCACAATGGAGGCCACCTGATTTTTTCCGTACTTTTCTACCACATAATCTATCACTTTTTGCCGCCCTTCATCATCAAAGTCGGTGTCAATGTCGGGCATGGATTTGCGGTCAGGATTGAGGAAGCGCTCAAACAGCAACTGATATTTGATGGGGTCAATGTTGGTGATGCCAATGCAATAGGCCACGGCGCTGCCCGCTGCCGAGCCGCGCCCCGGCCCGATGAGTACGCCCAATTCACGCCCGGCCTTAATGAAATCGGCCACGATGAGGAAGTACCCGGCAAAACCCATCGTCTTGACGGTGTGCAACTCAAAATTGAGCCGCTCTTCCACTTCCTGCGTGATGGTTTTGTAGCGTTCGCGTGCACCTTCGTAGGTAAGGTGGCGCAGATACTCATCCTGATCCAGGAATTCCTTTGGTAGGACGAAGTTGGGCAGCAGGATGTCCTGTTTGAGCTTGAGCGGCTCTATCTTGTCCACTATTTCCTGCGTATTGTCCAATGCCTGGGGCAAATCATGGAAAAGTTGGGCCATTTCGGCCTGTGTTTTGAAGTAAAACTGGTCGTTCCAAAAAGCAAAACGCCCACCTTTCATAACCGTGCCTTCTTCTACAAATTCCCGGATGGCGGGTGTAGCCTGCTTCTCGCCGGTATTAATACACAGCAAAATATCGTGCGCATTGGCATCTTTCTGATCCACATAGTGTGAGTCATTGGAGCAAATGATTTTCACGTTGTATTCTTTTGCAAAACGTAACAAAACCTCGTTGACCTGATTCTGTTCAGCCATATTGTGGCGCTGCAACTCTATGTAATAGTCTTCTCCAAACAGATCAAGCCACCATTCAAATTCTTTTCGGGCGGCATCTTCGCCTTTTTTCAGGATGGCTTGTGGCACCATGGCGCCAATGCAACACGTGGTGGCAATCAAACCTTTGTGGTACTGCAAAATCAGCTCCTTATCAATGCGCGGATATTTGCCGTACAACCCCTCAATGAAGCCCAACGAGCAGAGTTTGATTAAATTTTTGTACCCCTCCGGGTTTTTGGCCAAGAATAGCTGGTGAAAACGCTTGTCCTTATCTTCTTTAGTGAACGCCCGGCGGTGGCGATCCGTCACCACATAAAATTCACACCCGACAATGGGCTTCACGCCTTCGTGTTTGGCGGCTTCTGCCACAAATTGAAAAGCCCCGAACATATTGCCGTGATCGGTGATGGCAATCGCTTTCATGCCGTCGGCTTTGGCTTTTTTGAACAAGCCGGGTATGGAGGCCGCACCGTCGAGTAGTGAGAACTGGGTGTGGCAGTGGAGATGGGAGAATTGTGGCATAGTTGGGGCAAATTTAAAACAAAAAATTGGATTCTACCACACTGAATGACGCATGATGAATGATAAATTTTGCAAAATATTGTCAATCAGGCAATTGTTATTTGCTTGGGCAGTAATTATTTTTGTGGCGGGTGGGTAATGATTCCGCACGTGGTGTGGTCGGGCATGGATAACCCGACCTACTTGGTCTCCACAATTTCATCCACCTTGCCGCCTTTTATTTTCAGAATGCGCTGTGTGCGTTTTGCCAACTCCAGGTCATGGGTCACTAATACCAACGTAGTGCCCGCTGTGCGGTTAAGTTCAAAAATCAAATCAACGATACCCGCCGCATTATCACTGTCTAAATTGCCGGTGGGTTCGTCGGCAAAAAGAATTTTAGGGGCATTAGAGAAAGCCCGGGCGATACATACGCGTTGTTGCTCACCTCCGGATAGTTGCGCCGGGTAATGGTCGAGCCGGCTGGCTAACCCCACACGGTCAAGCAAGTGGCGTGCCACCGTTTCCGCACCGGATTCGCCGCGCAACTCAAGCGGTACCATTACGTTTTCTAAAGCGGTCAGGGTAGGAATCAATTGGAAATTTTGAAAGACAAACCCAACAAAGCGGTTGCGTACCGAAGCGCGGGCATCTTCCGAAAGGTCATCCAAAGAAATACCATTGAGCGCGACGGAACCACTCGTAGCGCGATCCAACCCGGCACAAAGCCCCAAAAGGGTCGTTTTACCGCTGCCGGAAGGCCCCACTATAGAAAAAGTATCGCCTGCGGCCAGTTCAAAACTAACCTGATCTAATACGGTCAGCATCGCGCCATTGGCCGTTTTATACTGTTTTGTGAGATTTTTTATAGAAAGCATGGTGTTTTGGTGTTTTAGTGTTTTGGTGTTTTGGTGTTTTGGTGTTTTAGTGTTTTATCTCTGGTGTCGGAAGTCTTGTGTCTTGTTTCTTCTGTCTTGTGTCTTGTGTCTTCTGTCTTCTGTCTTCTGTCTTGTGTCTTGTGTCTTCTATCTTGTGTCTTCTGTCTTCTGTCTTGTGTCTGATGTCTTCTGTCTGATGTCTTCTGTCTTGTGTCTTCTGTCTTGTGTCTTCTATCTTCTGTCTTCTGTCTTCTGTCTGAAGTCTTCTGTCTGAAGTCTGAAGTCTTGTGTCTGAAGTCTTCTGTCTTCTGTCTTCTGTCTTCTGTCTAATTAAACTCTTTTGCTGCCGCCGCCATTTCGCGAATTAACACAGGGTCTTTTTCAATGGCATTTCCTACCACCACGACATCGGCACCAGCGCGCATATTGGCTGCTACATTTTCAGGTGTTCGGATACCGCCACCAACGATGACAGGAATGGAAACAGCACCACTGACGGAATCTATCATGCTTTCCGGTACCGGATTTTTAGCGCCGGAGCCAGCATCCATATAAATTAGTTTCAACCCCAACATTTCACCTGCTAATGCTGTACACACGGCTATATCGTCTTTGTGCGCCGGAATGGGGTAGGTATTTGACATATATTGCACAGAGGTCTGTACTCCGCCATCAATGAGCATATACCCGGTTGAAATAATCTCTAAAGGCGACATCTTCAAAAAAGGTGCCGAAATGACGTGTTGACCGATGAGTAATTCCGGGTTTCTACCGCTGATGAGCGACAAAAAAAGTAGAGCATCGGCGCGATAACTCAATTGGAAAGAGCTGCCGGGAAACAGGATCATTGGAATGTGGCAACGCTCTCTAATCTCTATTAACACTTCATCGAGCATATTGTTGACAACTAAACTACCACCAATAAAAAAATAGTCCACGCCACATTCCATGGCTAAATCAAGCGCCTGATCCATGCGCTTCAGTCGCAGTTTGTCAGGGTCAAATAAGACGACAAATTTTTTTTCTCCGCGCTTTTTAGACTCCGTGAGGCTCGTGTAAATATTTTGTAAAGGATTCAATCTTTGAGTATGTATGGGTTTAAATATACGAAAATTTGAATCAGATGGTGAACTTTTTGGGGAACAATATTTCATTTTTTCGATACAAATAAAAAACCACTATGGGTTTTTGTCTGCACGCTTCCGCATCAGCCAGTCCATTTGGGGGTCAGTCCCGATCATAAAAACATCTTCTCCAAAAATGGTATAGCCATTTTTTTCATAAAAAGCAATGGAGCGGGGAGCCACCTTCCAAACACTCAGCCACACCCATTCTAAACCTGTTTCGAGGGCACGTTGTTCCGAAAATTGAAGAAGTTGTTTGCCTATTCCGGCACTTTGTATATTTTGATCAACGTATATTCTTTCAATTTGCAGTGCAGGCCCTGAGGTCCAGTCCTGGGGATAAGTATCTAAGTTCAGTTTCAGATAGGCCAGCATTTTGCCCTGTTTTTCTATCGAATAAAATTCGGCATTGGCAGCTGACATTTCCTCCCGGAATTTTTCATGGGTAAAAGCTTGCTTACAGTATAATTCAAAATCCATCTCGTCATTCATCGCTTGCCAAGCCATGCGGAACGTGCGTTCAGCAAATTCCAATAACTCGGTTGTTTCAGCAGGCGTGCCGATGATGCGTGACGGGGTGCTTAGGGTAGTGATCATCTAACTAAAAATCTATTTATTTGCAGAAAACTGCCGACCATTCCTATGATTTTTCCTCCCAAATTTGTGCTAAATGGACAATTGTCTCCGCCGCCTTTTCCATATCCTGAGCAGAAACCCATTCTTGTTTGGAGTGAAATGCGTGTTCTCCGGCAAAAAGATTGGGACAGGGCAAACCCATAAACGACAAACGAGAACCATCTGTCCCTCCCCTGATGGAGCGGCGCAGCGGGTTTTCAAACCCTGCCTGCCGAAGGGCCGTCATCGCATTTTCTACCACAGTTGGGTGCCTTTTTAATACTACACCCATGTTGCGATATTGTTGCGTAATTTGGAGGTCGGCGTAGCTGTTTTTAAAGGATTTCAGCGTTTTGTCCACTATTTTACGCAACAAGGTTGCATGGCGTTTTAATCCGGCTTCCGTAAAATCGCGAATAATGAATTTGACGGTTGCTTTTTCTATATTTCCTTCAATGTGAACGGGATGAATAAAACCCTGTCGATCTTCTGTATGTTCCGGGCTGAGTCGGTCAGGCAACAGCGCCACTATCCGGGAGGCTATTTTCAAGGCGTTTTCCATCTTGCCTTTAGCAAAACCGGGGTGTGCTGCTACGCCGTGAATGGTCAATACCGCTCCGTCGGCGCTAAAAGTTTCGTCTTCTAAGCTTCCGGCAGTTTCCCCATCAATGGTATAGCCGTATTTAGCCCCCAATTTTTTAATATTGACCTTGTCTGCCCCGCGACCAATTTCTTCATCCGGGGTAAAAAGAATGCGGATTTTGCCGTGTTTGATCTGCGGGTTTTTCAAGAGGATATTTGCCGCATCTACAATAGCGGCTACTCCGGCTTTGTTGTCGGCTCCGAGCAATGTGGTGCCGCTGGCGGTTACTACGTCATTTCCAATTTGATGTTTTAAATCTTCGTGTTCTGTCATGCGGATGACCACCGAAGGATCGTCGGGCAGCACCAAATCCTGCCCCTGATAATGGTGATGAACAATGGGTTTTACGCCTTCCCCCGAACAATCGGGCGAAGTATCCACGTGTGAGCAGAAGCACAAAACCGGCACCTTGGCTTTGTCAGTATTGGCGGGTATCGTGGCATAGACATACCCGAATTCATCCAATTCAGCATCGGAAATCCCCATGGAATGCAATTCTTCGACCAACAGGCGACTGAGGTTTTTTTGCTTGTCCGTGCTGGGTATGTTTGGGCTGTTGGGGTCACTTTGAGTATCTATCTGAACGTAACGCAAAAAACGTTCGAGGACTGTATGGTGGTACATATAATATCTTGTGTTGAAGTCTTGTGTCTTGTGATGTGTCCGCAATATCGTCGGGCGTGGATCACCCGAC
>Ga0105048_10008688_pt1 | contig 16240 bp, 16 predicted proteins | sample MAT05_FD_78382 | JGI IMG/M metagenome (GOLD analysis project Ga0105048, IMG submission 78382) | Freshwater microbial communities from Lake Fryxell liftoff mats and glacier meltwater in Antarctica - MAT-05 | ecosystem: Environmental > Aquatic > Freshwater > Ice > Liftoff microbial mat | place...
ACCGCGGGCGCGGCGCGAACGCGGCGCATGACGCGGGCAAGGTGTTTGCGGTCCTTTACTTCGATCAGGAAAATAAGCGTCGAGGCGATGATGTCTTTGATCGCGTGTTCGACGTTGGCAATATTTGAGCTTGCCTCTGAAATCGCGGCAGCCACTTGTGCAAGTACGCCCGGACGGTTTTCAACATCGACTTTAAGCTCAACGCGATAATCGCCTTCGACGTGGCTGTCCCATGCCAAAACGACGCAGCGATCTGGGCTTTTTTTGAATTGAACGCCGTTTTTGCATGCTGTTTGGTGCACCACGATGCCTTTGCCTGGGCTCAGAAAGCCAAGAATAGGGTCGCCCGGTACCGGATGACAGCACGGCCCGAAACTGACCACGGTGCCTTCGCGTCCGCTGATATGCATTACCGCGTCGATGCTTCCGCGTGTGGCGGTTTGCTGGGTACGTGCTTGATCGGCCAACAGCTGCTTGGCGGTGACCTGCGCAATGCGATTGCCGAGGGCGATTTCAGCGAGCAGCTCTTCTAATCGCTTGAGACGCTGCTCGGCTAAGTACTGATCCAGGCGCTTAGGCTCGATGGTTTCCAACGACGCCCCTAGCGCTTCGAGCGCCTGGTCGAGCATGCGGTGGCCCACGCGCACGGCGTCCTCGTGTTCGAGTTTTTTCAAGTGATGGCGAATGGCGGTGCGCGCTCGCGACGTCGCAACGTATTCAAGCCACTGCGGCGACGGATGGGCGCTTTTTGCGGTCACCACCTCGACGGTCTGCCCCGATTTAAGCTTGGTGCGCAAGGGTTTGAGCTTGCCGTCGACGCGAGCCGCGACCGCGTGATCGCCGACCGAGGTATGCACGGCGTAGGCAAAATCGACCACCGTTGAATGCCGCGGCAGCGCCAAAATTTGCCCGCGTGGGGTGAATAAATACACCTCGTCGGGAAACAAATCGACCTTCAGATTTTCCAGAAACTCAAGCGATGAGCCGGCTTGTTTTTGCGAGTCGAGCAGGTCGGTCAACCATTCATGCGCGCGACTGTGGACATTAGTTCCGGCCGCGTCGGTGGTCTTATACAGCCAATGCGCCGCCACGCCGCGTTCGGCGACGCGATCCATCTCGTCGGTGCGAATCTGCACTTCGATCGGCTTACCGGCTAGTCCAAACAGCACCGTGTGCAAGGACTGGTAGCCATTGCCCTTGGGAATCGCGATGTAGTCTTTGAAATGACCCGGTTTGGGCTTGTACAGCGAATGCAGCACGCCGAGCGCGCGATACGCGTCGGTGTGGGTGCCAACCACCACTCGAAAGCCGTAAAGATCGGTAATGTCGTTGAACTCTTTGTGCTCGCTGCGCATCTTTTCGTACACGCCCCACGCGCTCTTGATGCGCCCACGAATGCGCACTTCCATGCCCTCATGTGCAAAGCGCTCGTGCATGGTGCTTAAGATTTTCTCGACGTTTGGACGATTCTCATCGTCGATCACATCCAGACACTCGTGCAACACGCGGTGGCGCTTCGGGAATAGGCCAAGAAAGCTCAGGTCTTCGAGCTCCTGCTTGATCTGGTGCATGCCCAGACGCTGCGCAATCGGCGCATAAATATCCAGCGTTTCACGCGCAATGCGGCGCCGCGAATCGAGCGACATCGAGGAGATCGTTGAGAGGTTGTGCAGGCGATCACACAGCTTGATCAAGATCACGCGTAGATCGCGTGCCATCGCCATGAGCATCTTGCGAAAGCTCTCGGCGTTCGCCTCCTGGCGCGATGCAAACTTCATTTTGTCGAGCTTGGTTACGCCGTCGACCAGTTCGGCGACATCGTGACCAAATTCGGCTACGAGCTGCTCTTTGGTGAGCGGCGTGTCCTCGATGGTGTCGTGCAAAATTGCCGCCACTATCGTCTCGTGATCCATCCCCATCTCGGCCAAGCGCAGCGCGACGTGCATCGGATGGGTGATGTAGGGCTCGCCAGATTTGCGCTTCTGGCCCGCGTGCGCGCTGGTACCGCGCAGCACGGCGAGTTGGATCAGCGCTACCTGCTCAGGGTTAAGGTAGCCGTTCGCGCACGCGGTTAATGCCGCAATTTGCGGCTTTAACACGAGTAAATCGTCGGCGGGGGGCTGAGCAAGCGCTAACATTTCGAGGTTCAAATCGATTGAATTAAGCCGAGAATCGCAACTTCACTTCGAGCTTGCAAGCGCATGGCGCGGTGTGGCGTGAAGCAATGATTGTTTGCGTTCATCGTGCATTTGAAATTGCTAACTCGCGCACACTTAAATGTATGCCAACCATTGACCGCGAACACCAGCTTTTTATTCTGTCGTCGCTTGGCGAACCGGCCCGTGCGTTAATTGGCAAATTCCTATCCTCCATCGCGGGTCGCGTCATGCGTATTCAAACTGCAATCGATAGCGCTGATCTCGGCGAATTGGGCGACGCAGCGCACTCGTTAAAAGGCGCATCCGGGATCTACGGCGCAGCGGCACTCGCCCAACTTGCCTCTGAGCTTGAAATTGCCGCGCGTTCCCGCGACACCGAGCGCGCATTTGAACTAGTCAAAAACCTAGGTCCCCTAGCGCAGTGCTCAGTAGATGAGTCGCGCGCACTATTGGAAACGGTGAACCCCGGTGGCTAAAAGTAGCCCAAGCCGCAATGTGTTGGGCGGCACCCTTAGGCCGTGCTCATTTGAGCCGCTGACCGGGTATTTTCGCGATGGCTGTTGCGAAACCGATGATGGCGACCGTGGCTCGCATACTGTTTGCGCGCAGGTAACAAAAGCATTTCTCGAGTTCAGCACGTCGCGTGGCAATGATCTGGTCACACCGCGCCGCGAGTTTGGCTTCCCAGGGCTTAAACCCGGTGATCAATGGTGTCTGTGCGCGTTGCGTTGGAAAGAAGCGTTCGAAGCAGGCGCCGCGCCATTCGTGGATTTGGCCGCAACCCACGAGCGTGCGCTTGATCTTCTATCGTTAACGGCGCTGGAGTCGCACGCTCTGCGCGTCGCATAGTCGCCAGATTTTTAAAGGTATTGCCAACCCTCGTCGCCTTTGATCGCCACGGTATCGATTTCCGCGCCAATCATTCGCACCCAGCCAGGTTCGCGATTCAGCCCCTCACGCGAGAATTCAAAACGGTAGCGCCGCACAAAACGCATTTGTCCCTGGGAATTGCGCTTGAGCGCGAGCCCGGCGAATGCGACGGATTGATCAAGGAATTGCGCGCCAATGCCCTGACACACCTCACGAGCCCGCGCGCGCGCGACGTCGCGGGCGATAGCCGCATCGTTGAAATAAAAAATCGCCGCAAGCAGCGCGAGGAGGGCAATAAGTTCTGGCATGGATTTAGCAGCTAACCGTTGGACTTCGAAGAAAGACACCCGACACGATTGAATTCGACCTCGTGGACTATACGGGCTAGAATCGAACGTCTTGGGGCCTGAATGTGCAAATTGCCAGAGCGTGATGCCCGATTCTCCTCCCACTCACCCTGAATTCAAGCGCACCCCAACGCCCGTGCAGCAGCTCAACATTCCCGGTTACGTCATCAAGGAAAAGATTGGTACCGGCGGGATGGCGACGGTCTATCTCGCGGTGCAAAGCTCGCTTGAGCGCTTGGTCGCGCTCAAAGTCATGGCGCCCGCGTTGGCTGCGGATCAAAATTTTTCCAAGCGATTTCTGCGCGAGGCGCGCACCATCGCGAGCTTAAGTCACCCACATATCGTGCCGATTTACGAAGTCGGAGTGACAGAGAACTATCTGCATTACTTCGCAATGCAACATCTGCCGGGCGGTGACCTAGCCGGTCGATTGCGCCGCGGTATTGATGAGCTCGAACTGGTGCGCGTGCTGACTGCCATTGCGCGCGCGCTTGGGTTCGCTCACGAGCACGGCTTTGTGCATCGCGACGTGACGCCGGGCAACATTTTGTTTGACAAGACCGACAATCCAGTCCTGACAGATTTCGGCATCGCGCGCGACATGAGTCAAACCACGCGCATCACCAATACCGGTGTCAGCGTGGGCACCTCGCAATACATGAGCCCCGAGCAGGCGCGCGGCGGCAATATTGATTACCGCTCAGACCTCTACAGCTTGGGCACCGTTTGCTTTGAGTGCCTCGCCGGGCGGCCGCCTTATGAGGGCGCCGATGGCTTTGCGATTGCTTACGCGCATGTATTTGAACCGGTGCCGAAACTCGACGAACGTCTCGCCCACTGGCAACCATTTATCGACCGCGCGTTGGCGAAAGACCCAGCCGAGCGCTACCAGAGCTCTGAAAACCTGATCGCGGCACTTAACGAACTGGCTAAGTCGCGGATTGGTTCGCCGCAGGCGCTCGAGGAATACGTTACACGCACGATGGTGTCCTCAGTGGGCGCGACTGCCGTGCGCTCAACGCCGCCAGGCGCGCAAGCCTCGGTCGGCGCGCGCGTGGAAGAGAAAGTCACGGCCGCGCGCAAAGCGGTTGCCGTGGAACCTAAACCGACTGCGACGCCGCAGGAGGTGAGTGCAGCGTCTGGGTTTGATCGACTTGCCAACTCACGCTTGCCGCGCTTGGTAATTGTGACCACGCTTGCCGTGCTGGCTTTGATCGCTGGGGTTTGGTGGTGGACGCATTCAGGCAAAAACCCGGTTTTATCGGCCCCGGCGGATCAGATGCCTGCTGGCGTTTCGACCGACGCCAGGCCATTTGCACCCGCAATCGGTCAGCCTGTCGAACCGCCGGTGCCGCTCATGACGGACCCAACTCTTGCGACCGATCCGACCCTTGCGTCCGATCCAACCCTTGCGCCTTTAGCAAATGATCCCGCGGCTGATCCTGCTTTGCTGGACGAAAGCGCAGTCGGGCCCGATGGACTGCCGCTTGCAGTGCTCGAGCCAACACCCGAGGTGCTGCGCGCCGAACTGCTCGCTGCCGCTGCGCTTGATTTAAAACAGGGCCGCCTGGCACTGCCGCGCGGCGCCAATGCGTTTGAGCGCTTTGCTTTGGTACTCAAAGACGACCCAACCAATGTTGAGGCGTTAGCGGGCTTAAGTGCGGTGGTCGATCGCTACTTGGGGATGGCGGAGCGCGCGCGTGCCAGTGGCGCGTTAGAGCAGGCAGCGCAAATGTTCGAACGCGCGCGGATGGTTGCCAGTTCGCGTCCGGAGCTCGCGCCGACGCTCACGCGGATTAGCTCGGCCGAAGCCGCCGTCGTTAGTCAATTACGTCTGCCGGCTGAACAAGCGTTGGTCGCAAAAGACCAAAAAACGGCCGAACTCGCCTATCGCGAATGGCTGCGCTTTGCACCAAACGACGCTGCAGCGCAGCTCGGCCTGAAAACCGCTCAGGAAATCGTGGTGGAGCAAGCCAAGCCGTACGACATCCTCAAATCTGGCGGTCCGGGGCCTGAAGTGGTCGAACTTGAGATCACGCTAGGCGGCGCGAGCGCGGTGCTCGGCGTGGGCGTGAGCGAGGTGACCGTTGCGCAGTTTCAGCAATTTATGTCACGCAGCAAGTATGCGAGCCGACGCGATACCCAGTTCAACTGCCGTGACTTGAAGACAACTTTTACCTTTCGCAAGCGCAATTTTGCAGAACCAGGTTTCCCGCAAAAGCCAGATGCACCCGTGGTATGCGTCAGCTTCGCGGATGCGAGCGGCTATGCGCAGTGGCTCAGCGCGGAAACCGGCAAGCGCTATCGATTGCCCACGGCGGCAGAGTGGTCGGCGATTGCTCAGCGCACGGTGGTCGTGGGGCCGCCCTCTTGTGCCCGAGGCAATCTCGCCGACTTGAGTTTGCAGCGCGATGAGCGCGCCATGAGCCACCTAAAATGTGATGACAAGTTCCCCTATACCGCGCCGTCGCGGGCGTTCGGTGGGTCGTCGGTTGGGGTGTTTGGTGCCGTTGGTAACGTTCGCGAATGGGTCAGCACCTGTGCCAAGTCGAGTAGCGGCAGCTGCTCGGAGCGCTTCGCCGCTGGGACCGGTTGGGCGAGCGATGCCAAAGAGGATTTGCTGGGTCAGCGAACGACATTGCGCGTTGACGCGGCCTCTAACGACGTTGGTTTTCGCATAGTGGTCGAGCGCTAACGCAAGCAAAAAGTTTTCATCGTGGCTTAACTCTGCACCCGTTGCTGGCATCCGCGCGACATTGGCGGCACACTTCGGGCATCTGAACCCAACTGTTGACTCGCCTGACTTTATGAGCAATTTCAAAGAACCCGTCGACGGTGCTACACGCGTTCGTGTGGCGCTGCCAAAGTACATCCTGCGCGGTGTGTCCGGATCAACCTTCGGCAAGACCTTTGCTTTACACGGGACCATGGTGGTCGGACGCGCGGCCGAGTGCGAGATTTCAATTCCAACCGAAGAAGTTTCGCGACGCCACGCCCAGTTGCGCACTGTTTCAGATGGCATCCACGTTGAGGATCTTGGCTCAGCCAATGGCACCTTCATCAACGGCGAACGCGTTAAACAGGGCGTGCTGATGCCCGGCGACGAGCTGCGTTTGGACACCGTGCGCTTCACCCTGATTGTGCCGGGCCAAGAGCTTCAGCAAGCGGCACAAAAAACCAGTGCGCCTAGCGCCATTTCTGTGGCGGCCCAGCAGGAAGGCTCGAGCTTAGGTCTGTACGTCGCGATCGGCGTGGCGGCTGTTCTGCTATTTGGCGTGGTGTTGTGGTCGATGGGCGTGTTCTGAGACGATGGCGGGATTTCGGCTAGAGCACGATTCGATGGGCACTTTGCAGGTGCCCGAGACTGCTCTGTGGGGCGCGCAAACTCAGCGCGCGGTCGACAACTTTCAAATTTCGAATCTGCGCATGCCGCGGGAATTCGTAAGTGCCCTGGCGCTGATCAAATGCAGCGCAGCGCAGGTGAACAGTGAGCTTGGCGCGCTTGATCCGCGACTCGCACGAGCAATCGAAGTTGCGGCTCGATCGGTAGCCGCTGGCGATTTTGCCGATCAGTTTCCAGTTGATGTGTTTCAAACCGGCTCCGCGACGTCCAGCAATATGAACGCCAACGAGGTGATCGCGCGCCTTGCCATGCAAGCGCTTGGCACGCCGGTCCATCCGAACGACCACGTCAATTTGGGGCAGAGCTCCAACGATGTTGTGCCGACGGCCATCCATGTCAGCGCGTCACTGTTGGTCAGTGAGCAGCTGTTGCCTGGCTTGCGTCACCTGCATGCCACGCTGATGCACAAGATTGAGGAGATCGGTTCGATCGTCAAAACCGGCCGCACCCACCTGATGGATGCGATGCCGATTACCTTTGGTCAAGAGCTCGGCGGCTGGGCGCAGCAGATCGAATCGACGATGTCGCGCCTGGACGACGCCCTTAAGCGCATGCGCCAGCTGCCGATCGGTGGCACGGCGGTGGGCACTGGAATTAATGCTGACGTGAGATTCGGTCCGGCCATGGCCGCGCGCTTGAGTCAGGAATCTGGCTTCCAGTTTGTTAGCGCTAAGAATCTCTTTGAAGGCATGTCTTCGCAAGATGCCGCCGTTGAGCTATCGGGACAGCTTAATACGCTGGCCTGCACCTTCATGAAAATCGCCAACGACTTGCGCTGGATGAACTCTGGTCCTCTAGCGGGTCTGGGCGAAATTGAGCTTAAAAGCCTCCAGCCGGGGTCGAGCATCATGCCGGGCAAGGTAAATCCGGTGATACCCGAAGCGGTGTGCATGGTAGCCGCTCAAGTGATCGGTAACCATGCAGCGATCACCATTGCCGGGCAAAGCGGCAATTTTCAATTAAACGTCATGTTGCCACTGGTGGCGCACAACTTGCTCGAATCCATTCGCCTGAGCGCGCGCGCAGCAGTTGTGCTTGCAGACTTGGCGATTCGCGATTTCAAAGTCTGCGAGGCACGTATTCAAACTGTTTTGGAACGCAATCCAATCTTGGTCACTGCGCTCAACCCGATTTTGGGTTACGAGCTTGGCGCAAAGGCGGCCCGACTCGCTTACGCTCAAGGTCGTCCCATTCGCGAAGTGGTCCTTGAGCTGACTGAGCTTGAGCCTGCGCAGGTGGATTCGCTGCTCGATCCGCGTGCATTGACCATGGGCGGCATTCACGGCTCAGGCGCCGGCTAACTGAGGAATTACTGTGAAGCTTGTACTTGCTTGTTCGCTGCTGCTGGCTAGTTTCGGATTGAGTGCTCAATCAGAAATCTCGGTTTCCGGTGATGCGTTGGTTTCAGGCGCCGCAGACACGCAGATTCGAGGGTTCGCGCGCACCGCAGCGGCCAAGAATCAAACGATTTCTGTGAGTGCGCCAAACTACTGGCACGATCTCATTCGTGAGCAGCTCGACGCTGCCGCGCCAGCCGCCAAGGTGATGTTCACCGACGTCTTCAACGAGATCGTGATCTTGCGCGCTGAAGCGAACGTCGCACCGGTCGCCCCGACGCCGCCGGTGGCGCCCGAGCCGCCAGCCCCGGTTGTGCCGGTAGCGCCCAAGCCGCCCGTCGCGCCACTGCCACCACCGGCAATCAAGGTGCCCGATGTGTCGATCGCCAAGCCTGCGCCCACTGCTGATGAGATGGTCAAGCCGAACGTGCCACCCGTCGCACCAAGCGTCGATGCGCCGCCCGTGCCCGAGGTGGTTGATCCAGGCGCTGCGCGGCGCGCCGCCGCAATTGCCGATCTGAGTAAGTCGCTCAACGAAGGCGAGGCCATTGCCAGCACGCTGAAGCTTGCCGGAATGCAATATGGCGACCGCTTGATCGTGCGTGGTGACGTGGTGGCTGTGGTGCGTTCCGGCCGCTTGCGCCGCGAGTTCTTTATCCTTGAGGAGCCATTAGGTGAGACCAATCGTACCGAGCTGTTGCGCGTTAGTGACAACACCTTCGATGTGCAATCTACTTTTAGTACTGCGCGCGAGGTCGAGGCGCCGGTGGCAACGGTTGCAGCGCCTGTTTTGAGCGCCGCTGATGAACTCGCGCGCTTTGAGCGCGGTTTAAATCGCTCGAAGCCGTTTGCCGATAAATTCACCGTGGCGGATCTGCGCAGCGATGACGTGCTGTACGTGGGCAAGCATTATTCGGTCGTCTTGCGGGCGTCGCGCATTCGATTGGCGCGCTATCTGATCGAGGGAAAAGTGGATATCTCGACACTCAAGCTCGAGCAACAGGCCTCAAATCGTTACAAAGTCTTGGACACTCCGCGCTAATGCAGTTACGCATCATCACCACCGGCGGCACGATCGACAAAATTTACTTCGACGATAAAAGCGCGTACCAGATTGGCGCCCCACAGATAGGTGAGATTTTGGCGCAACTCGGCGTTGCGTTTGAGTTTTCAGTGTTGCCGTTGATGCGCAAAGACTCCTTGCATATGGACGATGCCGATCGCGAGCTGTTGCGCGCGACCCTTCTGGCGGACACGCAACATCGCCATTTTTTGGTGACTCACGGCACCGACACGATGGTCGAAACCGCGCGCGTACTGAGCGATCTGCCAGACAAAGTGGTGGTGTTGACCGGCGCGCTAAACCCAGCTCGATTTTTGGGGTCCGACGCGGTGTTCAACATTGGCTGCGCGGTGGGTGCCGTGCAAGTGCTCGCTCCGGGCGTGTTTATTGCAATGAACGGGCGCATTTGGGATCCGTCCCAAGTGCGCAAAAATCGCGGTGAAAATCGCTTCGAAGCGGCCTAAGCCCTGTATGCCGAAGCAGCTGCCTCACCTGATCCGCTCAGGTGCGGGACTCATCACCGTTGAAACCGCCGAGGAGGCGCAGTTTTTAGACGAGCTCAAGGGCGTCTTGAGTGAGCTGCTGCGTCCGATGTATCGCTGGTCGATCACCGGTGGCCTCAAGCGGCTGGATATGGACATCCCGATTGAGTCGCCGCCTGCGCCTGATTCCACGGCGGTACTTGAATTTATTCGCAACCGCCGCGAGCGCTCGATTTTTGTGCTGCTCGACTTCATCCCGTATTTGCGCTACGCATCGTCGATTCGTCTGCTGCGCGATATCGTGTCGCACAGCGTGGCGGCGGCGCACACGGTGGTGTTGCTGAGCCCCAAGATTGAGCTGCCCGATGAGCTCAAATCGCACGCACAAAGCTATTCGCTTAGGCGGCCTGATGAAGCTGAGCTGGCGCTTATGCTGCGCGATGAGGCGGCGCACTATCAGCGCGAACATATGGGTCGACGCGTTGAAATTGATCGCGACGCTTGGCGCCCGTTGATCCGCACCATGCTGGGCTTGAGCCTGAGCGACGCGCGCAAAGTGGCGCGCGCGGTGATCTTTAATGACGGCACCATTTGCAGTGCCGACATCGCCGAAGCGGCGCGTCAAAAATTCAAGTTGCTCAATGCAGGCGGCGTGCTCAACCTCGAGCTAGACGCGCCGCGCTTTGCAGACGTTGCTGGGCTTAAGCGCCTCAAACGCTGGGTTGAACAGCGCAAAGCGGCGTTTCGCGGCGAAGCAACGTTGATTAAATTGGATCCGCCGCGCGGTGTGCTGCTGCTCGGTGTGCAGGGTTGCGGCAAAAGCCTCGCGGCTAAAGCCATTGCGGCAGGGTTTGGCGTGCCGCTGCTGCGACTCGATTTTGGCGCGCTATACAACAAATTTCACGGCGAAACCGAGCGCAATCTGCGCGACAGCTTGAGCCAAGCCGAGGCAATGGCGCCGTGTGTGCTGTGGTGCGATGAAGTCGAAAAGGGGCTGAGCTCAAGTGGCTCTGATGACGGCGTATCGCAGCGCGTGCTCGGCACTTTTTTGACCTGGATGGCCGAGCGTAAACACGCGATTTTTATGGTCGCCACCGCCAATCAGATCGAACATTTGCCGCCAGAACTGTTGCGCAAGGGCCGTTTTGACGAGATCTTTTTTGTCGACTTGCCCGACGTTGCCGCGCGCCAAGCGATCATTGAGATCCATCTGCGCAAAAGAGAATTGCCGCTGGACCAGTTTGAAATCACACCGATTGTCGAGGCCAGCGCCGGATTTTCTGGAGCCGAGATCGAGCAAGCGGTGATTTCGGCGCTCTATGCGGCAAATGCCGAGGGCGTTGAGCCGCGCACCCGGCATATTTTGGAGGAGATTGCCAACACGCGGCCTCTCTCAATTGTGATGGCCGAAAAAGTCGCCAAATTGCGCGCCTGGGCGGCAGAGCGCTGCGTGCCTGCCGATTAGTTCGCTCCTTGCTGACTTTTTGCGCTGGCTAGCTCGCGCTCGCGACCTTTTTGACCTTCGTAGACTCCTTCGGCGGCGGCGTGTAGCGCTCGAACTTGCCTAAAAAGCACGTCGGCCCGTAAAGATCCTGCAGCGGCTGCTGGATGACGGTAATGACATCGATATCGCACAGTCGCGTGCCGCTCAGCCGGTAGGAAAACGCATTGTGAAACTTCAGGCTCGGGCACTCGTGGGTCAGCGTGTTTTTCCACTGCTCACCGTTGCGCATCTTGAAAATAATGGTTTGGTTGTCGATTGCGTTGGTCGAGCGGATTTGCCGGGTATCCACGCATTGATTGGGTGGCGTTTGCGCCTGTTCACGCGCAGCGGCAGCGCCGCAGATCGCTACTAGCACGAGCACGAAAAGGGGACGTAATGGCATGGCAGTTACTCCGATTGAGCAGCGAGGGTGATCATCATGGCTGACTCTACGCCGATGCAGCCGGCCAAGCCTGAAGGATGGCTGAACCGGTAGCCGGCCACACGCCAGGATGCTTAAGAATGTAGCCAAGCGCCTCACGCAGCGCGCCGATCCGGTAGGGTAATCCGCTGACGAATCCGCTCAACGGCAGGGTCAGCAGGCGTCCGCCGTAAGTCGCAGACTCGCAATACAGTTGATCAAACGCGTCTTTGATCTGTTGCACATAGCTTGCCTCGCTGTGTTTGTATTCGCTAAATATTTGCCGATCGCTCAACTCGACCGAATGCGGGATCGCAAGCAAGTCACCCGACGGCGTGTGCATCGTGGTCGGCAGTTCATCGTGCGCCCAGTCGAGGCAATAGCGCACGTTGTGTTGCACCAGCAGCTCAAGGGTTTGCGCGCTCTGCGATTTAGCCGGTGACAGCCAGCCGTTGACCTCGCTAAAAGCGCGCAGAATCTTCAGGGATTTATCGATGTACTCGATTTCGACGCTTGCATCCATGCCACCGTAATGCAGCGTATCCATGGTCAACGATTCGGCCGCGATTTCATGACCAGCGCGCAGCACGTTCTCGATCAGCTCGGGGTAGCGCTCAGCGATATGCGCATTGGTGGTGACCGTTGCGGGCAACGCAAACTCTTGCAACACCCGAAGAATGCGATAAATGCCGACGCGATTGCCGTAGTCGCGCGTGGTGTAGTGGCGCAAGTCGGGGTAGGGCGTTTGCATGCTGCCGGGCGCTTTAAATGGCTTGCCCGTGGGATTGAGCGGAAAAAACTCCAGTGCCGGGGAAACCATCAATGCCACTCGCGCGCCGTTCGGCCATTTAACCGGATTGCGCGCAAAAAGATCCGACCACGGGTACAGCGCATGGTCCATGCCGTGTTGGCGCCTGGGATAGATCAAATACTCGTCGGGCAGCGTCATACGGCTTGACCCTGTGGTCTGCGTCGATGCTTGTGCGCGGCGATATCGCTCAAACACACGTCGTAGTAATGCGCGTAAAAATAGTCCGCTATCTCGCGAGCGGTGGTGACCCACACTTTGTCGTGCGCCAGGATGTAGTCCAGCGCCTCTTGAAACGCTCCAATTCGATGGGCTTGACCGACCAAAAAGCCGTGTAAGGGGATGCACATGACGGTGCCGGAATCCGCGCCTTCCAGGTACAGCTGATCAAACTGGCGCTTGATCATCTCAGTGTAGGCGCGCGGTGACTGGTTGTAGGCGTTGTAGACAATCACATCGTTGATTTCGAGCGAGTAGGGCATCGAAATGAGCCGCCCAGAAGCTACTTTAAGCGGCTGCGGCTGGTCGTCTTGAAACAAATCGCAGGTGTATTTAATGCCGTACTCGGCGAGCAAATCAAAGGTGCGTTCGGTATGGGTTAGCGCGGGGGCCAGCCAGCCGTCGATGCGTTGGCCGGTGGCGCGCGCGACGGTTGCAATCGAGTCCTCGATGATCGCGCGCTCTTGCGCTTCGCTCATTTGATAGCAGTAGCGCGTGTTGTAGATGCCGTGCGAGAAAAACTCCCAGTTGAGCTCGGCTGCTTGCGCAATCAGCTCGGGATGGTGGTCGCACATCGCGACCGACAGGCTTACTGACCCGCGCACCTGGCGCTGCGCTAACACCTTCATCAAGCGCTGATTGCCGACGCGATTGCCGAAATCTCGATGCGAATACGGCACCACATCTGGATGCGCTCGTGCCCACGGTTTGCGCTCAGGATTGGAAGGTGGATCAAGCTCATAGAACTCGATGTTCGGCGCCACCCAAAAGGCCACTCGTGCGCCATTTGGCCAGATAATTTTCGGGCGATTGGCATACGGCCAGAAATCATACAAATCGGGGTCGGCGCGCATTGATTGCTAAGGCCACTGAATGAATGCGCTTAAGATAAAAGCTTGCCGCCAAAAAAGCCCGAGTTAATGGTCGAAATTTTCAAGCAGTTTACCTTTGAGGCGGCGCACACGCTGCCGCAGTTTCCACAGATTCACGGCCACAGCTACTCCGTGGAGGTGAGCTGCGCGGGTGAAGCGCTCGATGGCTATGTGATGCCCGAGGAGGCTTTTGCGGCAAACATTGAGCGGGTTCGTTTGCTGCTTGACCACCGCATGCTCAATGAGCTGATCGAAGTGCCAACCTCTGAGAACATCGCGCGTTTTATCTGGCATGCGCTTGAAGACACTCTCCAGTTAACGCAGGTCAAAGTATGGCGACCGAGCGTTGGTTTTGGCGCGATCTTTCGCGGTTAGCGGCTTAAGTACGCTTGCACTTCAGCGACTGGCACCACGTCGGCATATTTGATCAACATATCGGTGAGATTCGCGAAGTGGTAGCTCTCGTGCTTATCGGCCACGCATTCCTCGGGCACGATCGTCCGATAGCCATGCGAGACCGAATCAACCACCGTGGCGCGCACGCAGCCTGAAGTTGAGCCGCCGGTAACAATCAGCGTGTCGATCTTGTGCCACACCAGCAAGGATGCCAGCGGCGTTTCAAAAAAAGCACTCGGCATGCGTTTGCAGTAAACCAGGTCGGTGTCGGGAACCAGCTCGACGCGCTGATCAAAAGCCGCTCGGCGTGAGCCGTGCTTGATGTTTTGCAGGCTGTCGGGGGTGTTTGTGCGAGTGCCCCAAACGCCGCAATCGTCGCCAGACGGCGAATACGCCACATAGGTCCAGATTACCGGCCATCCCAGCCCGCGCATTAGCTTCGCCAATGTGTTGGTGTGCTCAATTTGCCGGGGATCGGTTTCGTAGGCGCTCGAGAATTCGGCTAGGTTGGTATAAGCGTTTTGAAAATCGATGTTGACCAGCGCAGCTTTCGATCCGAACCCAAAGCGTTTACGTGCCGGATTGGCTTTAATTTCCGCATAGAGCTCGCGGGCGGTTTTACTGGATATTTCCACGGTCACGCTCATGCCTAGGGCACCCAAGCGTAACGGAGTTGGGCTGCGCTGAAAAAATCAGCGCAGCCCAAAGTCAAAAGTACTGAATTTCAGCCACTAATTTCAGTCACTAACCAATTAGCGATTGATACGCACGTAGCGGCCAGGGTTGTAGTCAAAACGTTCGGTGATGTAGCGACCGCGTACTTGATAGGTAACGTCCCAAGCGCGACGCGTTTCCCAGGTGTTTTCGGTGTAGCACACTCGCTCATAGCGGCCACGGTTGCGATTCGAACCGTCGTTACGGTCAACGTTGCGCCCCACTATGCCGCCGACAACTGCGCCGCCCACGGTGGCTGCGGTGCGACCATCGCCCTTGCCGACCTGGTTGCCGAGTGCGCCGCCAACAAGCGCGCCGACAATTGCGCCGGTGGTGCCGCTGTCGCGCCTATTGTCATTGTAGCGGCGTTCGCTGCGCTGGTCGCGGCACACTTCGCGTGGGACGGTGATTCGATCGGAGACTTCAACGGAGCGCACAACGGGCACTTGGTAGCTGCGGGCTTCCGCACTGGCCACAAAAACCAGTGGCGCGAGGACTAGCAGGATCAGTCGTTTCATGGCGGATTTATCCTTTAAAAGGTTGGGTATGGGCTGGACATCGACTTAAGCGGATGCTCAGCACGACGGTTGAAATGCAAGCCCTGTGCCACGCCTGCTGCGCGCCTAAGTCGTTGAATAGATTGTTATTTGCCGAATTCCCTTCGTGCAAAATGCTCGAAGCACGCTGGCCGAGCCTGCGTTCTGCGCGTGCGATCGTTGATCGATTCAGCGCGTATTTAGTTTGCGTTTCAAATGCGGGATCAAACCGCCGTCGAGCAGCATGGCGGCTAGAAACTCAGGGATCGCCTCGCACTGGCCAGTTCTGCCCGAAGCGAGAAAAGTGATTTCCCCAGTGAGCGGCTGCACTTCGATTAAGTCACCGTCGCGAAAGGCTTGCGCACTCTCGATGGTCATCACCGGCAGGCCCAAATTCAGCGCGTTGCGGTAGAAAATTCGCGCAAACGATTGCGCCAGCACGCAGCCGATGCCCAGCACTTTGAGCGCCAGCGCCGCCTGTTCGCGGCTTGAGCCAATGCCAAAGCCAGTGCCTGCGACGAGGACATCACCGGGCTGCACGCGGCTGGCAAATGTCGGGTCGAGTGCCTCCAGACAGTGGCGCGCGAGCTCCTCGATGGGGCGCTTCATATAAGCACCGGGCGCCAGCACGTCGGTATCGATGAGATCGCCAAAGCGAAACACTCGGCCGCGAATCGGCTTAAGAATCATGTTAAAAACTCGCGCGGATCACAAATTTCACCGGTGATGGCGGCGGCGGCAACCGTGTAGGGCGAGGCCAAATACACCAGGCTATCGGGCGCTCCCATGCGCCCCTTGAAATTGCGCGCCGTGGAGGCGATGCACACTTCACCGCTGGCCAAAATGCCCGCGCCCAAACCCGCACACGCGCCGCAGCCCGATGGCAGCAGGATCGCGCCAGCGGCAGTGAGCGCGGCTAAAGTGCCGTCCGCGGCGGCTTCAGCGGTAATGCGCGTGGAAGCTGGTGCGATCAGCAAGCGCACCGATTTGCGCACCTGGCGCCCGCGCAACACGCGCGCCGCCATGTGCAGATCGTTGATTTTCGCACCGGTGCAAGCGCCGATATAGGCCTGGTCAATCTTGACGCGGCCCTGGTTGCCCACGGCGCTTGCATTGGCGGGCGAATGCGG
>Ga0105048_10008689_pt1 | contig 16239 bp, 8 predicted proteins | sample MAT05_FD_78382 | JGI IMG/M metagenome (GOLD analysis project Ga0105048, IMG submission 78382) | Freshwater microbial communities from Lake Fryxell liftoff mats and glacier meltwater in Antarctica - MAT-05 | ecosystem: Environmental > Aquatic > Freshwater > Ice > Liftoff microbial mat | place...
CCCTAGCGTTGGTGAAGGGTGAGGGCTGCCGGGTGTGGGACACTCAAGGCAAATCCTATTTAGATTTTGTGGCGGGAATTGCTACCTGCACCCTTGGTCATGCTCACCCTGCTTTGGTGGAAACTGTTTCTCAACAAATTCAGACCCTCCACCATGTCTCTAATCTCTACTACATTCCTGTCCAAGGCGAATTGGCCCAATGGATCGTGGATCACTCCTGTGGCGATCGCGTCTTTTTCTGCAATTCGGGGGCAGAAGCTAACGAAGGAGCCATCAAGTTAGCTCGGAAGTATGCCCACACGGTGCTAGGAATTGCCGCTCCTGTGATTATTACTGCTCAAGCCAGTTTCCACGGCAGAACCCTCGCTACAGTAACTGCTACGGGACAACCCAAATATCAACAAAACTTTGACCCCCTCGTGCCGGGCTTCGCCTACGTTCCCTACAATGATTTTGCTGCCCTAGAAGCTACCATTCAGCAGATCGATCGCCAAGAACGGCGGGTGGCGGCCATTATGCTCGAAGCCCTGCAAGGAGAAGGCGGCGTGCGTCCCGGGGATTTAGATTATTTCCTGAGATTACGCCAGCTTTGTAACGAGAAGGGCATTTTATTAATCCTCGATGAAGTGCAGGTCGGGGTAGGGAGAACCGGGAAATTCTGGGGTTATGAAAATCTGGGCATTGAGCCGGATATCTTCACCAGTGCCAAGGGTCTGGCGGGTGGGATCCCGATCGGAGCCATGATCTGTAAACAATTCTGCGATGTTTTTGGACCGGGCGATCATGCTAGTACTTTTGGCGGGAATCCCTTTGCTTGTGCTGCGGGTTTGACAGTCTGCAAAACCATCATCCAAGATAAACTTCTGCAAAATACCCAAGAACGGGGAGAACAACTCCGAGGGAAACTCCGGGCGATCGTCCAGAAATATCCTAAATTATTTGCAGAAGTCCGGGGCTGGGGTTTGATTAATGGCTTAGAGATTAACCCAGATATTGCTTTGACCTCTGTAGATGTGGTGAAGGCGGCGATCGCTCAAGGTTTGCTGCTGGTTCCTGCTGGTCCCAAAGTCCTACGTTTTGTCCCGCCCTTAATTGTTTCTGCCCCAGAAATTGATGAGGCAGTAGCAGCCCTAGAACAAGTAATTTCAAGCTTGCTCTGAAATACATTTAGATAAATTATTGTATCCTTCTGATAACTCGTCCTTGCGAATGCGAGGTCAAAACCTCTAGCGGTGGGCTTTGCCCTGCCGAAGGCTTATGTTCGAGTTTTTATCATGGGGATAACAGCGTAGCGATCGCACTACCGAGAGAATATGTTATCTAAGATACAGAATGATTACAGTAAAATTGGTGCAATCTTAGCTATTGAGAATAAACAAATCTCAATAAATATTCCCTTACCAAGACTTAGCTTTTATAGCCAACTGAATGACAATGAAAATCAAAGGTATGATCAAAAAGCGTGGGCGTTCTGCAGCCAAGCGTACTACTGGGGAACATTCTCTAGTTACCTCCTCTTCTAATTTTTTCAATAAACTGCAAGCAAGAATAAATCGATTGACCCCTAGTTGGCAGGCTTGTCTTCCCTTGGCAATGATTATTGTCTTTCTCTGGGGATTAGCAGCTCAAGCTCAAACTCCCGCTTCTCCCCCACCCCCCACCCCTGAACAAATGATTGGGGAACTCAAGGTAGGGCTGGACACCATGTGGGTGATGGTAGCAGGGATGTTGGTATTTTTTATGAATGCTGGTTTCTGTATGCTAGAGACTGGCTTTTGCCGCCAGAAAAATGCTGTTAACGTTTTAGCTAAAAACCTGATTGTATTTGCTCTAGCAACCGTTGCTTTCTGGGCGATCGGCTTCGGCTTAATGTTTAGCAATGGCAACGGTTTTATTGGTACTAGTGGTGGATTCTTCCTTTCTGGGGAAGATAATAGCCCGATGACCTTAGATGCCTATAAAGGTATCTTTAGCTCCCTTAACTGGACTGGTGTTCCTCTAGGAGCAAAATTCTTCTTCCAGCTAGTATTTGCTGGAACCGCAGCAACGATCGTATCTGGAGCTGTAGCCGAAAGAATTAAGTTTGGCAGCTTCCTTATTTTTAGCCTCCTGCTAATTGGAGTTGTTTACCCCATCACTGGTCACTGGATTTGGGGCGGCGGCTGGCTCTACAAAATGGGATTCTTTGATTTTGCTGGTTCTACCGTAGTTCATGCCGTCGGCGGTTGGGCTGCCCTGATGGGTGCTGCTATTCTTGGCTCCCGCACTGGTCGCTACAATGAAGATGGTAGTGCCAATCCTATGCCCGGTCACAACATGAGTATTGCGACCCTCGGTTGCTTGATTCTCTGGTTAGGTTGGTTTGGCTTTAATCCCGGCTCTACCATGGGTGTTGGCGATGGTTCTGCGATCGCTCATATTGCCCTAACCACAAATACTGCCGCTGCTTTTGGTGGTCTTGCTGCTACGGCTACCGCTTGGCTAGTTCTAGGCAAGCCTGACTTATCCATGGTTATTAATGGTTTACTAGCTGGTCTAGTAGCTGTAACTGCTAGCTGTCAATTTGTTAGCACCGGCTCCGCTGCCATTATTGGCTTAATTGGTGGTGTTGCTGTAGTATTTGCAGTTAGTTTCTTTGACAAACTAAAAATTGATGACCCCGTAGGAGCTATTTCCGTTCACCTCATTAGTGGTGTCTGGGGTACTCTAGCAGTTGGTTTGTTTGCGGAAGGGGATAAGTACTATAAGGGTGGACCTTCGGGATTATTCTTTGGTGGTGGGGCTTTGTGGCCTCAGTTTGTTGGCGTGATGGCTGTTGGGGGTATGACTGTTCTACTTTCTACTATTTTCTGGTATGCCCTTAAATTCACCTTAGGTATTAGAGTTAGTCTTGAAGAAGAAATAGAAGGTCTAGATATTGGTGAGCATGGTATGGAAGCATACTCTGGATTTACCAAGGAGACCGTATCTACTGGTACTGGTATTCCTAAATCTTCAAGCGAAGCAGCTAGTCCTTACTAATATAGCGATCGCAATACTAATTAGGATGATGAGATAACGATTACCTTGAAAGTCAAGAGCTATGGAAGAAAATTCTTGATTTCCAAATGCTCATGACAAAACTATGGCTCTGGTTATCCATTTTTCCTCATTAGATAAAGTTTTGCTAAAAGCTTAACTAAGTAAATACTTGCCAAGATTTGTTATCACGAATCTTGGCATTTAGAATCACCAATAAGGAGATTTCCGACAATGAAATACCCAGTAAAAGGTACTAGTTGGACTTACCCCCTTTAATTCCCCCTTACAAAGGGGGAAGATCGGAAATCCTGTTCCCTCTCCTTTGCAAGGGGAGGGCTAGGGTGGGATAAATTCTTTTCAAGAAATCTCCTAACTTCCGTATACAGGCTGTCAGGGCAACTTTTTTGAGCTTACCCCGGGTCACCAAACACTGATAAAAATCCCGAATCACTGGATTATGCCGTGTTGCCACTAAAGTTGCCATGTATAGCCCAATACTGTTCACTTAAGAAAAGTCTGAGGTATTAAAAATGCCTGTATCTCCTGTAAACTCGTGAGATTAAATTCGTTTAAGAGCGTTAACTGAACCGTATTGATGTATAGCCCACAACGAACCACCGTAGGGTATTGAAATGGCGTTGCGTTACGCTAACACTTTTCTTGAATGCCGAAGGCTATACAAATCCTATTGGACTGTCTTGGCTGAGACTGAAATACATTTTCTTAATGCACAATATTCACTGAAATAAGACACTGCCGAATCGTCATTGCATCACTATTTATAGGGTGTCATCAATTTTTGAACTACTTCCTCTGCTAGTTTTATAAAAGCTTTAGAACCTGAGGAATTAGGATTAATTAAAACTGCGGGCATAAAGCTATCTACTGCCTTGGCTACATTCATATCTAGGGGAATTTTAGTTTTGAATAGTTGATCTGGCAAAAAATCATCATTCACCCGGCGCATTACTTGGTTGTAGTACATATTGAGAATGTTACTACTGGCAGCAACAAACACTATTCCCAAGAGTTGCGATCGCATCACCTGTTGGTTGATTTGGGGATTATTTTGGGGATTATTATAGAGCTTTCTTAATTGATTGATCCGCCGCTCTAGGAGTTGAGTCCCTACAATAGATAGAGGTTCTGGTCTACAAGGTAAAAGATAGAAATCACTTGCCAGCAAAGCACTCCGGGTCAGAAGATTATAACTAGGAGCGCAGTCTAAAATAATAAAATCATAGTTAGCTAAAATTGGATCTAAAATCCCCGCTACAAATTTCTGCTCAAATCTTTGCCACACAGCTTGAAAATTCATCCCTGGTTGCAGCAAAGCCCGATGGTGGAGAATTTCCGAAACCAAGAAATCATCGTAAAGTTCAATATCTCCGGGTAATAAATCTAGATTTGGTAATTTACAAATACTTTCTTGGATCAACTCTTGAATCGAGAGATTTAATCTAGCATCTTGATAGAGAGATTGCTTAATTAACTGACTTAAAGTCCGCCCCGATCGCCGAATTTCAGCAAATTTCTGGGGAGACATTAAACTCAAAGTTGCGCTTACTTGAGTATCTATATCTACTACTAAAACCCGCTGTTGATGATACTTAGCAAGACAGGCAGCTAAATTTACCGTCAAAGTAGTTTTTCCGACTCCGCCTTTCATATTGACCGTAGTAATAATCTTTGCCATAGAGGGATTTTAGTTAAACTTTATTTGCCAAATTTACCAACCCTTACCAATCTAGGCGGACTCCCTGCTGCCGGAGATAGGTTTGCAATTGAGGCATAAGCCCTTTGGGAATTACTTCTACAGGTTTAGTATTAGCAGGAGCCTCCCGTAATAACCAAGCGGCTACAGTACCAGCGGCAGTCCCTACACCCCACTCGCCATTGTGGATCCGGGTGACAGCATTGACAATATGGGATACAGCTAAACCCTTACCTCCCATGAGTAAATTATCTACTTGTTGGGGAATTAACGCCTCTAGGGGAATGAATACAGGAGCCACATTTACCTCTTGACTGGGGGCATTTTCAGCAGAATTAGAAGGTTCCCAGTTCATATACCGACAACCATGGATATCCACATCATAGTGAGTGAGAGCCACGGCGGTTTTGCGAAAATCTCGTCCTCCAGCCATATCAGAGCGGATATCTTGCTCTAAGAGTTGAAATTCTGGCTGCCCGTAGGCCGATCGCCCCAAAATCCTTCTGCCTTCCCGAATATAGGGATAGATACTTAAGCCCGACTCAGTTCCCATAGGAGATTCCCTGCCTTGGAGCAAACTCAAGGGCAAGTTGGGGCGGGATTGCTTATCCATCAGCCATTCAGCAAAAAGGAGGGCGTGGTTTTCCCCATCCTTCAGGGCATCGTAGTTCAAGGCTCCCATCCAATTTTGGCGTTGCCCAGATTTTTGTAATACTTCTTCCGTCATGAGCAGGGGTGGGTTCATGATGCCCCAATCATTGCCCCTATTCCAGTTGATCATGGAGATATCTCCCACACCGGGAGTGCCAGTAAGGCGATCGCTCCCTGTCGCATTAACAATCCGGCGGTAATTAAATACACTCCTACCCGAAAACATGGGAAATCTTTCTAGATCGTACATACTCCGGTGGGTTTCCTTCGACCAGCCGGGTTGAACCTTGGCTACTTCTGCCTTCGATTTACCCTTATCATCATAGATCGCTAGGGCGAAGGGAAAGGTAAAGGCTTGAGTACACTCTGGGTTATCTTTAGGGGCAGCGTTGATTTCTTTGGTTCTAGTTTTAGCTTCAGAACCAACCCGGTAGGGCAATCCTGCCCAAGCAATAAGTTCTGCTGTATCTGTAGCATCAATAACGATCATTCTCTTCCCCGCCGGAGCTTGGATCAGTAGGGGAGTTTTCTCAAATAATTCATCACTAGTCCAGTAATACCAAGGGACTAATTCTTGAGATAATCTACCTTTGGGGAGGTAAGCGGGGTTTTTGGGAATCCTTTTCACAGCATAGATAGCAGTAATATTTTTCCCTTCAGCATCAAATTTTGCCCCCTTGAAAGCAATTCCTGTACCCCAGCGACTATTAGGAGATTTAGCAGATGCTTTCTGCAACCAAGCTTCCGCAGCCTTAGCACCAATATTTGGCGGAAAGCAAAGACTGCCGACCCAACACCCATTGATCTCTGCTACTTTTGTGCCGATAGGTACTTTAGTCCAAGTAGGTAAATCTACGGTTTGTTGAGTAATTAGTTTTTTAAATTGATTCCAATTGCTAGAGAAGTTTCCTAGAGAATTCATGGTTTGAGATTTGTCGATCGCCGACACTGCCTGAGAGCTAATTTGTCCTCCAAACCAAGGTGTAAGCTCGATCACACAGGTTTGAACTCCTGCTTGCATTGCCTGACCTGCTGCCGCAATGCCCCCAAAAGAACCCCCAACAATGGCTACTTCACATTCCCAAACTTCCTTGGCAGTAGGCACAGGATCAGGCTGGGGAAAGCCACCATTATTTTGAACTACAGGACTGGCGGGGCTAGAGGAACTAATGTTAGTTCCTTTTTCGACTAGAGCCGGAGTAGGAGATGACTTTCCTTGCCAACTTTGCCAAGATCGAGCGCCTACTAGAACGACAAACAAGACTATACCTAGGGTGAGAAAAAAAGCCAAGATCGCCAAGAAGCGGCGACGCTTAAGGTATTTTTGAGACTGGTTTCTTCTTTTGTTCACAGGAATTCTTTTCACAGGAGATCGGGAAATATTGATGTAGTGGATAAAAATTATTTTCTGAAAACCTTACTCTGCAAAGCTCTTAGAAAATTTCTGAGCCTTATTCAAGCATAATGCGCTGTAAAAGGGGATAAACTTTTGCGAAATCTTACCGAAATTTAGCTCGATTCACAGGATACCACAGCGGTAGCTAACCCGGTATTAACTATAGGACTGGAGGATTGCTTGGGTGGCGGCAGCGGTTTGTTGCCAAGTAAATTGGGTTGCTCTTGCCAAGCCCCGATCGCGGAGGTGCGATCGCAAGGTCTGATCTTGAAGCAAATCCTTCATGGCTCCGGCAATTTCTTTAATTTCGTAGGGATTTACCAAAATTGCCGCATCCCCAGCGACTTCCTTGAGGGCAGAAATGTTAGAAGTAATCACCGGAGTTCCACACGCCATCGCTTCTAGAACTGGCAGCCCAAAACCTTCCCAGAGACTAGGAAAAACTAGGGCGATCGCTCTATTTATCACTTTAGTTAATTCCTCGTCAGGAACATAATTTAAAAACTTTACCTGAGATTGAATACCCAAACTTATAGCTAGTTGCTTTAACTCTGGTGTGTAACGGAGATCTTCTGACCCAGCTAACCAAAGTTCATAGTCTCTAGCTTGAGGCAAGTGGGCAAAGGCTTGGATTATTCTCCCTACATTTTTATGAGGATTTCCCCTGCCGAGGTAGAGAAAATAATTACTGGTAGGCAAGTCCAGAAATTGAAACTTTTTATGGTCACAAGCAAGAGGAGTTATGTGGAGTTTTTGGCTGGGTATCCCCAAGAAATGCCGGACATCTTCAGCCGTAGTTTGGGAATTACAAAGAATGCGATCGGCCTGATGTAAAACTTGTTTTAAATAGTAACGACAGTAAAATAGCTGCGCCTTCGAGAACCATTGAGGAAACCGGAGAGGAATTAAATCATGGACTGTGACGAGCGATCGGCCCTTAGTAAATAAAGGAGCTTCGGGAATAGGAGAAAAGATTAACTTTGCTTGTTTTTGCCTATAGATTCTAGATAGTTCAAACTGTGTCCACCATAATCGGCGCAGGTGTCCTTTTATTCCAAAATCATTAGTTAAATTTGGATATTCATTAGAGGTAATTACTTCTAAATTAGGTAAAGATAAATGTTCTAGTAAAGACAAACTATAGGTTGCTAAACCAGTAGGTTCTTTGGGGACAAATACTTGATTTACAAGAATAGTCATGGGGGATGAGAAGGTAAAGGAGGTAAAGAATAAATTTGGATGGATGCAAGGCTTTCATTGGCTTCAGCTTAAGACCAGGAACCTTGATAGCTATCGGTTTTAGACAAGTCTCGATCCCCCTAAATCCCCCTTGTCCGGTTCCCCCTTTTTTAAGGGGGGCTAAGGGGGATAAAAAGTTCAAGCGTAGACAGTATGCTGGTATTAGATTTGAGCTTAAGTTGAAGCCAATGAAGGCTTTGCGCCCTTATTTTTACTCTTACAAAATTACCTATACTCCATTCACTTGCAAAGTGCTGTATGTAGGTCTTAGTTAAGCCCGTGACGAGGATTGAACTCGTGACCTCACCCTTACCAAGGGTGTGCTCTACCACTGAGCCACACGGGCGGTATATCAACTTTTACTCAAGTAATCGTACTGCATTTAGTACAAAGATTGAATGTGGTGGGCCGAGCTGGATTTGAACCAGCGTAGGCGTAGCCAGCGGATTTACAGTCCGCCCCCATTAACCACTCGGGCATCGACCCATTTATTACCACAGTCCTTAATCCTAACACCGATCGCTGAAAAATGCTACCCTTTTTTATTTTTTCCTAAAACTAGAGAAAAAAGGGTCAAAATAACCCCAATTCCCCAAGATCAGACCAGCTCCCCAGTTTCTTGGAGGGAGTGGAGACGATGATAGAGACCCTGATGTTGGAGAAGTTCTCGGTGGTTGCCCACCTCCATGATTTTCCCCTGATCCAATACTACAATCTTATCTGCCTCCCGGACTGTACTCAGGCGGTGAGCAATCACGATCGTAGTGCAAGTACCTTGGAGATTCCGCATCGCTAACTGGATCGATCGCTCCGATTCGTAATCTAAGCTAGAAGTAGCCTCGTCAAAAATCAGCACATCCGGCTGCACCAGCAAAGCCCGGGCGATCCCTAGGCGTTGGCGTTGCCCTCCAGAAAGGCGTACCCCCCGCTCGCCCACAATGGTGGCATAGCCTTTGGGCAGTTGATGGATAAAATCTTCTACCCGCGCGATCTCGCAAGCCTTCAGAACTTCTGCTTTTGTGACCCGAGAATTCCCGTAGATGAGGTTATCAAAGATGGTGCCGTTGAAAATATCTACTTCTTGATGCACGATCGCCAACCGCTGCCGATAGCCTGTGATATCTAGTTTACGGATATCTTCCCCATCGATCAGAATCCGCCCTTGGCTGGGTTCAAAATAGCGGAAGAGGAGCTTAACGAGGGTAGATTTCCCAGAACCCGATCGCCCTACTAGAGCCACGGTTTGGTAGGGTTCGATCACCAGTTGGATGTTCTGGAGTACTGGGCGATCGACCTCGTAACCAAAAGAAAGATTCTCAAACTGCACCTTCCCCATAAATTTGTACTGCCGGGGCTGTTCTGTGGTTTTAAGGACAATCCCCGCCCCATCCAGACCCAAGGGGCTTTTCATAAACTCGTGGTACCGCAGCATAGAAGCATAGCGGCGGGCAAAGACTTCGGCAAGGTTACTAATGGGTTCTAGTTCGGCATAAGCCATGCTGGAAATAGTCAGGGTGGTGATGAAATGCCCTAGGGAAATCTGCCCTCTGAGGTTAGCTAGTAAAGTTAGTCCTAATACCAAAAAGACACAACTCTGGACGATCGTGCGTTGGTAGGTTCCCAGTTTCACGTAGCCCAGATGAATCCGGTACAAGACAACTTTTAGCTCGCGATCGAGACGCTCTTCTTGCCTTGCCAATTCTTTAGCTTCTGTTGCAAAAGCCTTAACAGTTTTGATATTGGTGACCAATTCCGAAGTCCGACTTTCGGTATCTTCAATATAGCGATCGAGGGTTTCTTCGCGATTGCTCAAGGCTTTTAGATTTGCAAAACTGAAGCTAAGAATAAACAAAAAGGAACCCAATAATAACGCCGCAATCCGCCATTCAATTACCCAGATGATCAAGAAAATTGCCAGTACGCGGCAGATTTTGGGAATCAATTGTCCTGCCACTTCGGGATAAGTCCAGGTGTGGTTCGATAGCCCTCTGGCTACACGACCAGCAATTCTACCCGGATTATTTTCATCATAAAATTCTAGGGGTAAAGTAAGAATTTTCTGGATGGAATTTCTCGTATGATCGCGCCGGGTTCGTAGCGCAATCCCCCAGTGAAACCAAGAACCAATCCAAGGCTGGATGGGCGATCGCACTACTGTTACTAGAAAAATCATCACCAATAAGGCAATCAGCGCCGAGTTTTGATGACCTAAGGAGGGAGAAATTCCGGCAACTTGTGCCGCCAGAAACTGCACCGGAGCATCTAAGGGTTGTTGGGATAAAACGTTGATAATTTGCCCGATCGCGTAGGGAACTACCAGATCAATAATTTCAAACAAACTAGTGGCAACAATACTGAAGATGGCTAGTCCCCAGTAATCTTTGAAATATTTAATCAAGTCACTAAATTTCGCCATAAAGTCTCCTCAAAGAATCGGATCAAACCAGATTCTCTGTTTTTAATGTCAACCTCCGGGGTCGCCATATGTTCAAACTAGTTGCTGCGTAATACATAACATGCTACACAATATTACACGCACTGTAAACCCTTGGAGATTTCTTGCTGCACTTTGCAAGGGCCTAGGGTACAGATGATTTCCAGCAAAAACGTTACAAAAAATAATGGGTAGTGCGTCAAATTATTGTAGGGTACATAACAAGATCGTACCAATTCCAAGAAAGAGTTGCAAGTCCTGCTCTCTCAGTCGCCGTTATTTGCGATCGGCTATGTCACCAAATCCAATGGTCATAGCTCACGACTAGCCGGGTTGTCAACTTCATCTGCTCTTAAACCTTGCTAAACTTCTTCTGTCGTCGATGCCATCGTCCGGTTCTACAACCGCCATCTCACATCCTAGTTAGCCATTCAACAACGCCTCTACAAACTCATAACTAGAAAAAGGTCGCAAGTCTTCAAGACCCTCCCCAGCCCCAATAAAACGGATCGGCAAACCCAACTGCTGCACCACCGCCAACGCCACTCCACCCTTCGCCGTCCCATCGAGCTTCGTCAACACCACCCCACTAAGTTTAGCCGCCTCAGCGAATACCTCAGCCTGTCGGAGACCATTCTGCCCTAGGGTTGCGTCCAACACCAATAGCGATTCCACCTTCGCATGTGGGGCTTTTTTATCTACAATGCGGCGAATTTTTCCCAACTCATCCATCAAGTTCTTTTTATTTTGTAATCTTCCCGCCGTATCAATGAGTAACAATTCGATATTGCGAGATTGAGCCGCTGCGATCGCATCAAATACCACCGAACCGGGATCCGTATTCTGCCCCGGATTAGCAATAACTTCCGTCCCACTGCGCTGTCCCCATATCTTCACCTGCTCCACTGCCGCCGCCCGGAAAGTATCTGCCGCCCCGATCAAACAGCTATAGCCAGATTTCTGGGCAAGATGGGCAAGCTTACCAATAGTTGTCGTCTTCCCAGCTCCATTAACTCCAGTCATCATCCAGATATTGAGAGTGGCTTTTTCGGGAGTGAAGTTGGGGCTGTAGTTTTCTTGCAGGGGCTTATCTAACAAGTCTCGGAGGATTTTCTTGAGGTAAGCGATCGCCTGATCTGGCGGCAATACTTCTTCTTTTAACTTAGCTTGCAGGGTCGTAATAATATAATCTGTCGCTTCTACCCCCACATCCGCTTGCAATAGCAGGGTTTCGATCGCCTCCACAGCATCCTTATCTAGCGGTCCCTGCCCCACGATCGCCTTAAGTTGATTTACCAAGCTCAACCGAGTCCGCTCCAACCCCTGCCGCAAGCGCTTCAACCAGCTAATTTCCTCCGCACTAATATCTTCAGGGCGACGACCTTGAGAGGCTAATACCTGAGTTGACCACAGAAAGTTATCATCAAAATCTAAACCGGGAACCACCCCATCAGCAGCTATCTCCTCAGCAACAACAGGCTCAGGAATCTCCGCCTCCACCACCACCAAGCTTTCTAAACGAGCGAGTCTTTGCTCCTCTGTTTCCCTTGCCCAAGCCGGGAGGGCAGTTGGTTCTGGAACGACAATAATCTCTGGATTAATTTCTAGATTAATTTCTAGATTAATTTCTGGAACTGCGATCGCAACTTCTGGTAAAGCATCTACAGGATTTTCTAGAAGCTTATCTGCTTCCCCAATATTCTCTGGGGTGCGATCGGATTCTGTGCGATCGTCAACTATATCCAAACTAATCTCAGGAACTACCTCAAGCTCCTCAACTCCCTGAACTTCTAACACTTCAACTTCTTCCATCAAATCTTCCATCAAATCTTCAACCAACTCAGAATCAGCACTCGCAGCCTCCTCCACAACCAAAGCAGAATCAGAATCTAAGACTCCCTCTACCTCCTCAACTTCCCTTACCTCCTCAACTTCCTCATTTTTCTCACTCTCCTCCTTCTGCCTCTGAATATTCTGATAAGCCACCTTAGCAAAAGCCAAGTAATCTTGCCCCGCCGGAGTCTCTGGGGGTGCAGTCTCCAACTTCTCTGCTGGATTTGATTCGACTGGGGGAACTGGCTCTGGAGTTAGGGCTGGTTGCTGAGGACGCTTAAACCAATTAAACATAGAATTTAGGATTATCGTTGATTTTGGAGAGCAGAGAGCGTAAAGCCTTACACCCCTAAAAATTGAAATGTATTACCAATCTATTGCACTACTTTAGCTAAATCACGCCACTATTGGTTAAGTGCGATCGCCCGTAGTCGGAGGCGTAGCAGATTTAGATTTTTTACCCCGAATAGTAGCGTCAGGAAGAATATCCTCCTCAGGGATGGGCATCACCAGCACCTTGTCTACTCTATTTCCATCCATATCCATAACTTCAAACCGAAATTCCTCCCATTGAAAATGATCTGCCGCCGTAGGAATTCGTCCCAAATGGGTAATCACTAGGCCTGCAAGAGTTTGATAGTTATTTTTTTGATGGCGAGGATCCTGTTTGATATCAAATAGTTCAAAAAAGTCTTCTACCGAATACATCCCATCAATTAACCAAGAACCATCTTCCCGTTGGACTGCCATGGGTTCTTCTTGCTGATCTATATCTGGCATATCCCCCACCAACTCCACCAACACATCATTGAGCGTAACCATCCCTTGGATCACACCATACTCATCTACTACGATCGCCACATGAGTTCCCGACTGCTTGAACAGTTCCAAAATCCGAAAACCTGTAGTACTTTCTGGCACAAATAGAGGACGGCGCAGAGTAGCAGTCAAATCTAGAGGTTCTCCGATTAATACTCTAGAGAGCAGGTCACTAATTTGCACCACACCCAAAACATTATCTAATCCCGACTGGCAAACCGGTAGTCGGGAGTGAGAGGAACCGATCATTTTTTGGCGATTGGTTTCTAGGGTATCATCTAGATCTAGCCAGACAATATCTGGTCGGGGAGTCATTAGGGCATTTACATGGCGATCGCCCAAACGGAAGACCCGTTGCACCATATCCTGTTCTGCCTGTTCAAAAGTTCCCGCTTCAGTTCCCTGCTCTATGAGGACTTTTATTTCTTCTTCCGTCACTTCGGGTTCTTGGGAAGGTTGCACCCCCATCATTCGCAAAATCAATTCTGTAGAAATGCTCAAAAGATGAACTATGGGAGCCATAAAGCGAGCTAAAGCCTGCATGGGAATTGCGGTATTAGTCGCAATAATTTCTGGGTTGTTCATAGCTAGGCGCTTGGGTACTAGTTCCCCAAAAACGAGGGAAATGTAGGTAATAACTATAACCACGATCGTAAGAGCCACACCATCGCTTCTACCCGTGAGCCAAGGAATTTTATCTAGCTCCAAGGCTAACCCTTTCGCAATAGTAGCTCCCCCAAAGGCTCCGGCAAATATGCCGATTAAAGTAATCCCGATCTGGCTAGTAGACAAAAATCGGTTGGGGGAGTTTGCTAAATCTAGGGCGGCGATCGCGCGGCGATCGCCTTGGTTGATCAATTGCTGGAGGCGAACTTTTTTAGAAAACACAATGGACATTTCAGTCATTGCAAAAAGGCTGTTGGCAAAAATTAACAGCACAACGACTAAAATTTCAAGAATGGCAGAAGATGACATTAGGGAATGGGGAACAGGGACAAAACCTAGCAATAACCTTGAACGTTCCTTAATCTATTGGGGCTTAAGTTTAGCTTAAATCATTTAGAATAATCGAGTTATGGTTAGAACTATATAGCTAGCTTGTCGTAAAATACCATGCTACTTAGATATCAGTTTTAGCATAAATCTAAAAAAAATAATTTCTAATCTTTTCTAAGCCTATGGCTGATACCACCTACGATATCATTATTCGCCAAGGACAAGCTCTAGGCAAGGCGGAATTTGCCCGACAATTGGTTGATGTAGGGATTGTAGCCGATAAGATTGTGGCGATCGCCCCCCATTTGCCCAACTCTGCATCTTTAGAACTCTCCGCTCAAGGACAATTAATTAGCCCCCCCTTTGTAGAATCTCATATTCACCTAGATTCTGCCCTCACTGCTGGGGAACCCCGGTGGAATGAGAGCGGGACTTTATTTGAAGGCATTGAAATCTGGGCAGAAAGAAAGCTGAGCTTAACCTTAGAAGATGTGAAGTTCCGAGCGATCGCTGCCCTGAAGCTCCAAGCCGCCCAAGGAGTGCTTTTTGTGCGGAGTCACGTGGATGTGAGTGAACCTAATTTAGTAGCCTTGAAGGGACTTTTGGAAGTCCGAGAAGCAGTGCAGGATTGGATTACACTGCAAATAGTTGCCTTTCCTCAAGATGGTATCTATAGCAATCCCCGCAATCGAGACTTGATCGAAGAGGCTCTAAAAATGGGGGCGGATGTGGTAGGGGGGATTCCTCATTACGAACTCACCAGAGAAGACGGGGTGCAATCTATCCAGCGGATTTTTGCCCTTGCCGAGCAGTACGACAAGCTGATCGATATCCACTGTGATGAAATTGATGATGACCAGTCAAGATTTTTGGAAGTAATGGTTGCTCAGGCGATCCGGACTGGGATGGGCGATCGCGTCACCGCCAGCCACACCACAGCCTTTGGCTCCTACAACAATGCTTACGCCACCAAGCTCTTAGGTTTTTTACGGCGAACTAAGATAAATTTTGTTGCCAACCCTTTGATTAATATCACTCTCCAAGGACGAACCGATACCTATCCCAAACGCCGGGGCATTACCAGAGTGAAGGAACTATGGCAGCAGGGGGAAAATGTCAGCTTTGGTCACGATTGCATCCAAGATCCTTGGTACAACTTTGGGACGGGGAGTATGCTGGATGTTGCTTCTATGGCTGTGCATGGTTGCCAGATGACGGGAAGGCAGGAGGTGGAGGCTTGTTATGAGATGGTGACAAAGAACGGAGCCAAAACTCTAGGTATTACTGATTATGGTCTAGAGATTGGGAAAACAGCTAACTTGATGGTGCTGGATGCGATGGATTCTTTCTCGGCGATCTGCGATCGCAGTGTTGCTCGTTATGTGATCTCTCAAGGGAAGTTAATTGCTAGTACAATCCCTGCTAAAGTTGAACTTCATTTTTAATTAACTGGTTTGTTTTTGAGCCATAGTCCTGCGATCGCACCCCCTAGAATTATTCCCAAACCATGACTCCAGTAGGCAACAAATCCACTGTTGATCTGCATACTAGGTGCTAATTGCCCAAAACCATAAGCCATCTGCTGCACAAACCACCAAAAGCCGAAAAATAGGGCGGGTAATTCCAACGGGATAAAAACAATACCTAAGGGCAAGATCGTATCAATTTTGGCACGAGGAAAGGCTAGTAAATAAGCTCCTAAAATGGCAGCGATCGCCCCTTGCGATCCCATCAAAGGTGTATCCAACTGGGGATCGATTAATACTTGCAATAATCCCAAACTAATCCCTGCTCCCAAATAAAATAACAAGAAATTTATTCTCCCAAAACTAGATTCTACCCGCCGTCCAAAGACCCAAAGAAAAATCAAATTACCCAAGACTTGAGCAAAGCTACTGTGGAGAAATATAGCTCTGGGGAGGGAAATTGCCGTTAATAGCCAAGCTACGATCGCCGCTGGATTTCTAGTAGCTAAAACATCTTGGGTGATGGTAGTTAACCGCCGAGGAATTAAGCTCCAAGACAGCAGCACTGACTCTAATTCTTGCTTAGAACCCAAATGCAATTCCCACAAAAAAAAGCCTAAAATCAAACCTATTAAAAGATAGGTAACTAGGGAGGTTTTAGGGGTCGGGA
>Ga0105048_10008691_pt1 | contig 16238 bp, 13 predicted proteins | sample MAT05_FD_78382 | JGI IMG/M metagenome (GOLD analysis project Ga0105048, IMG submission 78382) | Freshwater microbial communities from Lake Fryxell liftoff mats and glacier meltwater in Antarctica - MAT-05 | ecosystem: Environmental > Aquatic > Freshwater > Ice > Liftoff microbial mat | place...
CCCCGAGTATTTCCCCAGCGGAATTCGATCGTAGAGCTGTACGAGATACGACCAATGATGAGGTTTCAACCCCGGGCGGGGGTGCTGTTCGGCAGAGCTCGGTGGTCTCATCACCGCATAACGGCGAAACACGAGTCAGACTCAGACCCAGAAAAACTCAGAGGGCTCAGAGGGCTCAGAGGGCTCAGAGGGCTCAGAGGGCAGAAGCAGAGGACGAAGGGCTCAGAGGGCGGAAGAACCCGAAAATTCCGACCTTTGCGCCCTCTGTGTCCTCTGTGCCTTCTGGGGTCTTATTTCCGGACGAGCGCCCCCGCAGTCGCAGCTCAGACCCCAGCAGCCATCTCGAGGGCAGCCCGAACCAAAGACGCAACGTGCGCAGGAGAAGCGAGGTTGATCGCGCTCATCAAGCTGTCCGCGTCGATGAGCATCGCCTCAACCGCCTCACAGTGAGCAACAAGGGCGGCCCCACCAGCGCCATGGACGCGGACCACAGCAGCAACGCCCGGAAGAGCCAGGGGCCACGTAGGGGAAAAGGCGTCTTCAGTGGGAAGCCCAAGGATCGCCAGCTCGACGCCATCCCCAAGGCGCAGAGTGCCAAGGAGGCGAGGAAGCGCCGCGGTCGGAGCCATCTCGGTCGGGGCGACGGCGTCGGTGATGCGACGGATAGCGTTGGCCAGCGCGGGGAAGCGGCGTGATTCGGCGGCGATGACGAGGCGCGGGGGGGCGGCGAAGCCGGCGCGGGTCAGGCGGGTGACGAGGGAGCAGAGGACGGGGAGCGCTTCGGGTGGGGCGAAGGGCGTGGTCAGCTCGGCCAGGGGGATGCGGCGCATTTTGCCGCCGGCGAAGAGGATGCCGAGGGCTTCGAGGATGACGAGGTCCGGGGCCTTGAGGTGGTCAAGGATTTCGTCGAGGGAGCGCGGGATCTGAAGGAGGACGGTGAGCTCGCGGCCGACGGCGGCGACAGGGTTGCCCGAGGCGGCTTTGTTGAGGCCGAGGGCGGCGCTGAGGACGTTGCGGCCAGCGGCGTTGAGGGTGGGGGGTTCGTTGAGGACCAGGGCCTCGCCCGCGGGGGTGAGCTCGCCGCGGCGGCGGCGGCCCTCGTCGACCTGGCGCATGGACTCCATCAGGAGCTGGCCGGTGGGCGAGGTGATTCGACGCGTCTTGGCGACGTCGCCCGCGTGGAAGGCGAAGCGGCCCTCGCGCTCGCCGAAGAGGCGGTAGAGGGCTTTTTCGCCTTCGAGGCGGCGGTAGACGGCGTCGATGACGTCGCCCTCGGCGAGGCGGATTTCGCCGGAGCCGCGGGCGGTGGTGATGCTGAGGACGCCGCTGCGGCGGTTCATCGAGAGGAACTGGAGGAGATCGCCGAGCGGCATCTGCTCGAGGTTGCCGCTGATTTCCTGGTCGAGGGTGGTGCGCTCGACCCGCGGGGAGACGGCGGCGATGCGCGAGACGATCTGATCGAGATCGGCGCGCGGGACCGAGTCGGGGCTGGCTACGGCGGGGCCGGGGGCGTCGGGGACGAGGTGGAGGAGCGGGGTGTGCGCGAGCTCGGGGACGGCGAGGAAGGCGGCGCGGAGGTCGCTCTCGCCGACGACTTGATCGGCGAAGAGGACCACGTCGGGGCGGGCGCGGAAGGCCTCTTCGACGGCGTCGAAGACCTCGCTCGCGTTGAAGACGGTGAGGCCGCGGGCGCGGAGCGCGGAGGCGAGGGCGCCGAGCGCGTTGACGTCGGCGTCGACGAGGAGGACTTTGCGCGACATCGGTTAACCGTTGCCCTGGGCGAAGATCCGGAGGCCCGCCGCGCGGCCGAGGCGCTCGGCGAGGGTGTCGGCGAGGAGCGGGTCGGCGGCATGAAGGCCCTTGAAGGTGCCCTCGTCGCGGCGGATGCGGCCGATCAGGGCGTAGGTGCCGTGCTCGGCGATGATGCTCAGCGCCTCGACGTCGTCGCCGCCGGAGGCGCGGACGTCGAGCGCGTGGAAGGTGACGTTGGGGCGCAGCGGGGTGAGCGCGGCGCGGACGGCGGCGCCGAGGCTGAGGCCGGCGTGGTGGGCGACGGTGATCAGCGCGGCGCCTCCGCGGAGGGCGTCGGCCGTGACGGCGGTGGCGAGGGCGATGACGTCGGCGAGCGGGAGGGTGATCGGGCGCGGCGCGACGAGGTCCTCCAGCAGCGGGGCTTTGGCTTCCCAGGTCAGCGTTTCGAGGAGGTCGACCAGGTTGGTGGTGTCGGCGCCAAGGCGGTGAACGATCGAGGTGCGGCTGGCCTCGGCGCGGCGGCGGGCGACGCGGAGGAGCTGAGAGAGATCGCGCCCGTCGAGGGGGAAGGTGGCGACGCCGACGAGGAGGCCGCGAGGACCCTTTTCGGCGAAGCGGGCGAGGATGCGGCGGCGGCAGGCGGCGGCGGCGAGGCCGTCGGACTCGGGCATCAAGAGGTGGAGCTCGTGCTCGTCGACGCGGGCAAGCACGTCGGTGTCGCGGGCGCAGAGGAGGAGCTGGTCGGCAATCTCCGGGGGCCGCATCACCACGTCGGAGGCGTCGTCGATCGGGTCGAAGGCGACGGTGGCGATGGCGAAACGGCGGCCGTAGCGGCGGGCTTTGTCGATTTCGCGGCCGGCGATGTCGACGTAGTAGGCGAAGGAGTAGGCGCTGGAGCCCGGATCTTTCACCGGGGCGCTGGTGGCGCGCTCGCGCTCGGCGAGGAGGGCGAGGGCGGTGGCGCCCTGGGTGGCGAGGAGCTTCACCAGGCCGTCGGTGGAGCGCATGGAGCGCGGGGCGCCGTCGTCGAGGCTGGAGGGCGGGGCGTTCTGGCTCGTGGCGAGGAGGGCGTGGCCGACCTTGAAGGTGCGCGTGGCGAGGGGGACGACGAGGAGGCGGGCGCGGCGGGCATGCGCGAGCACGTCGGACTCCATGCCGAAGGCGGGGGCGTCGTCGACCTCGGGGCTGGCCGCGACGCGGGTGAGCTCGGCGGGGCGGTCGACGGAGGAGAGGTAAATCGCGGCGCCCTCGGCGTTGGTGGCTTCGGCGAGGACGGCGCCGAGCAGCCCGGCGGCGACGCTGCGGTTGGGGCAGTCGGCGAGCTCTGTGAGGCGGCCCATCCACCCCGCGGCCCGGGAGGCGAGGCGCGTGGTCTGCTCCAGCTCGGCGCAGAAGGCCTTTTCGCGGAGGCGGATCTTGACGCTCTCGATCGAGCTCAAGATCTCGTCGCCGCCGAGGGGCATGATCAGGAGGCCCGTGCCGCCGAGCGCGACCGAGTTGGCCGCGGTGTCGAGGCCGTCCCGCGTCGAGAGGGCGAAGATGGTGACCGAGGGGACGATGGCCTTGAGGTGGTGGACCATGGCCAGGCCAGCGCCGCTGCCGATCTCGACGAAGGCGGCGTCCGGCGGGTTGTCGCTGGCGAGGGCCAGGGCCTCAGTGACGTCGGTGGTCATGAAGAGGCGGTCGCGGAGGACGACCTTGGGAAAGAGCGCGCAGGTGGTCTCGTCGGTGGCGATGGCGAGCACGGTGACGGGGCCGACGCCAAAGGCGATCGCCGCCGGGTCGGGTGCGCGCAGGCGCGACGAGGGCGGGGGGCGCGGGGGCAGCGCGGGGCGGGCGACCTCCCCCGGCGCGGCCTGGGTGGCGGGGAAAGAGGAGGCCGGCGCCGCCGAGAAGCTCACGACTTTGTCGTTGTCCAAGCTGCCGTTCACGCGAGGTCGATCTCCCCGGAAAAGACGCGACGGGCCGGCCCACGCATGCGGAGCGCGCGGGAGCCTGCGGTCACGGTGATGGTGAGCTCGCCGCCCGGGAGGGCGACGCGGATCGGGACGCCGAAGGAGGCGCGGCCGGTGTCGCACGCAGCAGCGGCGACCGCGCAGGCGCCCGTACCGCAGGCGAGGGTGCGGCCAACGCCGCGCTCCCAGACGACGACGACGATGCGATCGGCCTCGACGCGGCAGAACTCGACGTTGGTGCCGCCGGCAGGCGCAACGGCGACGGCGGGGCCGATGCGATCGATGGCGGCCTCGTCGTAGGACGCGAAGGTGATGGCGTGGGGGTTTCCAACGTCGACGTCGAGGAAGGCGTGCTCGCGGCCGTCAACGGTGAAGGCGATCTCGCCGCGGGAGCGGGCGGCGCCCATCTCGACGGTGACGTCGAAGCGGTCCGGCCCGGCGGCGGTGACGGCGCAGTCTTTGTCGCCCGCGTCCGTGGCGATGGTGAGGGCGCCCTCGGCGGCGACGAGGTGCGCGGCGACGCAGCGCAGGCCGTTGCCGCACATCTCGGGGCGACTGCCGTCGGCGTTCCATACGATCATGCTGGGGACGGGGCCGCGGCGATCGACGACGAGGATGCCGTCGGCGCCGATGCCGAAGCGGCGGTCGCAGAGCGTACGCGCCTCGGCGGGACCGATGGAGACAGTGGAGTCGACGAGGACAAAGTCGTTGCCGAGCCCCTCCCACTTCTCGAAATGGATCCGGCGTGCCGTCATCGCTTGCCCTTGCTGAGCCGGGCGCGGGCGTCGGTGGCGTCGATGCCGTTGACGGCGACGACCTTGGTGCGGCTGCTGGGGCCGACGACGATCGTGACGTCGGCGGCGCGGACCAGGAGCACTTTGGCGAGGAGGCGAATCAGCTCGCTGTTGGCGGCGCCGTCGGCCGGCGGTGAGGTGAGCGCGACCTCGAGCGCGCCTTCGCGTACGCCGAGGATCGCCGAGCGGGAGGAGCGCGGGCGCACGTGGACGTCCAGGCGGATGCCGCCGGACCGCTCGTTCAAGTTCAGCCCGGCCCATGGACCGGGGATGCTGGGGGGCTCACTGCTCGCCATGATCAGGACGTCCGGCGCGTACTCTACACGCTCTTGTCATGCCCACTCCAGGGACCTTCAACGAAGCTCTCCCGGTGCGCTACGGTCGGGGGATGACACGACTGCGCTGGTCGACGTCGGGCGAATCTCACGGTCCCGAGCTCGTGGCAATCCTGGAGGGGATCCCAGCAGGGATGCCGCTCCTCGGGACGGATGTGGACGGCGACCTGGCCCGGAGGCAGCGCGGCTACGGGCGCGGCGGGCGGATGAAGATCGAGACGGACCACGCGCAGCTCGTCGCGGGCGTGCGCGGGGGCGAGACGCTGGGCAGCCCGATCGCGCTGGTGATCGCCAACCGCGACCACGCGAACTGGGCCGGCAGGATGGGGCCGGATCCCTTCGAGACGCCGCCCGAGGCGCTGACGCGGCCCCGCCCGGGGCACGCCGATCTCGCGGGAGGCCTCAAGTACGACCGCCACGATCTGCGCGACATCCTCGAGCGGGCGAGCGCGCGCGAGACGGCAGCGCGCGTGGCGGTCGGAGCGGTCTGCCGCAAGCTCCTCGCCGAGCTGGGCATCGACATCTTCGCCCACGTGGTAGCGATTGGCCCGATCAGCGTCACGCCGTCGGAGCTGTCGCTGACAGAGCTGCGCGCCCGCGCCCGCGCCTCGGATCTGGCCTGCGCCGACGACGCGGCCGAGCTCCTGATGCGCGCGGCGATCCTCGAGACCGCGCACGCCGGCGACACGCTGGGCGGGACGTTCGAGGTGGTGGCAACCGGCGTCCCGCCGGGCCTCGGCAGCCACGTGCAGTGGGATCGCAAGCTCGACGGCTTGCTCGCCCAGGCGCTGATGTCGATCCACGCCATCAAGGGCGTGGAGATCGGGATCGGCTTCGAGGTCTCGCGGCGGCGTGGCTCAGAGGTCCACGACCCCATCGCCTACGACGCGTCGACGCGGGCGTTCACGCGGCCGACCAACCGCGCCGGCGGCCTCGAAGGCGGGATCACCAACGGGATGCCCGTCGTCTGCCGGGCGGCGATGAAGCCGATCGCTACCCTCAAGCGCGCCCTGCCCTCGGTCGACGTCGAGACCAAGGAGCCGTTCGCAGCCGCCTTCGAGCGGAGCGACGTCTGCGCGGTCGCGGCCGCGTCCGTCGTCGGCGAGGCGATGGTGGCGATCACGCTGGCCGGCGCGCTGCTGGAGAAGACGGGCGGCGACAGCCTCGGCGAGGTGCGGCGCAACCTCGAGGGCGTCCGGCGGCAGAACGCGGAGTACTGACGATGCGACGGCAAAAGCTCCTCCTCGGCGGGTTCATGGGCGTGGGGAAATCCACGGTGGGGCGGCGCGCGGCGGAGCTCGCGGGGGTGCCGTTCGTGGATCTGGACGAGGCGATCGAGGCCCGCGCCGGGGCGCCGGTCGCGGCGATCTTCGTCGAGCGGGGCGAGGCCGCCTTCCGCGCGCTGGAGGCCGAGGCGCTGACCGAGGCGCTGGCGACCTCCGGCGCGGCGATCATCGCCCTCGGCGGCGGCGCGCTGCTGGACACGGGCCGGCGGCGCGCCGTGCTGGAGGAGACCTTCGTGGTGACGCTGACGGCGCGCCACAGCACCCTCGCCGCGCGCACCGAGGGAATGACGCGCCCCTTGCTGGGGGGCGCGCCGGATCGCGCCGAGCGGATCCGCGAGCTGCTCGACGCCCGCGCTGCGGTGTATGCGGAGGCCCACGCGCAGATCGTCACCGACAATCGCGCCATCGACGCGATCGCCGCGGCGGTGCTCCAGGCCTGGTCGCAGCCCACGCTCGCGGTCCCGCTCGGGGCGCGCAGCTACGCGGTCCGACTCACGGCGGGCGCGCCGGCGGTGCTGGCGGCCGTGGCGCGGGAGCTGCGACCGTCGGCGGTCTTCGTGGTGACGGACGAGAACGTGCAACGCCTCTGGGGCGACGGCCTCGGCGCGGCGCTGGCGGCGGCCGGCGTGGCGGCGCGGGCCACGGTGGTCCTGCGGCCCGGCGAGGAGCACAAGCGCCTGGCCGCGGTGGAGACCGCGTTGACGGCGATGGTCGAGGCCGGCGCCGATCGCGACTGCCTCGTGCTCGGTCACGGCGGCGGCGTCGTCACCGACATCGCCGGCTTCACCGCGGCGACGCTGCTGCGGGGCGTGCGCTGGGCGGCGGCGCCGACGACGCTCCTGGCGATGGTCGACGCCTCGGTCGGCGGCAAGACGGGGGTGGACCTCGGGCTGGCCAAGAACGCAGTGGGCGCCTTTCACCAACCGTCCGCGGTGGTCATCGACGCAGCCCACGTGACGACGGAGACGCCGCGGGCCTTCGCGAGCGGCCTCGCCGAGGTGGTGAAGTCGGCGGCGCTCGGCGACGCGGCGCTGTTCGCCCTCCTCGAAGCCGAGGCGCCGCGGGTGCTCGCCCGCGAGCTCTCGCTGGTGGAAGAGCTGGTCTTTCGCTCGGTCGCGGTGAAGGCGGCGATCGTGGCGCGCGACGAGCGCGAGTCCGGCGACCGCGCCCTGCTCAACTTCGGCCACACGATCGGTCACGCGCTGGAGGCGGAGGGCGGCTTCACCCGGCTCAGCCACGGCGAGGCGGTCGCGCTGGGGATGGTGGCGATGCTCCGCGTCGGCGTGGCCCTCGGCCTGACCGACGCCGCGCTGGCCCGCCGCGTCGAAGCGCTCCTCGCCGCCCTCGGCCTCCCGGTCGATCTCGACGCCCAGCCGCTCGCGGCGGCGCTCCGCTTCGTGGCGCTCGACAAGAAGCGCCGCGGCGCCGGGGTGCGCGCCGTCCTGCTCCGCGGCCTCGGATCGGCCTTTGTCCGGGAGACGCCGCTCGCCGATCTCCCGGGGCTGCTCGGGGTCGAGGCGTAAACTTCCGCGCGAACGTTGCCGCATTCGCCGCTGGCTCGCTACACTGGCTACGCCACTCGAACTTCTCTTGTTCGCGGCGGGAGCCTGTCATGGGTCAATCTCTTCAGCGCACGGTCGCCTTCGTCCTCTTCGTTGCGTCGGGCGGCGTGCTCGCGTCGTCGTGTGCGACCAACGAGAGCAGCCTCTTCATCCGCGGATGCCTGGAGTTTCCAGAGGACACCTGCAGCGTCACGCCGGACGTCTCGGCGGCGGAGATCTTCTCGGGCCGCGTCGATCCGGCGCAGAACACCGGCTACAGCGGCGTCCTGCTCTTCGGCAACCAGCTCGTCGCTCGCGGCAACTCGGCGCAGCTGCGGACGGAGACGTCGCGGATCGAGGTCCAGTCGGCGGTGGTGACGATCTACAACTCGACGCTGACGAAGACGTACCAAACGTACTCGGTCCCGGCCTCCGGCTTCGCCGATCCGGGCAGCACGACGCAGCCAGGGTTCGGCGCGGTCAAGGTGCTGCTCGTCGATCCCGTGACGGCGTCCCAGCATGTCGGCGACACGCTCGTCGCGGGCGTCATTCTCCACGGGCGGACGCTCGGCGGGATCGAGCTCGAGTCGGGCGAGTGGCAGTTCCCGGTCAACGTTCTCCGGCGCGGCGGGCTCTGCAACCTAGAGCCGTGCCGCCCCGGGGTGGTGCCCTCCGACATGCTGGTCGCCACGTGCCACCCTGGCTACGACTCGATCGTCGATTGCCGCCAGGGGTGCGGCTGCACCCTCGCTCCCACCAACATGGGCGACTGCGCGCCGCTCGCCTGCGTCATCAAAAAAACCGGGGATGCGACCGGCGTCTGCGGAGCGTGCACCTCCAACGGGCAATGCAGCCCGGGGACGAAGTGCTTGCCGAGCGGCTACTGCCAGTAGCCCGGGCTAGCGGACGGGATCGGTCTCGGGAGACCCGCCGCGCACAGCGTTGATCAGGAACACGAACGGCAGGCTCAGGATCGCAAAGTCGACCTGAGCCCCGAGGATGATCGACGTCTCTCGCGAAGGCCCGAGGCCGTAGCGCATCTGCCCGATCAGGCCGGCCGTCATCACGTACGGGGCGTGGAAGTTGTAGCTGCGGCTGCCGAAGAAGAGCTCGGCGGCGAGGCCTGGCTCGAGGCTGAAGCCAGCGAGGGCCGGCTGGAGACCAACGCCGCCCGTCGCCGCACGCCCGTAGGCGCCGACCGAGAGCACGAGCGGGAAGGTGTCGAGGACAGGGAGCAAGCCGCTCACGCCGCCGCCGAACTGGATCTCGTCGAAGCCGTTGGTCAGCAGCTCGGCGTAGGGGCCGATCCCGAAGTCGGCGTTGCGCTCGCGCCCGAAGAGCACATCGCCGTGGATGCCCAGGTGGAAGGCCGTGCTCTGCCAGATCGATCGGTTCAACCCGGCGCCGGCCGCGCCGAGGGTGAGGCCGACGGTGGCTTGCGGATCTGCGTATGCAGCCGCGGAGGGAGCCAGCACGAGGGCGCCCACGAGGACGGCGGCGGCTCGAACGAACTGTGGGGTGGCGCGCCGCGATCGCATGGGCCGGCGATGGTAGCAGGAGGCGCGGGGCGCGGGCGTCGATGGGTTGGTTGGGCGGCGTCTCTCAGGTCGAATCGTGATAGCTTGCCCACCAGGATGGCGGGCCGGACGGTACATCTTCGCGTTGGAGGGCAGACGTACCGCGTCACGACCTCCTCAACGGACGAAGAGCTTCAGCGCCTCGCCGCGGTGGTGGATCAGAAGCTCGCGACCGTCGTGCCGCCGGGCCGGGCGGTGACGCCGCAGGCGATGCTGCTCGCGGCGATGGCCCTGGCCTATGAGCTGGAAGCCGAGCGCTCGCGCTCCGCCACGTTCGCGGAGCGCGCCCGGGGCGCCTTTGGGCGGATGCTCGAGCGTGTCGACGCCGCGCTGGAGGCGCCGGCCGAGGGCGCCTCGGCGGTGAGCGCCTCCTCGCCCCCGGCCGCCGGCTCGGTCCGCGCGACGATCCCGCTCTCTGTGGCCCCCCCGCGAGAGATGCGGGCGAGCGCGTCGCCCCCCGCCAACGAGTCCTCACGGTTCGCTCCGAAGCCTTCGAGCGACTCCTGATGCCGTGGCTCGACCCTCTCCGCCATCTAGCGGGAGAGCTCGCCGCCCTGGAGGACCGCGGTCTCTTGCGGATCCCGCCCGTCCCCGAGCCGCCGGGTGCTGCGCTTCTGAACCTCTGCTCGAACGACTACCTGGGCTATGCATCTGACCCCTGGCCAGGCTGCCCGCTTGGTCGCAGCGGCGTAGGCGCCTCCCGCCTGGTGAGTGGCAACGTCGCCGCCCACGAGACCGCCGAGGCCGCGCTGGCAGCGTGGCTGGGCACCGACGCGGCGCTCCTCTTCTCCTCGGGCTACGCAGCCAACGTCGGCACGATGGCCGCGCTCGCCGGCGGGGGCGACGTCGTCGTCTCGGACGCGCTCAACCACGCCTCGATCATCGACGGCTGCCGCCTTTCGGGCGCCGAGATCCGCGTCGTCCCGCACCTCGATCTCGCCGCGATGGAGGCCGCCCTCAATGCGTCTCGCGACGCCAAGCGACGCTGGGTGGTGACCGAATCCTACTTCAGCATGGATGGCGACTCGCCCGACCTGGTCCGCCTCCGCGCCCTCTGCGACCGCCACGACGCAGCCCTTGTCCTCGACGAAGCCCACGTGCTTGGCGTCTTCGGTCCCCGCGGTCGCGGCCTCGCCGCCGAAGTAGGCATCACCCCTGACGTCCTGATCGGGACCGCTGGAAAATCCCTCGGCCTCCACGGCGCCTTCGTCGCCGGCTCCCACGCTCTGCGCCTCTGGCTCTGGAACCGAGCGCGGAGCTTCGTCTTCTCCACCGGCCTCAGCCCGCTGTTGGCCACCGCCCTTGTCAGCCGCGTCGAGCGCGCCGCCGCAGACGACCTGGCACGCGCCCACCTCGCCGCTCGAGGCGCCCAGCTCCGCACCGGCCTCACCGCCCTCGGCGTGCCCGGCGTCGCCCACGGTCGCGGCCCCGTCCTCCCCTGGGTCATCGGTGCCTCGGATACGACCGTCGCCCTCTCGCGACGGCTGCGCGATCAAGGCATCCTGGTCCAGGCAATCCGCCCGCCCACGGTCCCCACCGGCACAGCACGTCTCCGAATCACGGTTCACGCGCGGCTGTCGTCTGAGGACGTCGAGCGGGCGCTCGCCGCGTTCCACACCGCACGCTGAACGCTGAGGCAAAGAGAGAGATGGTTACGGAAGAGTCAATCGACAGGCGCCCGGTCCGAGTCGTCGTCGTGGGAACGGGCACCGGCGTGGGAAAGACGCACCTCTGCGTCGCCCTGCTCCAAGCGCTGAGTCTGCAAGGGCGCTCGGCAGTGGGGCTGAAGCCAGTGGAGTCGGGGCTGGGCGAGGGCGAGTCGGATGCGGAGCGCCTGGCGGGGGCGAGTATGTTTCACGTGAAACACTCCGCCCCTTACGGGCTCCCGGATCCAGTCTCGCCCCACCTCGCGGCGCGACGTGCAGGCGTCGAGATCTCCACGACCGTTATTGCCGACTGGGTCACCAACTGCGCCGCGCCCTGGACGATCGTAGAGACGGCGGGCGGCCTCCTCACACCCCTCGCTCCTGGCATCACCAACCTCGACCTTGCTAGAGCGTTGGCCCCGGACCTCCTCGTCCTCGTCGGGGTGGATCGGCTGGGCGTGCTCCACGACGTGAGCGCCTGCCTCCTCGCACTGCGCACCTGGGCGAGCAGCCTCCCCGAGGCCGTGGTCGTTCTCCAGGCGCCCGAGGTCGCCGACCGATCCACGGGCACGAACGCCGACGAGCTGGTCACGCTCGGGATCGTGCCCCGCGTCGCCATGGTACCGCGCGGTGCGCCCAGCGAGCCCGGCGTGGTCGAAGCGATGCTGGTGTTACTCGGGCACCTTCAGCTTCGCGTCCCCGACCGAGGTTTCACGTGAAACACTTTCTGCGCGTCTCCGAGTAGCCGCCGCGAGGACGAGACCACCGCGCCAGAATGTTTCACGTGAAACACTCCCGCACCTCTCGCCTACGTCGCCGCTGCCGCCTCGATGATGCGGCCCCGTTCCAACAGGATCCTCGCCGACGCCAGCGCACGGAATACGTCTGGCTCGTGCGACACCACCGCGACCCCCGCACCCCGCTGAACCTCGTCTTCGATCACCTTGATCAGCCGACTCACGCCCCCGCGATCCAGCCCGGCTGTCGGTTCGTCCAGCAGCACCAGGGACGGCTCGTGGATCAGTGCCCGCGCCAGGGCCACGCGCTGACGCTGCCCGCGCGAGCACGTCCGCATCGGACGACGGGCGAACGCTCCGAGCTCGAAGCGCTCTTCGGCACGGGCCCACGCCTCGACCGGCTCCAGCCCGTGCAGACGGGCGACCAGCTCCACGTTCTGGCGACCGGTCAGATCGGGGTAGGCGAGCGTCTCGTGCGACAGCCAGCCGATGGCCGAGCGCACTCGCATCCGATCGTGGCCGAAGGGCTCGTAGTCGACCTTGCCTGAAGTCGCCCGGATCACCGTCCCGAGGATCCCGAGGAGCGTCGACTTCCCCGAGCCGTTCGCCCCCTCGATCAGCGTCACGCGCCCCGCCTCGAGGATCGCATCCACCCCGCGCAGCGCCACGGTCGACCCATAGGTCTTCGTCAGCCCCCGCGCCACGACCCGGGTGATGCCCTCGTCGTTGATCTTCGCTCCGCCCGCCCCCGACGACGACGACGCGCTGGTCGTCACTCTTTCCTCGGGGGCGTCGGGAGCGTGTCGCGACGCGTGACGCTCGAGGTGCTGTCGCGGAAGAAGCGCGGCTCGTCCACCACCGTCCGCTCGTTGTCGTCGTCGGTGAAGGGGGCGTAGTCGCTTGTCGTCTCGTCTGGCTCGATGACTTCGAACACCTCGAGCACCGGGGGAACCACCCTGACCGACGGAGGCGTCGGCGTCGGGGCGAGCGGCTCGGGCATCCGCTGCGACGCGGGCTCCCCGTCGCGCATACCGATCACGGCTCGCGAGAACACGAACGTGGCGTCCGGGTCGTCCGGTGGATCGCTGTTGCGCTCCAGGCGCGAGTCGGGCACCTGCTCGATCGTGACCTCGGCCGTGTTCACCGAGCGCAGCGCCGTCTGGATCTCCATGGCCGATTGGAAGCGGTCCTCCGGCGCCTTGCGCAGCGCCCGCTCCACAATGCGTTCGAGCCCCGGCGGCACCTCGGGCTGAACGTCCCGCAGCGCGCGCGGCGCCGCCGTCTGGATCTGCACCAGCAGCGCATTGTAGTTGCGCGCGTCGAACGGCCGCTGCCCGCTCAGGCACTCGTAGAGGATGATCCCCGTCGCCCAGAGGTCGACCCGATGGTCGAGCCGACGGTCCCCGCGCGCCTGCTCCGGCGCCATGTAGAACGGCGTCCCCGCCGCCATGGTCTGGCTCGAGATATCGGCCATCGTCTCTTCCACGTCCTCGGACTTGGAGATCCCGAAGTCGAGCAGCTTCGGTACCGGCCGCATCCCTTCCCGCCGCGAGAGGAAGATGTTGTCCGGCTTGAGGTCGCGGTGAATGATCCCCCGCTGGTGCGCCGCCGCTAGCGCCGAGAGGACCTGGACCATCACGTCGATCAGGTCTTCCACCGACAGCCGCGTCTCGCGCACGAGGCGCTGCGCCAGCGTCTCGCCGTGGAGCCGCTCCATCACCAGGTAGGGGCTCCCGTCGTCGAGCGTGCCCATGTCGTAGATGGCGCAGATGTTCGGGTGCCCGAGCGTCCCCGCGACCCGCGCTTCGTGACGCAGGCGCGAGATCGCCTCCTGCTCCTGGGCGCGGTTCGGGTTCAGCACCTTGATCGCCACCAGTCGACCGATGGCCAGGTGCTTGGCTTCGTAGACCTCCCCCATCCCGCCTTCGCCGATGAGCGCGGTCACGCCATAGCGCTCCCCGATCACGCGACCGATCATCCCGTTCGCCGACGTCTGCGGCGCCACCGGCGGCACGCGCCCCAGGATGCTCCGGTCCGGTGCACCCGCGGGACGCGCCGCCCCGAGCTGCCCGCCGGCCCGCGGGATCGTCGCCGCGGCCACGATCCGCGGCGGCCTCGGGGTCAGCGGCCCCGCCCCAGCCTCCGGCAGCTTCGGCGCGGTCGGCGGGAGGATCGACGGCGTGGCTCGGCTCCCCGGGATCCCTGGCCCGGGAGGGATTCTCCCGGCAGGAGCCGCCAGAGTGCTAGGCATGGCTCCGCCCGTCGTCGGGCACACGCGTACCCACAGTTCGTGAGCAATACCACAATATTTACAAAGCTCGCCCGTCACTCGATCCTGGCTACGTTCAGTCATCTGGACCGCCGCGGCCACCCAAAAAACAGGCGATGCCCCATACTCTGTCCGGGGGCCCCCCGCGCAACCTGGGGACAACCTTGGAGCAACCATGGGATCTTCCGGGGAAGGACCTGGGCGACCCGGGGTCACGGCGGGTTTCCCCCATCTAGCACCCCCGCCCGACCGGGAATTGTCCCCAGCCGAAAATCCGCCAACCACGCGAACCACTTCGCGTTTCAGGGTTTTCCCCGGACTCCACAGGCCCTACGACGACGACGATCAATAAATTGGATCAAATCATCTCAGTCGTTCTGAGCCCTCTCGCTCGGCTCCCGGAGCGGGACCCTCCTTCTCATCCCCCGCGCGCGTCGAACCCTGCTAAGAGCACACCTCGCCGCGCGTCGGGGAAGGCCCTCGCAACGCATTGATTTGCCGGAGATCGCGCCTCATGGACCTCGTCATCCCGAAGAAAGACCTCCTGCGCCTCGTCACCCGTTGCCAGGGCGTCGCCGACAAGAAGAGCGCCATGCCTGCGCTCGCCAACGTGCTCCTCTCGGCCGAAGGCAACACGCTGCGCGTGGCCGCGACCGATCTGTACCTCGCGGTGAGCGGCCAGACCCACGCGGACGTGACCACCGCCGGCTCCGTCGCCGTCCCCGCGAAGGACTTGCTCGAGCGCGTGAAGGCGATGCCCGACGGCCCCGTGCAGATCATCTCCGGCGAAGGCGCGCAGACGACGCTGAAGGCCGTGGGATCGCCGCGCCGCTACACCTTGCACGGCATCCCCGGGAGCGAGTTCCCGCAGCTGCCCAAGCCCGCGCCCGACGCCCCCACGCTCGAGCTGCCGGTGGAGCTGCTCTCGCTGCTCATCACCCGCACGCACTTCTCCATCTCCAGCGACGAGACCCGCCCGAACGTCAACAGCGGCCTCTTCGAGTGGTCCGGTGACCGCGTGCGCCTCGTCTCGACCGACGGCCACCGCCTCTCGAAGATGGAGGCCACCGTCGTCGGCAGCGCCGCCACCGCGACGATGCTCATTCCCCTCAAGGCCATCAACGAGCTGCGCCGCCTCGCCGACGAAGCCAAGAGCGAGAAAGACGCGACCACCGTCACCATCACGCAGAGCGGCCCCAACGCCTTCTTCGGGATCGCCGGCATGACGTTCTCGGTCAAGCTCGTCGACGCGCAGTTCCCGCCCTACCAGCAGGTCATCCCCGCGCTGTCGGACCGCTCGCTCCGCGCGCCCCGCAGCCTGCTCCACGACGCCTTGAAGGCCGTCTCGCTCGCCGCGAGCGACCGCACCGGCGGCGTCAAGCTCTCGGTCGCGACCAACACTCTCCGCATCACCAGCGAGAGCCCGGAGAGCGGCAACGGCTTCGACGAGCTCTCGGTCGACTACAACGGCCCCGAGCTCACGATCGGCTTCAACGCCAAGTACTTCCTCGACGTGCTCAACGCGATCAGCGACGAAGAGGTCATCCTCGGCATCTCGGGCGAGCTCGATCCGGCCACGCTTCGCCCGGCAAGCGAATCGGCGACCTCCGACTACGTCGCGGTCGTCATGCCGATGCGCATCTGAAACCCGCTCTGAGGTCCGTCGGGCGAGCGCATGAGCTTGCGTTCTCTCGTCATCGAAAGCGTCGCCATCCGCGAGGTGCGCAACCTAGCAAGCGTCGACGTGACGCTGTCGCCCGGCCTCACCGTCGTTTTCGGCGACAACGGTCACGGCAAGACGACACTGCTCGAGGCGCTCTACCTGGTCGCGAGCTCCCGGAGCTTTCGCAGCGCGAAGCTCGGCGAGCTGGTCCGCCACGGTCAGACCACCGCCAGTGTTCGGGCGCAGCTTCGCGAATCGGCTGGTGGAGCCGATCGCGATCGGGTGCGCGAGCAGAGCGCTGGCATTGCGCGCTCGCGGATCAGCGTTCGAATCGATGGAACGCGACCGGCGTCTCTCGCTGCCTACGCCACGCGCACGCCCGTCGTCGTGTTTCACTCTGACGAGCTTGCGCTCTCGTCGGGTACGGCCTCGCTTCGCCGCCGCCTGCTCGACCGGCTCGTCCTCTATCGAGAGCCCGCTGCGGCGGACGCCCTGGCGCGCTATGGCGTGGCGTTGCGGGCGCGGCAGGACCTGCTTCGTCGCGAGATCCGCAACGGTCCGGCCCTCGACGCCTACGAGACGATATGCGCCGACGAGGGGGCGCGGGTAACGCGGGCTCGACGATCCGCAGTCACCGCCCTCGAGCCGTTCCTGCGCCACGCGTTCGCCGAGATCGCCGAACC
>Ga0105048_10008692_pt1 | contig 16238 bp, 14 predicted proteins | sample MAT05_FD_78382 | JGI IMG/M metagenome (GOLD analysis project Ga0105048, IMG submission 78382) | Freshwater microbial communities from Lake Fryxell liftoff mats and glacier meltwater in Antarctica - MAT-05 | ecosystem: Environmental > Aquatic > Freshwater > Ice > Liftoff microbial mat | place...
AATGTCTTTGCCGTCGGTTCCTGCATTATTGGCGGGGCCTGCAGGTATCGTGTAATCTGCAACGGCATTGTTGGTGCCAGCATTTACCGAAGCCTGGGCCACCATTTGTGGATCCTGATTTTCAATATTGCCACCGCCATCTACATTGGAGGCGGTAGCCCATGGGTTATTTACGCCGGCATTAAAAGTGATATTGTTATTAAAAGTGCTGGATGAAACCCTGCCATTGAAATTGCGGCGAACAAAAATGTTGTTAGTAAAAGTCAGGAAACGATTTACATTACCATCTGTAATATTTCTGGTGGCACTACCCGGGCCAAACCAAAGGTTATGGTTAAATAATACATTCACGCAATTAAACCATCCGCCTGCTAGGTTACCATCCCGGCAGCAACCCGATTCGTAGAAATAATTGTTTTGAAAAATAAAGTTTTGATAGGTACTGCTGCTGCTGGCATCTGCACTGGCGTTATCGAACATATTGCCTTCAAATAAATAACCGGTATAAGTAGTGCTGCCCTGGTTAATACCAATGCTTACACCCGAAAAATTATTGCGGATGATTCTGATATTATCAGGATGTGCACTATTTATATTGAAGCTACCGACAAACGTTAGTCCTTGTATTTCTGAATTACTACTGGCGGCACCCGTAATGTTTGAACCTTGCACCAAAGCAGAAAATGCTAAACTTTTATCAGGGCTCCAGCCAGGGCCAATAATGGTAAGCTGTTTGTTAGTAATGGTAAACCCTGCATATTGGTTGGGGCTGCCGTGTACCAAAACGGTATCGCCGCTTACTGCACTGGCATTTACAGCGGCCTGTATGGTATTGAACTGTGCAAGCGTGGCGGGGCTGTTGCTTACGGTCCGTACCGTTGCGTTAAGAGTAATTGCCACTAAAATGGTGCAGATAAAGCTGGTTGCTTTTTTCATGGTATGGTGATTTTAAAATTTTTGTAACGTAAAAGTAGCTCGTAGCTAAAAGCTGTACAATACCTAATATTAGTAAGCCAGTTAGCAGTTGGCGGGTGGCGGTTCAAAAGCTTTTTAAAAAACGGATAGTGGCACTGTAATTTTTTATACCGATTATTTGGGCGGGTAGTGGCAAAGGCTGTTTTTGTATTGCTACTGTAATCTTCGAGGCTGCCAAGGCTGAGGCCTTGGGTTAGGAATGTAACTGGTGAAAAGTAATACTACACCGCTAAGCAAATTGGAGGCGACCTTTTACTGGGGAACCGTACACCAAACTTAATGCATACCCAAAACTGGCAACTGGTTTACCGGAAACTGGCTTCGGCTACTGGCTTACCGGCAACCGGCCTACACCAAATTATTTTTAAATGCCATGGCCACTGCCTCGGTTACCGAATGTACCTGTAGCTTTTGGTATATTTTTTTTACGTGGGCGTTTACGGTAAAGTAGGTTACCGCCATTTTATCGGCCACCATTTTATAGCTGTTGCCACCCGATAACAGGTTTAGCACTTCCTGCTCTTTATTAGTAAGGTTGTAGTTTATATTAACCGGAGATTGTTTAAAGTGTTTCACTACCCGTAAGGCCACGCTGGGGGTCATGTAGGCGCCGCCTTCATGTACTTCTTTTATGCTCTGAACTATCTTGTCGGCACCTGCATTTTTAAGTATATAGCCCTCTGCACCTGCCTGCAGCGCAGCAAAAATTTTTTCTTCGTCTTCAAACACGGTTTGCATTATGATGCGGATGCCAGGGTATAATTTTTTGATGATGGCCACACCTTCTATGCCGTTTACATTCGGCATTTCTATGTCCATCAGCACAATGTCGGGTTCATAATGTTCCATTTCGAACGCTACATTGCTGCAATCTTCAAAACTGGCAATACAATCTATTTCTTCATTCAGCAGCATTAAAGCTTCCAGGCTTTTGCGGCGTTGGGTATTGTCGTCGTATATAACCAGTTTTATCATGGGGGTAAAATTGGAATTTATTTTTTTGCTTTGCTATCGCTAATATTAGGTATTGCCTTTGCAGTTGTGTATCGGTATTACAATGCCGATGCTTGTACCCTCCCCCGCTTTAGATTGGACCAACAAATGACCACCCATTGTTTCTATTCGTTTGCGCATGTTCCGCAGGCCATTTCCGCTTTTTGCTTTTTCCGTATCGAAGCCAATACCATCATCATTAATGCGTAGCAGCAACTGTATATCGGTAAGCAACGCCTGCACTTCGCAGTGGCTGGCATGGCTGTATTTGGCAATATTGTTGAGGCATTCCTTGCTCACCATCATCAGGTTTCGCAGCACATTTATATTGGTTACGGTGGTATTAAACCAATCGGGAATTTCTACAAAACAGCTAATGTCTTTGGGTGCCAGCAATTCGTAACAGTGGTTTTTTAGCCGGTCTTCAAAACTGGCGTTGAGGGGCTTGTTGCTGTTAAGCGCCCATACTATATCGCCCATGTTGGCTATAATTTCACTGGCGTTATTTTTTACCTGTGCCAGCAGTTCCTTTGCCCGGGGGGTATCTTTATCTATCACCTTTTCTATCACCTCCACATAAAGCTGTATGCTACTTAGCGAAGCCCCTATATCGTCGTGGAGATCGGTGCTTATTTTTTGTTGCAAATGGCCCAGGTTATTGCGCAGCATATTTGTTTGCTGTAACTGGGCTATTAATAATTGCTGTGTATCTATTACCTGCTGCTGCCCCAATTTATTCTTTATTACAAGGCCGGTATTCAGCAGCAATAATTCTATAAGTACCCCTACTTCCAAACCTATGTGCACACTAATTTTTCCATCGCCCATATTAGGCAAAAACAGCGCTATAACCGGACCCGTTACCCCGCCGATTGTAATGCACAGCCCGCCCAGCACCAAAAAATTGTTAAGCAGGTTTTTTTGGCGCAGCAGGCGTACAATTACCCGCAATGCCAAAATGGTAAGCATTAGTACTGCTGCCAGATAAATGTAAGCTGAAACCATGCGCGGAAGCCCAAAAGGAATAAGCAGGCATTTTATAAGAACGAAGCCAATAAAAAATCGTTCCAGCTTAACAGAAGCTTCATACACTTTATGCTGTGTTTCTTTTAACTGTAAAAAAAACATACCAAAACGGATATACATCCAAAATGCAAAAATTACCAGCGGCTGGTCAACAAATTCATCTGCCATGCCTGTAAGATGCGTTGGCAAAAACTGTAACGATTTATCGAGCCGGAAAATAAAGAATACGGACATGGCCACTATGTAGCTGATATAATAACCATACTCTTTGCGTAAAAAAACACGCCACTGTACCAGCATAAATATAGCCTGGTAAAGCATGGTGCCTATTAACAATAAATGCAGCCAGGTTGATTGTAGCATTTACTAAACTAAGGGTTTTGTACCGAACGAAAACGCACGATGCGGTGCCTGACTGGTAGGCTGTTATTGCCTACAATAATATCGTCTTAATACGGGGCTATTACTGGTATTTGGGTGCTGGTTGTAAAGTTGTTGCCCACATCGTTTGTAGCGCCTGGGGCAAATACCTGCCTCCCCATACTATTATATCCATTTGCCGAAACATCGTATTGCGTATATCTGGAACTTACGTACCAAAAGTCGAAGCCAATATTTTGCAGGGAACCACTAGCCCCATTATCAGTAGATGCACTTATGAGTTGGGTTGTGCCGCTGCTCATATCCTCCAAAGCCACGCCGGAACCAATGGTTAACGGATAGGTTGTGGCGTTAATAAATTGGGCTTGGGCTGCCACAGTAGATAGAGAAAAACGATAGCTAATAGAAACTTGTTCATAATTAGGGAAGTATAGTGGTTAGAGTGTAAAATTGACCACATAAAAAACCTTGTGCAATAGCTAATGATAGGGATTGGTGATCCACCCCTTGGTGCCTGCAATGCTGAAAAGTTGCTTACCCTTACAGAATCATTAACTTGCCGCCATGGCCTTAAAACAAATTCTTTTAGTATTGACTGTTACGCTGCTGGCTTCCTGTAGCGGCGATAATTACCCACCTGTAGAAAACCCGCTTGATGCAGGCCGCCAGTTTATTGAAGCCGTTTTTAAAGGAAATTTTAAACGGGCCGCAATGTTGGTGGTGGACGATACCAAAAACAAACAACTGCTTAAAGAAAAAATGGAAGACGATTTTTACAAACGCAGCAGCAGCGACCGAAACGAACTCAAACAATCTTCCATCACCATCCTCAGCAAAGAAGAAGTACTTAAGGATAGTATCACCATCATCAACTTTATAAACTCTTACAATAACAAACCGGCAGTGCTGAAAGTGGTGCAAAAAAACGGTGCATGGCTTATTGATCTCAAATACACTTTTAGCGGAAATCTGTAAACCATGATTAACCCAACACATCTTTTAATGGTGGCATTAGGCGGCATGATTGGGTCGGTGCTGCGGTATGTGGCATCTGTGCTTATCAATAGCAAAACCGCATCTGCAAGCAATATTCCCTGGGGCACTTTTGGCGTAAATATTTTAGGTTCATTTATCATTGGACTGGTTTTTGGTTATGCTGTGCGCAACGCTGCTTTTGAACAAAACTGGCGGGTATTTTTGGCCACCGGCGTATGCGGCGGCTTCACCACTTTTTCAGCACTGAGCAACGAAAGCTACCTGCTGCTGAAACAACAGCTATATGCCCCGATGTTGTTTTACATTGCAGCAAGTTTGGCAGTCGGCATAGCCGCAACAGCTTTTGGTTATTGGGTTGGTAAGGTTTAAAAGTTTAGGGTTTTAGTGGTTTAGGGTTTAGGGTTTAGGGTTTAGGGTTTAGGTTTTAGGTTTTAGGTTTTATAAATTACCAGCATTTCAATTATCTTGTTTTATTGGCACATTAGCACATTGGTACATTGGCTCATTACCACATTTTAAATTAAAAAATTATCAATTAAAATGGATTCAGTTTCTCTTACAGTTGCTCACCCATGGCATGGCGTGGCACCGGGGCCAAATGCACCACGCATCGTAAATGCGATCATCGAAATACCGCAGGGCAGCCGGGCCAAATACGAAATAGATAAAGAAAGCGGCCTGCTAAAACTGGACAGGGTTATTTATTCGTCGTTCTATTACCCTATAAACTATGGCTTTATTCCCCGCACTTATGGCGGCGATAAAGACCCGCTGGATATACTGGTGCTGAGCAGCATAAACGTGCAGCCGCTCTGTATTATAGAAGCAAAAGTGATAGGCGTAATGCAGATGATAGATGCGGGTGATGCGGATGATAAAATAATAGCCGTAGCCAACCACGATATGAGCGTAAACCACATTAATAACATAGAGGAACTACCCAAGCATTTCTTTGCCGAGGTACGCCAATTTTTTGAAGACTATAAGAAACTAGAAAACAAAACCGTGGTGGTAGAAGACTACGGCGACAAAGCCGTAGCCCTTAAAATTATTCAGGATGGCATTGATTATTACAAAGAATGTTTTGGCGATAAGCACCTTTAAATATTTTTTTTATACCAGCTTTGTACTTTGCGCAGCATGCTTCGGGCTATGAGGCTGCATTTGCCCCGTACTTACGGGATTCACCCTATTGCTATCATTGAACACAGCCTTCCAAAAAAAATAAACGCTAAAAGCTGTGAAAAGAAATGCTCCCATATCTCAACAGTTTACTGTTTGCATTTCCGCTGCAGGCGGGGGCAGGTTCTCCGCTTATTCGGGGCAAGCTTTGCCTTTCGGGGGTGGAAAATCGCCTGGCTTCTTTCTGAAAACTTTACTTATTTGCGCCATAGCGGCAATAACCAGTTCAGCCTATTGCCAACCCATTGATAAAGCCAGTTTGTTTTCCCAAAAAACATTACAACAGGAACGCACCAAACAAGATGCCGGGCTTTGGAAATACAGCATAATGCCACTGTTGCAAATGCAGCCCGATAGCACCAACGAACACCAGTTTCAGGGAGCCTTATGGGCCATCAGCCAGTTTATGCTGCGAAACGATACATCAAAGCAAATAGTAGATAAACTCTTTGCTAATTATGGTGCTATTAATGCCGATACTAAACGGGCATTAATGGAAGTGGTGTATGGATTGTACAAAGGCCATTACTTAAAAGAGGTGCAGGCAAAATGGCCAGATGAGAAAAATATAAAGGTGGCGGTTATGATGCTGGCACATTTAGACCGAACCAATGCGGACCTTGTATCTTTTGAAAAATTAGCGGTAAAAATTGAAGCCGAACCCAATTTTAACGCTGACCCTTTAATGGATGAACTCGTAAAAAATGCACTACCAGAAATTAGAAAAGGTGCCAAACCAACGCTTACCGAACTCTTCCAAAACCAACAAAACATTAACGCCAAAATCATCTATTCCATCCAACGCAAAAACCGTGATTTTACTGGCCTTGCCATCATCCAAAATGCAGATGGCAGTTTTGTAAAAGATGCCAAAGGCAAACTAAAAACCTTTGTCCAACTGGCCCGAAGTGCCAGCAACCTGCCTTATTTTATCACCAATGGCAGCACACCACAAGGCATTTTCCGCATAGATGGTACGGAGGTGAGCCGCAACCAATTTATTGGCCCTACGCCCAATATACAATTACGGATGCCCAACGAAATTCCCGGTGATTCTTTTTTCATAAAACCTAACCAACCCATTACCACCGACAGCATTTACCTGCTGGAATATATTAAACTGCTTCCGGCAAAATGGCAAACATCATCCATGCAGCAAAGTTATTATGCCGGTAAAGTAGGCCGCACCGAAATTATAGCCCACGGCACCACCATAGACCCAGCTTACTTTAAAGGCAGGCCATTCTACCCCTGCACCCCTACCCTCGGCTGCCTTTGCGGTAAAGAAATTTGGGATCCCAAAACCGGCAAACTGCTCCAAAGCGACCAGTTAGATATGGTGAACGCTTTTCTCTCCACACCCGGCACAAACGGCTATTTGTTTGTTGTAAATATTGACGATGCACAAATGGCGGTATCACCTTTGCAACTGGAAAAGCTGGTAAAAGATTTTGAAATGAAAAAAAAAGCAGCAGCAGTAAAAAAGTAAACCGCCCATTTTTAAATCGCAGGATTCCCCAATTTTAGAAATTTGTGGCTACTTCTAATTTTGAGGCACCGAGGTTATCTCGTCTTTTTTTACATGTTGTTTCCTATTTCTTGTTTTGATACTAAGAACGACATTTTTGAAATTTTAAAATGATGGCCTTAAACCATAGTAGAAAATGTAGTAAAGGATGTACCTCAGCCTTATTACCTTATCAGCAACGGTTATTTATTTTAAAGGTTATCCCGATTTAATCAATAAGCTAATAAGGTGAAAACCCAAACGACATACTCTTTTCTACTAAGGTTCATCGGTTTTGGATTCTTTAAAACCGATATTGAACCGTAGAAATTGAGCCAAATTTGTTTTGATGTACTGAAAGTTATTTTAGTGGACTTAGTTTTGTAACCGTTACAAATGGCTCAAACATCTTTAAACTGCCATTTTTTTTTGACAACTAACCACACCAGAGCATTATCTAAACCAATCACCAATCAAACTAATCACTAATTAACTAACCACCCACCATGTTCGAAAATTGGAAACACCTGATACCTGCCACTTTTAGCGACAGCAGCCGTGTATGGATTTATCAAAGCAGCCGCTTATTCTTTATGGGTGAAGCACTGGAAATAGAAGTGATGATGGAGCAGTTTGTTTCCGGATGGTTAAGCCACGGCGCCAAGGTGAAAGGCTATGCCAATCTGCTATTCGGCCAGTTTGTGGTGATAATAGCCGACGAAGCCCAAACCGGCGTTAGCGGCTGCAGCACGGATAGTTCGGTGCGGCTAATAAAGCAAATAGAGGAGCAGTTTAAAGTAACCATGTTCGACCGCATGAACCTGGCTTTTGTAATAAAAGATAAAGTAGAGCTGCTCCCATTGGCGCACCTGAACCATGCTTTGGATAATGACTTTATAACCGGGGAAACCATCTACTTTAACAATACGATTTTAAATAAGAAAGAACTACTTAACAAATGGATGATACCGGTAAAAAATAGCTGGCTGGCTGCGAGGTTACAGCCCTCGAAAACAGTATAAATACAAAAACGCCATTCTAATTTTAAAATGGCGTTTTTGTTAAAGTTGGTTTATATCCGTTTATACTTTCCGCTTAATACTACAACCCACGCTGCGGGAAGTTTTTACGCTAATCTCTTTACCCTGATTTAATTCTGTAACCGCTTCTTTAAGGTGGTTTCTTTTTACAGCGCTTTCATCGTTGGGGCTATCGTCTATGGCACCATGGTACACCAGTTTTCCTTCTTTATTAAACAGGTAGCATTCCGGTGTGCGGTTGGCACCAAAGGCATCTGCTATCTCGTTGTTCTTATCCACGGCGTAACTCCATTTGTAACCTTGTTCTTTTGCGTAAGCCTTCATAGCATCTAAACTTTCGTCGCCACTGCGGTACGCTTCGTTGCTGTTAAGCACCACTACCCCTACCCCATTACTAATGGCATTATTACAAGCTTGTATGGTTCGAGCCTGGTTTTTAATAACATAAGGGCAGGTATTGCAGCTAAACATTACCAGCAAACCATTTTGTTTGGCCGAAGACTTTAAGCTAATTTCTCTGCCAGAAACATCCTGCAGTTTTAATTCTGCTTTTGGCATTTCGCTACCAATGGTGAGTACATCTGCAGGTGAAAATGCCATAAGGGCAAACATGGTCACGCCGACTGCTAAAAATATTTTTTTCATGGTAAAATTATTTGTTTAAAGGTAACTGCGGATATAGCAAATAGTTTGCCGCTGATAGAATTTTGGCAACACGTTTTCTGTAGGCCAAACAAACAATCTTGCTTTGCCTGGCTGTATGCAGGGTTTTGTGTGGTTAGTTCTTTGGCGTTTTATTGTTTATAAAAGTCCACATCGTTTCAAAACATAATTGCTTTAGCGATGCTGAAGTATGGCCTTGCACAGCAATTGGGGGAAGAATGTACACACGTAGTACAGTTGGCATTAGGTAAAATGGCTTGTTAACCGGCAGTGCTTTATCAGTACCAAATACACAAACCGGAACAATATCTTTTTGGGTATTAATGGCTAAGCGAAATGCACCATCGAAAAAAGATTTTAATGGCTGGCCAGTACGGTTGCGGGTGCCTTCGGGGTACAGCAGCATGTGGAGGCCGCTGGCCAGTACCTGTTTCATTTCATCGAAACTTTTGCGGCGGCTGGCATCACTGTTCCTATCCACCAATACTGCGCCCCTGGCATATATCCAGCCAAAGAGTGGCGTTTTGGCCATAGCTTTTTTGGCGATGGTTTTATTACCGCCGGGTAAAAATGGCGTTAGCAGTGGTACATCCATTAACGAGTTATGGTTGCCTATAACTACATAATTTTTCCCCTTCTCAAAATTCTGTTTGCCATATACTTTAAACGGGCAGCCAATTAAAAACAGAAACACCCGCATCCACCACCGGCTTATGAGGGCATACACCCGCATTCCGGTTGGCTCGGGTATAAGATAAGTAATGCACAATGGCACAATCACCACTAACATAGTAGCAGCAAAGGCCACTATGCCCCATAGCCCCCAAATACGTCCGAATATGTTTTTAAAAATGTTCAAGATTTAAGGTTAAGGGTTCGGGGTTTAACCGTCAGGGCTTCAAATTCCGTATTCCATATAATAAATTGCATTGGCGCAAAGCTTCTCAATATCATACTCTATAGTCTATCATCATTAAAAATGTGTGGCTCCATTTGCATATTGGCTCATTGGCATATTGGCTCATTGGCACATTTGCACATTTGCACATTGGCTCATTGGCATATTGGCTCATTTGCACATTGGTACATTGGCTCATTGGCATATTGGCTCATTGGCACATTGGTACATTGGCTCATTGCACATTGGCTCATTATCCCAATCCCCAATTAATAGCTTCCTGGCCCTCCTTCATAAGCAGGGCATTGGTTTTACTAAAATGCTTGCAGCCCCAAAACCCGTTATGAGCACTAAGTGGCGATGGGTGGGCAGCTTTCAGCACATGGTGCTTCCCTTCGTCTATGAGCGATTGCTTCACCTGGGCAAATTTGCCCCAAAGCAAAAAAACAATGCCCTTTTTTTCGTCGGAAATTTTTTGAATAACGGCGTTGGTAAATTGCTGCCATCCAATTAGCGCATGACTGCCCGGTTCATTCGTTCTTACAGTGAGAGAAGCGTTTAAAAGCAATACACCCTGCATGGCCCATGGGGTAAGGTTGCCTGTTTTAGGTATGGGCATACCAATATCGGTTTGTAGTTCCTTGTACATATTAACCAGCGATGGCGGGGGCGGTATGCCATCCGCCACCGAAAAACTAAGCCCCATAGCCTGGTGTGGATTGTGATAGGGATCCTGCCCAAGCAGTACCACTTTTACTTTATCCCAGGGGGTTTTATCAAAGGCATTGAATATTTGGGATCCGGGCGGGTAAATAATTTTGCCGCCAGCCTTTTCCATTTTTATATGGGCAGCTATTTGCAAAAAGTAAGGCTGCGTAAACTCATTGTGCAATTGTTCTTTCCAGCCAGGTTCTATTTTTACATCCATAATAATTTATCATAAGCAACGATGTAACTATTTGCCGGTGCTTTGCAGCACAAAATAAATAAGTAAGGGGAATTAAACAATCGGCTATTGTCTGAAGCGGGGTATTTTATTAATACGCGTCACGAAACTGCTGGCCGATTGATCACTTATCGAGGCTGTAAAATGCTTTCATTTTAACAGCCAATTTCTCAAGTCTGTTGGTAGGCCTAACAAAATTTTATGACGGCACTAGAATAACTACAGCTTCGCCAGCCCCCTAAATTTTATCCCACCCATATTTTGTGGCATAAGCTATTAGCCAACCTACCACTTCGTTATAACTTTCCCGGCCTTTGGGCTGGCTGTTTACTTTTAGGTACTTGTCGTACATCCACTCAATTAAAGGGCTAAACGGATTTTTATAACGGCTGAAAAAAGCATGTACCTGTTTGCGGTCGTCTTTTATTCTTTGGGGAAGACTTTTCAATTTTTCTTTGGCCAGTGCCGAATCGCGGACATACAAATCGCTGATGGCATAAGAGAACATGTCGTAATAAACACTGTAGCGAAATGCAGCTTCTGTGCTTTGCCTGCAGGCTATATAGCCTATGAAGTTCGCTTCGCTTTCGCTGGCATAGCCGAGTTGGTGGGCTATTTCGTGGCAACATACCGTGGGAAATAAAATTGCAGGTATGGTAGTATTTAGCTGCGCCTCCAGTGTAAAAGGATTTATGTAACCAAGGAAGCCAATATAATTTCCGCCGCCATATACAATACTAGCTTTAACGCTCAAGTTTTGATATTGCAGAAATGGATAGGTGAGCGCAGCCGCCTGATACGCACTCCGGCTTAGGGTGCCCAGTTGTGCAGTGTGTGCAAATGTTTTAAGTGAGGCGGGGTCTTTTATGATGCCATTCAGTTTACCCACCAAAGAATCGGCAAGGCGAACAAGCTGTTCATTGGTGTAGCGTTCAAATTTTAAACCCATTTGGTAAGTACTGCCGAGGCGGTTGTAATTGAAGCCCCAAAGCCAGTTGAAGCTGATGTAAACAATCAAAACCGTTTGCATCACCTTGCGGCAGTAGTAATATAATATTCGCCTTTTCAACTGCTTTCGGCGCCATCTTTTAATAAAGTTAACCATACGAACTATTATCCAGAAAAAGGCGACCACATACAAAATATCGCCTACACTAAAAGGCACCCAACCCAATAAAAAACGAAGCGATTGGCTGATGTAGGGGAACAGCCCAGTAGCATAATATTTCTCAATAAAGGGTGGAAATTGGTTAATGACAACAGTAATAAGAGCAAGCAAAACGAGGGTGATAATCAGCCAGTTTTTTCTAAGTAGTGGTTTCATTGTGGGTTAAACAAGTGAGGAAGAATTAAATTTTGGATGCCAATTGCATTTCTACAGTTGAGTAGCTACGGCAGATTACAGTAGAAAGTTCGTTAGCATTAAAAGCCTTGCTGCCGCTACATACTGTAGTATTGGGGGTATTCATATTGTATTTTTATGTGCAATTAAAATTCATTAGTTCATTAGTTCATTAGTTCATTAGTTCATTAGTCCATTAGTCCATTAGCCCATTAGCCCATTATCCTTTAATTCACAAAACCCCATTTAAACCCAAACCGTAAAAAGTAACCCGGGGTGGGGTATAACGGGGCGGCAAAATTATTTGCAAGAAACCCTGCCTGCGGCGAAAAGGTGAGGGTGTTTAAATTCTCCATCCGTATAAAACAATTAAAACTTTTTATTCGAAAGTGGAAAAAGGCGGCTATGTCGGGTCGGTTGCTGATGGTGGTTACTTCCTGCAAAAAAAACTGCTGTGTAATGGGCGAATAATTATCGGCCTTGAAAGGCGAAAAATAGCGGATGTCGAGGCCAGTGGCCATATCGAGATTTTTAAAAAAATTACCTTCAAACACAATACGCTGCCGGGTATAAATGGCCGGCAAGTTTATAACATTGCCGGTGGGCTGTTGAAAATGAAATTCCGAGTAAAGGTTCCAGCGTTTGGTGAGCTTAAACTTTTTTTCAGCACTTATATGTAGCACACTAGCTATGCCACTGCTCTGCGAAGCATGGTAAAAACTATCGAAGTAAGTATAGTTCGCCATGAGGTAATAATGGCCCCTAAGTGCAATATCAAATTTGGTATCGTGTACTGTGGCAAACAGGTGGGTAATGTTCTCTTTTTTAAAAGAAGCATTGGATGGCAGCAACGGAAAACTGCTTCGGGTGTCATAGACAAACGATGGCGTATGGTTGGTGTTTTGAAAACCAAGAAGCAAATCGCCAAACCGCTTACCCAAAAAAGCCTGCAACTGTATGCTGGCCGTATAATCGCCGGCATTGTACCCCGTTACATAAAGCTGGCCGTTAGCATTAATGTCCCATTTTTTGTTGCGGGTACGGTTGCGGTATTCGCCTAAAAGGTAAAGATTGTTAAGCCCCAGCTTTGTATTATCCAGCGAGCCTGTAAGCATTTGGTAAGCGGCCCCAACTTTTAAAAACTGATTCTGGTTTTGCTTTTCCGGAAAGAGGATGAGGGCAAATTCGTTTTTAAACTCCTTCCAGCCATCTTTAAAAAGAATACTACTGCCTATGGCCGTGTAGCCATAATATTTTTGAATAGAATCAACCGAAGCCGCATCGCGGAACGAGTGGCTGCTGCTACCTACCCACATATTGTGCTGCAGCCGTATACGCGGATAAAACAATTTTATAACGGTGGAATCGGTAACGACAGAATCCTTTTGGCCAAAATCGTACTGGTGGCGAAAAAACAATGTGGAATTTCTGTATAAGGAACCAGTAGATGTTATTTGCGCAAACGGATTCTGGTTATTATCAGGGTCGCCGCCAAGCCGGGTGGGTATGCCAAAGCGATCGTTATAAGGCTCTAAGCGCAAAAGCGAATCGTTGATAATACCGCCACTTTCGCCAGCCGTAAGTTTATTGCTTATGTACACAACAAAACCACTGTAACGCAATTTTTTTGTTTTAAAAGAAGTGGAAAAGCGCAGACTGCTATAGCGGTTATTAAGGTTTTTAAACGACCCCGGCGAGGTAAGAAATCGAAAATCGAAAGTGGCGTTCCAGGTAGGTTTTATGTTTTGGGTATAGAGTACAGAAACCGTTTGCTCGGCTCTTGCAGCTATAATATAGCCGAGCTCGGAGTAAGGTCTTGTGGTATTAAAAAACCGGGTGTCTTCCAGTTTGTATTGATAAGCATCGTAAGCATGAAAACCCGGGTCGAAACCGGCAGTCATCCGTGGCGTAAAAAGTATAGGCCGTGTGGCCGAACCAAGGTTTCCTAAAAACAAATTATTGAAGGGTACCGGTATGCGTTTGTAAAGACTTAGCACATTTGAGTCGAGCTGCCGGTTAACCGTGCTATCGAAATATCGGTACGAAATGGTAACACTATCCTCAAGACCAGTGCGGTGCGATAGGCTATCGCCGCCACTGGTGCGGCTATTAGGACCTTGCGGCCGACCATTGTTATTGGTGCCAGTTTGCGACGGACGGCTTTTAAGTACGCCTTCACCCTGTATTACTTCCTGTGCATACATGGCCTGGCACATAAACAGCAGTATTGCAGTAAATAAAATTCGCACCAAAGCCATTCGGCAAAGAAAATGAAAGCAAATGAAAAAGCGATGCCAATTTGCCAATTTGCTAATGTGCTAATACGCTATTGTGCTAATGTGCTAATAGACAAATCAATTATAGACTGGAATGTTTAAAATAGTGAAGGAAAATTGAGACACGCCTTGCAATAGGCAGACCTGACCGAATGATACTGCCGTGGAAAGGCACAGCCTGACCCTACATTTCAGGGGGTATGCTATGCGGAAAACATGAATTTCTCAAATCATGGTTTTGCCCGTTGCAGCATATCATCAACAATTAATTAACTAATCACTAATTAGGCAATTAACTAATCAACTAATCAATTAACCCCACCATTTCTTTAAAAATTAAAGTAAGCTTGGGTTCGGCGGCGGTGGCTGCCTGCAGCACTTCGGCGTGGGTAATAGTGTTTTCTTCTTCGCGGATGCCAATGTCGGTAATTACGCTCATGGCAAAAACCGGAATACCCATGTGGCGGGCAGCTATCACTTCCTGCACGGTACTCATACCCACGGCATCGCCGCCAATTGTTTTTAATAGTTTGTACTCAGCCCTCGTTTCGAAAGTGGGGCCGGTAACGCCGCAGTAAACCCCTTCTTTTACTTCAATATTATTGGCGGTAGCAATGCTTCTGGCTTTGGCTATTAGCTCTTTGTTATAGGGTTCGCTCATGTCGGGGAACCGTGGGCCGAGTTCCGCTATATTAGGCCCAAGCAAAGGGTTGATGGCGAAAAAACTGATATGGTCGGTGATGATCATAAGGTCGCCTACATTGAAGCCGGGGTTCATGCCACCGGCTGCATTGCTAATAAGCAGGGTTTGTATGCCAAGCCATTTCATTACCCGTATTGGGTAGGCCACTTCTGCCGGTGTGTAACCTTCGTAATAATGAAAACGACCGGCCATGCACACCACTATTTTGCCGTTCAGTTTACCAAAAATGAGCTTGCCGCTATGGCCTTCCACAGTGCTTACAGGAAAATGCGGAATGTCTTCGTATGGAATTTCGCACTCTACTGTAATTTCTGCGCCAAGGTTACCAAGGCCGCTGCCAAGCACAATGCCCACAGAGGGTTTATAAGTATATCGCTTGTTGATACTGGAAAGGGTTTCGTTGAGTTGTTCGATGATGGTCATATTGATTTACGATTTCTGATTTTGGATTTACGATTTTGGCATGCTTATATTTTTTTGGCCAGAAATTATTTTTGCTATTGGAGCCACATTGGTTCCGTACGTACGGCATTGGCGTGAAGTTAATTTTCTTACGAAACCCCTGAAATACAATACTATCAACACTTTCAGAGAATATAGAACACATTTTTTAACCCAAGGCTTCAGCTTTTGGTAGTGGCAAAATAATTTCACCTGCTACAAAATTACCGCCACAGCAGTCCCAAGGCTCAAGCCTTTGGTTAGGAATGGAACCCTATCTCTACCACCTATTTCTCTTTTTACAATTCTAACCCTCATTTTACATCCTTAACTTGACGCCAATCCCGTACGTACGGGATTCGACTGATTGCATCAATTGGGCTTTTATTGCCATGGCTTACCTCACCGTGGCTAGTGTCCACAACTACTACAAACATAATCTCAACATCCGGTCGTTGGTAACCTTCACAAGCTGGCAGCAATAATAAATTTCGATGTTCCTAAAACCCTCACTTAATGCCCCCGCATTGTAGGCGGGGGCCAAAGCAGCCCTGTCACAGTTAGGGCAGTTCCGACAAAAATCTTTGCAGCCCTTCCCGCTTCTTTTCATCGAGGTTATAACTGATATTTTTTATGTAGTACTTTTTAAGGTCGTAATGTGGGGAATGCAGCGTGGCGATTACTTCATCTATATGGCGCAACCCCTCGGCATTGGCATCATTAAACGCTTCTATAAAATCATCGGGCAATGGCTTGTTGGCCACCCAGGCTGCAAACACAAAAGGCAGGTTAGTATATTCTTTCCACGCAACACCTAGGTCGTAAATATAGGCTGATTGCAGCCGTTGTTCAAAAGCCCGGTCGCCTAT
>Ga0105048_10008693_pt1 | contig 16237 bp, 15 predicted proteins | sample MAT05_FD_78382 | JGI IMG/M metagenome (GOLD analysis project Ga0105048, IMG submission 78382) | Freshwater microbial communities from Lake Fryxell liftoff mats and glacier meltwater in Antarctica - MAT-05 | ecosystem: Environmental > Aquatic > Freshwater > Ice > Liftoff microbial mat | place...
ATGATCATGTCCTTGAGCCGGTCCTGGATCCAGATGAACCCTTCCTCGTCGACCACGGCTACATCGCCGGTGTACAGCCACCCATCGCGCAGCGTGTCGGCGGTGGCGTCGGGGCGGTTCCAGTAGCCGGTCATGATGTGGTCACCGCTCACCAGCACCTCGCCGGCCTCGTCGACGTCGCACTCGCTGCCGTCGGGGCGCACCACCTTCACATCGGTGTGGAAGAACGCCTTGCCGGTGGAGCCCGCCTTGCGCAGCGCGTCTTCCGGCGTGGTGAGGCAGGCGGGGCCGCAGGTCTCGGTGAGGCCGTACACCTGGTGGATCTCGATGCCCATCTCCGCATACGCCTCGATCAGCGCCTTCGGCACGGGCGCTGCGCCGCTGAGGAACCAGCGCAGGCTGGAGTGGTCGTGTTGCGCCGGGTCGTAGACCATGCGGCAGGCGCCGAGCATCGCGGGCACCAGCAGCGCGTTGGTGATGCGCTCGGCCTTCACCAGCTCCCACACCTTGGTGGGGTCGAACGCCTTCATCAGGATGTGCGCAAGGCCGCGGTAGGCGGTGACGATGGCCGGGGTGAGCGCGCCCACGTGGAACAGCGGCATCGGGTTCAGGTAGCGGTCGCCGATGCAGAAGTCGCTGGTGGCGTTGAGCGTGATGAGCGCGGCCATCTGTGTGCTGTGGGTGTGCATGACACCCTTCGGCAAGCCGGTGGTGCCCGAGGTGTACATGATGTAGAGAAGGTCGTCATTCCACGCGGTGAGGGCCGGCTCGGTGGCGGGTTGCGCGTCGACCAGTTCGTCGAACTGCACGGCGAACTCGGGCTTGGTGGCGGCATCGCCCACGTGCACCCAGTGCTGCACGTCGGTGCGGTCGCCACGGCTGTGCAGCTCGATGACGGCGCCGGCGAACTCAGCGCCGGCCACCAGGGCGGTGCTGCCTGAGTCCTTCACGATGAATTCGAGCTCGTCGGGCACCAGCCGCCAGTTGAGCGGCACGATGACGGCGCCGATCTTGGCGATGGCGAAGAACGTCGTGACGAACTCGTGCGAGTTCATCATCAGCAGCGACACACGGTCGCCCTTCTGCACACCCAACTCGAGCAGCGCGTTGGCCACCTGGTTGGTTCGATCGTTGAGCTCGGCGTAGGTGAACCGCCGGCCGGCGGCCACGTCGTAGAGCGCCTCGTTGGCGGGGTTCATGTGGGCACGCTTGGCAAGGACGAATCCGACGTTGTTCTGCATAGCGGGTGATTGTGTCACACGTCACAGGCGCGTGTCGGGGCGAGGTGCACGAACAGAAGCGTTGAATTCGTCATTCGTAGTGGAAGCGACAGGCGATGATCACCAGCGTGTCGTCTTCGACTCGGTACACGAGGCGGTGCTCGTCGGTGGTCCGCCGCGAACAGTGACCGGACAGACTCGCTCTCAACATCTCGGGCTTGCCGATTCCGGTGAAGGGGTGCCGCGAGGTGTCCTCGAGCAGCGTGTTGAGCCGTTTGAGCACCTGGCGATCGGTGCGCAGCCAGTACTTGTACTGGCCCCATGCTTCGTCGGTGAAAGCACGGATCACGGTTCGACGAGGTCACGCTCACGGAACTGGCCGGCGTCAGCCTGGGCGATGCTCGCGAGCAGTCGGCGAGCGTTGGCGGGGGTACGCAGCAGGTACATCGTCTCCTGCCATGCCTCCCACTCGGCCTCGCTGACGAGCACGGCGTTGCCCGCACGCGACGTGATCAACACATGAGCGGCGTCCTGGTTCACTTCCTCGATGAGCGGGAACAGTCGTTTGCGTGCCTCGCTGGCGGTGATCGCACCCATGTTCGCCCCACCTTCTTCTGTTGACGAATGCCCGACCAGTACCAGTGATGGTACGACTTTCTGTACTGTCTCACGGCTTGCACCCGACGACCGCTGCGCCCACAGGCACGTTCAGTCGCAGCACCGAAAGACCGGACGCGTACGGTTTGCAGCGTGAGCGACTCCGGCACGAACACACCCACGACCAGATCCACGACCACCACCACAACCACGACCGCACCCGACATCGACCGCGACGCATTGCGCGCCCGCTATCGCCGAGAGCGCGACAAGCGGATTCGACCGGATGGCAACGAGCAGTACCTGCAGCCAACCGGCCGGTTCGCACACTTGCTCGACGACCCGTACACGGAGCGTGCGGAGCGCGAGCCGCTGTTCGACGAGGTCACTGTCGCCATCATCGGCGGGGGCTTCTCCGGCCTCACCACGGGTGCCCGCCTCCAGCAGGCGGGCATCACGGATGTGCGCATCATCGAAGGCGGCGGCGACGTGGGCGGCGCCTGGTACTGGAACCGCTACCCCGGCGCGATGTGCGACACCGCCGCGATGGTGTACCTGCCGCTGCTCGAGGAAACGGGGCACATGCCCACCAGGAAGTACGTGTACGCCCCCGAGATCTTCGGGCATGCCAAGCGCATCGCCACCCACTTCGGGCTCTACGACAACGCGCTGTTCTCCACCCAGGTCACCAGCCTCGAGTGGGACGAAACCGACAGCCGCTGGGTCATCCGCAGCGACCGCGGCGACGCCATCCGTGCCCGCTTCGTCAGCATGGGCACCGGGCCATTGCACCGGCCGAAGCTGCCGGGCATCCCCGGCATCGAGTCGTTCGGCGGTCATGCATTCCACACCAGCCGCTGGGACTACGACTACACCAGCGGCGACCCCGCCGGCGCGCCACTGGCCAACTTGGCCGACAAACGGGTGGGCATCATCGGCACCGGCGCCACGTCGGTGCAGTGCATTCCCGCCCTCGCCCGCGACTCGAAGCAGCTGTTCGTCTTCCAACGCACACCGTCCAGCATCGACGTGCGCAACAACCACGCCATCGACCCCGAGTGGTTCGCCACCCTCGGCGAAGGCTGGCAACAACGCTGGCTCACCAACTTCGCCACGCTGCAGACCGGCGGCTTCGCCGAGGAAGACCTCGTGCACGACGGCTGGACCGACATCAGCAAGCGCATCCGCGACCGCGTCATCGCCAACCTCGGCGTCGACGGCGCGGAGTTCACGCCGGAGACGATGCTGAAGGCGTACGAGGACAGCGACGACGAGAAGATGGAGGAGATCCGCACCCGGGTCGACACCGTCGTACACGACCCAGCCACGGCGACTGCACTGAAGCCGTGGTACCGGCAGTTGTGCAAGCGACCGTGCTTCCACGACGAGTACCTACTGGCCTACAACCAACCCGGCACACACCTCGTCGACACCGATGGCAAGGGCGTCGAGCGCATTGACGAGACCGGCGTCTGGGCGGGCGGCGAGCACTACGAGCTGGACTGCATCGTCTTCGCGTCGGGGTTCGAGGTGGGTACGTCTGCGGCGCGGCGCTCCGGCTTCGAGACCATCGGCCGCGACGGCGAGACGCTCACCCAGCACTGGGCAGAGGGCATGCACAGCAAACACGGCATGCACGTGCACGGCTTCCCCAACCTGTTCATCGTCGGGCCCAGCCAGGGGGCGAACCTCATCTCCAACATCACCCAGAACCTCACCGAGGCCGGTACCACCATCGCCACCATCGTCAATCACGCGTTGGCTGCTGGCGCCACCGAGGTAGAGGTGAGCCGCGAGGCCGAGCTCGACTGGGTCGCGCTGCTGGAGAGCAGCGTGCGGGCGTTCATGGCCAACCCCGACTGCACCCCCGGGTACTACAACAACGAGGGCAAGCCGATGGGCCGCAAGGAACGTCTCAACGGCAGCGGCTACCCCGCAGGCCCTGTGGCCTACTGGCAGTACCTCGCCGAGTGGCGCAGCACCGGGCGATTCGACGGTCTCGAGTTTCGCTGAAAGGCCAGGCCGACCCGGTTGCTACGTCGACAGGTACGGGTTTGCCGGTTGGTCGATCACCTTGACCGAGATCACCTGGAAGCCCGGATCATCGACGTCGCCGTCCCACTGACCGGTGAGCTCCACCCACTCGCCGTTGTCTGCGTCGACCGTTCCTGCGAGACGTACCGACACCCGCGTGGCATCGGCGGCGCAACACATGATGCGGAAGCGCACCAACCGGCTCTCGTCGGGATCGCTGTGATCGACCTGACCGATCATGCGCACCGCCACCCGTTCGAAGCGATCGCCGAACTGCTCTGCGGCGTAGAGGAACTGGGAGGGGTCGATGGTGACTGCGTGTTGCGCGATGCGATCGGCCGGGGCGTCGACGCCCACCACCGCTGAGCCGGGGATGACCACGCTGTTGCGGATCGGTTCGCGGCCGTAGCCGTCGAAGGTGAGGCCGGTGTCGACGGTGAGCGGCCCGGGCCGCACCAGCAACAGGAAGCAGATGGGCACCACCACGCCGAGCGCCGAGAATGGCACGTGCCCGGACGGCACCACACCGGTCATGGCGGCCAACCCGAGCAAGACCATGAACCCACCCGCCAGCAGCAGCGGCAGGGTCATGTTGGCGCGCACGTAGAACAGGTTCTCGCCACTGACGACCACCGAGATGAGCGCGGCCCCTACACCCACCAGCGTCAGACCACCGAGCAACGACGACCGCTTCACAGCAGCAACAGCCCCACAACGAGGCTGGCGCTGATGGCGCCGAACAGCCCGAACCCGGCGATGGCGCCAGCCACACGGCCGCCGAACACCGACCGGTACATGATGAGCAGGCGGATGTCGACGATCGGTCCCACCACCATGAACACCAGCACCGCGGTAGGCGGGAACAGCACGAACGAGGCAGCCACGAACGCATCGCTCTCGCTGCACAGCGCCAGCACCACCGCCAGCGCGGCCATGGCCGGCACTGCCACCCACATGTTGCCGGACAGCGCGAGCAGCCAGTCGGCGGGCAGCACCACTCGCATCGATGCAGCAACGCCAGCACCCAGCGCGACGAGGCCCAGCGTGTGCAGCAGATCGTGCTGCGCCGCGTTCACCACGCGTGCGACGCGACCGCCCCCGACTGGCTCGTGGTGGTGATGATGCCTTGCCTTCGCCGGAGGCTCGATGCCCGAGGCCGCCAAGTACGCCCCCACCACCAGTACCGCCATGAACGAGGCCGCGAACCTGGCCGCGACCATCGATCCCTGCCCGGCGAATGCTGTGAACGTGGCGAACATGACGATGGGGTTCAGGGCCGGCGAGGCGAGTGCAAACGCGAGCGCGGCGGGGAAGGCGACGCCACGCTGCGCCAGCCGACTGGCGACCGGGACCGTGGTGCACTCACAACCGGGGACCAACGCGCCGCACGCTGCAGCGGCGGGGATCGCGACACCCAGGGGCCGCGCCAGCACCCATCGCCAGGCGCGCGGTGGCACCAAAGTGACTACGGCAGCTGAGAGGACGACGCCGAGCACGAGGAACGGCACAGCCTGCAACACCATCGCATTGAACAGCGTTGCCCACGCATCGAACTGTTGCCCCATGGCGCCAAGTATCGCTCACCGTGCGGGAGTCGGCCACACCGGCTGTGCCTTACCAGCCGGGTTGTGGCGGCTCAGAAGCGGCGGTCGGTGGTCTTCTTCTTCGGCGGCGCGGTGAACGGAGCGGCGATGAGCGTCTCGAACTGTGCGTCGTCGGGCTGCTTGGGCTCGTTGAGCCGCTGCAGGTAGACCTTCAGGGCTGCACGACCGACCACCACGTGGTCGCCCTTGGCACCCACCGAGCGGGCAAGCGCATCCTTCGCCTTGGCCACGCGATCCTTACGGGTGGCCTTCTCCTCCTCGGAGATCACGCGCTTGGGCTTCTCGGCAGCAGCCGCAGCGCGACGAGCTTCCGTTTCCTGGAGCGGGGTGAGCTTGGGCGTTGCCATGGAACTAATCCTTCAGGTCGGGTGCGATGAAGCTACACGAACGGGCGCAAATGCGTCGCGTCGCCCGGACCGTCAGAGCCAACCGGAGCTCTTGAACTTGCGGTACAAGCCGATGCAGGCACTCGCCATGAACAGCATCGTGACCGGGTACCCCCAGCTGGAACCAAGCTCAGGCATGTGCTCGAAGTTCATGCCGTAGACGCCCGCGATCATTGTGGGTACCGCAGCGATGGCGACCCATGCCGAGATCTTGCGCATGTCTTCGTTCTGACGGATCGACACGCGCGTGAGGTTCGCAGCGAGAATGCCGGTGAGCAGATCGTGCAGTGTGCCCACCCGCTGCACAACCGACACCAGGTGGTCGTGCGCGTCGCGGAAGTACTCGCGTAGCGCTGGGTCGATGGTGGGGTACGACTTGGTGGAGAGGTCGCCCAGGGGGCCGACGAGCGGCGTGAGCGCGTCCTGCAGGACGAGAACTGTCCTCATCAAGCCGTAGACGCGCTCGACTGGGTTGTGGCCGAGGTGGCGGTTGAACACCTCGCGCTCCACCTCGCGAACGTCGTGCTCGAGCCCCTCCACGACCGGCTCGTAGCCATCGACCACCTGGTCGACGATGGCATGCACCACCGAGCCCGGCCCGCAACGCAGCCGGTCCGGCGTGGCCTCGAGGCTGGCTCGCACCCCGACCAGCTTCGACGGCGCGTTGTGGCGCACGTGCAGAACGGCGCGCGGGGTGACCCACACCTGGATCTCGCCGAACTCGACGTCCTCGACGTGGTCGAGATACTTGGCGGTCTTCAACACCAGGAAGAGCGCGTCACCGTAGCGCTCGAGCTTGGGCCGCTGGTGGGCGTTGAGTGCGTCTTCCACTACCAGGTCGTGCAGGTCGACGTGGCGTCGGATCTCGTCGAACTCGGCCTTGGTCGGTTCGAACAGCCCGGTCCAGCTGAAGCAGCCACCGGCCGCTGTTGCCAGCGAGTCCGATGTGTCGAATCGGCCCGGACGGCGGACGCCGTTGTCGTAGAGGGCGCTGTCGACAATCACCCCCGGATCATCGCACGGTACTGTTCGGCGCGTGATCACCCACGGACCCGAACGACTCGCCGGCCAAGGTCTCGACCCCGAGCAGCACGACTCGGGCAACCGGGCCATCTACTCCCTGCTGGCCACCGACGGCGCCGGCGACCACGTCGACCTGGTGTTCACGTGGCGTGGCGACGACCACGGCGACGGCGCTTACGAGGTGTGGGCGCAGCGCGGCATGGTGCGGTTCCGCCGCCTCATCGGCGCCGATGGCACACTGCACTTCGAGGTAGTCGCCGTAGTGGGCGCGAACCCGCTGGCCAATCAAGACCCGCTGGCGCTGGCCACATTGGCCGACGAGCACGCCGCCAGTGTCGCCGGCGGGTTCCAAGCCGACGACCCGAGCCGCCGATTCATCGCCCCCGAGCAGCAGAGCTACCCGTTCGCCTACGAGCGCGTCGCCCAGCTGTTCGACTCACCCAACGCACCCGACCTGGCGGTGTCGCCACGCGACTGGTGCTCGGGGTCGCAACCGGGCACACATGGTGGGCTCCACGTGCGCCAGGCGCGAGCGCCGCTGTGGTTCATCGGCCCCGGCGTCGCCACCGGTCATCACGCGTTCGCTGCTCGGTCCATCGACATCGCTCCCACCTGCCTGGCCGCACTTGGCTTCCCGCTGCGCGACGGCGCCGACGCCACCGGTCGCACCAGCAGTGAACGGGGGGTTGCTGACGACGTGTATCTGGCCCGCCAGGACGGCCGCGTGCTGCACGAGGTGTTGCTGAACGACGACGTCGATGGCCCCACCCGGCTGTACGTGTTCCTACTCGACGGCATGCACCAGACCGAGCTCCACGATCGTCTGCAGCGCGACCCGTCGGCACTGCCCAACCTGCGCCGCCTCCGCGATCGTGCGGCAGTGCTCGAGGGCGGCTCCATCGTCAACTTCCCCTCCATCACCTGGCCCAGCCACACCGCCATCTGCACCGGCAGTTGGGGCGGCCATCACGACGTGGTGAACCCCAGCTACTACCTGCGCGACCAGGGCATCACGGTGTCGCCGCAGGGGCTGTCGATGGGCACCGAGGGGTACGCCAACCCGGCGGTCGAGAGCCTTTACGAGGCGTTCCACCGGGTGCATCCGGGCTGCGTCACCGCTGCCATCCACGCGCCGTTCGGCCGGTCGGCCACGCATGCGGTGCTGGAAGGTCGCAACCTGTGCGACCGGGTGCTGGTCAAGCAGCTCACCAGCGAGTTCTCCGTCGACATGAACCCGCGTTGGCCAGCCGAACATCAGTCGGTTGCCAGCGAGTCGGTGCTCGACACTCGCGGTGTGGCGCAGGTGGTGGAGCTGTTCACGAGCGGCCATCAGCCGGCACCGCTGTTCGTGTACCACGAACTGGCGCTCACAGACGGAGCCGGCCACGAGTACGGCCCGCACGCCGACGGTCTGGCCGACGCGCTCAGCGAGACCGACCTGCGTATCGGCCGAGTGCTGGCGATGCTCGATGAGCAGGGCTTGTTCGAGCAGACCCTGTTCGTGGTCACCGCCGACCACGGCATGGCCCCGCAGGACATCTCGCTGCGCGCCAACCCGGCCGCCCACGTCGCCACCGCCGGCCTTGCGGCCGAGGTGGCCGAGCCGCTGATCTGGTTGCACGATCTGGCGGTGGTGGCAGAACGTGCCCCCGACCTGCGCACCGGCCGGGTCATCGTCGCGCACAACGACGCCGATGCCGCGGGTGAGCGGCCGCCATGCAATGGCGCCCACGTCGTCGTGCACCACCGGCGGCCTGGAGCTGCCGCTCAGCAGTTGGCGGCCGGCACCACCGACCACAATGGCCGCTTCGGCTTCGCGACGCCCAGCGACCTCGCCAGCGAGCACCTGTTTGCGCACGTTCAGGCACCCGGCCGCAACGAGCGCCGGTTGCGATTCGACGGCCACACCGAGGTGTTCGACGCGGCAGCGGCGCTGTACGGCAGCAGGCCATAGCGGCTCGTGTCGCGGGTCGACCGCCCCGGCTGACGATCAGAGCGCGACTCGAGCGCTCGGTCGCAAGGTCAAGTTGCGAACAAGTCTCACCCCACGCACTCAACAGCCACGCCGAGTGTGCCGATACCCAAGGAAATGATCGCCTCACGGGAGCAACTGATCAGGCGAATGCTCGGTACGACCAGCATCGCCGCATGTGCTCAGCTCGTCTGCGACCACCTTGTCGCCTGCGGATACCCGCTGATCAGCATCTACCTGTGCCGATCCGACCGGTTGCGCTGTTTCGGGGCCAGCGGCTACTCGCAGGTGCTCGACGGCTTTCCTCCGGTGGCAGGGGTGATCTCGGCCACGGTGCGCACCGGGCAGCCGCACGTGGTCGACGTCGAACACAGCGATATCTACCTGAAGGCAGCGCCCTCGGTGGTGGCGGAAGTGTGCGTGCCCATCTTGCTGCACGGCGAGACCATCGGTGCTCTGAACATCGAGTCGCCGAACCCGCTGCCACCTGAGCTCGCAGATCAGGCCACCGATCTGGCGCAGCTGTTCGCGGACAGGCTGCAGCAACTCGGTGGCCTGTCCGAACCGACCGGCTGGATGTTCCTCGCCGATCAGGCGACGCGCCTGGTGCACATCGACGAGCCCGAGCGGCTGTTCAGCGAGGCGCTCGCCATCGCCGAAGCCCTGTCGGGTGCCGAGTCGAGCATGCTGGCCGTGGGCAGCGCCTCCGAAGGCTTCGAGGTCGCAGCAACTAGCGGAAACCTCAGCGACGAGCTGCGCGGTCTGCCCGAGCAGAGCCTGCGCGAGATCGGCCAATGGGTCGACGGCCCTATGTCGTGCTACACCGTTGGTTCCTCGGCGGGAGAACGCTTCGCCGGGTTCGACCGTCTCGGTGACGCCGGTATGGGCACTCTGGTGGTCATCGCGATGGCTCGCGGCAGCGAGCAGATCGGCTTCTTCGTGGTCGCCGATCGCCGCGCTTCGAAGCCCAGCACCGAGTTGGTGGAGCAGTTGGAGCTGCTGGGCAGCCTGGTGTCGAGCGCACTCAGCAACGCTCGGCATGTGGCCACCCTGCGTGATCTGGCCAGCCGCGACCCGCTCACCGGCCTCGGCCACAACGTCGCGTTCGGAGATCGGCTGCATTCGGTGCGCTCCAGTGGCAGCTTGCACGCAGTGTTGGCGATCGACGTCGACCACTTCAAGGCCGTGAACGACACCTACGGCCATGAGCACGGCAACAAGGTGCTCCGCGACCTCGCGTCGGCGATGAGCGCCGCCATCCGGGTGAATGACGCGCTGTTCCGAACCGGGGGCGATGAGTTCGCTGCCGTGGTCGCAGTGAATAGTCGCGACGAGGCGCTCGCCATCGCTCGGCGGATGGAAGCCGCTGCGCGGCGACTGGGTACCTCGGTGTCGATCGGCGTCGCGCTCGCCGACGACAGTGCCGGCGACGACACCTACGCTCGCGCCGACGCCGCGCTGTACCGCGCAAAGCACGCAGGCCGCAATGGCACCGTGCTCGCGGTTGCGACCGTCGACCCGGTCTGAGCCGGCGCATCACGGTCGACGCAGTACTCTCGCCATCACCGTGAGTACGCCGGATCTGCCCGAACTCGACCTGCACGCCGTGGAGTCGGCCGTCGCCGAAGCCATCCGCCGACGTACCACTGAGGGTCTGCGGGTGCTCGGTCACGGCGAGATCAGCCTCGTGCTCGCGTGGCCATCGACCCAGCCAGTGATGGCCGTGAAGCGCGTGCCACCCTTCCGCACGCCGGGCGCCGCGCAGCAGTACACGACGGTGTGCGAACAGTTCTTCGATCTGCTGCGCGGCGCCGAGGTCGCCGTCTGGCCCACCACCCTGCACACGCACGAACGGTCCGACGGCCGCGCGGTGGTGTACCACCGCCAGCCCATCGCCGACGCCACGCTGCTCGGCACCCACGTCTTGCGGGCCACCGCCCCGATCGACGACCATCCGCTGCTGATCGCCATCGCCGATGCCGCTGCCGCCGTGTGCTCCCCCACCGTCGGCTTCGACTGCCAGGCGGCGAACTGGTTGTGGGACGGCACCACGGCAACTCAACTCGACTTCACCTCACCGTTCACGTTGCTGCCGTCGCGCAAGGAGCTCACGTACGACCCGCGGGCGTTCCTGCAGGAGTACCCCGTGGTGGTGCGCCCGTACCTCAAGCGCGAGTTCACGTCGCTGATCCACCGCTACACCACCGCCGAAGGCGCACTCGCCGACATGGTGGCCAACCTGTTCAAGGAAGGGCTCGAGCCGTGGGTCGACCCGGCCATCGGCACCATCAACCGCCGCCTGGGCGTGAATCTGAAGCGCTCCACCGCTCAACGGATGTTCGACGAGGACCGTCGGCTGATGCCACTGGTGCTCAAGCTGAAGAAGACCCACCGGTGGTGGCTCACGCGCACGGGCCGGCGCTACGAGCAACTGCTCCCGATGGCCACCACCTACGGCCGATAGCCGGCGCAGCGAGCGCCGTCGGGGTCAGATCGCTTCCGTGCGGCGCACGGCTTCCAGCAGGTGAGCACGCGCACGCGCCACGCGTGACCGGATGGTGCCGACTGGGCACCCCGCCACGGCCGCAGCCTCTTCGTACGACAGGCCGACGAGTTGAGTGAGCTCGAAGGCCTCGCGCTGCTCGGGCAGCAGATCGACCATCAGTTGGTCGACCGACTCGGTGGCCGGTGCGGAATCGGCGAACGTGTTGCGCGAGATGCGTTCGACGAGGCGGCGCTGGCGCTGACGACGACGCACGTGGTCGGCGCAGACGTGGCGGGCGACCGACAGCAACCACGCCTGTACCGGGGCCTCGCCGCGGAACGACGCCGCCGAGCGCAGCGCACGAAGGTAGGTCTCCTGCACCAGGTCGTCCTCCTCGCCAGGGGACCCGAGCACAGAGCACACTCGCCACACCACGGGTTGGGTGCGCACCACCAACTCGCGCACCGCACGATCGTCGCCCTCGAGCGCGGCGTCGAACAACGACCGGAGGGGATCGGACGGACTCACGGTTCCATCATGCCTGCGGTCGGCGACATCCACCACGCCGTCTGGAACCGAATCACCGAACGCGACGACACTGTTGATGTGCAATGCGAACAGTGGATCGAAGCGATCTCGGCGACCGCCGATGGGGAGGACCCCGGCGTCGACCAACGGCTGCTGCGCGCCCACCTGGCCCACTGCGCTTCATGCACCCAGTTCGCCGCAGCCATCGAGGGCAGCCGGCGGCGGCGGCTGGTGCACCGTGCGCCGGTGATGGCCGACCTCTCCCGGCAAGTCTCCAAGACCAACGCCGTACTCGACCGCGCCGCGAGCTGGAGCATCGTGCGAATACTGCTGTTGGTGATCGCCGTCCTGCTCATCGTGCTGTCCGTGCCGGCACTGGTGCTTGGCGAAGGCGACGCCGGAGCGCACGACGCTCGCCACCTGGGCGCATTCAGCATCGCCTATGCGGTGGCTCTGTTGGTGGTAGTGCTCCGCCCTGCTCGCGCGCGGGCAATGCTCCCAGTGGCAGCGGTGCTGGCCGGCGCCCTGCTGGTGACTGCCGTGGTCGACCTGTTCACGGGCAGCGTGCCGCTGGTGAACGAAGCGCTGCACCTGCCCGAGTTGATCAGCGTGGTGCTGGTGTGGTTGCTCGCGGTGCCGGCGCGGCGGCGCCCGGTCGTGCTGCGCGTCACGCCATCGACGGGGCTGCGCGTGGCGCCCGAGCACTCGGACCGCGACACCGGCTGACCTCAGTGCTGCTCGTCACCCGTGGGTGCCGTGAACAGCCGGGCCACCGTGCTGAACGAGCACAGGTACACATCGGCATCGAACCCGGCCGCTGCGAACAGCACCGACTGGATGGGGCTGCCGTAGTCGACCCGCGCCAGCTCCTCGCCGGTCTCGATGGCCACCACGACCGCCTGGTCGGCTTTGCGGTCGACGTCGTAGTGGCACAGCAACAGTTCGCCCGAGCGCGGGAAGCGCAACGGGTGGGCCGCATGGTTGAGCTGCACCTGCCACAACGGGCTGGTGACTCCGTCGTCGTCGAACCGGAATGCGGCGACCACGCCATTGCCGCTGTCGTACGCCACTGCGATGCTGCGCTCGGGGTCGATTGCCGGCGGGTTGGCGATGACGCCACCTGGCAGCCCGCACACCTCGGTGAGCGTGACCGCACCCGTTGCCAGACTGACGCGCACGAGGTGCAGTGGCGCCTCGTTGATGCCCATACCGCGGAACGTGCCGGCGTAGCGGTTGCTGCCCAAGCCGTTGTCGAGGAACCACGCCGCGCCCGCCGAAATGACGGCATCCCAGCCGTAGGTCTGCCCCGGAAGGGTTCGATAGACCGCGCGGAACGATAGGTCGAGCACCAGCGCGGCGCCGGTCCATCGCACGCGCTGCAGGCTGGTGTCGCCCACAACGTAAATGTCGTCGCCGTCGGCACTGAGGCGAGCGATCGACGGCTCGGGCAACTGGCAGGTGGCCACCACCTCCAACCCCTCGGGCTCGAGGACGAGCAGCTCCGATGCACCGAGCTCGTCGGGTTCGGTCTGGTTCGCCCGGAGGCCGCCGAAGTCCTTCGTAGCCAGATGGCCCGACGGCAGGATGACGAAGCTGTTGTACGGACGCCGACGCGGCAGCTGCGCAGTTGCGAGCACGTCGAGCGCGGGGCTCAGCCGGTGTGCGTGGCGACCGAAGACGACGTAGATCGAGCCGTTGGCGTGGCAGGCCATGCCGCCGGGCCAGGTGGGGCCCCCGGCGAGATCGGGCGACCGGCGAACCACCTCGAGCGTGTGCGGGTGCAGTTGCTCGACCCACGAGACTGCGTCGTCACCGGCGGTGTGGCACAACAGGTACACCTCACCCGGGTCGCGCAGCACCACCATGGTGCTGGCGATGGCGAGGCGCGAGGTGGCCTGCAGTGCGAACCCGTCGGCAGCCGGTAACAGCCCCTGCCCCTGCTCCACCGACGGTTCGTTGGGAGCCTGCTCGCGGCGCGGGCCACCGTCTTCTCCGGGCCAGCGACTGGGCCAGTAGCCGACGGGCACGTCAGACCGGCGCTTCCACGGTGGGTAGCGGCGACTTCATCGGCGGCTGGTGATCCCACAGATCGGCCACCAGGTCGCTACGCAATGCCGCGAAGGCCGGGTCGGCCCAGCGGTTCACGCGCTGCAGCGGGTCGTCGGCCATGTCGTAGAGCTCACCCTCGGTGCCGTCGTGGGCAGTGCCAGGCAGGTAGGTGGTGCACACGTAGCCGTCGCGGGTGATGGTGCGGGCGTGCACACCCACACCGAACAGCTCGCTGTCCCACTCGGTGAGCACGCGTTCGAAGTGGCGGGCATCGGCATCGGCGTCGTCGACCGGGAGCGCCTTGCCCTCCATCCACGGTGCGGCGGCGAGGCCGGCGATGGCGCAGAAGGTGGGCGCCAGGTCGAGATGGCCGACGGGCTTGGTGACCACAGCAGGCGCCACACCGGCGGACGGCGCGGGCCGCCAGATGAACGGCAGCCGCATCAGGCCGTCGACGTGGTACGGGCCCTTGAACAGCAGCCCGAAGTCGCCGCCGAGCTCACCGTGGTCGGTGGTGAACACGATGTCGACGTCGTCGGTCCAGCCGCGCACCGAAATGGCGGCCAGCACGCGGCCGATGGCCTCGTCGATCAACTCGCATTCGACCGCGTTGAGAGCCGTGACCTCGCGCAGTTGGTCGGCTGTGAGCGTTGCCGGCACCCATGCCGCGGGTGCCTCGTAGTTGCTGACCAGCCGGCCGTCGTACCAGGCGCGGTAGTGCGCCGGTTTGGCGTCGAGCACGGCTTCACGCTCGGCGGCGTCGGCGATGTATCCGGCGGGCAGCGGCACGTCGTGCCAGTCGATGCGGCCGACCTCGCTGGCCGGCGGGTCCCACGGGTGGTGCGGGTCGGGGAAGCTCATCCAGCAGAACCAGTCGTCGTCGACGCTCAACGAGTCGAGCCAGCTGATGGTGCGGTCGGCCACCCAATCGGTGTGGTACCACTCCTTGGGGATCTGGTTCGCCCAGGCCTGGGGTGCGCCGGTATCGCCGCCACCCATGGCGTTCACCTCCAGCGAGCTGTCGAGCACCGGGTAGAACATGCCCACCGCTTCGGGGTGGGTGGAGGTCAGCCAGCGGGCGTAGTGCAGCGGGCCGGCGGCGCCGTGCGTGGCCGACTCGAAGTGCTCGAAGCCGCGGTGCGGGCCGAACGTGCCCCGCGAAGCGAAGCCGTTCTCGGCGAATCGGCCGAACGGGTCGAGGAACGGCTCGAAGTGCGGCTTGCCCACGATGGCGGTGCGATAGCCGGCCTGCTGCAGCACCTCGGCCACCGACGGCGCATCGTCGGGCAGCGGCACACCGTTCATCCACACACCGTGCGTGCTGACGTGCTGGCCGGTGAGCATGGTGCTGCGCGACGGCATGCACACCACGCTCTGCGGATGAGCCCGCTCGTAGCGAATTCCCTGTGACGCGACCGTATCGATGACGGGCGTGCGCGCGATGGTGCCGCCGTTGCAGCCCAGGGTGTCGTAACGCTGCTGGTCGGTGGTGATGAACAGGATCTTGCGGCCCATCAGTTGTGCTCCTCGGTGGGGGTTTCCAGCTGTCGTTTGAGTTCCTTCAGCGCACCGAGCGAGCCGCCGCCGATGACCAGCGCCATGGCTCGCGGGTCGGCTTCGGTGGAGTACACGGCAAGGCAGGTGTCGTCACCCAGGTCGATGATGTCGATGGTGCCGCGGTGATGCTTGAAGATGGGGATGGTGAGGCGGTACTGGAAACGGCGCTGCGTGCTGTCGCACAGCAAGATCTCCTCCGGCATGGGAATGCCCGAGCCGGTGACGATGACCCTGCTGGTGCCGTCGACGGTGCAGTCGACGATGCCGGGGAACCAGTGGTGCAGCTTCGCGGGGTCGCCGGCCAGCGCCCACACGTCGGCCGCTGGCCGGTTGATGCGCACTTCGTGTCGGGTGCTGCCGTACATCAGGACGTGCTCTCGATGAAGGCGACGATGACTTCGGCGAGCTCGACGCCCTTGTCCTCCTGCAGGAAGTGGCCCCCGTCGACGATGGTGGTGTGCGGCTGCCCCTGTGCGCCGGGGATGCGCCGAATGAACGGGCCCTCGCCCCCACGCGTGACCGCGTCCTTGTCGCCGAAGGCACACAGCCACGGCTTGGTCCACTGCTCGAGCACCTTCCACGCGGCGCGGTTCTCGGCGGCGCCGGGGTCGTCGGCCAGGCTGGGCACGAGCGACGGGAAGATGCGGGCCCCGGCCTTGTAGCTGTCGTCGGGGAAGGGTGCGTCGTAGGCGGCGATCACTTCCGGCGACAGGTCGCTCGCACAACCCCCGTTGACGATTTTGCCGATGGGGAATGCCGACGATTCACGCGAGAACTTCTGC
>Ga0105048_10008694_pt1 | contig 16237 bp, 17 predicted proteins | sample MAT05_FD_78382 | JGI IMG/M metagenome (GOLD analysis project Ga0105048, IMG submission 78382) | Freshwater microbial communities from Lake Fryxell liftoff mats and glacier meltwater in Antarctica - MAT-05 | ecosystem: Environmental > Aquatic > Freshwater > Ice > Liftoff microbial mat | place...
TAATACAGATTATCGTTTTTCATTCAATGGTAAGTCATTGCCTAACGACATCAACGTTCAAATTTATGATGAGGATGTAACAATCACAAATCGTATTTTACTAAAAGAATTTACCGGAATTCAAGGTCAAAATGTTTTAGTTGAGACGACAGAATTGAACAAAACGTACGAAACAAAAAAACCAGATGGTGGTCGTTTAAAAAGAGTTTTTGTTAGTTATGCAATTCCTGGTGTACCGGGTGCAGAGAACAAACAACCAACGATGAAAGAACGAGGAGCAATGGTTTTAGTAATGGGGTATAAGATATAAACTAGAAATAAACAGTGAAAAAAGCTCCTCCGGCTCAATGCTTGGGGAGCTTTTTTTTTACTTTTGTATCATCCTCCGAATCCGTCGTTTGACAGAGTAGGGGTATTTAACATTTAAAAAATTATGATTCAAGTAACATTGCCGGATGGTTCGGTAAGAGAATATCAAAATGGCGCTTCAGCAATGGATGTAGCGCTAAGTATTAGCGAAGGTTTGGCAAGAAATGTTTTAGCAGCTGAAGTAAACGGTGAAATAATAGATGCAAATAGAGTTTTACCAGAAAAAACAGCGCTGAAACTTTTAACATGGAATGATGAAGGCGGAAAAACGGCAATGTGGCATTCGTCTGCACACCTAATGGCAGAAGCGATTGAAGCATTGTATTCAGGAGTTAAATTAGCAATTGGTCCGCCTATCGAAAATGGATTTTATTACGACATCGATTTAGGTGATCATTCAATTTCTGATTCGGATTTACCGAACATTGAAAAGAAAATGTCTGAACTCGCTTCCATGAAAAGTGTCTTTGTAAGAAAAGATGTTTCTAAAGCAGATGCCATCGATTATTTTACAAAAAAAGGTGATCAATATAAATTAGAGTTGATTGATGGTTTAGCAGATGGAACTATCACTTTTTATACCCAAGGTAATTTTACTGATTTGTGTCGTGGGCCGCATATCCCAAACACTGGTTTTATTAAAGCCATTAAGCTGACTGCTATTGCTGGTGCTTATTGGCGAGGTGATGAAAAAAATAAACAACTAACGCGTATTTACGGAATCACTTTTCCAAAGGCAAAAGAATTAACGGATTATTTACTAATGATTGAGGAAGCAAAAAAACGCGACCATCGAAAATTAGGAAAAGAATTAGAGCTTTTTACTTTTTCTCAAAAAGTAGGAATGGGTTTACCACTGTGGCTTCCAAAGGGTGCTGCTTTGCGTGAACGTCTTGAAAATTTCTTAAAAAAAGCACAAAAAAAAGCCGGTTACGAACAAGTGATTACACCGCACATTGGTCATAAAGATTTGTATGTTACTTCAGGCCACTATGCAAAATACGGCGCCGATTCTTTTCGTGCTATAACAACACCGAATGAAGGTGAAGAGTTTTTGTTAAAACCAATGAATTGTCCTCACCACTGCGAAATTTATAAATGTAAACCACGAAGTTATAAAGATCTTCCTGTACGATTTGCAGAATTTGGTACAGTATATCGTTACGAGCAAAGTGGTGAGTTGCACGGCTTAACCCGCGTTCGTGGATTTACACAAGATGATGCGCATCTTTTTTGTACGCCTGATCAAGTAAAAGATGAATTTAAAAATGTGATTGATTTGGTCTTGTACATATTTAAAACATTAAAGTTTGAGAATTACCGTGCGCAAATTTCTTTGAGAGATAAAAATAATCCTGATAAATACATCGGTTCCGACGAAAATTGGGAAAAAGCAGAAAGTGCGATTATTGAAGCTGCTGCGGAAAAAGGCTTAGAAACTTTTATCGAATATGGCGAAGCGGCTTTTTACGGACCTAAATTAGATTTTATGGTGAAAGATGCTTTGAACCGTGAATGGCAATTGGGTACAATTCAAGTAGATTATAATTTACCTGAACGTTTTGAATTGGAATATGTTGGTTCTGATAATGAGAAGCATAGACCCGTTATGATTCACCGAGCACCATTTGGTTCGATGGAGCGTTTTGTGGCCGTTTTGATTGAACATTGTGCCGGAAAATTTCCTCTTTGGTTGAATCCTGACCAGATTGCAGTTTTACCTATTAGCGAAAAATATAATGATTACGCTAAAAAAGTGGTGGATTTCCTAAATAATTACGATATTCGCGGCTTCGTTGACGAGAGGAACGAAAAGATTGGCAAAAAAATTAGGGACAACGAAATGAAGAAAATCCCTTTTATGTTGATTGTAGGAGAGAAAGAAGAAGAGACGAATGAAGTTGGTGTGCGCAAGCAAGGTGAAGGAGATTTAGGAACAATGGGCCTAGAACAATTCGCCAACTACATTAATGCAGAAATAGATAAAGAATTGAATTAATAATGTCCAGATTTTTGAGGAATTTTCCGATTCAAAACTGATAACCAAATTACCCTGAAGTATAAGGGATCTGTTGCGAATACCAACAGAATAAAAAAACAAGAAAAAACAAGATTTATAAACTTAAGAAGGGAGGAACGACTTATAGCAATTAACACAAGGAATACCGGAACAGGCGGTCGCAGAGTTTTCAGCAGACAAAAAGAAGAACTGCATCGTATTAATGATCGTATCACTGCACAAGAAGTGCGTGTAGTTTGGGATGGTGGCGCAGAAGTGCTACCTGTCAGAGACGCGATTCGTAAAGCACAAGAAGCGGATTTAGATTTGGTAGAAATTTCTCCAAATGCTGTACCACCGGTTTGTAAAATTATTGACTATAAAAAGTTCCTCTACGAACAAAAGAAAAAACAAAAAGAGTTAAAAGCGAAACAATCGCAAGTGGTGATAAAAGAAATTCGATTCGGTCCAAATACCGAAGAACATGATTTCAATTTTAAACTAAACCACGCAAAAGGATTTTTAAAAGAAAACGCAAAAGTAAAAGCGTACGTATTTTTTAAAGGTCGTGCAATTGTGTTTAAAGACAGAGGTGAAATTTTGTTGTTACGTTTTGCGCAGGAACTAGAAGATTACGGAACATTAGAACAAATGCCAAAATTGGAAGGAAAGAAAATGATCATGATGATCAATCCGAAAAAGAAATAAGAAAATATACCACAACGTCCTTCCCGGACTTTGGTCCCCCTCCCTTGGAGGGACGTGGAGGTCGGGGGGCAGGGGTAACGAAGAGAATAAATAATAAGTTGGGAATAAAATAAAAAAGAGAAGATGCCTAAAATGAAAACAAAATCCAGTGCCAAGAAGAGATTCTCGGTAACTGGAAGTGGCAAATTAAAAAGAAAGCACGCTTTCAAAAGCCACATTTTGACGAAGAAGTCAACGAAAAGAAAAGCACGATTAACAAAAATGGGTATGGTCCATAAATCAGACGTAGCCAGTGTGAAAACACAATTGTGCATTTAAAAAATCCTCATCAACTTTCGGAGTTGAAATAGAGGTAGGTTAAATTTATAAACCCGGTATTTAGTCACTAAGATTCAAACAATACGATCCGCCTTTGCAAAAACTACGGCGGACAAGGAACACTAACTACCAAAAAATGTTGAAATTATGCCAAGATCAGTAAACGTAGTAGCCGCCAGAGCAAGAAGAAAAAGCTTCATGAAGCTGGCCAAAGGTTACTTTGGAAGAAAAAAGAATGTATGGACCGTTGCAAAAAACGCCATCGAAAAAGGTTTAGTACACGCCTTCTCAGGTCGTAAACAAAAGAAACGCTCATTCAGAGCTCTTTGGATTCAAAGAATTAATGCCGGATCGCGTGAACATGGAATGAGTTACTCTCAGTTCATCGGTAAAGCAAACAAAAAAGGAATCAAATTGAATAGAAAAGTATTGGCTGATTTAGCTTTAAATCACCCAACCGCTTTTAAAGCAGTTGTAGATTCAGTAAAATAGATTTTTAATCCCCCAACTTTTTATTTTAAGAAAGCGTTTCACGTTGTGAGGCGCTTTTTTTCTTTTCGTATCTTGCCATTCTATGAAAACTCCCAAACCAAAACTTAGCATTGAAGAAAAAATGCAAATGGCCCGCGATAAAGCTATTGCTTTAAAAGAAAAAGAACGTAAAGCTGACGAGACTTATTATTTAAAAATTAGCGAAGGAAAACAATGGACCATTTTTAAGCTGTTCAGTTTTTATTGTCTTGCTTTGGCATTGATAATTAGTATCGAAACAATTGTTGACGGTGACGTTCAAAAAATAAATAGAAGTGAATTGATTTATGATCAGGCATTGATAAAAGTAAACGATGGTTACTACACGCCTTTGTATGTTGAGATTGCAGGATTCATAGATACTAGTTTTCAAGTGACTCATTCACCCATTTTTGGTGCAGATAAATATTTAAAATGGACATCGGCATACGAGGATACAAAGACACCTTTAAAGTATACGGACTATACAACCTGGCGCGTTAATTCTGTTTACGAATATTTTATTTTTATTCAGATTGTGTTGCTAATTCCTCTTTTTCTCGTTTGGTATAAAAGACCTACGGGCCTTTTTAAATTTGGACGAATGATGTGTTTGGTTCTTATTTTTCCTGCAAGCATCTATTTACTTTTTGTTACTATTGGACTTGTTGACCTATTGCCACTTTAACGTGATTGGGTTTGTTAAACGAACGGCTTAAATATTTTCAACAATTAGGAATTCAGCCAACGGATAATGTTGATGCGATTAATTGAATTAGTACTTTATGTCAAAATGTAAGTGTATTTTGTTCTACTTTTAACAAACGAATTAATTTGAATAACCATTATTTTTGAATGTACTCAATCTTTAAAATCAACATTAATCCTCAAAGAGTTTATGGATTAGATATATTGCGCGCACTCGCAATTTTGTTTGTGATGTTGGGACACAGCAAAGGTTTTTACCCAGAAGCTGCGCAGCCTACAGTTGCTTATTTAACTTTTGAAGGAGTTTCAATTTTCTTTGTTCTAAGCGGATATCTTATTGGTCATATTCTGATTAAAAATTTGCTTGATCAAACAGAAAACAAGAAAACACTCATTAATTTTTGGATGAGAAGATGGCTAAGAACTTTACCAAACTATTTTTTGATTTTTTTTGTTTTGCTTGTCGTTCACATTCTTTACAAAGAAAATTTTAACCCTTGGAATAAAGGGCCATATCTGATTTTCAGCCAAAATTTATTTACGCACAAACACTTCTTTTTCACCGAAGCTTGGAGTATCAGTATAGAAGAATGGTTCTACCTTTTGATACCATTGATATTATATTTAATGGTGAGGGTTTTTAAATTACGAGTTTTGCCTACTTTATTTTGGTTGTCTTTTCTGGTGATTGTAACTGTTACTTTATTTCGACTTTACAGATTTTATGAAATTCCAATCCCTGATATTAATCAGTGGGATATTCATTTCAGACGGCAAGTATCAACAAGGCTTGATAGTATTGTGTTCGGTGTTCTAGCTGGGGCTTTGCAGATCTGGTATTCAAGTTTTTGGTTAAAGTATAAAAACCTGTTTTTTAGTGTTGGCGTTTTAATCCTAATTGTTCATCAAATTACACAGCCTTTTCTTACCAACAATTTTGGAATGTATTCGTGTGTATTTTCATTTTCTGTAAATTCTATCGGCGTTATGTTTATCTTACCTTTTTTATCTGAAATTAAAACTGGTAAGGGTAAAATGTTTCAGTTCTTTTCATACATCAGCCTTATTTCTTATTCGCTTTATCTTGTTAATTATACATTGGTCAATTGTTGCATTATCCAAAAAATTCCTTGGGATTCAATTTTTGAAAACAAAATCTGGATTGCCTTTTTACAACCAGCTAGTTTTTGGCTAATTTCTATTTTTATTTCTGTGTTGCTATACAAATATTTTGAGTTGCCAATTATGAATTTGAGAGATAGGATTAGGAAAAACAGAAAAGAGCTCTATTCGTCCAAAATCAACACGCCTAGGATTTAGCGAATTAACTTTAGGCCATGCAATATCGATCTGAATCAACGTTGGTAAACATTCGAGATTCATACTTGATTTAAACAACCAAGCTTATACCCAACTTTTCGTAAATTGCAACAACTTAAATCGTCTTAAACAAAAATCATTACTATTTTCATTATTTCTATTATATAGAAAGAAATTATTGCAGCTTGATAAATGAACGTCTAAAATATTACCAGGTTCTAGGAATTCAGCCAACGGATAATGTTGATGCGATAAAGAAGGCGTATCGCAAAATGGCTTTTCGTTTTCATCCGGATAAAAATTCATCGGAAGATGCGCACAATAGATTTATTAAAATAACTGAAGCGTATGAGATTTTAACAGGTCAAAGAAAAATTACTGATCCAAAAGCAAAGCAAAAAACACCAGAAGAAAATTTTGCCGAAAAAGTGACGATGGCAAAAGATCGTTTTCACCGTCAGCAAGAAGAGGAGTTGCGGAAGGATGCCTTGTATTACAGAATAATTACAAGCGGCTGGAAATGGGCCTGGTTTAAACGTGTAGCTTACTATTGCATGTTCATTTCAATTTGTTTATCGATAGATTATTTTGCAAGCGGAAATACTGAAACCTTAACGCCACCAAAAGAATCGTTCGCTTATTGGACCAAAGTTATTTCGGCCAAAGGAGAAAAATTTAATGTAACCGATCATGAATATTGGAACAAAGATTATTATGGACAAATTAGAGGTAACAGAAGTTTATTGTTCAATGATTTAAAGTCGATTTCGGTTATATTGAATCCACCAGACATGAGCATGAACAAACATGCTGATAAAATGAAAAATTTTCAGGACTTTGACAGTTTTGAATTGTATACAGTGGTTTCGTTTGGTTCGATGTACGGCGTTTTTCCGCTTGTTCATGTTTTTTTATTTGTACCAATGGCCCTAGTTGTTTACAAACGACCCACACTTCGTTTCTCTATTTGGCGACTAGTTTCAATCTATTTTTTATTTCCTTTGGCCATTTTTATCACGTTCTCGAACGATCGTATATTTCATTTGCTTGGATTAATGTAGCCAAGAAGAATAGCTAGTTCAATATTAATTGACAAAAACACGTAAATTTGAGGAAAAGGCATACTGACTTGTATTGCAAATAGTTTAAAATATTTTACAATCATGAAGACATTTTTATTAACACTAATATTGATTTCTTTTTCAATTATTGGTTTGACTAAAGAAAAGCCAGCGTTTATAATTTACGACGCGAAAGGTGGAGAAACAGATTTTGCAAAAATGGTAAAAGCAACCGAAGAAAAGCAATATCTTTTTTTTGGAGAATACCACAACAACCCAATTTCGCATTGGTTGCAATTTGAATTTACAAAAGAAATGTATGTCTTAAAAAAAAATAATTTGATTTTGGGTGCAGAGATGTTTGAGGCCGATAACCAATACATAATTGACGAATATTTGACCGGATTTATTTCGGAAAAAAGTTTTAATGAAGAGGTAAGATTATGGTCGAACTACAGTACAGATTACAAGCCACTATTAGAATTTGGAAAAGCAAATAAATTGCCTTTTGTTGCAACCAATATTCCACGCCGCTATGCAAGCATGGTTTTTAAAAAAGGATTAGAATCGTTAGATGGATTATCGGATTTAGCAAAATCGTACATTGTTCCGCTGCGAACTTTTGTAGTTGATACAACAGTTGCTTGCTATAAAGAACTTTTAAATTCGGACCACGGTGGAGTACAGATGACGATTGCGCAAGCGATTAAGGATGCTACTATGGCTTATTTCATTTTAAAAAACATGAAACCAAAAGCAACTTTTTTACATTATAACGGTGCCTACCATTCTGACAATTACCAAGGAATTATTCATTACCTAAAACAATCAATAGAAATTGAAAAAGTGATGACAATAACAACAGTGACACAAGAAAATATTACGGAGTTGACAGAAGAAAATAAAGGCCTTGCCGATTTTATAATTTGCGTGCCAGAAACGATGACCACAACGCATTAATTTTTTTTTGCGTTAGGGATTGTAGTGAAAAACCCGGAGCCGTAGGGGCGAATTTTCATTCGCACATGAAGGTGAGGATTTGTAACGGAAAGCCCGACCCGCTATTTAGCGGGGAACGCCCAAACAGAAATAATTATTACAACGAAGATTAAATTGACAAAAACAATAACACAAAATAAACTGCCTGTAATGGAAGATTTTTACACCTTACAGGGTGAAGGATTTTATGCAGGCAGGGCAGCGTATTTTATTCGATTAGCAGGCTGTGATGTAGGCTGCCATTGGTGTGACGTGAAGGAAAGTTGGGATAAGGATGCACACCCATTGGTGGAGGTTTCTGATATTGTGAGTAAAGTAAAAGAATCGGGTACAGGTTTTGCAGTGATTACCGGTGGCGAACCAGCCATGTATGATTTGACTGACTTGACCACGGAATTAAAAAAAAATGGAATTGAAATTGCGATAGAAACATCCGGCGCTTACTTGATAAAAGGAAATATTGATTGGATTTGTTTGTCGCCGAAAAAATTTAAGTTGCCTTTGGAAGAAAATTACAAAAAAGCACAAGAGCTGAAAATGATTATATTTAACCAACACGATTTTAAATGGGCAGAGGAGTTGAAACAAAAAGTAAACAAGAATTGCAAGTTATACATTCAACCTGAATGGGAAAAAAGTGCAGAAATGTTACCAATGATGATTGAGTACGTTAAAAAAAATACGGAGTGGACTCTGTCTCTCCAAACTCATAAATATTTGAATATACCTTAATTGATTTGTATGAAGAATTTACTTTTTATTTGTTTTTCGATTTTTATTGCAAGCTGCTCGATGGCGCAACCAGGCCAGTGGAACACCAAAAATAAAAAAGCAATTAAGTGCGTTGAAACAGCTATGAGCACGGCCAATCAATACAACGAAAACGGAACGTTAAATTATAGTGGCGCCATTTATTGGTGTGACAAGGCGCTTGAAAAAGACCCTTTATTTACTGATGCGTATTTATTGAAAGCAGAATACTGCATACAATCTGGACAGGGTTTATTGGCAATTGAAGCTTACAAAAAAGCGTTGGAAATAAATCCTAAAGTTTCATCAACCGGATATATTTATTTTGATTTGTGTTTACTAGAATGGTCGGAAGCTTTATACGCAGATGCTTTGGAGCATGCAAAAATTTACAAAACTTTTCCTGGTGCAAATCCTGAAATGTTGGTGGAAGCGGACTGGGTAATTTTGAATTGTACGTTTGCGGTTAATGCTATAAAAAATCCGTTGCCGTTTGCACCTGTTAATGTTGGCTCTGGAGTTAACACCGCTGACCCAGAATATTTCCCAACTCTTACAGTTGATCAACAACAACTATTATACACACGCAGAGTGGGTGATGTAAGAAACGGAAGTGCGCAAGAAGATTTTTTTGTAAGCACCAGCCAAAACGGATATTGGAGTTCGGGCGACCCGATGCCTAGAAATATAAATACGCCTTTTAATGAAGGTGCTCCTACTTATGCGCCTGATGGAAGAACCTTAATTTTTGTTGGATGTGCAATTGATCGTGTTGGTTATGGCGAAGGCAGACGTGGTTACGGAAGTTGTGATTTATTTATTACGCAAAAAGTTGGTAATACATGGCTGGACCCAATAAATTTACCGGGCGGAGTTAATTCACAAAACTGGGAAACGCAACCTTCCTTATCTGCTGATGGAAAAACCTTGTATTTTATTCGTGGGCCGGTTAAAGGTACTGGTGCAAGAAACACACGAAATGGAGATATTTTTGTTTCTAAATTACAAGCTGATGGATCATGGAGTGTGGCGGTAAAATTGCCGGACAATATTAACACTGCTAAAGCAGAATGCTCTGTTTTAATTCATCCCGATGGGCAAACACTTTATTTCTCGTCGAACGGACACATTGGTATGGGTGGGTTTGATTTATACATGAGCCAAATGCAACCGGATGGAACATGGGGCGATCCTAAAAATTTGGGTTATCCAATTAACACACAACACGACGAAAATTCATTGTTGGTTTTTGCTGATGGCAAGCTTGCGGTTTTTGCATCCGATCGTCCTGGTGGAATGGGTGAATTGGATTTGTATGAATTTGAAATGCCAGAAGAATTAAGACCTGTGCGCACAATTTATATGACGGGAACTGTGTTTGATTTTAAAACAAATGTAAAACTAGGCGCAGAGTTTAGATTGATTGATTTACAAACTGGACGTGAAGTGATTTACTCTTATTCTGATGCTAAAAATGGTTCGTTCCTGGTGACGTTGCCAATTAACAAAGACTACGCATTGCTTGTAAACAAAGAAGGTTACCATCCTTACTCAGTGAATTTTAATTTAACTGTTCCTGAAAATTCTACAGAACCATATCATAGAGATGTACCATTGATTCCAAAAACAGAAAAAGGAACAATACGTTTAGAGAATGTATTTTTTGATTTGGATTCTTACAACTTAAGACCAGAATCGTACATTGAGTTAGATAATTTAGTTGCGTATTTGAACGCAAATCCAACCATGAAAATTGAATTGCAAGGTCACACAGATGCCCAAGGAGACGACGCACACAATTTAGAATTGTCAAAAAACCGTGCAAAAGCGGTAATGGATTATTTAATTACAAAAGGTATTGCAAAAGAGCGTTTAACATCGCAAGGTTTTGGTGAAACTCAACCAGATACAATTACCGTAGGAACAGAATCAGTAACGCTAACTGAAACTTACATTAACGGATTAAAAACCGACAAAGAGAAAAAAGCCGCAAATCAGCAAAACAGACGAACGGTTTATTTGATTAAGTCTTTGTAGTGAATAAAAGGCACTAGGTATTAGCCATGAGCCATAAGGGTTTTGTGGTTTAGTTTGAAAATAATATTTGCCACGAATGCACGAATAAATAATATTTCTTTGTGACTTCGTGTTGGGGCTTGCACTAAGCCACGAAGGATGGCAATAAAAAATAAAATGGACACAAAGGCTCAACGACACAAAGAAATCCGCTTAGTGCCTTTGCGTCTTAGCGGCAAGAAAAATAAAATGAAATCGTTGTATCACTTTTTTAGATTGATAAGACCACTGAATTTAGTGGTGATTGCTTTGACGATGTTTGTTTTTCAGTATTTTTTGATTCATAATGATCAAACAGTAAACAGATTTGATTTTATTCTTTTTGTGTTCTCAACAATCTTAATTGCAAGTGCTGGTAACATTATTAATGATTATTTTGATGTTAAGGCAGATCGTGTGAATAAACCGGATCAATTAATTATTGATAGACATGTAAAGCGGAGGGTAGCGATTCTAATGAACTGGATCTTTAATTCAATCGCTTTGTTTATTGCTTTTTACATTTCATGGAAATATTCGAATTGGCTGATTTTTTTGATTTCATTCGCATCAGTTAATTTACTATGGCTTTATTCAGTTTATTTTAAACGCATTTTTATTGTAGGTAATATAATTGTCGCAGCCTTAACAGGTGTGATTCCGCTCTACGTATTAGTATTTTATAATTTTCTACCATCGCAGAATTATTTTTGGACGGAGTTACTCATATTTATTTTTTCGGCATTCGCTTTTTGGTTAAATTTAATTCGCGAAATTGTAAAGGATTTAGCTGATGTGAAGGGTGATTTATTATTGTACAGCAAAACATTACCGATTGTTTTAGGATTCAAAAAAACGAAAATCATTCTTGTGTTTTTTTATGTGATTGCAATTCTACCGATTTTACTTTATTTAATTACTAGTTTTCATGTATTATCAGAATCTAAAGATTTAAATTATTGTATTTTTTATCTGTTTATTTTCGGTGTATTATTTGCGATTGTTTGGTCTATGTTGATTTTGATCATTAATTCTGCACGTGAAAAATATATTTTTGCATCCAACCTTTTAAAACTAGCAATGCTGTTCGGTTTACTAACTCCATTATTTCTTTAAGATGTTAGAAAATCTCAAAGACAAAAGAATAATTCTCGCCTCAAAATCACCACGAAGGCAAGAGCTTTTAAAAGGATTGAATCTTACATTTGAAATTCGCACAAAAGATGTAGAAGAATCTTATCCGGCAAATTTAAAGCCAGAAGACGTACCGGTTTTTTTGGCTGAAAAAAAAGCAAATGCATTTTTGGATGAATTGAAATCGGATGAAATAATTATTACCTCAGATACAATTGTCATTCATCAAGAAAAAATTTTAGAAAAGCCCACTTCAAAAGTGCAAGCACAACAAATGTTGCGAACTCTTGCGAATTCTACTCACACAGTTGTAACGGGAGTTTGTATTCAATCATTTGAAAAAAAAGAAATCTTCAGCAATCATACGCAAGTAGAATTTAATCCACTCACTGATGAAGAGATTGATTTTTACATTGAAAATTATCAGCCGTTTGACAAAGCAGGTTCTTACGGCGCTCAAGACTGGATTGGGTTTGTAGCTATCAAAAAACTAACGGGTTCTTATTTTAATGTAATGGGATTGCCGGTACATTTGGTTTATGAAAAGTTGAAGCAATTTTAGTCGACGAAAAGAATAATAGAACGCTGATTACGCTGATTTTTTAAGATCAAATATGATTTTGATTTCGTAAGATTAATCATTGAATATCATAATCAGCTGCGTCAACTGCGTTCAATCTCATGACATAAAAATCAATTATCTTTGCTAAAGACTCTTCAATTCCAATGAAATACAACCTAAGTGAAATATCAGCTGTAATTAAAGACCGAAGAACCATTTTCCCGGAAATGTTCTCCGACCGAAAAATTCACAGAGAACAAGTTGAAACAATTTTAAACAATGCTATTTGGGCACCTACACATGGATTAACCCAGCCTTGGAAATTCAATGTTTTTCTTGGTGATGGTTTAAAATCTTTGTCTGATTTTTTGACTGAGACTTATAAAAAATATACGACTCCCGAAAATTTCAGTGAACAAAAATTCAATAAATTAAAAACAAGACCGTTAATGGCTGGTGCAATAATTGCAGTTTCAGTTCGTCGTGATCCATCCGGAAAAATTTTGGAGATAGAAGAAATTGAAGCCGTAGCTTGTGCCATTCAAAATATGTATCTCACTTGCACCGCTTGGGGACTTGGCGCATTTTGGTCAACACCAGGGGTTATTTATAAACCAGAAACAAATAAATTTTTAGAATTGGGTGAACAAGATAAATGCCTTGCACTTTTTTACATTGGTTATCCAAAACCAGATTTAGAATGGCCAAAATCGCACCGTAGACCAATAGAATATTATACAACATGGGTAGAAAAATAGGTGTATTTGGTTTAGTCAATTATCGGCGACATCCCGAAAATAAAAATTACTTGGTTTTTAATTTTAATACTAAACCTGAAGCTGATTTGTTTGAGCAAGAATTAGTACGCCGAAAAATTTGGTTTGAGAAAGATACAGAAGAGGTGAAGGAGGATTTGATGTTTTTATTTGCTATACAAGAAGGCAGCTTGGATGAGGTAACAAAGGCAAATAGTGTTGTTGTTCGAACATTCAAAAAACCATTTGTAAAAAACAGTTTACTTCGTTATTCCTTCTTGATTCTTTTTGGCTTACTGATAGCATTTGCAATTATTGGATATGTAAAGAATTCAAAAAATGTATCACAATCATTTAAACAAATAGAAAAAGATTCGTTGTAATTTTGAAGTATGAAAAATAGTGGAATAATACTTTTAATTTGTTGTTTGAATTTGATTTCATACGGTCAAAAAGGCGTTACAACATTTGGCCTTCAATACAAACCAATTATTCCGAATCGTTTTATTGGAACTTACGAACAACGTTTCGATTCGGCTCAATTTTTTTCTAACATCAAACAAAAACTAGGACATTCCTTTGGTGGAGTTATCCGAATAGGCTTAACAAAAAACATAAGTCTGGAAACTGGATTGAATTTAACTTACCGAAATTTTGATTTGAATTTTGCAATACCTGATTCTGGTTATGTTGGTAAAGAACAATTGAGAGTAGTGAGTTACGAAGTTCCAATTTCTTGTTTAATTTATATTCAATTAAGTAAACAATTTTTTATCAATACCTCGTTGGGATCTTCACTCATTCTGTTTCCATCTAGCGTTCACAAACAAGTACCGATTACTGTTGGCGAATATTTTTTGCAAGAAGGAGCTTATCGTCACAAAATACAAGGTGCACTTTTAGCGAATGTTGGTTTTGAATATCGAACAAAAGAAAAAGGTTATTTTTATTTTGGTACATCTTATCATCTACCTTATATACCAATTATGTCTTTTGCTATGGCTTACCAATATCCAGGTGGCAATATTGTGGCGCGCGACAATGTGCGTGGTAGTTATCTAACCATCGACTTGCGTTATTTTTTCCACGAAAAAGCAAGGCAGTAATCGGTCGTCCCGATGGGACTTTGGTTATTCGCAAATTTTTCATCCCGAAGTTTGAAAGATGATTCATATAAATTATCGTGAATTATAATTGAAATTAATTAGTCCCAACGGGACGTACCATATTATAGCCATGGATTTTCAATCCATGGAAAATAGATCGCACCATTTTATAGCCAAGGATTTCAATCCATGGAAAATAAATCATCCCATTTTATAGCCATGGATTTCAATGAATAAAAAAAACGCAATTTTATTACCGTTGGTTTCACAGTGCATATTTAGTCTCTGCAAAAGAACTCCGCAAGCCAATAAAATCAGCACTTATCAACAATTTGTACGTTTGAATATGTTACTAAAAACATTGATTTTATTGAGTTTTAGTTAATAAAAGTGCAGATATTCGCATATTTCATAACTCGAGTTAGTTTTGGTGTTTTATTTTTTTTCAACTGATTATATATTGATCTGATTTTGTCAAATTCTAATTCCTCTTTTGATAGTTTTGACCTTCTATTTCTGTCGTAAATAAATTGAAAGACTAGATATTTAACTGCAATAAGTAAAATTATTCCAAAGATTAATTGAAACATTTCCATTTTACTTCCTGAATCTAACATACAGAATTATTTCTTGAGTTTATTGTCTATATAGCACACAACGTTTGGCAATATGGTCTGAAAGGGAATGCGGAGAACGTTACTATCAAGATACAATGAAATTGATGCGGGTGATAAACTACGCTTACCACTAAGACCCTTTTTGGCTATATCGCATGTTACCGTCTGGTGTTTTTTCAGTCTGTTGTCAGTTTTTCTTTTTAGGACCTCTCATAAGCTTTTTCTCTTCTCCATCAAGTTTCCTTTGCAATTTTTTTACATCTTCAGCAAGTGGAAGGTTTTCTGGTACAATTCCTCTTTGGGTGAGCATATTCCTAACAGCTAGATTATTGTCAATATGTTCTTTTTCAATTTTTGTTTGTCCTTTTAAGTCCTTGCTTTGTACATTCAATCCTGTCATTTCGGCTGCCAAGTCTTTTGCCTTTATACTAATTGTAGGAAGAAAATCAGCAACAGGTCTGCTATCAGGCACTCCCATTTTACGTTTAAGCATTTGAGTATTTAATCTGAATAAAGCTTGGTCGCCTTTACTCCTAATAATTGCAAATCCTTGGTTGTCAACTCCACGCTCATAAAGAATGCCTGAAAGTTGTTTCTCAGTTTGACTCAATTTCTCACGAGCTTTTACTCGTTCAAATTCCAGAATTCGCTTTTCAACTAATTCTGCTCTACGAGTCTGTACAGCAAAATAGTTCTGAGCAAAGGCTATTTCTTCTTTTCTGCTATTGCCATTTTGAGCAATCAGATAGCAGGCATACCTTGTTAGAAGTATATCATCTATTTCTTTTTCAGCACCTTTTGGCATTGGTATCGTTTTCCTGATGGCAGGAAAATGATAACCAATTTCTTCGCCGGCATTATTGCAAGCATCTTTAGCTTTTTGGATTACCTTTTCAAAATTTTCCCATTTGCTATATCCTAATAATTCTTGCAGTTCTCTTGCACTCCAACATTCAACACCTTCTAAATCTGAGGCTGCGGCTTCAAATTGGGAAAACAAATTTCTAATTTCGTCCGATTTCATTTAGCATTATTTTAGGCTCTAAATTTATCATTTTTCGTTTGAATATCAGAAGTTAATCATGTTCATTTTTAAAATCTAGCTCTAAATTGCCAACTCAGTTTTTGTTTTTTTACACTTGGCTATAACGTTTTCGCGGTTTGCTTCGGCCGTTTTGGAACCGTTTTCTACCGAAATGTTACAATAAAGATAACTGTTTCTAGGCATTTGCAAAGAAAAATAATTGTCTTTCCCGCAGGGACAAA
>Ga0105048_10008697_pt1 | contig 16235 bp, 12 predicted proteins | sample MAT05_FD_78382 | JGI IMG/M metagenome (GOLD analysis project Ga0105048, IMG submission 78382) | Freshwater microbial communities from Lake Fryxell liftoff mats and glacier meltwater in Antarctica - MAT-05 | ecosystem: Environmental > Aquatic > Freshwater > Ice > Liftoff microbial mat | place...
GCCTCTCGGTTGCCGCAAGCAGCGCACAGGGCGCACAAAACAAACGCATACAAGGTCGTGCAACGCATGGAATTCCTGGCGGCAGATGATGGCGACCGCTATGTCGATCATGCGCGCAGAAATCCTGTGTGTTCATGCGGCAGATGCCTGCGGCGTTGAAAACGGCACGCTGTCGCTGTTGCACCGGGGCACGGGGGCACGGGGGATAGGCCACCACCGCGCAGCGCGAGATGGCTGCTTCGGTCGAGAGCCAGCGCAGCTTGCTGCAAAACGTGAGCGACATCCTGCTCTGCGGCCTGACGGTGTTTGACGCCGACCTGAAGCTGCAGGTCGCCAACAACGAGCATCAAAACTGTTTTTGCACCACTGCTTTTGGAACATCAGAAAGCCGGCAACTTTGACGAGGGCGTGGGCCAGGATGCAGGACAGGAGATCGCGACGCCAGAGGAAAAAGAGTGCGAAGACCAGACCCAGCGGCGCGGCGAACACGCGTTGAGCCGGGCCTCCATCCGCCCAAGGCGACGCAGGCAAGGAACAGCGTGGGGACCGCCAACACAGCCGTCCAGACTCGACTCGACATGGCTTGCTGCTTCCTGATTCGCGACAGCCTTCAGCCACGTTCTTTGTAGCTCATCGCTCGAGCTACTCGCACGTCACGAAGGCGCCCCAACTTTCACGGGATGCACCATGACCATGAATCACGTCCAGTTCCAGCCCGGCCTGTTCAACGCCGAGTTCTTCCAGCGCTACGGAACCGAGGAACGCTGCGAGGCAGCACTCCTCCAGTCGCGCTGGCCGGTTCCTGGCCATTCTTCGTTCGAGTGCTGGCGCCGCCTGCGCCATGAAGCCGCACGGATTGGCACGAGGCATCTTGTCAGCCAAACCCCTGCAGTCGCCGCAACGGTTCATCGGCGGCGCGATCGAGCGTGTGAACCAGATCATGGGCGAGATCCAGACGGCGACCCGCGAGCAGACCGATGGCATCTCGCAAGTCGGGCAGGCTGTGGCCGAGATGGACCGCGCCACGCAGCAGAACGCGGCCCTGGTCGAGCAGTCCGCCGCCGCTGCCGCAAGCCTGAACCGGCAGGCCAAGGCAATGATGGAAGTCGTCGGCCGCTTCAGGCTGAAGGCTGCTTGCGCGTGCGCTGCCGATCAGTGTTTGTGGTGCCGCCGTTCACAACGACAGGCATCCAATGTGCCTACAAGCTCACGCGTCGATATTCGCCGCCCTCAAGGCATTCGCTTCTATGAATTCGCGCCTCGGCTCCACCTCATCACCCATCAGCATGGTGAACACCCGGTCGGCTTCGATGGCGTCGTCGATCTGAACTTTCAGCAGGCGGCGCACGGTGGGGTCCATCGTCGTTTCCCACAGCTGCTCGGGATTCATTTCGCCCAGCCCCTTGTAGCGCTGGCGGCCCACGGCGTGTTCGGCTTGGCCCATCAGCCAGCCCATCGCGGCGCGAAAGTCGGCCACCTTCTGTTCCTTCATCTTCTCGCCCTCGCCACGACGCACCACGGCTTCAGGGCCCAACAGGCCGAGGAAGGACGTTCCGGCGGTGGCCAGCGCGGCGTAGTCGGCGCCATGCACGAAATCCTGGCTGATGACGCTGCTCTTCAGGTTGCCGTGGTGCCGGCGGCTGATGCGCAACAGGTGCTTGTCGGTGCGCTCGTCGAACTCGGCGCTGACCATCGCGTCCTTCAGCCCGGCCTGCAAGGCCACGGCGCTGGCCTCGGCCGCGGCAGCGCTGTCCAGATTCAGCGTCAAGCCGCTGGCAATGGCACGCACGGCGTTCACGTCCATCCAGTTGCTGAGCCGGTCGGTCACGGCGTTGGCCACCAGGTAGCTGCGCGCAAGTGCTTCCAGGGCCGGGCCTTGCAGGGCGTCACGGTCATCCGCGGTGGTGCCGACGCCATCCGGAAAGATGGCGGCGCCGTCCAGCGCCACGTTCAGCAAGAACGCGTCTAGCGCCAGACCGTCCTTCAAATATTCCTCGTGCTTGCCCAACTTCACCTTGTAGAGCGGCGGTTGCGCAATGTAGATGTGGCCGCGCTCCACCAGCACGGGCATCTGGCGATAGAAGAACGTCAGCAGCAAAGTCCGGATGTGCGCACCGTCGACGTCGGCGTCGGTCATGATGATGATGCGGTGGTAACGCAGCTTGTCGGCGTTGAAGTCTTCGGCGCCGATGCCCGTGCCCAATGCGGTGATGAGCGTGACGATGCTGTCGCTGCTGAGCAGCCGTTCATAGCGTGCGCGTTCGACGTTCAGTATCTTGCCACGCAGGGGCAGGATGGCCTGGAATTTACGGTCACGGCCCTGCTTGGCACTGCCGCCGGCGGAATCACCCTCCACGATGTAGATCTCGCATTGCGCTGGGTCTTTTTCCTGGCAATCGGCCAGCTTGCCTGGCAGGCCCAGACCATCCAGCACGCCCTTGCGGCGTGTCATTTCTCGCGCTTTGCGCGCGGCCTCGCGTGCACGTGCGGCGTCGACGATCTTGCTGCAGATGATCTTCGCGTCGTTGGGGTTCTCAAGCAGCCAGTCGGTCAGCAGTTTGCTGACGATGTCTTCCACCGGGCCGCGCACTTCGCTGCTGACGAGCTTGTCCTTGGTCTGGCTGCTGAACTTGGGCTCGGGCACTTTCACGCTGACCACGCAGGCCAGACCTTCGCGCATGTCGTCGCCTGCAATCTCGACGCGGGCCTTCTCTGCAATCTTGTTCTCGGCGATGTAGTTGTTGATGACGCGGGTCATCGCCGCGCGCAAGCCGGTGAGGTGTGTTCCGCCGTCACGCTGCGGAATGTTGTTGGTGAAGCAAAGAACGTTTTCGGCATAGCCGTCGTTCCACTGCATGGCCACCTCGACGCCGATGTTCGTGCCCTGGTCGCTCATCTTGTCGCCCATGGCGTGGAAGATGTTCGGGTGCAGCACCTTCTTGCCGGTGTTGATGAAGCCGACAAAACCTTTCACGCCGCCCGCAAAGGCGAAATTGTCTTCCCTCGCGTTGCGCTCATCGACAAGGCGAATCTTCACGCCGTTGTTCAAAAAGCTCAATTCGCGCAGGCGTTTGGCGAGCACGTCGTAATGGAAGTCGATGTTGCTGAAGATGGTGTCGTCAGGCAAGAAATGCACCTCGGTGCCGCGCTTCTCGGTTTCGCCGATGATCTTCATCGGGCTGGTTTCGAAGTTGTCTCGCATTTCGATCGCGCGGTTCTGCGTCACGCCACGCTTGAATTCGATCTGGTGCATCTTGCCTTCGCGGCGCACGATCAAACGCAGCCACACGCTGAGTGCGTTCACGCAACTTACGCCCACGCCGTGCAGGCCGCCGCTGACCTTGTAGCTGTTCTGGTTGAACTTGCCGCCGGCGTGCAGTTCTGTCAGTGCAATCTCGGCTGCAGAGCGTTTCGGCTCGTGCTTGTCATCCATCTTCACGCCGGTGGGAATGCCGCGGCCGTTGTCGGTGACGCTGATGCTGTTGTCGGTGTGAATGGTGACGACGATGTCGTCGCAATGCCCGGCCAGCGCTTCGTCGATGGCGTTGTCCACCACCTCGAACACCAAGTGGTGCAGCCCGGTGCCATCAGACGTGTCGCCGATGTACATGCCTGGGCGCTTGCGCACCGCCTCCAGCCCCTCCAGGATCTGGATGCTGCCTTCTCCGTACGCCGCACTGGCTTCGCTGCCGGTGCTGGCGGCCTGGCCTTCTGCGGTGGGCACGGCACGTTGCGTCACACCGTCTGTTGACGGGTTGATAGGCTTCTGCGGATCGGTCATCGGGGGCTTTCTGCTGTCGCGGGGCGCAATCTTTCGGCCCCTTTAGAAACGCTGAAGCGGGCCGCGGCCCGCTGCAAATTCGCGCAATGGCGCAACAGCGCAATGGCGCGGTACTGCGGTGTTGTCGCTAGATCCGCATCGGCATCACGACATACTTGAAGCCAGGCTGGTCAGGAATGCTGAACAGGGCACTGGCAGCGCTGTCCTGCAATTCCAGCTTCACCATTTCGTGCGGGCTGTTGGCCAGCACATCGATGAGGTAGGTGACGTTGAAACCAATCTCGATGGAGTCGCCGCTGTAGTCCACCTCCAGCTCTTCCTTGGCTTCTTCCTGCTCGGCATTGCTGCTGGCAATCTTCAGCACACCGGGCTCGATGTTCACGCGCACGCCCTTGAACTTCTCGCTGGTGAGGATGGCCGCGCGCTGCAAGCTGGCCAACAACGGCGCCCGGCCCAGAACCACCGCGTTCTTGTGGTTCTTCGGGATGACGCGGTTGTAGTCGGGGAACTTGCCTTCGACGAGCTTGGTGATGAACTGCATCTCGCCGAACATGAACTTGGCCTGGTTGTTGGCAAAGCGCATTTCGATCACCGTATCCACGTCCTTCAGCAGGCGCTGCAATTCCAGCACCGTCTTGCGCGGCAGGATGACTTCCTGCTTCGTGGGCACGTCTTGTTCCAGCTCGCTTTGTGCCAACGCCAGGCGGTGGCCATCTGTCGCCACCAACGTCAATGTCTTGCCTTCGGCGATGAACAATATGCCGTTGAGGTAGTAGCGGATGTCGTGCACCGCCATCGCGAAATGCACCTGGTTGATGAGTTCGCGCAGTGTCTTCTGCGGCACGCTGAAAGTAGGGCCGAACTCGACACTTTCATTGACCAGCGGAAAGTCATCGGCGGGCAAGGTCTGCAGCGTGAATCGGCTTTTGCCGCCCTGCAGTGTCAGCTTGTTCTGCGCAGCGCTCAGGGTGACCATTTGCTCGGCCGGCAGGCTGCGCAGGATGTCGATCAACTTGCGCGCACCGACCGTGGTGGACATCTGGCCCGCATCACCGCCCAGCTCGGCTTGGGTACGCACCTGGATTTCCAAGTCACTGGTGGTGAACTCGATGTGGTTGCCGTTCTTGCGCAACAGCACATTGGCCAGGATGGGCAGGGTGTGCCGCCGTTCCACGATGCCTGCCACTGACTGCAGGGCTTCGAGAAGCTTGGCCTGCGCAGCTTTGAGAACGATCATGCCTTTTCCTCTTTTTTAACTTGGTAGTAGCTGGTAGAGCCGCAGCAGATCTGGGGACAAGGCCATTTTCGCCTTATTCATCAACAACTTGGCGCTGCCTCAAGCTTGTGTGCCAGTCCCTGCTGCCGTTGTCACGCCAATGGGGACAAGTTGGTCTCGCGTGCCTCGGCTGTGGACAAGTGGTCAGTTGTGCGGGATTTCTCCACAGCCTTGTCAAAGTGCCGATTGTGACGTGGGCTAGGTGCTCGACGACATCGGTCGGCGCCAGCGCTCGGGCAATGCTCGGGCAGCGGGCGCTCACTCGGAGAGCCATGGTTTGCGGCCTCATCCCTTCAAGGTCTGCTCCAGCACGTGGAGTTGCTGGTTCAGTTCCGGATTAATGCTGCGTTCAGCGCCTATCTTGCGCACGGCATGCAGCACCGTGGTGTGGTCTCGGCCACCAAAAAGCTCACCGATTTCGGGCAAGCTTTTTTTTGTCATGTCCTTGGCCAGGTACATCGCAATCTGACGCGGCCGCGCGATGCTGGCCGGGCGCTTCTTGCTGTACATGTCGGCGACTTTGATCTTGTAGAAATCGGCCACGGTCTTCTGGATGTTCTCCACACCGATCTGTCGGTTCTGGATGGACAGCAGGTCTTTCAGCGCGTCGCGTGCCAAGGCGATGTTGATGTCTTTGTGGCTGAAGCGGCTGTAGGCCAGCACCTTGCGCAGTGCACCTTCGAGTTCACGCACGTTGGCACGCACGTTCTTGGCGATGAAGAACGCCACGTCTTCTGGCATCTCCGTGTTCTCGGCAGCGGCTTTGCGCATCAGGATGGCAACCCGCATCTCGAGCTCTGGGGGTTCGATGGCGACGGTGAGGCCCGCATCGAAGCGGCTCGTGAGCCGCTCGTCGATGTCCACCAGCCCCTTGGGGTAGGTGTCGCTGGTCATGATGATGTGGGCGCGCTTGGTGAGCAACGCCTCGAAGGCATTGAAGAACTCTTCCTGCGTGCGTTCCTTGCCGGCGAAGAACTGCACGTCGTCGATGAGCAGCAGGTCCAGGCTGTGGTACTTCGCCTTCAGTTCATCGAAGGTCTTGCGCTGGTAGTTCTTCACCACGTCGCTGATGAACTGTTCAGCATGCAGGTAGAGCACCCGCGCCTGCGGGTTGTCTTTCAGCAGTGCGTTGCCCACCGCATGCACGAGGTGGGTCTTGCCCAGGCCCACGCCGCCATAGATGAAAAGCGGGTTGTACATCTGGCCCGGCGCACCCGCCACATGCAGGGCAGCGGTGCGCGCCATCTGGTTGGCGCGGCCTGGCACCAGGGTGTCGAACGTGAGCGCGGTGTTCAGGCGGTGTGTGGTGGCCGCTGGCGCAGACAGGCCGCCGCGGGCGGAAATCCCGGAAATTCCTGAATTTCCCGAAGCTCCCGGTGCACCCGGCAAGCCCGCAGCGCGGCCGAGCGTTGCCCCCAGCAGCGTGGCGGCGTTGGCGGGGGCACTGTTCGCGGGTGTGCGCTCGGCAGTGCCCGGCAAGGCATCGGTTCGCGGTGCTAGGGTCAGTTCCAGCCGCACTGCATGGCCCGCGATGTCGCTCAGCGCCTGTTCGATGCGGCCGGCGTACTGCGAGCGGATCCAGTCCAGCTTGAAGCGGTTGGGCACCTGCACGGCAACCACCTCAACGGTGTCACCTGCGGCCGCAGCCCGCAGTTCAGGGGCCAACGGACGGATCCAGGTATTGAATTGTTGTTCAGGCAGTTCGGCAGCGAGACGTTCGCAACCGCGTTGCCACAGGTCAGAGCTCATTGTGGATATCTTTTGTCGTGAGCCGCCGACTGTGAGGCCTCTCGCGCCCGGCGGAACGTAGTTATCCACATATTTCAAATCCGCGTCAAGCCTTGTTCACAGCACCGGCTTGTGGTGCAAGTGTTTGACCAGGCTGATGTTTTTTGCTGTAATCATGGGTTTCCCGAATTCACCTTCGGCGGAAAAAAACAGCAAGGCGCGCCTGAGCCTCGCCCGCTCGCCGTACAGCACAGCATGCAGCGCATGCCAAAGCACGCGGCACCAAAGAACCCAAGTCCCCGACGGAGCCCGCCATGAAGCGCACCTATCAACCCTCGAAGATCCGCCGCGCACGTACCCACGGCTTCCTCGTGCGCATGAAGACACGCGGCGGTCGTGCTGTCATCAACGCACGCCGTGCCAAGGGCCGCAAGCGGCTGGCCGTCTGAGTTTCGCGGCTTGTCCGCGTCTTGACCACCCGATTGCCCGGCTCCTCATGCCCGCCTGCCTTGTGAACAAGGCGGATTTCGAGCGTCTGCTCGGCACTCGCCCCTGGGCGCGCAGTGCTCACTTCGCTGTGCATCACCTGGCTGCGTCGCCGCGTGTGCCTTTGCCTGCAGTCCGGCAGCGGGGCCAGGCAAAGCTCCATACAGAGTTGTCCACAAGCCCTGCACCGGGTTGCCCACCGCCTGTGGATGACTTGCCCAGTCTGCCCGACTTGCCGAATGACCACTGGCTGGGCTGCGTGGTGCCCAAGCGTCATGCGCGCCGTGCCGTGACGCGCAGCTTGCTCAAGCGCCAGCTGCGCGGCGCTTTCGAGCGTCACGCGGCGCGCCTGCCGCTCGGCTTGTGGCTGGTGCGTCTGCGCCAGCCGTTTCCGGTGGCCAGCTTTCCTTCTGCGCGTTCTGAAGCGTTGCGCTTGGCGGCCCACACAGAACTCGACGGCCTGTTCAAGCAGGCGCGTCGCCCGAGCCATGGCACGACGGGTGTTTGACGTTTTCGCCTGGCCGCAGCAAGGCTTGATGCTGCTGGTACGCGGCTACCGGCTGCTCTTGAAGCCGTGGCTCGGGAACGCTTGTCGCTTCGAGCCCACCTGCTCTGCCTACACCCTGGAGGCGCTGGAACGTCACGGTGCCTTGCGCGGCAGCGCGCTGGGCAGCTGGCGTTTGCTGCGTTGCCACCCTTGGTGCGACGGGGGCCACGACCCCGTGCCTGAGAATCTGCCCCGCTTGTCTGTGCGCTCGGCCGCTGGTTTGTTCACGCGGTTCAGCTCGAACACCCAGGCGCCGCCGCCCGAGCAGCCTGGCGCGCCTTCCCCGACCCGGAAAACCCCATGAACGATATTCGTCGCACCCTGCTGTGGGTGGTCTTCACCATGTCGCTGGTGCTCATCTGGGACGCCTGGCAGAAGCACACCGGTCATGGCTCGCTGTTCGGCGGGCCGGCGCGGCCTGTGGCCGCTGCGGGGGCTGACCCTGGCGTCCCAGCGAACGTCGCCACGGCGGCTGTTCCTGCACCCGCTGCCGCCGTACCGTCGGCGGTCACCACTGCACCGGCCGCCCCTGGCGTACCGCCGGCAGCCGTTGCATCCACGGGCGAGCGCGTGGTCATCACCACCGACGTCGTGAAGGCCACTTTCGACACCCAGGGCGGCAACCTGGTGCAACTGGAACTTCTGGGCTACAAGGACGCCAACGATCCGCAGCGCAACGTGCTGTTGCTGGATCAAAGCGCCAAGCGCCTGTACGTGGCGCAAACCGGCCTGGTGGCCGCGCAAGCCAGCGGCGCGCTGCCCAACCATCTGACGCAGATGACGGTGGTGCCAGGCGAGCGCAATTTGCCTGCCGGGGCGCAAGAGCTGACCCTGCGCTTCGAGTCGCCGTCCATCGACGGACACAAGCTGGCCAAAACGTACACCTTCACGCGTGGCCTGTACACCGTGGGCGTGAAGCACGAATTCAGCAACGAAGGCAGCACGGCCATCGCGCCGCAGGTCTACCTGCAACTCGCCCGTGACGGCAACCCGCCGGAGGGCGAGAGCAGCTTCTACTTCACCTTCACCGGCCCGGCGATGTATACCGATGCCAGCAAGTTCAACAAGATCGCCTTCAAGGACATTGCCAAGGGCAGCGCCGACCATGACAAGGCTGCCGACAACGGCTGGGTGGCGATGGTGCAGCACTACTTTGCCAGCGCGTGGCTCGTGGGTACACCGGGCCCGCGTGAGTTCCGCACCGCCAAGGTGGCTGACAACCACTTCACGATCGCGATGGTGCAACCCCTGGGTGAAGTCGCGCCGGGTGCCAGCGTCACGCACGAAGCCGTGCTGTTTGCCGGCCCGCAGGAAGAAAACAAGCTCGCCGCGCTGGCCCCGGGCCTGGATTTGGTGAAAGACTACGGCTGGCTCACCGTGTTGAGCAAGCCACTGTTCTGGTTGCTCGACAAGCTGCACGGCGTGCTGGGCAACTGGGGCTGGGCCATCGTCGGCCTGGTGGTGGTGCTGAAGATCGCCTTCTACTGGCTGAACGCCACCGCCTACCGCAGCATGGGCAGGATGAAGGCCTTGGCACCGCGTGTCACCGAGCTGCGTGAACGCTACAAGGACAAGCCGCAGGAAATGCAGCAGGCGATGATGAAGATCTATCGCGAGGAGAAGGTCAACCCGCTCGGCGGCTGCTTGCCCATCCTCGTGCAGATGCCGTTCTTCATTGCGCTGTACTGGGTGCTGCTGTCCAGCGTCGAGATGCGCGGTGCGCCGTGGGTGGGCTGGATCACCGACCTGGCTGCTCCGGACCCGTGGTTCATCCTGCCGGTGCTGATGACCGCCAGCTCGCTGTTCCAGGTGTGGTTGAACCCGGCGCCGCCGGACCCCATGCAGGCCAAGCTGATGTGGTTCATGCCGCTGGCCTTCGGCATCATGTTCTTCTTCTTCCCGGCCGGCCTGGTGCTGTACTGGCTGACGAACAACATCCTGTCGATCGCGCAGCAGTGGTTCATCAACAAGCAATTGGGCGTGCTTGGCAAATAGCGCACGGCGGCGACCGCTTCGTCCCCCGCCAGGGGGTTGAAGCCGGACGCCAGGGCGCCGACGATGCAGGCATGCGGGCGACCCTTCTCCGAAAGAGAGGGCTCAGGAGTTCGGGCAGTCAGCCACTCCACCCGCGCCACTTACCGGGCGCCGCGCAAGAATCAAGCGACCATGCGCACCGCCCCGCCTGATGCCCTGCCGGCACACACGCTGCCAGGGCGCCACCAAGACCCCATCATCGCCATTGCTTCGGCCCCCGGTCGCGGCGCGGTGGGCATCGTTCGCGCATCCGGGCGCGATCTTTCTGCGCTGATTCAGGCCCTCTGCGGCCGAGCCTTGTCGCCACGGCAGGCCACCCTGTTGCCGTTCATGGGCGAAGACGGCATGGCTCTGGACCGGGGCCTGGCGCTGCATTTCCCGGCACCGCATTCCTACACCGGCGAAGAGGTGCTGGAACTGCAGGCCCACGGCGGCCCGGTGCTGCTGCAACTGCTGCTGGCGCGCTGCCTGCAGGCGCAGCCCGGCCTGCGACTGGCCGAGCCGGGTGAGTTCACCGAGCGCGCCTTCCTCAACGACAAGCTCGACCTCGCGCAGGCCGAGGCCGTGGCCGACCTCATCGATGCCAGCACCGAGGCCGCGGCGCGCTCCGCGGCGCGGTCGCTCAGCGGCGCCTTCAGCGAACAGATCTCGCACCTGGCCGAGCGCACCGTGCACCTGCGCATGCTGGTGGAAGCGACGCTGGATTTCCCCGAAGAAGAGATCGACTTCCTGGAGAAGGCCGGCGCCCGCGCGCAGCTGGATGCGCTGCTGGCCGCAGTGGACGAAGCCTTGGCCCGCACGCGCCAGGGCGCGCTGTTGCGTGAGGGCCTGCGCGTGGTGCTGGCCGGCCAACCCAATGTGGGCAAGAGCAGCCTCTTGAACGCGCTGGCCGGCGCCGAGCTGGCCATCGTCACGCCCATACCCGGCACCACGCGCGACCGTGTCAGCGAGACGCTTCAGATCGAAGGCGTGCCGCTGCACATCACCGATACCGCGGGCCTGCGCGCCGACACAGAAGCCGCAGACGAGGTGGAGCGCATCGGCATCGGCCGCAGCTGGCAGGCGATAGCCACGGCGGATGTGGTGGTGTTCCTGCACGACCTGGGGCGCTTGGGCGAGCCCGCCTACGAAGCCGCCGACGTGGCCATTCGTGCGCAGCTGCCAGCGGGCGTGCCGCTGCTGCACGTCTACAACAAGGCCGACATCGATGGCGACGACCCCACCGCGCTGCCCGACGGCGCGCTCAAGCTGTCCGCACGCACGGGTGAAGGCCTGGCCGCGCTGCGAAAGGCGCTGCTGGCCCAAGCCGGCTGGCAGGCTGCGCCCGAAGGCTTGTTCATCGCCCGCACGCGCCATGTGCAGGCCTTGCAGCGTGCGCGCGAACACCTGCTGCAAGCACAAGCGCAAGCGGCGCTGCGCGACGCTGCGCTGGACCTGCTGGCCGAAGAACTGCGGCTGGCGCACCGCGCGCTGGGAGAAATCACCGGGCAGTTCAGCACCGAAGATCTGTTGGGGGTGATCTTCAGCAGCTTCTGTATCGGGAAATAGCGTCGGCGCCGTTGCGCGTGGCCGGGCTTCAGTGCCCCTCGAAATCCACCAGCGTGAACAGCGGCAGCCCCGCATCACGCAGCCGATTCGAGCCACCCAGCTCAGGCAAATCGACGATGGCTGCGCCTTCCAGCACCTGCGCGCCCAGGCGTTCGAGCAGCTTCTTGCCGGCCATCATCGTGCCGCCCGTGGCAATCAGGTCGTCGATGAGCACGACGCGGTCGCCCGGTTTTACGGCGTCGGTGTGCAGCTCGACCGTGGCGCTGCCGTATTCGAGCTCGTAGGTTTCTTCCACCGTGGTGAAAGGCAGCTTGCCTTTCTTGCGGATGGGCACGAAGCCGACGTTCAACTCGTAGGCCACCACGCTGCCGACGATGAAGCCGCGCGCGTCCAGCCCGGCGATGGCGCTGGGCCGCACGTCGAAGTAGCGGTGCACGAACTGGTCGATCAGCACCCGGAAAACGCGCGGGTTGGCCAGCAACGGCGTGATGTCGCGGAACATCACACCCGGCGCAGGCCAGTTCGGCACGGTGCGGATGTGGTCGCGGATGTAGTCAGCGGGTGCATGATGATTCATGGCGGCATTCCTGATCCGTTGATGTCTTGTGGCATTCGTCGACCCCGATGTTGGGGGCTTACCGACGTTGCCGTGGGGCGGGGCCGCTGGCACGACGTGGTGATGACTCTCGAACACGGGTTGCCAGCACGGGGTCACTGCGTCACCGCGGGCGAGAAGTCCTCTCCAGACCTCACCCCAAGGCCAGCCTGCCCAGCACCACGGGTGTTTCGCCGCCGCGGACTTGCAGCACGAGGCCTTCGCCCGAACCCGTGCTCTGCCCCGCCAGTGCCTGCTGCACGAAGGCATGCGTCACCCACACCTCGAAACGACCCGCCGCCACCGCGGCGCCGGCCTTGCGCAGCTGGCCCAGGTGCTCTTCGTTGGTCTGCTTGCTGTTGCCGCGCGGCGAGCCCAGGGCCGGCCAGGCCGCGGCATTGCCGAAGGCCAGCGTGGCGGTGTCCATGCAGCGGCACCAGGGGCTGCTGCGCACCTGCGCCGGCTGCAGGCCCTGGCGCTGGAACCACTGCCCGATGCGCTGCGCTTGTGCGCGGCCTTCGTCGTTCAGGTTGCGCTGCGTGCTGCAGTCGCCCAGCGTGAACTCTGGCGGGTCGAAGGTGCCGGGGGCCAGCGCGTGACGCAAGGCCACCACCACGCCACCGGTGCGCAGCAGCGTTGCGGTGGCGCTGGTCTCGGTGGCGCTTGAAGCCTGGGCGCCGCCCAGCGGCCACAGGGGCAAGGCAAGGCTGCTGCGCAAAAGGGCTCGGCGTGGGATGCGGTGCATGCGGCAGATCATCCGCGCAGAAGCTTTTCCTCGGCCAGCGCCAGGGGTTCCGGCAGGCCGGAAAGCACGAGCGTATCGCCGGCCTTCAGCACGTGCGCGGCAGCCGGCACGGCGGCGCCGCCACCGGCCGGGCGCACGGCCACCACGCTCACACCGACGGCGTGCAATGCCTGCGCGTCCAGCGTCTGCCCGATGCAGCGCGCTGCATCGGGGATGGTCACGCTCTTCAGCCGGGCCTGTTCGAGCTCGTTGACGGTGTCGTCGTCGGCGCCGTGGAAGTAGCCGCGCAGCAGGCTGTAGCGGGCGTCGCGCGCTTCGCTCGTGATGCGGATGACGCGTTTCATCGGCACGCCCACCAGCGCCAGCGCATGGCCGGCCAGCATCAGGCTGCCCTCGATGGCCTCGGGCACGACCTCGGTGGCGCCGGCAGCGCGCAGCTTTTCGATGTCGCTGTCGTCGATGGTGCGCACGATCACCGGCACCTTGGGCGCGTGGGCCCGCACCAGGCCCAGGATCTTCAGCGCGCTGGGCGTGTCGTGGTAGCTCACCACCACGGCCGCAGCCCGGCCCAGGCCGGCGGCCATCAGGCTGGGCAGGCGCGCGGCATCACCGAAGACCACGCTCTGGCCGGCGGCCGCAGCCTGGCGCACACGGTCGGGGTCGAGGTCCAGCGCCATGTACGGAATGCCTTCGGGCTGCAGCAGCCGCGCCAGGTTCTGGCCGCTGCGGCCGTAGCCGCAGATGATCACGTGCTTTTCGGTGGCGATGGCCTTCTTGGCGATGGTGGTCAGTGCCACGCTCTGCATCAGCCAGTCGCTGGCGCTCAGCCGGTTCACGATGCGGTTGCTGTACATGATGAGAAACGGCGTGGCCAGCATGCTCAGCACCATGCTGGCCAGCACCGGGCTCATCCACTCGGGTGCCAGCAGGCCGCGGTCTGCGCCCAGCGTCAGCAGCACGAAGCCGAATTCACCGGCCTGCGCGAGGTACAGGCCCGTGCGCAGCGCGACACCGGGTTGCGCCCCGAAAGCCCGCGCCAGCGCGGCCACCAGCACGAACTTGGCCAGGATGGGCAGCGTCGTCAGCAGCAGTACGAGCGGCCACTGTTCGATGACCGGCCGCCAGTCGAGCTTCATGCCGATGGTGATGAAAAACAGGCCCAGCAGCACATCGTGGAAGGGCCGGATGTCGGTTTCCACCTGGTGCTTGTATTCGGTCTCGGCCACCAGCATGCCGGCCACGAACGAACCCAGGGCCAGGCTCAAACCTGCGTGTTCGGTCAGGTAGGCCAGGCCCAGCGTCACGAGCAGCAGGTTCAGCATGAAGAGCTCTTCGCTCTTTCGCCGCGCCACGAGCGTGAGCCACCAGCGCATCACGCGCTGGCCGCCCACCAGCAGCAGGGTCAGCAGCACGCTGGCTTTCAGTGCCGCCAGGCCCATGGCGATCATCAGGTCTTCGCCCGAACTGCCGAGGGCTGGTATCAACACCAGCAGCGGCACCACGGCCAGGTCCTGGAACAACAGCACGCCCATCACGCGCTTGCCGTGTTCGCTTTCGAGCTCCAGCCGTTCTGCCATCAGCTTCACGACGATGGCGGTGCTGCTCATCGCCATGGCCCCGCCCAGCACCACCGCCCCTTGCCAGCTCATCTGCCAGGCTTGGCCGAAGACGCCGGCATAGGCGGCCACGAGCAAGGCGTGGCCCAGCAGCGTGCCGGCGATGGTCAGCATGACCTGGCTCAAGCCGAGACCGAAGACCAGCTGACGCATGCTGCGCAGCTTGGGCAGGTTGAATTCGAGCCCGATGACGAACATCAGGAAAACGACGCCGAACTCGGCGAGGTACTGCACGCCCGCGCTGTCTTGCGCCAAGGCCAGTGCGTTGGGCCCGATGAGTACGCCCACCGCCAGGTACCCGAGCATCGGTGGAAGCTTCAGCGAGCGGCACACCACCACTCCCAGCACTGCAGCCACAAGGTAGAGCAGCACGAGTTCGAGTGTGGACACCAATGAGAAGGTGGTTGCCTAGAATGCTTCGATGCTATTCGACAGCCAACGCGTGCTCAGCATGGCAGCGCGCACCTTCGAGATCGAAGCGCGCGCGCTCACAGCGCTGGCCGCGCGCCTGGACGAAGGCTTCGTGCGGGCCGTGCAGGCGATGCTGGCGTGCCGCGGCCGCGTGGTGGTGATGGGCATGGGCAAGAGCGGCCACGTGGGCCGCAAGATTGCCGCCACGCTGGCTTCCACCGGCACGCCGGCGATGTTCGTGCACCCGGCCGAGGCCAGCCACGGCGACCTGGGCATGGTGGTGCCGGGCGACGTGGTGCTGGCCATCAGCAACAGCGGCGAGAGCGACGAGCTCGGCGCCATCCTGCCGGCCATGCGCCGCATGGGCGTGTGTTTCATCGCAATGACCGGCCGCCCGGCATCGATGCTGGCCAAGCACGCCGATATCGTGCTGAGCACCGCGGTCGACGAAGAAGCCTGCCCGCTGAACCTGGCGCCCACCGCCAGCACCACGGCGCAGATGGCAATGGGCGACGCCTTGGCGGTGGCGTTGCTGGATGCGCGTGGCTTCAAGGAGGCCGACTTCGCGCGCTCGCACCCCGGCGGCGTGCTGGGGCGCAAGCTGCTGATGCTTGTGCGTGACCTCATGCGCCCGCGCGAAGCCGTGCCCTGTGTGACGCCCGAAGCGCCTTTCGGCGAGCTGCTGCGCGAGATGACGGGCAAGGGCCTGGGCTTCACCGCCGTGGCCGCGGCCGACGACAAGCCGCTGGGCATCTTCACCGACGGCGATCTGCGGCGCCTCATCGAGCGCGGTGCCGACCTGCGTGCGCTGACCGCCGAAGCCGTGATGCACCGCGGCCCGCGCCTGGTGCGGGACGACGCGCTGGCGGTGGACGCCGCCGGTGTGATGGAACAGCACCGCATCACGAGCGTGCTGGTGGTGAACGACGCCGGCCTGCTGCTGGGCGCACTCAACAGCAACGACCTGATGCGCGCGAAGGTGATCTAGGCGCATGCAACCGAGCTTGCGCTTCCCTGCGGAAACCTTGCTGCGTGCGCAAGGCGGCGGTGCGGGCTGCAGCGGCGGCATCGGGATGCGGGCAGCCATCTTCGACGTGGACGGCGTGCTCACCGACGGCAGCCTCTACATCAGCGAACACGGCGAGACCGTGAAGGCTTTTCATGCGCTGGACGGCCATGGCTTGAAGCTGCTGATGCAGGGCGGGATCCTGCCCCTTGTGATCACCGGCCGCGATTCACCCGCGGTGCGTCGGCGTGTGGCTGATCTGTGCCTGCCCCACGCCATCTTCGGTGTACAGGACAAGGCCGCGGCGGCCGAGGCGCTGCTGGCGAAACTCGGCATGGTCTGGCATGAAGTGGCCGCCATGGGCGACGACTGGCCCGACCTGCCGCTTCTCGCACGCGCGGCCTTTGCCTGCGCCCCGGCCAACGCCCATGCCGAGGTGAAGGCGGTGGCCCACCACGTCAC
>Ga0105048_10008698_pt1 | contig 16234 bp, 17 predicted proteins | sample MAT05_FD_78382 | JGI IMG/M metagenome (GOLD analysis project Ga0105048, IMG submission 78382) | Freshwater microbial communities from Lake Fryxell liftoff mats and glacier meltwater in Antarctica - MAT-05 | ecosystem: Environmental > Aquatic > Freshwater > Ice > Liftoff microbial mat | place...
CAAGCGGAGTGTAGTGCAAAATTGCGGCTCGTATTCCACAACGCCGACATGTTGAAATCCTGCACCCTCTAAACCAAGAGCCTGACCGCCGCCGCCAGCGCAAAGTTCGAGCGAAAAGAAACTCATCGAGTTTGATCTTGGCCAGCCCAGCTAACGCTGTCTAGTCCGGTCTTTTGCGGTAAATGTATCAGAATGCAAATGCCTCAGCTCTGAAGTCAAGTTTACTTGATCACCTGGCGGCCGACGCCGTAGTAGGTGAATCCCATCTCCTTCATCATGCGCGGATCGAAGAGGTTGCGGCCATCGAACACCATCGGGGTGTGCATACGCTTCTTCACTTCCTCAAGATCCTGGTTGGCGAATTCTTTCCATTCGGTCGCGAGCAGCAGCGCTTCTGCGCCGTCCACTGCTTCCATAGGGGTCTTGGTGAGCTTCACGCTGTCGGGAATGAGCTTCCATTCGCGTGCTTTGTCAGCGCCTTTCGGATCGTAGGCGCTCACTTGTGCGCCTTCCTGCACGAGACGGTTTACGAGATCAATCGCGAGCGAGTTGCGAACGTCGTCGGTGTCCGGCTTAAAGCTCAAACCCCAAACGGCGATCTTTTTGTCCTTTAAAACCCACAATGATTCGCGGACTTTTTTTAGGAACCGCTCAAGCATAGTTTCGTTGATGCGCTCCACTTCTTTCATGAGGCCAAATGGAACTCCGAGCTCGTCGGCGATGGCGATAAACGCCTTCACGTCTTTTGGAAAACAGGAGCCGCCGTAGCCGAGGCCGGCGTTCAGGAAGTTGCGGCCGATGCGCTTGTCCATGCCGATGCCGTCCGCGACCATTTCCACGTCCGCGCCGCTGGCTTCGCAAATCGCGCTCACGGCATTGATGTAACTTATCTTGAGCGAAAGGAAGGAGTTCGCGGCGTGCTTGATGAGCTCGGCAGAGTTAATGTCGGTAACCAGAATCGGCGCCTGGAATGGCTCGTAAATGCGCTTCATCAAATCGGTCGCACGATCACTGGAAGAACCAATCACGACGCGGTCGGGGTTCATCAAGTCCGGCACGGCGCAGCCTTCGCGGAGAAACTCGGGATTGGAGACGACATCAAAATCAGCCTCTTTATTATAGCGACGGATCGTGTCGGCTACTTTTTCGCCGGTCTTCACAGGCACGGTGGATTTGTCCACGACCACACGATATTCGCCTTTCTTCAGAACCTCGGAAATTTCGCGTGCAACGCGTTCGATAAAGGAGAGATCGACCGAACCATCCGGCTGCGGAGGTGTGGGCACGGCGATGAAAATGACCTGCGAATGATCTACTCCGTCCTGAATGGAATTCGTAAAACGGAGGCGCTTTGCCGAAACATTGCGATGCACGATTTCCTCCAGCCCTGGCTCATAAATCGGGATGTGTCCCTTTTGCAGCATGTCCACCTTGCGCTGATCGTTGTCCACGCAGATGACATGATGGCCGACTTCTGCGAAGCAGGCACCTGAGACGAGACCGACATATCCTGAGCCAATAATGCAAATATCCATAGAGTAAATAGGGGTTCAAATCATGCCAATACTCACTATGGGGTATGGCGGGAAAAATGGACGCGCATTAAGGGCGGTGAGGCCTTGCGAGGCAAGGGGAAGTTCTGAAAAAGTTCACCCCAGCAAAATGCGTCGCTGTGTATTTCAACAGTCTCTTAGGAGATCTTTTTCAGCTTAGTAACGCGACCCACTTCCACCCATTCGGCGACGAAAATGTTGCCTTCGTGATCAAACGCTGCGCCATGAGGAGCCACGAATTTGCCGGGAGTGAATGCAGAGCGGTCCTTTTCCCGGATGCCATTGTAATGAGTGCCGTCGCCGAGATGGACGATGAGCTTGTTATCCTTGTCGAATAGGGTGACCCGTGACTCGAGGTCGGGAATGAGGAGATCGGTACCCATTTGATCAAAGTGGCAGGGTGCACGGAGTTCATCGGTAACGAAACTCACATGCTTGCCGTCGAGCGTGAAGTATTGGAGTCGACGGTTGCCGCGATCTGCAACGACAAGGAGCGGTTCCTTGCCGCGTGTGTCCACCATGAGTCCATGGGGGCAGGAGGTTTGCCCGGGCTCGTTTCCACCGCCACCAAAGGTGCTGACATAAGTTCCGTCCGTCTTGTAGATGTGGATAAAATTGCTGCCGTATCCGTCGGCTACAAACAAGGTACCATCCGGAGCGGTGGCGACATTGGTGGGAACGTATTTCTCAGGATTCTCGTACTTGCCGCTTTCGGTCGGACAACCTTTTTCCCAGATTACTTTTCCGTCGAGAGTGGTTTTTACGAGATTCCTGCGGTTGGTGTCGCAGAGATAAAACACTTCTTCACCGTTTTCCTTCACGAGATGCATCCCGTGTGCGCCGCCGCGGAATTCCGCACCCCATGACTTGATAAATTTGCCATCCGCATCGAACACGCATACCGCGTCGGATTTCTGGCTTCTACTGTTCACGGTGTGTTTGATGTAGATGCGTCCTTGTGAATCTTCCGCCACACCGTGGGTATTTCCAAACGCGATATCGTTCGGGAGCTGCGCCCAGTCATGGGTGACTTCGTATTGATGTGTTCCCGATCCGAGCACTGGCGTTTTGAGGCCGGACTTGTCTTCTGCGTAAATAAAAGGAGCGCCAGTGGCGAGTGCAGCGGATGCAGTTGCTCCGATTTTGATGAAATTGCGACGACTGATTGCGGGTGTTTGTTTCATGGAAGTGGAGCGAGGTTTTAAGTTTGAAGATTTATTGAGGATCTGATGATGCCATCGATAAGGCGATCATCTGACAATGATGCCGACCCTTTGCAGTGGACGGACTAAAAACTCAGGGATGATTACTTCAAAACCAGCACTGTGCCCATGATGGCGATGGCGGCACCTGCGATTCGCAGCCACTGAATCCGGCCTGCTTTACGAATCAATACACCTGCACCCATGCCGATTCCATTCAGGACTAAAGTGCTGATTGCAAATCCAACTGCATAATCGACCCCGGAAGCGTTCGCTGGCATTTCAACGCCGTGCGCAAAACCATGGAAGATTGCGAAGAAACTAACCAGTAAGACGCTAACTCCTGCAGGAACGCGCGCTGCAAAGGTGATCAAAAGACCAAGCACAAGAATGGAGGCGATTACGCCATGCTCCACGTATGGCAATGCCACTCCTGCCATCCCCATTGCACCACCCAAAAGCATAGTCGAGACAAATGCACATGGCACCTGCCACAAAGCACGTCCGCCGAGCTGGGCTGCCCAAAGACCGACTGCAATCATCGCAAGAATGTGATCCAGCCCCATGAAAGGATGCGCGCAACCACTGCTCCAGCCGATGGAGCCATGATCGCCGGGATGCGCATGCGCGATAAGTGGAAGGACAGAAAACAGTGCGACGAGTGCCGGTGCTTTATAGTTCTGCATGAAAAAATTTAATTTGGTTTATCTTCCGGCTTTTCCTTCATAGCTGCTTCGATTCTTGCGCCGCGGATATCAAGCTCCTCTGCGACACGCTTGCCGCCTTCGCGCTTGATCTTGATTTTGATGTCATCGTCCGCCTTCAGCATGTCGATGGTCCCAGGTCCACCTTTCACGGTTACCTTAGTGCTGGAATCCCAGTAATAGGTGCGTGTCTTTCTTCCTTCATCGAGCCAGAATTTTTGTTCTGCAAATGCGATCGTTGTTACCTTGCCGGTTTCGAAAACTTTTTTCTCTTTGCATCCGCCGAGCATTATCGCGGCGATTATGGCTAGGAGTGAAAACGTGATTTGTTTCATAGCTCTATATGGGAGGGAAATAAAGGGGGGCAGGTGGCTGAAACATTAAAGCAACACCACATGTATTATTCAGTCAGACAGAATCATCTTCATTTTGCTATTAGGTCAAGCATGCGCTTTACGGGAATGCGAAAAAAATATGAGGGCGAGCAAAGGTGCACGGTTCATTGAAAGAAAAATGGTGGAGCTTGTTTTCTGATATGAAATCGCGATTTTTAGACGCAAGCATCTTTCCTCAAGCTGAGATTCTCATGTATCCAGCATACTACGTCCCACATGTTGGAATTCACTAATTTGCTATCTTTGTGTTATTTGCGATCATCTCAATCAGGCGCTTTATGTGTTTAAAGTCGGGGCTGATTTTATTGTTACTGTGCAACCTACTGCCCCTGACCAGGGTCAAAGCGGAAAAACTCGAGCGGTTTACTTTCGAAAAGCCCGAAATGGGGGTTCCTTTCCGAGTCATATTTTATGCATTGGATTCAAAACGCGCGGAAGACGCGGCTGCGGCTGCATTTTCCCGTGTTGAAGCGCTCAATCGGATTCTTAGCGATTATGAACAGGATAGCGAACTGGTTCAGCTCTCGCGGAGTTCCGGACACGGACATAAAATGCACGTAAGCGATGAACTTTGGGTGGTGTTGTCACGTTCTCAAAAACTCGCTAAGGAAACACAAGGCGCCTTTGATGTCACATGTGGCCCAATCGTGAATCTTTGGCGGCGGGCGCGAAGGAAAGGTGAACTTCCTTCTCCTGCTTTGGTGGAGGAGATGCGCGCACGCATCGGCTGGACAAAAATGATACTACACGCGGAAACGCAAGAAGTGGAATTAACAGCCGCTGATATGCGGCTCGATTTGGGTGGGATCGCCAAAGGCTATGCCTGCGATGAAGTGCTGAAAACTCTGAAGCAACACGGGATTTTATCGGCGCTTGTAGCAGCGAGTGGTGATATCGTGGTGAGTAATCCTCCTCCTGGGAAAAAGGGCTGGCAGCTCGAAATCGCAACATTCGAGAATCCGAATGCGCTGCCGATTTTAGTGGAGCTGGCCAATATGGCGGTGGCAACCAGTGGAGATCAGTTTCAAAAACTAGAGGTTGGCGAGAGACGGTATTCACACATTCTCGATCCTCGCACTGGACAGCCGCTGACCGATCATAGTCTGGTAAGCGTCATCGCGCCGGATGGTCTCACAGCGGACAGTCTCGCCACCACATGCTCCGTTCTTGGTCCAAAGGAAGGTGCATTGCTCGTTCAGAAGACGCTGGGCACTGCGGCGCGTTTTTGCCGCAAAAAGGTCGAAGCCTTGGAAATCATGGAAACGCAGGATTGGAAAAAATATCTGCTGCCGAAGTAAGCAAACAACAAGGGGCGAACTTGCGTTCGCCCCTTGTTGTAATTTCAGTTTGAGACAGAGACTTAAATCTCGACTTCCACACCCATCTGACGAGCGGTGCCGGCGATGATTTTTGCGGCTGCCTCAGGGGTGCGTGCGTTAAGATCGGGCATCTTGCGAGCTGCGATTTCAGCGAGCTGCTTTTTGGAGAGCTTGCCAACCTTGATCTTGTTTGGCTCTTTCGAACCACTGGCGATATTCAAGGCTTTCTTGATCATCGAACTGGATGGCGGTTGCTTCGTGATGAAGGTGAAGCTCTTGTCTTTATAGACGGTGATAACAACGGGCAGGATGTCGCCCGCTTGTTTCTGGGTCTTGGCGTTAAATTCCTTACAGAACGCCATGATGTTGACGCCTTGCTGACCGAGCGCAGGACCGACCGGAGGTGCAGGGTTTGCCTGTCCGGCGGGGATTTGCAGTTTAATTTGACCAACGATTTCTTTAGCCATTTCGAGTTATAATTTACGGGTTTGGTTTGCTGGCACTAACCCGGAGGCACGGGCGTCGCCTTTGATGTTTAGAGAAGATGTTTAAAATCAGACGTTACGTTCGACCTGCCAGTATTCGAGGTCAACCGGGGTTTCACGACCGAAAATACTGACGCTGACGCGCAGCTTTCCGCGTTCTGGATCGATTTCCTCGACGACGCCTGTCTGGTTTTGGAATGGGCCAGCGGCAACTTTGATGATTTCGCCCACGCTGAATTCGACTTTCGGACGAGCCTTTTCTTCGCTGGCATGAACCTGGGCGAGCATGGCTTCCACTTCCTTTTGCGGCATTGGCATCGGGCGATCCTTGGTGCCTGCGAAACCAAGCACGCCGGGAGTGTCCTTGATGAAATACCAAGTCTTGTCCACGAGTTGCTTGCTCTCATCGATCAACCACATGTTGATGATGATATAGCCGGGGTAAAATTTGCGGGTGCTTTCGGTCTTCTTGCCGCGTTTTACTTCGGAAACACGCTCTGTTGGAAGGACGACTTCAAAAATGTAGTCGCTCATTTCCTCCGTCTTGATGCGCTTTACCAAGCTGTCGTGCACTTTCTGCTCCTGTCCGGACAGCGCATGGACAACATACCATTGTTTGCGTTTTTGCTCTTCAGTCATTGCGGTCGTAGTCATGAAAATATGGGGAAATTAATTGGTAAAAAAGCGTTTCATCAGACCCATGAACGAGAAATCGAGAACGGCGACATAGGCCGAAAGAAGGATCATGGCGATAATGACCACAACGGTGGAATCAATCAGTTCCTTGTACTTTGCAGCAAAGCCCTTTTCCTTTGGATCCCAAGGCCAAGTAGCCTTTAGTAACTCCACTTTTACTTCACGGATGAAATTGAAGATTTTGGTCCGCTTGACGAGTGCAATGACGGCAATCAGGGCGAGAAGAGCCCACCCCAGAATGGTCAGAAAGTTACTCATGATTTAAAGGCGTAAGATGTTGCAGGCTTTTTCAACTGGCACGGCAGGAGGGAATCGAACCCCCAACCTGCGGTTTTGGAGACCGCTGCTCTACCAGTTGAGCTACTGCCGTTTTAGTTTGGTTGGTTAGCCGAAAGCGCGGGGAGGACCAAAACGTCCACCCCGCGCATGAATTCGGCAAATGATTTTTCTCTAACTTACTCGATAATCTCAGTGACGCGACCTGCACCTACGGTGCGGCCACCTTCACGGACTGCGAAGCGCATGGTCTTTTCCATGGCGACTGGGTAGCCCAATTCCACTTCGATGGAAGTGTTATCACCAGGCATCACCATTTCGGTGCCGGCTGGCAATGTCACACTGCCGGTCACGTCGGTCGTGCGGAAGTAGAACTGAGGACGATAGTTGTTAAAGAAAGGAGTGTGGCGGCCACCTTCGTCCTTCGAGAGAACGTAGATTTCAGCTTTGAACTTCTTGTGTGGCTTCTGGGAACCGGGCTTAGCCAAGCACTGGCCGCGCTCGATGTCTTCACGCTTCACACCGCGGAGCAACACGCCGACGTTTTCGCCAGCTTGTGCTTCGTCGAGAAGCTTGCGGAACATTTCGATGTCGGTCACGGTCGCCTTGACGGTCGCCTTGATGCCAACGATTTCGATTTCGTCCATCTTCTTGAGGATGCCGCGTTCCACACGACCGGTTGCGACGGTGCCGCGACCTTCAATGTTGAAAACGTCTTCCACTGGCATTAGGAACGGCTGATCCACAGCGCGCTCTGGCACTGGAACGAAGTCGTCGATTGCCTTGAGGAGTTCGGCGATACATGCTGCGTCAGCGTGACTTGCGTCGCCGCAAGCAAGAGCTTTGGATGCAGAACCCTTGACGATCGGGGTCGTGTCGCCAGGGAATTCATACTTGCTGAGAAGATCGCGAATTTCCATTTCAACGAGCTCGAGAAGGTCTGGATCGTCAACGAGGTCAACCTTGTTGAGGAAAACAACGATACGAGGCACACCAACCTGACGTGCGAGAAGCACGTGTTCCTTGGTCTGTGGCATCGGGCCGTCAGCAGCGCTCACGACGAGGATTGCTCCATCCATCTGGGCTGCTCCGGTGATCATGTTCTTCACATAGTCAGCATGGCCGGGGCAGTCGACGTGTGCGTAGTGACGCTGATCAGACGAATACTCAACGTGCGATGCAGCGATGGTTACAGTTTTGGTGTCGTCACGGACGGTTCCGCCTTTGGTGATATCAGCGTAGCTGATCGGGGTTGCGAGGCCCTTGAGTGATTGAACGTGGACAATCGATGCAGTGAGCGTGGATTTGCCGTGGTCAACGTGACCAATCGTTCCAACGTTTACATGCGGTTTTTCGCGCTTAAATGCTTCCTTAGCCATGGTATGTTTTTTGTGTTGTTTTGTTTAGTGAAAATTTGGGGTTCTTGCCGACATGGAGCCTGAGATCGGGATTGAACCGACGACCTCGTCCTTACCAAGGACGTGCTCTACCAACTGAGCTACTCAGGCTTTTTCTGTAGGTAAGAACTGGACCGCGGTTAAAGCCGAAGCTTGCCGAAGTTCCCGGTTTTCACGCCGGGACGCCATGAGCAGGAGGGACACAAAACCCCCGCGCAACGTGTGCTTTTGCACGCATCAGACGCAGGGGATATTGCGAATCTTCCGCTTAAAGCGGGCGCGCAACCTAACAGCCGCCCTTTGACTGTCAAAATGAATTTCAGGGATTTTCGGAGGGGGCGAATTGAGCCGAAGGGAATGTTACCCGAGAGGTGGAGGTTGAACGAGTGCGCTGTAATCAAGCGGTATCAATCCTGGCGTCCACTTTCACTGCCACGGAAAAAATTCGCGATCAGTTTGACCACCTTGTTTACATGCTCCTCTTCCAGTTCGTAAAAAAGCGGAAGACGTATTAGGCAATCCGAAAACCGATCCACATTCGGTAATTCGCGCCCATCATGCTTCGATTTGTAAAACGGCGACGTGTGCAGAGGTTGATAGTGAAAAATTGCGTGCACTTCATTTATTTTTAGTTCTGTGATCAACCGCGAACGAACATTCGGATCAATGCAAACAAAGTAATACATGTGGGCATTATTGGTTGCATATACAGGCACAACAGGGCGCTGAATATACCCCTCAAATTCCAAAGGCTTCAAACCATCATTATAGAGCTTCCACAGCCATAATCTTCTGGTCTGGATTTGGTCAAGGCACTCCAATTGCGCAAAGAGGAATGCTGCAATTATATCAGACGGCAAAAATGATGATCCCACATCCACCCAGCCATATTTGTCTATTTCACCCCGAAAAAATGCGGCACGGTTGGTTCCTTTTTCTCGAATTACTTCGGCCCGATTTATGAATTGTTCGTCATTGATTACCAGCATTCCTCCTTCCCCTGAAATCACGTTTTTAGTCTCATGAAACGAGAATGCCGATAAATGCCCCAAGGATCCCAAAGGTTTTCCTTTGTAATAAGAATCAATAGCCTGAGCTGAGTCCTCTATTACAAAAAGCCCGTATTTTTCGGCGATCTCGCAAATAGTATCCATGTCACAAGCGATTCCTGCATAATGCACTGCCACGATCGCCTTAGTTTTAGGAGTGATCAGTTTTTCGATACCATCTGCATCCAGATTGGGCGTTGTAGCCTCACAGTCAGCGAAAATAATTTTTGCTCCTCTTAAGACAAATGCGTTCGCTGTCGAAACAAATGTATACCCCGTCATGATTACTTCATCATCAGGCGTAATGTTGATTAAGAGCGCAGCCATCTCCAGAGCATCCGTACATGAAGTGGTCAACAGCACCTTTTTGAATCCAAATCTCTGTTCAAAAAATTTGTGACATCTATTAGTGAAATGACCATCGCCTGAAATCTTGCAGGAGGCAACCGCCTGCTGGATATAGGTAGTCTCTTTTCCCGTGAGGTATGGTTTGTTAAATGGAATGTGCACGGGGCGATGGCTTACTATAACCGGGGTGAACTGAATGAATTTAGAGATTTCTCAGCCACTATCATACAGCTGCTTCCAAAGGGAATGCTTCGCCTACTGTTTATTCTATTTATTTCTATTGCCCATATCTTACCCGTAAATCCTTTCATACGTGGACGATGAACACTTTCATTACTCGCTGCTGAAAACTTTACGCGACCAAAAAGACTCGGAAGCGCTCGCACTAAAAAAAGGGGAATTGGCAGTAAGGAAAAAATATGCGTTTGATACAGGCAGTTAAAGCCAGCCGCTTTCAAGTCACTGGCCAGTCGCCTTGTTGTGTAGCGGCGATAGTGTCCTGCTTCATTATCTTCATATGACCACAACCATGCATAAGATGGCACTGTAACATAAAGACGCCCACCGGGAGTCAGACAACGATGAATTTCGCCTAAAAAGGCGTGGTCTGTTTTCACATGTTCAAGCACATCAAACAATCCGACTGCGGGCAGACAATTCTCACGAAAGCGGGCTTCAACAAGCGTTGAGCAAATAATCGTAGGAATGCCGCGTTTGCTTGCATTGAAAGCTCCCGTTTTCCCGGGTTCCAGAAGCACCGCTTCATGTCCATCATTTAATAATGAACGAGTTATAAATCCGTTTCCACCCCCTATATCATAGACCGGACCAGGCGGAGGAAAATTCTTCATTGCGGCGCAGATGGCGGCAGCTCGATGGCGAAACCAAAATGAGTTTTCTTCCACTTCAAAACACTCAGCATTTCCCTCCTCAGGGTATGAAACAGTTTCAAATTTTTCATCTCCATTTGCATACCAAATCCCATCTTTTCCTTGTCTCAAACATTCCGCAACAGACTTTGGATCGAATGCGGGGGATATGGATGGCGATGTATGATGCACGTTCGTATTTAGAAAACCTAACGGGGTGTTAAAAGGATAAACACCAGCTACGTAGCGATGTGAGTTTTCTGGGCAGCGCCTCCAGCACTACTCGGGGTTTAATTGCAGCTTCATGCCGACGTCCAGTAAAGAAGGTCTGGCCAGAATCAATTGAGCATTTCATGCAGAGTAGTGATTCTTTCAATTTCTGGGATCTGATTTTTGATTTTATTCTTAATAAGATCACCAAAGGTTAGCGACATGATAAATAAATCCGTGACCGGTTTTGCCTTCAGTTCATCGAAATTTTCGATGTAAATGTCTATTCCATCAAAGGCCCGCTTATGCCAGTGGTTGGTATCATCAAAGAAACGGAATCCTTCGTAAACTTTAATGGATGAAATGTAAGGTAGGGTTCTCAATGGAACATAGAAACCTACGCTCTTCGATTTATCAACCAGTGTCCGATTCAGCTCCTCCCCTATTGCCCTAAGATTCCTCTCAGTTTTTTGACTGAATAAATTAAATTTAGACCTACCTTGTTTAGGCTCATATTCTCGGTCAGAAACGTTTTGCGCGCAACAATAGAGTGAACCACCATAATTTGCTGCCTCGATAGTTAACACCTTTAACCCAGCAGCTTCCACGGTGTTTTTCAGCGAATTGACATCAAAGTAGTTCAAATGCTGGTGCATAGCCATTGAACTGTCCCCATTTTCTATACCTTCGCTCGCATCGGGAATAGAAATAATAACTAGTCCGTCTGGGGTCAGTTGTTGTTTCTGATTCGCAAGGAAATTTACTGAATCGGAAACATGCTCAAGTACATCTGAATGAAAGATAAGATCTACTTTATTTGTGAATTTATTGGTGGGAAAAAAATCACTAATGATCTTGATTCCCTTAGTTGAACCATCTCTTTGAGCAATCGGACTCGGATCAATCCCAATGGTTTTGTATCCCTTTTGATTTAGTTCGTTGAGAATTGTGCAACCGCCACAACCCACTTCGAGAATACTTGAGATGTGTTTGCCCCAATTACCTAGAGTTTTCTCAATAAATTCCATGAAATCATTCCCGTAGGGTTTCGCGATTTCATTGGTATCCTGTAGATAACCAATATTGTATTCAGCTCTGTATATTTCTTTCAGGTAGTTTAAAGTCTGGCTGTTTCTCTTCTGGATAATGAGCTGCAAGTCTTCAACAAAATCAAATTCAAATGGCAGGTGATTGGGGACAATATTAGGGCTACCCTCTTCTTTCAGGCGCCAGTAAAATGGAAGGTTTTCGATTTTCATTTAGCAGCTGCAGCAAGATTTTTATTTGTCACTTTGGCGTAAGCGTCAATCAATATGTCTTTTATGAAAAAGATATTTTTTTTAGACATTACACCAATGGGAGTTAAGTTGGTTATTCCACAATTCTGAATGTGTTCCCGGATAGTATTCATATTCAACATATTATTCACAGTCGGTAGTGGGAATCCCCCGCCATGGACTTTCTCCACTTTTGCGAACAGTGGAACACTGCCTTCGGCTATGACACCGAATGATTTTAGTTCTGATAGGGCTAAGTCTATAACGTGTTGATCCAATGGCGAATCATCTTGTTCGGGCCAAATTTCCACGCATAAAGGAAATCCCCTGCCTTCGTTTGCGTTGGGACAATAATTGGCATAATTTGTTACACGAAAGGTTCTAAAACCTTTATCGAAGCAATAAAAGTAGTAGAGCTTGTCCATTGATGGTTTTTTTTCAAAGAGAAGGTTAACATAACATGCGGCCCTTCTTTTATCATTTCGCATCCCGGATAAATCCTGCTTGAGCATCAGTGCGAGTGGCGGCAATCCCGCTGTCCAATATACCTCATTAATTGAGTCTATTCGGATTATGCCTTTTGAGTTTTTAACTTCAATAGAAGTGATAGTATTCTTATCGATATTGAAACTCGAAGTGATAGTCGACGTCATAAACTCGACTCCTTCACTTTCGAGAATGGTTTTGAATTTTTCCAACACATTATACATGCCGAATTGCTTCGGATAGAATCCCCGCTGGGAGTTCGTTCTATAGGGTGGCATTGTATATTGGTCTGGAAAACAAATTCTTGCACGGATCAGGGTCGACTTCATTAGATCAAGCATTAGTTCCTCATCGAATAATGCGACGCGATTTAACGCAGTGAGTTTTGTTGCTATTTCATCCAGATCAGAAGCATGATTAAAATAGAGCTTTTTAAGGATTGGAACAAACACCTCGTCGGTAATAATAGGTCCGAAATGATGTGTCAGAATGTCATACGTATTGGCATCATTCTCAGGGCACTTGTTTTGGTTCTTCCTAAGAGTTGCAAACAAATCACCGGTAAATTGTTTAATTCTCTCCTCTGGGAAGTCTCTCAGGTCAACATAGGGACATTTCGTCTGCAATTTACCGTTGAAAAAAATACCGGAGGCATCTTTGAAGTTGCCTGATAGAATGTTCCATTCCTCCTCAGGCAGTAAGGAAGTAAAGAGTTTGTCGATTTCTGGAACGCAGGATTCGTAGTAGATGTGCATCCCGTAGTCAAAATATCCATGTGAGCCGTAATCAATACTACCAAACTGTCCCCCAATTCCATCTTCTCTCTCAATAATGATAATTTCTGCGTTTGGGTCCTTATAGCATCGGATCATTCTCGCCAGCATTAGCGCGGATATACCGCTTCCGATTATAATCGATTTCCTCGCTTTCATTTTTTAAGGTATTTCAGAAATTCAGGTTGGGGATATCTTTCTAAAATATATTCTTTTCGAAAAACTGTTATTGTCCATTCGTATAATGGATAGCATTGGTCAATGGATACAAAGCGTGACATCTTTGTGCAGCAATGATCGAACATCTCCTTGGGATCCAGAAAAAATAGATTTTTGTCCTGATGTGTATTGTAGGTAGATAGAAGATTTAGAGATATACCTATGTTGCACATTTCAAACATCTTATTTACTATGTGAAATACAAATTTCCGCCATTCATCGTGATTGATATTTCCCGGTAAGTACAGGCCACCGCTGAATACAACGATGTCATAATTATTTTGGATGGAATCCATAAGGACATCTCGATTTAATATTTCAATGTCTGGATATTTTAATCGGGCGTATGTAACCATGTCATTGATTACTTCAGTCCCGCTGTAGATATGTTTGATATTTTTCTTATTAAGGTAGTCATGCAAGTCGCATACACCGCATCCTAAATCGTGTAAGGAGATATTTTCGTTTAAGATATCAACAAAGTTTTTAACAATGTATTCGAAACGAAGGTGCTGGGTTTCCCGGTCATTCTGATAAGTTCCGAGTGGAGAATCTTTGTGCTTTAAAAAATTATCTCTATATATGAGGATCTGGTCTTCTATGATTTTCTTACTATTCATAAATTATATTTTTCTTTAACAAAAAATAGAGGGCGATTTCGAACTTCCAAATAAATGAGTGAGAGATATCTGGCCATTATACCCAGGGTGAAGACAATAATGCTTCCGAAGAGGAAGATGGATAATATTGTTGAAGTGTAACCTGGAATGGTTCCTATTTTGAAATATATGTATAAATAGTATAGAGAAAAACAAATTGAAAAAAGGAATGTGAAGAAGCCAAGAAACATAACAAAATTAAGTGGCTTGAGAGACAAATTCAGCGCGATATCAATGAAAATATTCAGGCGCTGCCAAAAATTGTAATTGCTTTTACCCGAAGTGCGATTTTTTGGGTTTACTTCAATCTTTGTTGATTTCAGGCCGAGGTCATGAGTAATGCCTGCTACGCTGCGACTGATCTCGTTATATGTATTATAATTATCAACAAGTGCCCGCGACATAATTCTTAATAAGAGTTGATTTTTTACTATGTTGATATGAAGTAGACGGCAAATTGCGAACCAAAATAATTCGGATGTAATTCGTTTAGAAATCGTCTGCCTTTTCTTGGAAACCGCATACACAATGTCATAGCCCTCTTTTATTTTGGCATATAATTCAGGGATCGCATCAACAGGATTTTCAAGATCTCCGTCAATGATCAGAACATAATTTCCAGATGCGAATCGCATTCCTGCACTGACTGCAATTTGCTGTCCGTAGTTCCGGGCTAGGCTGAGTCCTTTAACTTGGGGGTATTTATCGCAAGCCCGTTTAATCTCAGCGTTGCTCTTGTCGTGACTACCATCATTTACCAGTATAACTTCATATGTAACATTCAGTTGCGCTGTTTTGCATACCAAAGCATCCACTAGATGAGGAATTACCTGTTCATCATTGTAAATGGTAGAAACGATCGAAAGCTGTAGCGTATTTTCCTCTCCATTTTTCATTAAATTTCACCTTTTTGTAAAATTACAGGGAAATCAATCTAAAAAGGACTATTCTATTCTAAAAGGACCGCTTCGTGAATAGGCCCTTTTACTAACAAGCGTTTCTAAAACTTTTCACTCACATGCATTGCTTCATTTTGAGACGACTGAATGCCGCATGTAATTTTTAGCTTTTTTTCCCATGTTAAAAATAAGGTCCAAAATTGAAACGAAATGCTCAAAATGTGGAAATAATTGGGGGTATTCCGCATACCCACCATAATCCATCCATTTGACTTCAATCCCAGCGCTCTGAAATAGCCCAATGTCTAAATAAGATTGAGCCGCCGGGCCCGATAAGTAGGAATTGGCTCCTGCTGCTTTACAAAGTGAAAGAAGCCTTTCTGAGCGATCTCCCTCGTATTGGTAATCTGAAGACCTCGATAATTTGGTTTTAATGCCCAGGTAATGAGTGATTGCCGAAATGAGGGTGTAATTGGTTTCGCTCAAAGAAGCGCTGGTGAGATTTGCATAGATTTCACGGAATATTGAACCACTTTCTTTGAATTCAGGAGCTTTGGCGTAATTGGTTTGCAAGGTTTTCCAATGCTTTACAGCCCAGTGGGGTTGCGAGATTTTTACGTCACATATCCTGTCTGAGATCGTGTGATAGACAGGGATGGTAATCCATTGGACTCCCGCCTGCGTCTTGATTCTATTTCTATTTCTCCAGTCGTTTTTAGTGAATTGAACTTCGTCGTAAAAAATAAATTCATCCACCATGGCAATCATGTCGAAATAGCCTTTCCATGGAATGTAATTAGACTGAAGTATTGCTACCCGTTTCATTGGTTTTTGTACGATTCAGTTAATAAGGATTGAGTCAGCCGATCTTGATCGGTGATATTTACTTAATCATTCCCAAGCAACTGACAATCGTTACACCAGACAAAATACAGATCAATCCAGCTAATCCGACTAGCGTTAGCCGTTCGGAAAACACCCATGTGGCACTTGCTGTATTGAAAACGAAAACAAGAGCAATTTGCAGCGGGTATGCAGTGACTAGAGGCAGGGTGGCGATGATGTATATCCACAAGAGATTACTCAGAACGAATAGTGTGATCCCCAGCCACATGGTGGGCATTGTTGCTAAACGAGCGCAACGCTCGAAAAGCATACCCGCTTGGCCGGCGATGTCGCTGGTGTGATTTAAGGAAACTCGAATCAGACTTGTGGAGCCCACGGCCAATGCGGCACATACGGCGATGGTAAGCAAAGCTTTTGGGGTCATAAATAATGGAACAGCAGGTAAAACTGCTAATTAGTTAAACTAAGCTACGCTTATTGGCGAGACAGTAATGCAACTGATGCTGTTTTATTGCATCCTATTGGATGTGATGATTACGCTTGGACTTGGTCGGCTAATCCACAAACACGAA
>Ga0105048_10008700_pt1 | contig 16229 bp, 15 predicted proteins | sample MAT05_FD_78382 | JGI IMG/M metagenome (GOLD analysis project Ga0105048, IMG submission 78382) | Freshwater microbial communities from Lake Fryxell liftoff mats and glacier meltwater in Antarctica - MAT-05 | ecosystem: Environmental > Aquatic > Freshwater > Ice > Liftoff microbial mat | place...
ATCCGGATGCACCGCCGCGGTGGCTGTGGGCGCGGGTGTATGACTACCGGTTCACGACGTGGACGGAGCGCAAGGAGGGCGGGGCGTGGTGGGTCCGCACCGAGATCGGGGTTCTCGTGCCGCCAGTGTCACTGCGCGCCTAGCGTGCCGGAGGAGTCGCCGCCGGATCGTTGCACCCGCAGCTGCGCCGGAGCACGAGTGCGGACGGCAGGATGTCGTGGGTCTCGTCGAGGTTCGACTTGTCAAGGCGGGCGATCACCCGCTTCATCGCGGTCTCGGCGATGGCGTGGATCCCGGGGTCGACGCTGCTCAGGCCGGGGAAGGCCCGCGCGGCAAGCTCGGATCCATCGAAAGACATGACCGCGATGTCTCCGGGAACGAAAAAGTCGGCCTCGCGCACAGCACGGATGACCCCGACGGCCTGCATATCGGTAGTGACGAAAAAGGCGGTCGGTTCTCTTGCCTTCAGGAGCTCCTTCGCCGCGAAGTAGCCGCCGTCGCGATCGTCGTTGCGCGCGATGAGACCATCGTCGCAGGGGAGCCCGGCCGTCTCGAGCGCGGAGCGCCATCCGTTCACGCGCTGCTCGAGCAGGTTCGACACGGATGCGGAACTGGTGACGCATGCGATGCGGCTGTGGCCGTGTACCTCAACGAGGTGCCGTACCGCCGTGGCAGCGCTCTCAAAGCTCTCCGCGACGACCGACGACACGCCGAGCCCGTGAGGGATCGTGTCGAGAACCAGAACGGGGAGACCCTTGGTGGCGATCTCGGCCAGATGGCCAACATTCACACCGAGCATGATGACGGCGTCGACCTGACGGTCGGCGTAGGTGCGCAGGTAACGCTTCTCCCGCTCGAGGTCGTGCCCGACGGTGCCGACGAAGAGCACGTAACCGGCGTCGTAGGCGATGTCTTCGATCGCTCGCACGAGAGACGCGGTGGCCGGGTTGTTGAGGTCGGGCACCATAAGCCCGATCGACATCGTCGAGGATCGGCGCAGCGCCTGTGCGATCGCATTGGGGCGGTACCCGGTCTCGAGAATCGCCTGCTCGATGCGAGCACGGGCGGCCGCGGAAACCGGGCGAGACCCGGGGTTGAGTACGTAACTTACGACGGCCGGCGAAACGCCAGCCCGTCGTGCAACATCCGCCCGCGTGACTGCCACCGTCATCCCCTACCCTTGTCCCGTAAGACTAGCCCCCGCCGCTGTGCGGCTTCGCCCTAGGCTGGGCGGATGTACACTTCGCGCCCGGCCGATTCGACCGCTATCGCTGTGGCCCAATTTGCCCCGACTGTCGACCGTGCGGCCAACCTCGAGACGTTGAGAGATCTCGCGACACTCGCGGCGTCCCGAGGGGCGAAGCTCGTCGTTTTCCCAGAATACTCAGCATTTTTTGAAGCCCAGCTTGGCCCGCAATCCGTTGCAGCGGCGGAACCGCTCGATGGGGAGTTTGTCGCCGCGCTCGCCGCGATCGCGAAGGTTCTCGGTGTGCACCTGGTGGCGGGCATGCTCGAAACCACAACCGATCCGGCGCGTCTGTCGAATACCCTCGTCGCCGTCGACCCCGGCGGACTGCTCGTCGCGAAATATCGCAAGATGCACCTGTACGACGCGTTCGGCCAGAGGGAGAGCGACTTCGTCGTCGCTGGCCCGATAGAGCCGCCCGAGACCTTCACCGTGGATGGCCTCACGATCGGACTGCAGACCTGCTACGACATCCGATTTCCCGAAGTTACCCGGCGTCTCGCGGATGCGGGGGCGGATGTCGTTCTGCTGCCGTCGGAATGGGTGCGCGGGCCGCTCAAGGAGCAGCACTGGCGCACCCTCGTCACGGCCAGGGCGCTTGAGAACACCCTCTACATCGCTGCGGCCGACCAGGCACCGCCGATCGGCGCCGGCAACAGCATGATCGTGGACCCCATGGGGGTAGAGCTCGCGACGGTGGGCGACCAGACCGACGTCGGGATCGCGTGGGTGTCGAGGTCCCGCATCGAGGAGGTCCGGGCCCGCAACCCGGCCCTCGCGCTGCGCCGCTTCGGCGTGACGGAAAGGTAGCCGCAGCTCCGGTCAGCGCGCGAGGCGCTCCAGCTGGGCGGACGCCCGTTCGAGCACCTCGACCCGCTTGCAGAAAGCGAAGCGCACGAGCGATCGGTACTCGTGGCGATTCTCCTCGTGCACGAACGAGGTGAGAGGAATGGCGGCGACGCCCGCGAGCCCGGGGAGGGCACGGCAGAACTCCACGCTGTCGGGGTACCCCAGGCCCGCAGCATCTGCGACGACGAAGTATCCGCCCTGTGGCTGGAAGATGGAGAATCCCGCCGCAACGAGTCCGGCCGAGAGAACGTCACGCTTGTGGCGAAGGTCATCGGCGAGTTCGCGGAAGTACGTGTCGGGCAGTTGGAGGCCGACCGCGATCGCGGGCTGGAACGGCGCCCCGTTGACGTAGGTGAGGAACTGCTTCACGGCCATGATCGCCGTCACCAGTTCCGGGGGAGCGGTGATCCATCCGATCTTCCACCCCGTGGTGTTGAACGTCTTACCGCCGCTCGAGATCGTGACCGTGCGCTCCCTGGCTCCCGGCAGCGAGGCGATCGGAATGTGCGGCTCGTCGAAGATCAGGTGCTCGTACACCTCATCGGTCACGACGATCGCGTCGTGCTGGTGGGCGAGCTCGACGATGAGCTCGAGCGTCTCGCGCGGGATCACCGCACCGGTCGGGTTGTGCGGATTGTTGATGAGGATGAGACGCGTGCGGTCGGTCACTACCGCGCGCAGGTCGTCATGGTCGGGCAGGAAGTCGGGTGCACTGAGCGGCACGGTGCGGTGGGTCGCCCTGCTCAAGCCGATCATCGCGGCGTAGGAGTCGTAGAACGGCTCGAGAGTGACGATCTCGTCCCCGTCGTCGGCGAGTGCGAGGATCGTGGCCGCAAGCGCCTCGGTGGCTCCTGCGGTGACGAGCACCTCCCTGTCGGGGTCGACCGTGATGCCATAGAAGCGCTGCTGGTGCTCGGCGATGGCCTCACGCAGAACGGGTATCCCCATGCCGGGCGGGTACTGGTTCATTCCGTTGGCGATGGCTCGCTGCGCCGCAACCAGCACCTCCTGGGGGCCGTCCTGGTCGGGGAAGCCCTGGCCGAGGTTGATCGCCCCCGTGGCGGCCGCGAGCGCGGACATCTCCGCGAAGATCGTCGGGCGGAGGTGGCCGTCGTCGCCGAGTAGCATGGCGGCGCGGGCGGTTCGAGCCCAGGCTCCGGAGATCGTCATGGCCTCCAACCTATCGCGTGGGTTGTGGATAGATCTGGCGCGAGTTGCTTCCGGGGCCTACCGTCGGCTCATGAGGAAGTATCCGCGCGTCTCGGTGCTGGCGTTGGCCGCGCTCGCCGTAGTCGCATTGAGCGGATGCTTCGCGGCGGCCCCCGTCGAGCCTCCCGCCCCCACGGCGAGCGCCGCCCCCGTCTTCGCCTCGGAGGAGGAGGCACTGGCGGCGGCAACGGAGGCGTATGCGGCGTACTTAGCCGTGTCCGATCAGGTCTTGGGAGAAGGGGGAGCCGGGCCAGAGCGCGTAAACGAAGTGGCCAGTGGTGTTGCACGGGACGAGGCTCTGTCGAGTTTCGAATCATTCTCCGTGCAGAAATTTCGAAGCACGGGCAATACGACGTTCCATCAACTGATCGTGCAGGGTTATTTGCCAGCCGGAGACGCGGACGCAGAAATTATCACTATCTACGTCTGTGTCGATATTTCCGCCGTCGATGTCCTCGATGACACAGGTAGGTCGGTGGTGGCGCCCACTCGACCGGATTTCCAGGCCTACGAGGTTGCTTTCGGGATCCACCCGCAGAACGAAATCGCACTGATCGTCTCTCGTGCTGAGGCGTGGGCTGGGAGCGGCGTGTGCACGTAGCGCGAGTCTCGTTCATGGTTAGCTGCATTGCGGCTTTGATTCTGGTCACTGCAGCTCCTTCGATTGCTGCACCATGTGCCGTCGACGTTCTGCTTGTTCAGGGCTGCGCTTTCGCACCACCAACTGCAACTCCCATCGTGAATCCCGACGGCGTCGGTCTGGGAGCGTCCGCCACCGTTCCGGGATCAGCGCCGCGGCCGGGCAGCGGCGGTGCAGCGGGTACGGCCACCGACCCGCCACCGCGAGCACCGATCTGCGACCCTACCGGCCGCGTTTGCCGTGACCAGTTCACCGTCACCGGCCCGCTTGAGGGGCGCGGCCCGATCACCCTCAGCGACCTCGTCAACTTCCGCCCTGTGGTCCAGGCGCATCGGGTGCAGCCCGACGGATGGTCGGTTGTCGGGCTCCACACAAACTTCTACACCGCGACGGCTGTGCAGGTGCAGGACGACCTGCTGCTCGGCATCCCCGCCTCGGTGCGGTTCACTCCGGTGTCCCACCGCTGGGACTACGGAGACGGCGAGTCCGCCACAACGCAGACAGGCGGAGGGTCGTGGAGCGACCTCGCGTTGGCGGAATTCGATCGCACGCCCACGAGTCACGTCTTCGCGCGGTCGGGAACCTTCAACATCACCCTCACGGTCGACTTCGGAGCGGAATACCGCTTCGGGGGGCCCGCGTGGATTCCGATCGCCGGCACCGTCAGTGTTGCGGCTAACAGCCTGACCGTGTCGGCCAGCGACGCGAAAACGGTTCTGGTGGGCAGGGAGTGCACCGCGCGTCCGTCGCCCGGGTGTTGAGCATCCCGCACCCCGTTTTACCAAGGCCGTGGCCCTGCACCAGCCGAGGCCCGCTCACAGCGTGGACAAATAGAATGCACAGGTTGGAGCGGAAAGCTGACACCGCTTGGAAGGAGCACTCTTATGACTGACGAGACCGACAACCAGAACCCCGGCTCCGAAACGCCCGAAAAACCGACCGATGCAAACGCCACGCGACCCCTCGGCGACCAGCAGGCGGACTCGCCCTTCTCGCACGCTCCCGGCGCGCCGGTGACGCCCGCCGCGTCGAACTACGGTCCGCCTGCGCCGCCCGCTGCGGCGCCCCTCTCCGGAAACGCCCAGTCCGACGCGACGCCCCCGTCTGGCCACGCACCGCCCGCACCGGGTATGGTTCCCCCCGCCTTCCGCGCGAATGCGACCACTGAGGTTCTCGATCCCGAGCGCTTCCCCACGGCACCGACCGCGAACAAGCCAGCGAAGCGCGGGTCGAGCGTCAGCCTGATCGCCGCGCTCGCGATCGGTGCGCTCGTGGGCGGAGTCTCCGGCGCCGGAGTCACCGCCATCGCGATGGGGTCCGGACAGGTTAGCGAGACATCCAACTCGTCGAATGGGCCCGCAAACATCACCGTGAACGACCCGTCCAACGCCACCACGGTCACGGCGGTCGCGGCGGCCGCCGGTCCATCGGTCGTCACCCTTTCGGTGGCCGACGGCGCCGGCGCCGGCGGCACAGGCTCTGGCGTGATCATCAGCGAGGACGGTTACGTGCTCACCAACGCTCACGTTGTCACCCTCGACGGGGCGGCCGGATCTCCGACCGTCTCGGTGCAGGCCAGCGATGGCCGGCTCTACAAGGCCGAGATCGTCGGGGCCGACCCTATTTCGGACCTCGCGGTCATCAAGATCGACGGCGGCAACGACTTCGAGGCGGCGGAATTCGCCGACTCGAGCGCCCTCAACGTCGGCGATCCCGCGATCGCGATCGGGGCCCCGCTCGGATTGTCCAACACCGTGACGACTGGCATCGTGAGCTCGCTCAATCGCAGTATCACGGTCGCATCGTCCGCTGCGCCCGAGACCCCGGACAGCGAGGCGCCGGATAGCGAGGCGCCCGACGGCACCGACCCGTTCGACTTCTGGCGCTTCGACACCCCCGAGGGCGGTGCCCCCGCGCCGTCGGGATCGTCCACCATCGCGCTGTCCGTGATCCAGACGGATGCTGCGATCAACCCCGGCAACTCCGGCGGCGCCCTGCTCGACAGCGATGGCAAGGTCATCGGCATCAACGTGGCGATCGCGAGTGCTGGCGGGGGAGGACAGTCGACGGCCGGAAGCATCGGCGTCGGCTTCGCCATTCCGTCCAATGTTGCCAAGCGCGTCGCCCAGGAGCTCATCGAGACCGGCACCGGAAGCCACGGGCTCCTCGGCGCCACCGTGTCTGACGTCACGAGTGAGACCGCGTCGGTTGTCGGCGCGCAAATTCAGCAGGTGTCGCCCGGTGGAGCCGCCGCAGACGGCGGCCTCGAAAACGGTGACATCATCACCTCGATCAACGGCCTCCCGGTGACGGGCAAGACCGACCTGACCGCCCAGGTGCGCGCACTTCCCGCCGGTGCCGAGGCCGAGATCACCTATGTGCGCGACGGAAAGCGCGCCACGGCAGCAGTCACACTAGGTTCCCTCGGCTAGGGGATTGCGGGCTGTTAGGCTCGGGCAAGCTTGCCGGATCGGCCGCCGGTAGCAAATTTCTCAGAGCTCGGCCGTACGACTGGACTGCATGTGACGAGCGAGACATCTCCCGGGGTGTCGTACGTGATGCCCGTGCTCAACGAGGTCGATCACATCGAGGCAGCTGTTCTGAGTCTCACCGGTCAGGACTACGACGGACCGTGTGAGGTCGTGCTCGCACTCGGCCCAAGCGTCGACGGCACAAACGATGTGATCGACGAGCTCGCTCGGGCCGATCCCCGCATCCGCCGGATCGAGAACGAGCTCGGCTCGACGCCCGGCGGGCTCAACGCGGCGATCCGCGCGTCGTCACACCCGATCGTGGTTCGGGTCGACGCGCACTCGGTGCTCCCGAGGGATTACACCAGGATTGCGGTCGCGACGCTCCTGCGCACGGGGGCGGACAACGTCGGCGGGATCATGCAGGCGGAGGGGGAGACCCCGTTCGAGAAGGCCGTTGCGAGGGCGTACGGGGCACGTGCCGGACTCGGCGGCACCCCGCACCACGTCGGTGGCCGGGAGGGGCCCTCTGAGACCGCCTATCTGGGCGTGTTCCAGCGGCATCGTCTCGTCGAGGTCGGACTCTTCGACGAGGGCATCAAGCGTGGCCAGGATTGGGAGCTCAACCGCCGGCTGCGTGCGACGGGCGGCACGGTGTGGTTCACCCCCGACCTGAAAGTCGTCTACCGGCCGCGCTCGAGCCTGCGCAAGCTCATCCGCCAGTTCGTCGCCACGGGACTGTGGCGCGGCGAACTCGCCCGCCGATTCCCGCGCGCGAACTCGGTGCGCTACTTCGTGCCGCCGGTGATGGTGCTCGGGGTGACGGTCGGGCTCGTGCTCGGCGTCATCGGATTGTTTTCGGTCGGAACTGCGGCCGGTGCCCTCGCGTCGGCCCTGGCCGTGCCCGCCCTCTACCTCGCCTTCGTGGTCGTCGCCGCGGTGCCGGTCGTGCGCAGCGACGGTGTCCGTAGCGCGCTCTGGTATCTCGTAGTCTTGCCGTGCATCCACTTCGGGTGGGGCATCGGCTTCGTGCTCGGCTTCCTGAAGCTGACCAAGAACATCACGGCACACACGGGAAGGTGACTGGAATGTCGCTTCATGACTCCAGCCAGCGCCCGTCGAGCATCGCAGAGCTGCGCGAGGTGACCCAGCCGCCCGAGGTGCGGCTTCGAGCCAACGCGGAGCACTGGACGGCGTCGCTCTATCTGCGCGATATCTCCCCGTATCTGACCTGGATGCTGCTCAAGACGTCGATCTCGGCGAACGGTGTCACCGGGCTGATGATCCTCGTGGGCTGGTCGACTGCTGCAGCACTTCTCATCCCGGGGGTTGGCGGCGCGGCTCTCGCCCTCGTGCTCGGCCAGCTGCAGATGCTCGTCGACTGCAGTGATGGGGAAGTTGCCCGCTGGCGCAACACCCGCTCCCCGGCGGGCGTGTTCCTCGACAAGGTCGGTCACTACACGACCGAGGCTCTCATCCCGATTGCGCTCGGCATCCGCGCCGCCGGCTACCCGTTCGACGCCGGGGTGGACTACCTCTGGACGACCCTCGGGTTCGCGCTCGCACTCGTGATCGTGCTCAATAAGGCGCTCAACGACATGGTGCACGTCGCGCGCGCCAACGCCGGCCTTGCGCGGCTCGCCGACCGCAAGGAGGAGGCCGAACCGAGCCATCGGCTCGTGGCCAGGCTCCGCCGGCTGGCCCGCTTCGTGCCGTTCCACCGCCTCTACCACTCGGTCGAACTCACGATCATCGCCTTCGTAGCGGCACTAGCCGGACTGGCCGTCGGTAGCCCACTCGTCGACCGGATTCTCATCGTCGCGCTGCTGGCCTTCGCGGTTCTCGCTCTCGTCGGCCACTTCGTGGCCATCATGGCCTCGAAGCGGGTGCGCTCCTGAGCAGGTCAGCAGGGGTGCCGCGGGTCGGCGTGGTGGTGCTCACCCAGGGCACCCGGCCCGACGACCTGGACCGGGGCATCCGGAGCGTCCTCGCACAAGAGAACGTCGAGGTCGACGTCGTCGTCGTCGGGAACGGATGGCACCCGGTTGGACTTCCGAGCGGTGTGGCGGGCGTGGCGCTCCCCGAGAACCTCGGGATTCCCGCGGGCCGCAACCGCGGCGTCGAGCATGTCACGGGCGAGTACTTGTTCTTCCTTGACGACGATGCGAGCATCCCGGGCACCACGTTCCTGAGCGAGGCGATTGCGAAGCTTCGGACCGAACCCGACATCGGACTCCTCCAGCCGCGGGTCGTCGACCCATCGGGGGCCACCAATCCCCGCCGTTGGGTTCCGCGCATCCGAAAGGGCGAGGCGACCGACTCCGGCAACGTCTTCTCGGTATGGGAGGGGGCTGTGCTGCTTCCCCGCCGGGTTTTCGATGCGACCGGCGGCTGGGCCGAACCGTTCTTCTACGCCCACGAGGGCATCGAGCTGGCCTGGCGCGTGTGGGACCAGGGGCTGCGCGTCTGGTACGCCGGCGACCTGGTCGCCCATCATCCGGCGATCGAGCCGACGCGGCACTCGTACTATTACCGGCTCAACGCGCGCAACCGTGTCTGGCTCGCTCGCCGTAACCTCCCGGCAGTGTTCATCCCGCTTTACGTGGGGGCGTGGACCGGGGTGCAGCTCATTCGCTGGGCGCGCCGCCCGGCGGCGCTGAGGGCCTGGTTCGGCGGGTGGATGGCGGGCTGGCGGGAGCCGGCGGGGGAGCGGCGCACTATCGGCTGGGTAACGGTGTGGCGAATGACGCGATCCGGCAGACCGCCGCTGATTTAATTGCCGTTTCGTCGAAACTCTGGAGTTGTCGCATGGCGTTGTTGAAAGATCTGAGCACGGCGAAGCGGCTAACGCAGTCGCTCCTGCGGTCGCGGAAGACCCGGCGCGAGTTGGCCAAGAAAAGACCGGAGTTCGTCGCGCCCGCACCGGGGAGCATCCGCATCGCAGTGTATTTCGCCGACTCCTCGGTGAATATGTACCAGATCCGCCAGTGGTATGCCCCGCTCGCCGAGCTCGCTAAGACCTGGCCTGTTGCGATCATCTCGCGTTCGCCCGGCACCGCGCTCACGCTCCTCGACGAGGCACCCGTGCCCACGATGTACCTCCGTCAGGTCGTCGATCTCGAGGCGTTCATCGCCGAACAGGAACCGCACATCGTGTTCTACGTCAACCAGAACGCTAGGAACTTCCAGATGATGCGCTACGGGCGCATGTGGCACGTTTTCATCAACCATGGTGAGAGCGACAAGATGTACATGACGACGAACCAGTTCAAGGCATACGACTACGCCTTCGTCGCCGGCCAAGCCGCCCTCGATCGCCTCCGCCGCAAGCTGTGGGACTTCGATGTCCCGCGCAGGGCGATCCCGATCGGCCGCCCGCAGGCCGACCACTTTGCCGGCGCACTGCCCTACACGCCGGACGATCGCATCGTCGTACTGTATGCGCCGACCTGGGAGGGTGACCGGCTTGCCGCCGCCTATGGGTCCATCGCGAGCCATGGTGTCGCCACCGTCACCGCGCTGCTGCAGACTGGACGCCACCGTGTGATCTACCGCCCGCACCCGCGCAGCGGAGTCGTCGACCAGGGCTACAAGGCGGCGAATGAGGCGATCATCGCCGCGATCGCCGCCGCGAACCGCCGAGACCCGGCTGCGCACCACGTTTTCGATGATGGCCCCAGCCTCGGCTGGCAGCTTGTCGCGGCCGACATAGCGATCTGCGATATCTCTGCGATGGTCTACGACCGGCTCGCGACGGGCAAGCCGTTGCTCGTCACGCGCCCGGTGTCACCGGAAGCCGAGGTGGACCTGGACGGATACCTCGGTGACGCCGATTGGCTCACCACCGAGGGCGCCGGCGGTGTCGTCGAGCTCATCGCGGCGGCGCTGGGCAGCGGGGAGTCGCGTCAGAGGCTCGAGCACTGGGTGACCCACCACTTCGGTGACACCTCTCCCGGTCGGGCGACCGAACGATTCCATGCGGCGGTCGGCCGACTGATGGACGAGTGGGACCAGCACGCGGCCATTCACCCTGAGGATGCGGATGCGCCGGATGTTGGTGCGGACGACGGTGTCGACGATGACGAGCCGGCCCTCCCAGCGGGATGACGCCCAAGCTCATAGAGTGAACCCGTCACACTTCTCGGGGGGATCGACGCGGTCATGACAGCCACTACTCACAAGGTCACGGCGCGCAGGGGCGGGGGCTTCCCTGCGCCCGTGCTCAAGCAGTTGCCGATGGCCATCGCCTTCTCGGTTGCGCTCGTAATCGCATTGACCAACTCGGCCTTGTTCGTGTCGGATCTTGCCCTGATCGGAACGAGCTCGCTCGTGATGGCGGGTGCGATCGGTATCTCGATCGCATTCGGGATGCTGGGGCGGGAGACCACGTGGGCCCTCATCGTTCCCGGACTGTCCCTCGTGTCGATCGGCCTGTTTCGCGCCGGGACGCCGGCGGGTGCCGAAGCGCTCTTCGCGAGCCTGATCATCCTGCCGGTCATCTGGATTGCCGCTGAGGATGGTCGGCGATGGATTCTCGTCGCCGCGCTGGGCTCGGCTGCGTCGCTGATGTTGCCGTACGCCGTCGCGTGGGCGCCCCCCGATGCCGCGGTCGGCTGGGTTCGTGGGATCCTCGGTCCGGTCTCGCTCGGTCTCGGCGCCACGGTCATCAACGAGCTTTCCCGACAGGGGCGGCTCCAGCTGGAATCGATCCGGGCGCTCGCGTCCGAACGGGCGCTCCTGCTGGCCGCGGCCGCCGAGAGCACCGAACGGCTGCGCGAGAACGAGGCGCACCTGCTTGCCGCCGACCAGCTCACCCGCAGCGTGCTCGACGCCGTCACTGAGCAGTCGGTCATCGGAACCGACCTCACCGGACGCATCGACGTCTGGAATCCCGGGGCAGCCGTCATGCTCGGCCTTGCACCGGACGAGACCCAGGGCTACCGGTCTATTTTCGATTTCCACCTCTCGGACGAGCTCGAGCAGAGGTCGAAGGAGCTCAACTACCCGCCGGGGGAGACGGTCCTGAACCCCGGATTCTCGGCGCTGGTCGAGACCGCCCGACTGGGCCGCGCCGAGGTGCGCGAGTGGACCTACGTGCGCCACGACGGGTCGCACCTCCCTGTGGAGGTGGCCGTGACACCGCGTGCCGATGCGGAGGGAAGGACCATAGGCTACATTTTTGTCGGCACCAACCTCACTCGGGTTCTCGAGGTGGCGCGGCTCAAGGATGAGTTCATCGGCCTCGTCTCGCACGAGCTGCGCACCCCGCTCACGTCGATCCTCGGCTACCTCGAGCTGCTCCGGGACGACGACGTCGCACCTTTGGAGGAGGACCAGCTGCACTACCTCGATATCGCCGAGCGGAACGCCCACCGATTGCTCAGGCTGGTCGGCGACCTGCTGTTTACGGCCCAGGTCGGATCAGGCAAGTTCCCGCTTTCCCTGTCGGATGTGCCTGTGAACGATGTCGTCTCGGCCACCATTGAATCTGCGCGGCCCGTCTCGGCGGCTGCTGGGGTCGACCTGTTCGTCGATCTGCCCGATGTCTCGCCGCTCGTGCGCGGCGACACCATCCGCCTCGGGCAGGCCTGCGACAACCTGCTCTCGAACGCGATCAAGTTCACCCCGCGCGGCGGGTCGGTCACCGTGGGACTCTCCGCGACCGGCCCGGATGTTGTCGTGACCGTGTGTGACACAGGCATAGGTATCCCCGCCGACGAACTCGATCAGCTCTACTCCCGGTTCTTCCGGGCGTCGACGGCGACGCACAACGCCGTCGCCGGCGTCGGGCTCGGGCTCACCATCACGAAGGCGATCGTGACCGCGCACGGGGGCAACCTCGATGTCGAGAGCGAGGAAGGCATCGGCACGAAGTTCAGCATGTCACTGCCCCTGGTGACACAGCCCGTCTAGTCCTGCGCGGGCGAATCCGGTGCGATGCGGGCGCGGAGCTGCATCCGACGGCGGAGGGCCAGGAGCGGCACTCGGGGCGAGTCGGCCTTGGCGCGCGGTTCGAGCTCGAGCGGGAAGCTTGACGGCGGCGGTCCGAAGGCCTGCCGCGAGCTCGTGATGACCCGCTTTCCGAGAATGTGGTTACCGGTTCCGCCGATCACGGCGCCGATCCCGAAGGGGATCGCCCGACCTAGCACTGTGGTGCCCTGAGTCGCCGCGAAGCGGCGGATGAAGACATGCTTGAGCCGGTCGGCGATCTTGCCAATCGATGACTGCGGCACGGTCCGCGTGACGAGGTCCCCCCAGAAGCGGTTGCGGTTCGGCCCCGAACCGGTGGCCTGATCTGCGAGTTGGCGCACGAGGTCTGATCCGGCCGTGCCCAGCATCATCGCCATCACAAGAGTGCGCGCCCGCTCGGGATCCTCCACCGCGATGCCGTGCACCTCGGTCACAGACTGCGCGAACAGGGCGCTCGTCTCAAGGAACCCGGCGGTCTCGACGCTGGAGAGCGCAAGGGAAATGCCGAGGCCGACCCCGGGTATCACAGCGCTGGCCCCGACGGCGGCGCCGCCGCCGGTGACGGCCGTGAGGTAGCGCCGTTCGAGAATGCGGATGACCCTATCGGGCGAGGCGCCGGGATGGTTCTTACGGATGCTTCGGACATGGGCCAGAACGAGCGGACGTTGCACCGACAGCAGCCGCTCAATCCCCTTTTCCACCTGTGCGGGAGGTCGGCGTTCGTCGTGTGTTGCGGTCATGGTTTCACCCCGTAATCGGCGTTGTAGCGGGCAAGGACATCTTGGATCGGCGCGTCGAGGACGAGCGCGCCCTTGTCGAGGTACAGACCCCTCGTGCAGAAGCGCTTGAGGTCCCTCTCGTTGTGGGAGACAAAGAACAGGGTACGTCCGCCCGCGAGCAACTCCTCGATCCGGCGGTAGCATTTCTCCCGGAAGGCCTTGTCTCCGACCGCGAGAACCTCATCGACCAGGATCACGGGTTCCTCGAGCCTGCTGATGACAGCGAAGGCGATACGCACACGCATCCCGCTCGAAAGGTGCTTGTAGGGCGTATCAAGGAATTCGCCGATCTCGGCGAACTCGATGATCTCGTCGAACCGCTCCTCGATCTCCACTTTTTTCATTCCGTGCAGGCCTGCCGTGAGGAATACGTTGTCGCGAACCGAGAGGTCGTCGACGAACCCTCCGGTGATCTCGATGAGCGGTGCAACACCGGCACCGACCCTGACGACACCCTCGTCCGGGAGAATGACCTCGGCGACGAGCTTGAGGAGGGTGGACTTCCCCTGCCCGTTGCGGCCTACGACCCCGATTGCCTCGCCGGCGAGCACGCTGAAGCTCACCCTGCGAAGCGGCCAGAACTCGTCGGGGCGCCCCCGGCGGTTGCGACCGGCGAACAGGTCTTTGAAGCTGCGGCGGGATCGACGGTTGCGCCGGAACCGGATGCCGGCATCCGTCACCTCGATCACCGGGTGGCCGATCCGGGCCTCGAGCTTCTCGGTGAGTGTCATCAGATCTCCTTCAGCACGGCACGCTCGACCCTGGCGAACACCACCAGACCGATCGCGAGCAGGGCGAGCGACACCACACTGCCGACGCCGACGGCATACCAGTCGAGCTGCTCGGGGAAGAACGCCGCTCGGTAGAGCGAGAAGATGCCGGCGAGCGGGTTGAGCGCTGCCCAGAAGTGCAGGCCGTCGGGAAGGTCGGACAATCCGTAGATGATGGGGGACGCGTAGAACAGGAACCGCAGCATGAGCTTCACCGCACGCTCGAGATCGCGGAAGAACACCACGAGGGGTGCGACGATGAGCCCGATGCCGACGAGCAGCACCGCCTGGAGCGCGACTGCGAGAAGAACCCAGAAGGCCTCCCAGTGCAGCTGCGCGCCTGTCGCGATAGCGAACACGGCGATCACTGGCAAGCTCGCGATGAACTCGATCCCCTTCGAGAGCACAAGCCTGTTCACCCAGATAGTGCGGGGGATTTTGGTCGAACGGATGAGCTTGGCCTCACGCAGGAACGCGCGGGTGGAGTCGGCCACCGCGCCGTTGAACCACATCCACGGAAGCAGTGCGGTGAGCAAAAACACGATGTACGGCCGCTCGCCGACTTCACGGTCGAAAACCTGGGTGAACACGAACCAGTAGATCGCCGCCATTACCAGCGGATCGAGGATCGACCAGAAGTAGCCCAGCAGGGACGTCGAGTACCGAACCCTCAGATCGCGCTTGGTGAGCAGCCACAGCGACTGCCGATAGCGCTCGAAGGGCGACCGGTGCGGTCGCGTGGCGAGAGCGGCAGTCACGTTCGCGGAATCCTCTACTCGGGAGACATCCCGGACTCCGGCGTCAGACGAAGAGGTTGGCCCTTTCGAGGTCCTCCGCGAAGTCGACCTCTACGGCGTAGAAGTCGGAGATGTCTATCGGCTCAAATCGTAGCTTGTCCTGCTCGATGGCCAACTCGATTCCACGCTCGAAGTAGTCCTGGTCGCCGACTTTGCCGAGCTGGCGGATCAGGGCGGCCTTGTCGCCGCGGGAGACGTAGTTGATGCCAACGGCCTCACCGAGCCCACCGGTGACCGTCTTGGACAGCTCGCGGATGTAGCCTTCGGCGTCGGTCGTGTACTTGACTTCCTCGTCGGAGACCTTCTCGCGGTTGACCGAGACGAAGGACTGGTCGCGCGCGACCATTTTTCCGGCGCGAACGAGTGCGGCGGGGTCAAAGACGACGTCGCCGTTCATCCAGAGCACCCCGCCGGGGCCCGAGGCCCGCAGTGCGCGCAGCAGGCTCTTGGAGGTGTTGGTCTGGTCGTACTGCTCGTTGTAGACGAACGATGCCTGGGGGAAAGCCTCGATGATGTGCTCGAGCTTGTAGCCGACGACGATGGTCACCTGGGCGCTGTTGCCGAAGGCGTGCTCGATGTTGTCGAACTGCTGCTGCATGATGGATCGGCCGTCGTTGAGCTGGGTCAGCGGCTTCGGAAGGGTTCGGCCGAGTCGGCTACCCATTCCAGCGGCCAGAATAACTACCTGCGTGCTCACGATTTGTCTCCTCAGATTGGCTTTCGACGAGTCAGGAGAGCTCAGCGCGAGGCGCTCTTTACCTACTATTCATCTCATGACTCGGATCTAGACACCTCGTTGTGCTTGCCTAAGAGTACCTGAATCAGCCCTTTTTCGGCAGTAGGCAATTCGCGTGCCCCGGATTCGAGGCGCAATTCGGGTTACGCACGTCCCCTCCGTGACGCGTTGATACGGTTGCACAATGGACTTCGAAACCGATTCTGATGCGGCTTCCGAAGCGGCCGCCGTGCGCGGCAGTGGTGCCACGAAGCCCGCCGCAGCGCGCAAGCCGGCCGCGCCGCGTCAACCGGCCACCCCCCGTAAACCTGCAGCAGCGCGCAAGCCGGCAGTGCCCCGCACACCGGCTACCGCAGAGGGTGACCGTAGTGCCGATCGGGCCCAGGACCAGACGGCGGAGCAGGTCGGGAACGCCGAGGCACCGGCCGTGAATCCAGCGCCGAAGGCAGCACCGAAGCCGCCGGCTAAGCCGCGCGCCCCCCGGGCGGCTCCGGTCGCCGGCGCGGCAGCGCCGGCGGCGCGCAAGCCGGCGGCGCGCAAGCCAGCGGCGAAGCCGACAGCGGCGCGTACTCCGGCAGAGGCGAGAAAGCCGCCGGCCACGTCTGCCGCGCAGCCGTCGACCGTCCCGCTAGAACCCGTCGACCCGCCCGCGGAGGTGCCCGTCGACCCTCCGTCCGCGCTGCCGGCAGATCCGCCCACGGCGAAGGTGGCAGACGTCGCCGCCGCTGCCGTCCGCCCCACCACTGCGCGATCCGATGTTCG
>Ga0105048_10008701_pt1 | contig 16228 bp, 10 predicted proteins | sample MAT05_FD_78382 | JGI IMG/M metagenome (GOLD analysis project Ga0105048, IMG submission 78382) | Freshwater microbial communities from Lake Fryxell liftoff mats and glacier meltwater in Antarctica - MAT-05 | ecosystem: Environmental > Aquatic > Freshwater > Ice > Liftoff microbial mat | place...
CCGCTTGGTGGCCACCAGCAAGGTACCGCCACTGGCCACGGGTGTGCCCACCACGGCTGAACCGTCGGTTGGCAGACGTAACACTGGTTCACCGTTGCTGCTGGCTAGAAAGTGAAGATAGCCTTCAAAGTCGCCAAAGACCACGTTGGAACCCAGTGCGATGGCGCCACTGAGACGTCGGTAAAGGTATTTTTCCGTGGTCCAGGCCACATCGCCGGTGGCTGCACGCCAGGCCGTGACCCGGTCAGTGGCGTCAGCTCCGAACACCAGATCGGCGTCGCTGCCAACGGCGTTGTAGCCCCCCACGTTGCGCGACCACAGCAAGCTGCCTTTGGCCACATCGGCGCAGGCCACAGCCGACTGAAAAGCCCGCGCACAAAGTCGGTCTCCAACCCGGACAGCCGGGCCAATCAGGTCAGCCAATCGTTCAACCTCGTTGGTGCCGCGCGGCGACGCCATGCTGATGTCCCACACCACCGTTCCGCGCAGCGGATCCACAGCAGTCAGGCGCGAGCCTTGCCCCACCAGCAGGTTATTGCCGAAGGCGTTGATGACGCTGGCTTGTGCCAAGGTCAGCGCGTCCCCCGGGCGCTGCAGGGTCCACAGGCGGCGGCCGTCCACAGCGTCGAAGGCCTGCACCGCACGGTCCACACCGATCACAAACACCCGCTCGCCTGCCACCAAAGGCGGCGTGACAACCCGCGACGTGAGGCGTTTGCGCCAGATCTCACGCCCGGCGTCCAGGGTCACGACTTCGTTGCCGCGCGTCACCACGCTGGTGAAGCGGCCATCACTGCCCACACCGGCCGACACCTCACCGCTGATGCGTGTGCGCCAACGCTCAGCTCCAGTTTCAGCATCGAACGCCGCCACTGTGCCATCACTGGCAGCCACAAAATAGGTCCCGCCCCGCAAGGTCGGCACCATTGAAGAACCAATACTGCCGATGCTGGCAGACCAGACCTGGCGGGCGCTGGCCTTGGGTTGGAAGATCTCGAGCGGCGTGGGCTTGGGCTTATTGGCCGCACAGCCAAGCAGCGCCAAGGCCATCACGGCGCTGGCGATGCCCAAAGCGGCACGACGCACGCCCACAGAGCGGCTCATTTGCTTGCCCCGGTGGCTGGTACGTCAACCACAGCGGCAGGAGAGACCGCCGAGACGGGCATCGCAGGCGCAGCGGCGGGAGACTTGGCGGTGCCAGCAACCACTGCGGAGGCCGCCGCCGCAGCCGCACCCGCCACTTCAGGAGACGCCCCCAGCGCAGTCAACTTGGCGTCGACGATGCGGCGGTAGTCAACCTTGGCATCAAAACCTGCCCAGGCCAGTTGATAAGCGGCACGCGCGGCGTCCGGCTTACCTTGCGCCAACAGCACGTCGCCTCGCCGGTCGGCCACCAGGGGCTCGAAGCCCTTGGCGGTGGCAGCGTCGAGCGTCTTCAAAGCCTCGTCGTATTGCTTGGATGCCATCTGCAAGGCCGCCAGGCGAAGCCGGGCGATGCTGCGCACTTCGTCTTGTCCCGCTTTTTCGGCGGCCCAGGCGAGCGAGGCCTTGGCGGCGTCGACCTGGCCTATGTCGAACTGCACTTTGGCCGCCGCCAAAGCGCCTTGTTCAGCAAAAGCCGAGCGTGGGAACCGCTCCTTGAGGTCGCCAAAAATACGGCCGACTTTGTCGGCATCACCGGCTTGAACCGCGCGATCCAGTTCATCGAACATGGCGCTGGCTTTGACACCTTGATCACGCTGCCAGTACTGCCAGCCGTTCCAGGCGGCAAAAGCCCCCAGGCCCAGGATCAAAAGCCAAGTCAGCGGATTGCCGTAACGCTTCCAGAAGCCCTTCAGCGCGTCGAGTTGCTCCTGCTCCTGCAGGTCAAGTTGGGTGGCCATGGGGGATCAATGTTGAATTGGTTCTTTTGACAGCTTGCCTGTGACAGGCACAACCCCAGGATTATGGCGTGCGCAGTTGCTGCGCCCAGGCTGCAGGCGTGGCCATGGCATGCAAGGACTGTGGCGCCTGGGTGGTCTTGTCATGACGCAAAGGCTTGATCGCAACCATGCCCTGGGCCAATTCTTCGGCGCCAAACACCAGCGCATGGCGCGCGCCGCTGGCATCAGCGCGCTTGAACTGCACCTTCATGCTGCCCTGCCCGTCTTTGCCAGCAGCGTGCATCAGAACGGTCACGCCTTGGGCGCGCAGGGCCTCCAGCACCAGCATGATTTGCGGCAGCGCAGCCGCGTCAGGCACCACGGCGTAAGCGTCGGGTGTCGGCTCGGGTGCGACCACGCCCACGGCCTCCAGCAGCAACAACAAGCGTTCAATACCCAGGCCAAACCCCACGCCCGGAGCTGGCTTGCCACCAAGTTCTTCAATCAACCGGTCATAACGACCGCCACCACACACCGTGCCTTGTGCGCCCAAGTGGGTGGTGACCCATTCGAACACCGTGAGGTTGTAGTAGTCCATGCCACGCACCAGGCGCGGGTTGACGCGGTAGGCCAGGCCCGAGGCATCCAACACCGCCCGCACGGCATTGAAGTGCGCCAACGAGGCTGCGCCCAAGAAGTCCATGAGTTGCGGCGCGCTCTCGACCACCCACTGCATCGCAGGGTTCTTGGTGTCCAGGATGCGCAGCGGGTTGCTGTGCAGACGGCGCTGGGCATCAGCGTCCAACAGTGCACCATGGGCCTCGAAGTGGGCGATCAAGGCAGCGCGGTGAACGCGGCGCTCTTCAGGCTCGCCCAGGCTGTTGATCTCGAGGGACACATCACGGCCTTCGACCAGCCCCAGCTCACGCCACAGAGCCCGCAGCATCAGGATCAACTCGGCGTCAACGTCCGGCCCGGCATGGCCCAGCGCTTCCACGTCAAGCTGGTTGAACTGACGGCAGCGTCCTTTCTGCGGCCGCTCGTGGCGGAACATCGGGCCCATCAGCCAGATGCGTAACGGGCCGTTGTAAAGCGCGTTGTGTTCGTTCATGGCCCGCACGATGCCGGCCGTGGCCTCGGGCCGCAGTGACAGGCGGTCGCCGTTGAGGCTGTCGGTGAAGGAGTACATCTCTTTTTCGACGATGTCGGTCACTTCACCCAAACCGCGCACAAACAGCGCCGTCGGCTCGACGATGGGTGTGCGCAGGCTGCGATAGCCATAGCGCGCCATCAGGCCGCGGACGATGGCCTCGAACCATTCCCAGCGCGCCGATTCCGGCGGCAGGACGTCGTTCATGCCTTTGACGGCAAAAAGTTTTTCGGTCATGGATGGGTCACGGACAGGGGCGCTGATTCAGCGCAACCATGAAGAGAACCGCAGCACCAGCTTGCGGGCGGCTGCGCCGGCAGGGAAAGCTCAAGTCCGCGTCAATGCGCGGCCGTGGCTGCGCCGTAGCGACGTTCGATGTAGCTTTCCACCAGCTTGTGGAATTCCTGCGCGATGCCCTCGCCGCGCAGGGTCAGCGCCTTTTCGCCATCGATGAACACCGGCGCGGCAGGCGCCTCGCCTGTCCCTGGAAGGCTGATGCCGATATCGGCGTGCTTGCTCTCACCTGGGCCGTTGACGATGCAGCCCATCACCGCCACCTTCAAGTTCTCCACACCCGGGTACTTGGCTTTCCACACCGGCATCTGTGCGCGCAAGAAGTCGTCGATCTGCTTGGTCAGTTCCTGGAAGGTGGTGCTGGTCGTGCGGCCACAGCCCGGGCAGGCCGTCACGCTGGGGTTGAACTGACGCAGGCCGAGTGACTGCAGTATCTCGAGCGCCACCACCACTTCCTGGGTGCGCGCTTCGCCAGGTTGTGGTGTCAGGCTGACTCGGATGGTGTCGCCAATGCCCTCTTGCAACAGGATCGACAAGGCCGTCGCACTCGCCACCGTGCCTTTGGTGCCCATGCCAGCTTCGGTCAGCCCCAGGTGCAACGCGTAGTCGCAGCGCTGGGCCAGGGCGCGGTAGACCGAGACCAGGTCCTGTACACCGCTGACCTTGCAGCTGATGATGATCTGGTCGGGGTTCATGCCCAGTTCACGGGCGTGGTCGGCCGAGGTCAAAGCCGACTGCACCAGCGCTTGGTACATCACTTGTTTGGCGTCGGCCGGCACCGTTCGGCGGGCGTTCTGGTCCATCAGTTCGGCCAGCAGTTCCTGGTCCAGGCTGCCCCAGTTCACGCCAATGCGCACGACTTTGTCGTAGCGCATGGCGGCTTCAATCATCTGCCCGAACTGACGGTCGCGCTTGTCGCCCTTGCCCACATTGCCGGGGTTGATGCGGTACTTGCTGAGCGCTTGCGCCATCGCCGGATAGTCGGTCAGGAGGCGGTGGCCGTTGTAGTGAAAGTCGCCCACCAAGGGCACGTTCACGCCCATGCGGTCAAGCTGCTCGCGGATGTAGGGCACAGCCTGGGCTGCCTCGGGCGTGTTGACGGTGATGCGAACCAGCTCACTGCCGGCCAGCGCCAGTTCCTTGACCTGGATGGCGGTACCGATAGCGTCCACGGTGTCGGTGTTGGTCATGGACTGCACGCGCACCGGAGCGTCGCCACCGATGGTGACGACATGCTCGCCGCAGACCACACGCGCCTGGCGCGAACGACGGGCGGCGGGGGCGGCGGCAGTGATCAGATCCAGAGGGGTGTTCATTGCAGAAACCTCACATCTTCAAACAACGTATCAATGAATTCTCGGCGCTATCGAAGCTCGAGCCGAGCCACGTTGTCACGCGTTTGCGGCCCCAGATCAACCAGCTTGCCACGCAGGGTGACTTGTGTGCCACTGGCATTGCCGACGGTCAGGCGGATCGGCCACTGGCCATCCAGGGACAGGCTCTCGCCGCTGGGCATGACTCGTGACAGCAGCACGCGACCGCTGGCATCTCGCGCTTCAATCCAACTGGGTTGCACTGCTCGCAATTGAACGGCAGCTGGCTGCGCAGCGACAGGTGTCGCCGCTGCGACGACGGCGGGCGCTGTTGCCGATACCACAGTGGCGGGTGCGGCGAGCGCTGCCGGTGCGGCAGCAAGCGGTGCTGTGGCAAGCGGCGTCGACGCCGAGGCCGTCACGCCGCTGGCGCCCTCGGCCGCAGCCGCCACGGGGCTCGGCGCCACTGGGGCGACCTGGGGCACCGCAGCCGCTGTGCCGGGTGGGTTCTTGAGGTCTGCGACGACGGTCGTTGGACCATCGGTGGTGGGCCATACGCTGGCTGGCAAGGCGTACACAACAACGGCTGCCACCAGCAGCAGCAGACCGGCCCAGACCATGGGGCGGATAGCGGCCGCCATGGCCCTGACACCCGCCCCGGGCGTGGCGTCGCTGAAGGGCATGTTCAGGTTACCGATGACGCCGTCAAGCACTGGACGTTCCGCGGTAGGCAAACGCTCCAACACGGGCGTGGCGTCAATCTTCAAGCTTCTGCACACGGTCTGGGCCAACGCTCGGGTAAAGGTTGCGTCAGGCAATTCATCCCAGCGATCATTCTCCAGAGCGTCCAGCTTGCGCGGGGACACCTTGATGGCGGTGGCCAACGCAGCGATGTGCAGCCCCTGCCTTTCACGCGCAGCCCGCAGCAAGGCGCCCGCTGTTTCCGAGTGAAACCGCCCTTCAGTCATCAAAGCGCCCCCGTTCGAACTGCAATGCTTCTGGCGACTGCGGGAAGCGGTCCATCAACTGTCGGCCAAAACCCTGCAACGCTGGTACGTTGCCCAGGCGGCGCTCGATCCGGGCCGCGAGCCACAGAGACTGCGCGCTGGAGAGTTCCTGCAGCGCGTTGATGCGGGCCACGTAGAAGCGTGCACGTTCCAACTCGCCGCGGCGCAACAAGACCTCACTCAGGTTGAACGCCGTCGTTGGGTTGGCGGGGTCCAGTTCGTAAGAACGTGCCAGGCTGCGTTCGGCCTCGGCCCAGCGGCCGTTGCGCGCCAGGCACACACCTTGAGCCATGTGGGTCTTGACCAGATCGCGGTACTGCGGCTGCGCCAATGCCCGCTCGAAGAAAGCATCAGCTTCAGTGAATCGCTGCTGCTGGCACAGCACCCAGCCAAAGTTGTGCATGGCGTCACCGTCACGCGGGTTGAGTTCGAGGGCGCGTTTGAAGCTGTCTTCGCTGCGCCGGTTGTCGCCCAGGCTGGCGTAGATCAGCCCTCGCAGGGTGTGTGCGCCCGGCAGATCGGGTTTGGCGGCCAGGGCCTGCTGCACTTCGTCCAAGGCGGTGGTCGTCTGGCCGCGCGAGAAGTACAGGCTGGCCAATTCCAGGCGCAGGACTGCGCGGCGTTCGGGGTCGGTGTTATCGGTGTTGGCGCGGACCTCGCGGGTCGAGTTGGCGTCACCAGCGGCCCGTGGTGAGGCACAGCCTTGCAGCGACACCGACAGCACCACCGCCAATGAACAGGCCGCGAAGCGGCGCCAACCCTTGCGCGCACTCACGCCGGTGTTCATTTGATTCATGCCGACGCGCCGGTGGTCGCCAGAACAGACGCTGCAGGCTTCAGCTGCACGATGGGAATCTCCACCCGGCGCCGCGCCAGACGGTCACGCGCACCGGTGCGGTCCTGGACTTCCCCGGCCAATTGCCCACAGGCGGCATCGATGTCGTCACCGCGTGTCTTGCGCACGGTGGTGACGATGCCGGCGGCCAACAACACGCCGGCAAACGCTTGAACGCGTTCACGCGACGAACAGGTCAACCCAGACGCCGGAAACGGGTTGAACGGGATCAGGTTGAGCTTGCAAGAGATACGCCCTTTCAGCAGTCGCACCAGAGCCTGTGCCTGTTCAATGGAATCATTCACGCCGTCGAGCATGCAGTACTCGAAGGTGATGAAGTCGCGCGGCGCAGCTTCCAGGTAGCGTTGGCAAGCCTTCAGCAGTTCATCGATCGGGTACTTGCGATTCAGTGGCACCAGATGGTCGCGCAAGGTGTCGTCCGGTGCGTGCAAAGACACGGCCAACGCGACGGGGCAGTCCTGGCGCAAACGGTCGATCATCGGCACCACGCCCGATGTCGACACCGTCACCCGCCGGCGTGACAGGCCGTAGCCATGGTCGTCCAGCATCGTGCGCAAGGCCGGGACCAGTGCCGCGTAGTTCTGCAAGGGCTCGCCCATGCCCATCATCACCACGTTGTCGATGCAGCGCTCACCACGGTCAGCGCTGGGCCCTGACCGCTCGCGACGGCGAGCACGCAAACGGTGTTCGGCAAACCACAGTTGCGCGACGATCTCACCAGTGCTCAGGTTGCGACTGAAGCCTTGGTGACCCGTCGAACAAAAGCGACAGCCGACGGCGCAGCCCGCTTGAGAAGACACACACAACGTGCCGCGGTCAGTTTCGGGGATGTAGACCGTCTCCACCGCATTGCCGGCACCCACATCAAACAACCACTTGATGGTGCCGTCGGCGGACACATGTTCGCTGAGCAGTGGCAAGCCTTGCACAGCGGCTGTGCCTGCGAGCTTGCCGCGAAGTGATTTGGCCAGGTCCGACATGGCCTCGAAATCACCCACACCCCGCTGGTGGATCCAGCGGTACAGCTGCACGGCCCGAAAACGCTTCTCGCCCAGCCCCAGACAAAAGGCCGTCAATCCGTCAAGATCAAAGTCGAGCAGGTTGGTGGCCACTGACGTTCAGAGTCAGAAATGGCAGGCTGGGTTTGGGCCGGGTGTGGGCGACACGGCCGCGTCAGCGGCTGTAGACGGCCATGCCAGGGAAGAAAAACGCCACTTCGGCGGCAGCGGTCTCCGGCGCGTCCGAACCATGCACGGCGTTGGCGTCAATGCTGTCAGCGAAGTCGGCGCGGATGGTGCCTTTGTCGGCCTTCTTCGGGTCGGTGGCACCCATCAGGTCGCGGTTCCTGGCAATGGCGCCCTCACCCTCAAGCGCCTGAATCATCACCGGGCCTGAGATCATGAAGCTGACCAAGTCGTTGAAGAAGGGCCGGGCTTTGTGCACAGCATAGAAGGCCTCGGCTTCGCTGCGCGACAGATGCGCCATGCGTGCAGCCACGACCTTCAGGCCAGCGCCTTCGAAACGAGCGTAAATCTGACCAATGACGTTCTTGGCCACGGCGTCGGGCTTGATGATGGACAGAGTGCGTTCGGTGGCCATGAAAATCTCTCCTGTAACAGTAGCTGAGCAAAGCCCGCGATTCTAGCGGGCGGCTTGTTCGAGAGGACGGGTGTCCGGCGACATCGCCCCGACTCGGCGTGTGGCCCGGACCTCGGCTCAAGATGTACCTGACAGGCGTCGGCAAACGTCGATCAGCGGCCCCGGCCGCCCCGATTGCCACCGCCCGGCCCACCCTGGCCACCTTGTGGACCCCCTTGTTGGCCACCTTGTTGGCCTCCATTGGGTCCGCCCCGGCCACGCCCACCAGAGCGAGGGCCGCCGCGGCCACCACCACCACCGCCGCCGCCGCCTTTGCGCAGGAATGCGTCACCGCCGATGTAACCCACCGAGGTCTGCATGGGATCGGGTTCCCGCGCGGCTCCGCCGACGCCTTTCTTGGCTGCACCACCCCGCGACTTTCCAGCGCCGCGCTTGCCGCCCTGCCCTGGGCTTGCACTGGCAGGCTTGGGGCGGCCGCCAAAGCCGCCCTTGCCGCCATTCCCACCATTCCCACCATTCCCACCATTCCCACCGTTCCCACGCGCACCGCCACCCGTCGCGAAGCGCTTGTCATAGGTTTGCTGCAAAGGATTGGGAATAGGGCCGTCATCGGGAATGTCCCGCTGGGGCATGCGCTCACGCTGCAAGGCGCGTTGGTCGTAGGTCTGCTGTAACGGGTTGGGAATGGGGCTGTCGTCTGACAACTCGCGCCGGGCGGCCAGTTCTTTTTGAATTGCGCGGCGATCAAAAGTCTGTTGCAGAGGGTTCGGGATAGCCCGACCGTCAGCCACATCGTTCTCGCCACTGTCACTGGCGTTCATGAAGTCGGGGTCGGTGTTGCGGCCGCCGAATTCGCGTGCCACGCCGCGCTCGCCACGCCCACCACGGCGGCCAGCATCAGGCCGGTCCACACGCTCGGGACGGGGTGGTCGTGGCTGCCGCTCTTCACGAGGCGGTCGATCTTGAGGCGGACGCTCGGCCGCACCATCTGCACCTTGTATTGGCACATCGGCACCGCGCTTGCGGCCACCCCGCCGGTTGCGACGACCCCGGCCCTCAGCCGATTCGTCGGGCGCGCGCTCTGGCCGGGGCCCTTGGGGGCCCGGTCCGGCCAGACGGCGAAGCGTGCGCAGGTCGTCTTCGGCCAGGTCGACCCAGACACCCCGTTTCAAGCCGCGCGGCAACACCACGGTGCCGTAGCGGATGCGGATCAGGCGGCTCACGGCATGGCCGACGGCATCAAACAACTTGCGGACTTCGCGGTTGCGGCCTTCGGTAATGACGCAGCGGTACCAGTGGTTCACACCTTCGCCGCCGCCATCTTCGATGCTCTTGAAGGCACAGGGCTGACCGTCAATCTCGACACCCGCCAGCAATCGCTCCTTGGCCTCGGGCGTCAACACACCCAGCGAACGCACGGCGTATTCACGCTCCACGCCAAAACGCGGGTGCATCAGCTGGTTGGCAAGTTCACCTGAATTCGTGAACAGCAGCAAGCCTTCGGTGTTGATGTCCAAGCGCCCCACTGACTGCCACTTGCCTTGCTGCAGACGCGGCAAGCGCCGGAACACGGTGGGACGCTGCTGCGGGTCGTCATGCGTCACCACTTCTCCGGCCGGCTTGTGGTACGCCAACACCCTGGGCGGGGGCGGGGCGATGCGCACGCGCACCGGTTTGGCATCGATGGCGATGCGGTCGCCGAACGAGATGCGCTGGCCGGTATGCGCGACCTCGCCGTTCACGGTGACGCGGCCGTCAGCGATCATCTGCTCCAGGTCGCGGCGCGAACCCGCACCTGACTGCGCCAGGACCTTGTGCAACTTGGGCGCGTCGGGCTCGGGCGCCAACACACGCCTGGGCGGGCCGGCGGCTGTGGCAGTCGCGGCAGGCAGGGCACCAGACTCGGCGGCTGAATCGGTTGGCGTTGCGGCATCGGTGTCGAACAGGCCAGCCAAAACCTCGGCAAACACTTCGCCGACCTCGGCCGGCGCCAGGGTTGGCAGTGCTTGCAAACCGATGCTGTCTGCGTCATGCGGCAAGGCCGATGGCAGATCAGCACCAGCCTGTGAGCCGTCAGCTGAGGCCAACGCCGCAGCAGCGCGCTTTTCTGCACCACGCCGCCCACGGCGGCGGTTGCGGCTGCGCCGTGCGTTGCGTGACGGCTCGCCGTCTTCGCCAGGCTCGCCACCGGCTACTGCCTGCGCAGGGCCAGAGTCGTCACCGTCTGGCCCATCGCCCTGGGCGTTGTCGCGCTGCACGCGGTGCACAGGCTCTGCGCCGGCGTCTGGCACAAGCGCCTGCGGCATGGCCGAAGCAGCCAGCCCCGTCGTCACATTGGCCGTGTCGTTACCGCTTGCGGCACCGATCTGTGCACTCGCCTGCAACGCGGCGTCGCGCACGGGCCGCTTGCGCGTGCGCCGTATCGGCTCAGCCGGTTCTGCGGATTCGTCGCCAACCAAGCCCGTACTGACGGTGGCGACGGCCGCGTCGGTGTTGGCTGCGGGCGGTACATCGACCGCTGGAGCATCAACGCCCACGGTCTCAATGGCGGCCTTGCGCGGCGCCCGCTTGCGGGCGGGCTTGGGCGTGGCAGCGGCTTCGCCGACCGCGTCGCCAGGCTGTTGCGCGGGGGCGTCGGCGTCAGATGTGTTCATGCTTGTCGTTCGTGCGTGCTTCAGGTGGCGTGGATACAGGCGCCTGGGGCGCTGGTGCGGCGGCGAGTGCCTGCGCCGCATCAACAGGTGTTGGAACCAATGTCAGTTCGTTCGGCATCGCTTCGTCTGGCAGCTCCAATGGCAGGCTGCCTTGGGCGTCGCCAATCAGGGCAGGAGTGCTTTGCAAGACGGCCATGGCCTCGGCGCTGACAGTGCCATCAATGCTGGGCAGCTGGTCCAGACTGGTCAAACCCTGATCGTCCAGAAACTGCCGGGTGGTGGCGTACAGCGCGGGACGCCCAGGTGCCTCGCGGTAACCAATGGCGTCGATCCAGCCCCGGTCTTCCAGCTGCTTGACGATCTGGCTGCTGACCGTGACGCCCCGAATGTCTTCGATGTCGCCACGCGTGACCGGCTGTCTGTAGGCAACGATGGCCAGTGTTTCCATCGCCGCGCGCGAATAGCGCGGTGGCTTTTCAGGGTGCAGCCGGTCCAGATAGGGCCGCATTTCAGGACGGCTTTGAAAGCGCCAGCCTGAGGCGACAGGCACCAACTCGACGCCACGGCCTGTCCAGGACTTGCCAAGATCGCTCAGCAAACGCCGCAAGGTATCGGCGCCGATCTCGCTGTTGAACAAAGCTCGCAGGTCGTTCATGTGCAGCGGGGCGTTGGCGCAGATCAGCGCCGCTTCGAGCACGCGGTGAGCCTCTTGGGTGTTCATGGGCCTGATGGTTCTAAAGCCGACATTGGACGGCCGGACGCGGATGTTTTTAAGGGGCAAACCGCGCGCTGTGCGCGGTGTACCTGGGGTATTCAAGCCGCAAGGCGGCGGAGCTCGTCAGAACTCTGCGGCAACCAGGCTGGCCGCCACTGGAACAGGCGCGGCACACGATGCCGTCAGCTCTGTTGTTGTGCGAAGTGTAGCGCGCCGCGCCGCCTCCTGGACTGGCGTCCGGGGCGGCCCGTTGCGACCCCGGGTGCGACCCCGGGAACGGGTCGCCTACACTTCACCCCGACGGGCCTCCCCGCATGGAAGCGCGCCCAACCGGGTCAGGTGGGGAACCAAGCAGCCCTTAGCGTTGCAACCAGTGCCGGGGTCGGGCTCGTCACCTATTTGAAACCCACGCGGTCGAGCATCTGCTGGACCCGCGCGGTATTCGCACCGACCTTCGCGATCGGTACCGTCTCGGCCTTGAACGGCCCCCACGCGGTGAGTGCCACGTTGTTGGTCTTGACGCTTGCCACCGTCGGGTATTCGTTGTTGCCCTCGGCGAGCACGCGCTGCGCGTCGTCACCGAGCAGGTACTCGATGAATCGCACGCCCGCCTCACGGTTCTTGGCATTGCGGGCCAACGCCGCACCAGAGATGTTGACGTGCGTGCCTTGGCTGGCTTGGTTGGGAAACATCACGCCGACTCGTGCAACGAGGTCCTTGTCCTCGGGCTTCTCGGATCGGATCAAGCGGGCAAAGTAATACGTGTTGGTGATGGCCACACCACATTCGCCAGCAGCCACGCCACGGATCTGGTCGGTGTCGCCGCCTTTGGGTGCGCGCGCCAGGTTGGCGACGACACCTTTGAGCCAGTCCTCGGTGCGTTGCGGGCCCAGGTGTTCCAGCACCGAGCCGATCAGGCTGAGGTTGTAGGGGTGGGAGCCCGATCGGATGCAAATCTGGCCCTTCAGGGCCGGTGACGCCAGTTTTTCGTAACTGTCCACATCACTGGCTTTGAAGCGCGCCTTGTCATAGGCAATCACGCGGGCGCGGGTGGACACGCCCACCCACTGGGGACCGGCCCCGGCGTCGGCGCCGCGGAACTGCGCGGGAACGCGCTGGTCGATGACGCTTGACCTGATGGGCTGGAACAAGCCTTCTTGCTCGCCACGCCACAGCCGTGACGCATCGACCAGCAAGATGACATCGGCCGGGCTGGCGCTGCCTTCGGCCTTGAGCCGGGCCAGGATGCCAGCGTCGTCAGCCTCCACCCGGTTGATGCGGATGCCGGTGGCCTTGGTGAAGTTGCTGTAAAGCGCTTCGTCGGTCTGGTAATGACGGGCCGAGTACAGGTTGAGCACTTGGTCTTGAGCGTGAGCCGTGGTGGCACAAACGGCCGCCACGAGAAAGCCAAGACTGGCCAGGCAGAGTCGGCGTGTTGTGAGAAATGTGTGCATGAGGGACCTATGGGTTGAGTTGACTGTGCAAAGCGTGCGTGTGATCGCCAGAAAGTTTAACTCAAATGCGAATCATTACTATTTAGAACCGCATTGGCGGCCCGCAGCGCCTGACCTTCCAGACCGCTCTACCCTGCCAGCTGTGCCCAGACCTTGTCCAAACGCTTGGCACTGACGGGCTGCGGCGTGCGCAGCTCCTGCGCGAAGAAGCTCACTCGCAACTCTTCGACAAGCCAGCGGTATTCGTCCAGCCGCGCATGTCCCGCACCCTTGAGTTCGGCCACGCGGCGCAGCCAGCGTTGCTCCAAGGGCCGCAGTTCGGCTAAACGAGTGAGGTCGCGAACAGGGTCAGCCCTCAGCTTGTCCAGGCGCAGCACGATGCCCTTGAGGTAACGCGGCAGGTGTTGCAGCGGTGCCCAGTCAGTCACCACCAAAAAACGCTTGGGCATGAGGCGCTGTAGCTGCGCAGCGACATCTTCAGCCACCTCGCGCGTTGGCTTGCTGTCTTTCAGTTTTCGCACCGCGGCCGCGTACTCCGTCAACAGCGTGCCGACCAGGCGTGCGACTTCTTGAGCGATCAGGTTCAAGCGGGGCCGACCCTCTTGAAGCCGCAGGCTGAATGCCGCCTCGTTGGTCGGCAGCGGCTCGGCCAAAAAGGCCCGGTCCAGCGTGAGTTCGATGATTTGCTCGCGCAGTTCCTCGAGCGAACCCAAAGGCATGAACAACGACGCCAACCGGGTCAGGTCGGGGATGTTCTTCTCGAGAAAGCGCAACGGCTCGCGAATCTGCAAGGCCACCAAGCGGCGCAGTCCGGCGCGGTGGCGCGTGGCTGCGACGTCAGGCTCGTCGAAGACTTCGATCTCAACATGACTGCCTCGGTCCAGCAGCGCGGGGAAACCGATCAGAACTTGAGCACCGCGGCGTATCTCCATCAATTCGGGCAGCTCGCCGAAAGACCACGTGGTGTAGGTCTGCGGCGCGCCATCTTGCCCCCTCTCCCGCACGGTGGGAGAGGGTTGGGGTGAGAGCGATGGCGCACGCAGATTGCTGGCACGTAGCGCGGCGGCACCCTCACCCCGGCCCTCATTCGCAGGCGGAAGAGAGCCGGGGTGAGGGAGTGAAGCAGCAGTCGCAGTCTTGAGCGCAGCCAAAGCCTGAAACGCACTGCGCGCCTGCCCGCCCAGCTCTGCCTTCAAGCTCGCCAGGTCGCGCCCGATCGCCAGCTGCCGACCGTGTTCGTCCACCACGCGGAAGTTCATGAACAAGTGCGCCCCCAAAGTCTCGGCCTTGAAGTCGTTGCGCTGCACCGCCAACTGCGTCCGGTCGCGCACGGCTTTCAGCAGCGCCTCCATCAAGCTGCCTTGGGCGAATGCCACGCTGTCGCAAAATTCGCCAGCGAAATCGGGCAGGGGAACCAGGCGCGTTCGCGGCCGCTGGTGCAAGCTCTTGACCAAGCCCAGCACCTTGTCGCGCAGCATGCCCGGCACCAGCCACTCGCAGCGCTCTTCCGATACCTGGTTCAGTGCGTAGATGGGTACGGTGACGGTCAAGCCGTCTTTGCCATCACCGGGTTCATGCAGGTAGTCGACGCTGCAGTCGATGCCGCCCAAACGCAGTGTTTTCGGGAACGACGCGGTGGTGATGCCAGCGGCTTCGTGGCGCATCAATTCGTCGCGCGTCAGCATCAACAACCGCGGTTGTTTTTTCACCTCTTCGCGCCACCAGCGTTCCAGCAAGGCGCCGCTGAACACATCTTTGGGCAGTTGTTGGTCGTAGAAGGCGAAGATCAATTCGTCGTCCACCAGCACGTCCTGGCGGCGTGCCTTGTGCTCCAGCTCTTGCACTTGCGCGATGAGCTTCTGGTTGTGCGCCAGGAAAGGCAAGGCGGTGTCCCATTCACCGTCCACGAGCGCTTGACGGATGAAGATCTCACGCGCGCCAGCCGGGTCGACACGGCCGAAGTTCACCCGTTTGTTGTTGTAGACGACCAGGCCATAGAGCGTGGCGCGTTCCAGCGCCACCACCTCGCCAGCCTTCTTCTCCCAATGCGGCTCGAGCAGCTGGGTCTTGAGCAGGTGCCCGGCGATACCCGGCAGCCATTGCGGTTCGATGCCAGCAAGGCCACGGCCGTACAGGCGAGTCGTTTCGACCAGTTCAGCCGCCACCAGCCAACGGCCCGGCTTCTTGCTCAGATGCGCGCCGGGGTGGCGCCAGAACTTCACGCCGCGAGCGCCCAGGTACCAGTCCTCGTCATCGCGAATTCGACGGCCCCCCACCCCCCGAGGGGGCTGGCCGACTTGGGGCGACCCGGCGTCGGCCTTGCACCCGATGTTGCCCAGCAGCCCGGCCAGCATCGACAAGTGCACTTGTTCGTAAGTGGCGGGCGCCGTGTTCAAGCGCCAGCCGTGTTCGGCCACAACCGTGTGCAGCTGCGAATGAATGTCGCGCCATTCACGCACCCGGCGTGGACTGACGAAGCTGTCGCGCAGCCGCTGTTCTTGTTGGCGGTTCGTGAGCTTGTGCGGGGCCGCGCCCGCTGCGCTGGCAGCGTGGCCACGGCCTTCTTCCACCCATCGCCACAGCTTCAGGTAGCCGACAAACTCAGACCGTTCGTCGTCGAACTTCTTGTGCTTTTCGTCTGCGGCCTGCGCGGCTTCCATCGGCCGGTCGCGTGGGTCTTGGCCGCTCAGCGCAGCAGCGATCACCAGCACTTCGGTCAGTGCCTCGCGGCCGCGGGCTTCCAGGATCATCCGGCCCACGCGCGGGTCCAGCGGCAAGCGGCTGAGTTCTTGGCCGATGGCCGTCAGATCGTTGTTGTCGTCAACCGCATTCAGCTCATCAAGCAAGGAGTAGCCATCGGCAATGGCCTTCTTCGGCGGAGCTTCCAGAAACGGGAAATCTTCGACTGTGCCCAGACGCAGCGCCTTCATGCGCAGGATCACACCCGCCAGTGAGCTGCGCATGATTTCCGGGTCGGTGAAACGTGGGCGGCCAGCGAAGTCTTGATCGCCGTACAAGCGGATGCAGACGCCGTCGGCCACCCGCCCGCAGCGCCCGGCACGCTGATTCGCCGCAGCCTGACTGATCGGCTCGACCAGCAGTTGTTCAACCTTGGTGCGGTAGCTGTAGCGCTTGACACGGGCCAGCCCGCTGTCGATGACGTAGCGGATGCCCGGCACCGTGAGCGAGGTCTCGGCCACGTTGGTGGCCAGCACGATGCGCCGGCCGTTGCCGCTGCTGAACACGCGGTCCTGTTCAGCCTGCGAAAGCCGCGCAAACAGCGGCAGGATTTCAGCCACTGGCCCACCACGGGCCTGCTGCGCC
>Ga0105048_10008702_pt1 | contig 16228 bp, 16 predicted proteins | sample MAT05_FD_78382 | JGI IMG/M metagenome (GOLD analysis project Ga0105048, IMG submission 78382) | Freshwater microbial communities from Lake Fryxell liftoff mats and glacier meltwater in Antarctica - MAT-05 | ecosystem: Environmental > Aquatic > Freshwater > Ice > Liftoff microbial mat | place...
CCAGTTGGCGACGACGATCCCGGGCTGCAGCAGATTGCAGAGCACTTCGGCCAAAGATACGCTGTCGGGCGGCGGCGGCGACGACCAGATCGAACGATGGGAGGGCGATGACACGCTGAACGGCGATGTCGGCAACGACAGTTTGCTGCGGCCGCCCGGCGAGGGGTCCTGCTTCGGTGGCGACGGCCACGACGACATCGCGGACAATCGCGATGCCGGGTATTTCGATGGTCGATCGGGGGCCGACACCATGGCCGGCAGCACCATGACGGCTGCGATGTTTGGCGGCGGCGCCGACACCCTGAAGGCCGGCAGCGTTGCGCAGCCCCTGGGTGTGGTCATCGGCACAGCGCGCGATGCCCTCCTCGGGCGATACGTCCGGACCGACCGTTTCCAGCAGGTTGAACTGCGAGGCGACTTGAAACACCGCGCCCGCGTTGGCGGGGTCGAGGTGCAGATTTTTCACATCCGCCACGACCACCGTTTGCCGCAGCGGACCCCGATCTGGCACCACGTCCTGCCGCTACTCGGCCAGCGACGGCACATGCAGGGGTCCCGGCCGCAGCACGCGCCCGCTGGCAAGGCAGCGCAGCACCCCTGCCTCGGGCACGACCTGCGCCTGCACAGTCGCCCGGTCGTCCGAGGCCAGTCCGGTCAGGTCGTGAAACCACGACACCCTCAGATCGCCGCCTTGCGCATTTCGTCGATATAGATCTCGCGCATCCGCGTGGTCAGCGGCCCCGGTTTGCCCTGTGCCAGATCGACCCCGTCGATCTGCACCACCGGCATCACAAAGGCCGAGGCCGAGGTGATGAACGCCTCGTCCGCGCCCTGCGCCTCGGCGATGGTGAAGGGACGCTCTTCGACCTCCATCTGCGCCTCGGCAGCCAGCCGCAGCACGGCAACCCGGGTGATGCCGTGCAGAATGGCGTGGCTCAGCGGGCGGGTGATGATCCGGTTGCCGCGCACGATGTAGGCATTGTTTGAGGTGCCTTCGGTCACGGTGCCATCTTCGACAAACCAGCTGTCATCGACGCCCGCCGCCTTGGCCATCATCTTGGCCATCGACGGATACAAAAGCTGCGTCGTCTTGATATCGCGCCGCCCCCACCGCAGGTCCGGCACCGAGACCACCTTCCAGCCGGTTTTGGCGGCGGGGCTGTCAGCAAGGCCGGGCTTGTCCTGGGTGAATGCGACCACGGTCGGCGCCGTGCCCTCGGCCGGATAGGCGAAATCGCGGTCGCCCGGATTGCCGCGCGTCACCTGCAGATAGACCATGCCATCGGTGATGTCGTTGACGCGCACCAGATCGCGGAAGATGGTCAGCAGCGCCGCATCGCTGCAGGGCATCGCCATGTCCAGTTCCGCAAGGCTGCGTCCCATCCGCGCGCAATGGCCGTCAAAGTCGATCAGCTTGCCATCCAGCACCGAGGTCACCTCGTAAACCCCGTCGGCCATCAGAAATCCGCGGTCAAAGATCGACACGGTGGCCTGATCTTCGGGCAGATAGTGGCCGTTCACATAGACGGTTCTGGTCATGGTCATCCCCAGAGTTCGGGTTCAGATGGGTGGACGCCATCGGCGTCGTATCGCAGCGGGTGCACCCGGTCTTGGGACAGAAGCAGCGGCCCGTCAAGATCTGTGTAGGCCGCCCCCTGCGCCACCAGCACCGCAGGCGCCATGGCGAGGCTTGAGCCGACCATGCAGCCGACCATCACGCCAAAGCCCATCCGCCGGGCGGCGTCCCGGGTCGCCAGGGCTTCGGTCAGCCCCCCGGTCTTGTCGAGTTTCAGGTTGATCAGGTCATACCGCCCCGCCAGCGCCACCAGCGAGGCCCGGTCAAAGCAGGACTCGTCGGCGCAGACCGGCAGCGGACGCGCCATCTCCGACAGCATGTCGTCCGCTCCGGCGGGCAGCGGCTGTTCCACCAACGCGACGCCCAGCCGGATCAGATGCGGCGCAAGGTCGGCGTAGACCTCGGGCGTCCAGCCTTCGTTGGCGTCGATGATCAGGATGGCGCGCGGCGCGCCTGCGCGCACCGCCTCGAGCCGCGGCATGTCATCGGGGGTCCCCAGCTTGATCTTCAGGATCGGGCGGTGGGCGTTGGCGACGGCGGCCGCCCGCATGGTGTCAGGCGTGCCCAAAGACAGGGTATAGGCCGTGATCATCGGCCCCGGTGCTGGCAGTCCGGCGATCTGCCAGACCCGGGCACCGGCGGTCTTGGCGTCCAGATCCCACAAGGCACAGTCCACGGCATTGCGCGCGGCCCCGGCGGGCAGGGCGGATTGCAGCGCATCGCGGCTGATGTCGTGCGGCAGGCCCGCGATCTGCGCCGCCACCGAGGCCAGGCTTTCGCCATACCGCGCGTAGGGCACGCATTCCCCAAGCCCGGTCTGCCCGTTCCGCCGGATATCGACGGTCAGCACATCCGCATGGGTCTTGGACCCCCGCGCAATGGTGAACGTCTGGGCAAGCGGAAATGTGGCGGGCGTGACGGTGATCATGGTGCAAAGTCTGCGCAGGTTTGCGCGGGTTGTGAAAGTCACCCATGCTGCAACTGCGAAATGCGCTTGCCGTCCGCTGCGCAAGATTGCATCACCCGCAGGCCTTCCGTTGGAATTTTATTGCCGGGACACGCATGAGCTTTCGCACCCAGCCCGCGCCACCCGCCCGCCCAAACCGCTGCCAGAGGCCCGGGGCGAAGGGGCCACAGTGTTCAAGAGCCGGCTGCTGGATATCGCCTCGATCAAGCAGGCCGAAGTCATCGTGCGGCAGGCCGAGATGATTGCTGCCGGTTGACTCAGGGTCAGTTGACAGACGGATCATAAAATAGTCATAAAATATCATGCATCGCGCAGAATCGCGGCGCGATGCAAACGGATACCCCGCTGTGTGGGGAGGGGAGGCCCTGCGCAGCATTCTGGGGAGGATGCACGCCCCGGACGCAAGTCCGGGGCGATGCTGTTTGCGGACATCAGCGCAGCGGCATGCAGATTTCGGTGATCACCGCCTTGGGGGTCGGTGTCCATTGGCGCGTTCAGATGATTCCTGGACGCCGGAACGTCGGCGGGCAACCCGCCCGAGGCCGGACGCCAGACCGATGACCCTTGGTCCTATGCGGCGTTCAGGCCGGCATTAGGGCCGGCAGCGGCAGACACCGCCTCATGATCTTTCCCTGTGCGCCCCCCCCCGTGAGCATGACATGCCGTCCGCTCACAAATCTTGCCGAGTTGCATCTTGGGCGGGCCACGGCCATATAGCAAAGGTCAGTCGGTGGAGAGCCCCATGAACTATCTGGAATTCGAAAAGCCGCTGGCCGAGATCGAAGGCAAGGCCGAAGAGTTGCGCGCGATGGCGCGGGGCAACACCGCGATGGACGTCTCGAAAGAGGCCGAGGCGCTGGACAAGAAGGCCGATGCCCTGCTGAAAGAGTTGTATCGCGGCCTGACGCCCTGGCAGAAATGCCTGGTGGCGCGCCACCCGGACCGCCCGCATTGCAAAGACTATATCGACGCCCTGTTCAGCGAATTCACCCCCTTTGCTGGCGATCGCAACTTTGCCGACGACCATGCGGTGATGGGGGGCGTCGCGAGGATCAACGACATTCCGGTGATGGTGATCGGCCACGAAAAGGGGCACGACACCAAGACCCGGATCGAGCGGAACTTTGGCATGGCCCGGCCCGAGGGCTATCGCAAGGCCATTCGGCTGATGGACCTGGCAGACCGGTTCCGGCTGCCGGTGATCACGCTGGTCGACACCCCCGGCGCCTATCCCGGCAAGGGGGCCGAGGAACGCGGTCAGGCCGAGGCGATTGCGCGGTCGACCCAGAAATGCCTTGAAATCGGTGTGCCGCTGATTGCCGTGGTGATCGGCGAAGGCGGGTCTGGCGGCGCGGTGGCCTTTGCCACGGCCAACCGGGTGGCGATGCTGGAACACTCGGTCTATTCGGTGATCAGCCCCGAAGGCTGTGCATCCATCCTGTGGAAAGACGCCGAAAAGATGCGCGAAGCCGCAGAGGCGCTGCGGCTGACGGCGCAGGACCTGCAGAAGCTGGGCGTGATCGACAGGATCGTCAAGGAACCCCTTGGCGGCGCGCAGCGGGGCCGAAAAGAGGCCATCGAGGCGGTCGGCAAGGCGATCGAGGCGATGCTGAAAGAGCTGTCGTCGAAAAAGCCCGACACGTTGGTCAAGGACCGGCGGCAGAAGTTCATCGACATGGGGTCCAAGGGGCTGGCGGCCTGAGCCGTTGTGCAATGTGGCAACGGTTGGGCTAAACCAGCTTAATTGTTCATGAACAAGGCCGGCGTCCGCCACAGTTCCTCCGTTTTTTCATGATTGTCTCGGATCAGCACCCAATCCGAGGCCCGACGCATGCCCCTGTCCAACGTGATCGTGAACGGCAGCTTCAGCCTTGGCAATGCCGGGTGGACCGGAACCGATCTGGAAACCAACTTTGCCGAGAACGCCTATCTTGGCAACGGGTCGGGCAACGCGGTGGCCGAGATGGACGGCAACGCGGGCCCGACGACCCAGATGTCACAGACCTTTACCCTGACCAACAAGCAGACCACCGATTTCACGTTCCGCACAGCGCTGCGAACCGCATCGCTCGGGAATGCCGGGATCGAGGGCTTCCGTGTCGAGATCGTCGACAGCGCGGGCACTGTGATCGAGACCCAGGATTTCTTTCCGACCTCTACCACCTGGACCACGCAGTCGATGCAGGTGGTCTTTCCGGCGGGCGGCACCTACACGGTCCGGCTGACCGAACTGGGGCCGGATGACAGCCTCGGGGCTATCATCGACGATGTCGGGATGCTGGTGTGCTTTGTCGCGGGCACGTTGATTGACACCGAGCGCGGACCCAAGGCTGTCGAGATGCTAAGCCTGGACGACCGCGTGTGGACCCAGGACGCCGGTTGGCAGCCGGTGCTGTGGGTGGCGACACGGCAGGTCAGCATGGCCGAATTGCAGGCCGATCCTGCCCTTTGCCCGGTGATGTTCGACGCCGGATCACTGGGAGCGCACATGCCCGTGCGGCGGATGGGCCTGTCACCGCAGCACCGGGTTTGCGTCAGCGGCTGGCAGGCCGAACTGCTGTTCGGCGCCGATCAGGTGCTGGTGGCGGCACGCGCGCTGATCAACGGGCATTCGGTGCGGCAGGCCGACCCGGTGGCGCCGGTCACTTATGTGCATTTCCTGCTGGATCAGCATCACCTTGTCCGGTCCGATGGCGTGCTGACCGAAAGCTTTCTTCCGACCGCGCTGTCACTGTCGGGGGTTGACCGCGCCGCGCGGGACGAATTGGCGCGGCTGTTTCCCGATCTGCCCTGCCCCAGCCTGCAATACACCCAGACCGCGCGCCCCGTGGTGCGGCAGCGCGACGCGGCGTTGCTGGCGGCCTGAGCCGGTTGCCGGCCCAAGGCGTTACCACATCCCCAGATCCGCCCGCGTGGCGCGTTCGGCGTCATAGGCGGCCCCGTCGATGCGGCCTTCGGTGGCGTCCTGCAGCATCTGCCCTGCGGTGGGCAGGCCGGCTGACTGGTCTCCGGCCGTCCACAGCGCCGAGCGTTGCAGCGCGCGGGCGCATTGGGAATAGACCTCGGCAATGGTGATCACGATCACGCTTCGGGGATGTTTGCCGTCGCGTTCGAACCGGGCGCACAAACCCGCGTCGGCGGTCAGGCGGGCGGTGCCGTTCACCCGGACCGCGGTCGTGGACCCGGCGATCAGGAAACACAGAGACAGCCGCCCGTCGCGCAGGATGTTGCGCAGCGAGTCGATGCGCTCGTTTCCCTTCCAGTCGGGCATCGCCAGCGTGTTGGCATCCAGCGCCGTCACCACGGCATCAATGTCGCCGCGCGGGCTGCCGTCGGTGCCTTCGGGGCCGACGGTCGACATCAGGCAGAACCGCGACCGCGCGATGAAGGCGGCGTAGCCAGGGGTCAGATGCGGGGTGACCTTGGCCAGCGCGGGCTGTCCGGGCGTGCCGTAATGGCCGAGCAGGCTGTCAAGATCGGTGATCCACTCCATCATCGGGCCTTTTTCGGTTTTGGGGGGGGCGACTCGCTGGCCACGGCCCGCAGGGCGCGCGCCACCAGATCGGGGTCGTCCAGCGCATCGGTCAGCATCAGATAGGGCTTGGCCCGGGAAAACGGCGGGGCTTGCTCGGTGTCGGGCAGCAGGGCCAGCGCGCCCGGCGTCGGTTTGAGATAAAGGGTGTCGTCGCAGATCAGAGCCACCATCCGGTCACCCAGATACAGCCCGTATTGGCCGAACATCTGCTTTGCCGTCAGCGGCCCGGCGTCTGACAGAAGGTCCAGCAGATGGGCAACGGTTTCAGGGCGGGTCGCCATCTACACAGCCGCCGCTTCGGCCATCAGGCGGGTCGAGGCGGTCTCGATGGTCGCCTCAATCTGTGCCAGGAAGGCCGGCACCTCCAGACCGGGGGCGATGGCGGGCAGAAACTCGACCACCGCCAGGCCGGGTTTGCGCAGGATGCCGTGGCGGGGCCAGAACAGCCCGACATTGGTTGCCACCGGCACGCAAGGTTGGCCCAACTCGGCATAAAGCGCCGCCGCGCCGACCTTGTAGGGCGCCTGCGCCCCGGGGGCGACACGCGTGCCCTGCGGATAGATGATCAATTGGCCAGGGCGGGCCGACCCCGCCGCAACCGCGTCGACCATCTTCTTGATCGCCGCGCCGCGTTTGCCCCGGTTGACCGGAATGCAGCCGATGCGCAGCGCGTGCCAGCCCATCAGCGGCACCCAGGCCAGTTGCGCCTTCATGATGAAGCGGGGCCCGTCGAGCACCGAAAACAGGCAGATGCTGTCAAGAAACGACTGGTGTTTCGAGGCGACCAGCACCGCGCCGGCGGGAATCTCGCCCCGGATTTCGGTGCGCAGGCCGACGATCCACCGCGCCGAAATGCGGGTCCAGCGGCAGAACAGCTGCATCCAGCGGAACGAAGCCTCGCGGCGGAACAGCGCGATCGGGGTAAAGACCAGCGCCAGCAGGATCATCGCCAGATACATCTGGATCACGAAGATCAACGACAGCAGCCATTGCAGGGCATGTCTCATCAGGTCAGTTCCCGAAGTTTGCGCAGCGCGGCGGCGCGGGTGGCGACAAAGGCGGTGATGGCGGCCAGCGGCGGCAGCAGCAACGGCAACAGCCAGCCCGCGCCCTGAAACCCGAGCCCGGTCAGAAATCCGCCCGCCGAATCGGCCGATGGCAGCAGCGCCACGCCGATCAGCCCCACGACAGCCCCCACCGTCGACCCCGACAGCGCCCGCAGCGTGAACCGGCGCACGAAGGCGCGGGCGATATAGGTGTCGCGCGCCCCCACCAGTCGCAGCACCCGGATCACTTGGGCGTTTGCGGCCAGGGCGGCGCTGGCCGCAAGCGTGATCATCGCGGCCATCGTGGCGGCAATCAGCCCGATCGACAGCCACCCCAACACCCGCAGCCACCCCGCCGCCTGTGCCATCGGGCGGCGCCAGCGGGTATGATCGTCCAGAATGGCACCCGGAGCCTCGGCCGCCAGCCGTTGCCGCAGGCCCTCGGCGTCATAGCCGCCGCCGGTTTCGATGACCTCGACAAGCTGCGGCAGGGGCAGGGCGTCAATCGGCAGGTCCGGCCCGAACCACGGCGACAAGAGGGCGCGCTGTTCGTCAACGCTCATCGCGCGGGCCGACAGGATGCCGGGCGTGGTGGCTAGCAGGGCCAGCACCGCCTCGGTCTGCACCGCCAGTTGATCGGCGGGGGCCGAGATGCGGATTGTCGCGGTGCGGTCCAGCGCGCCCGACCATCGCTCTGCCAGCCTTCCCGACGCCAGCGCCAGCGCCAGCGCAAACACCGCCAGAAACGTCATGGCCCCGGCGGTGAACGAGGTCAGCCAGGCCGAGGCGCCGGTGGGTGGCACCACCCGGTCGGCCTGCACATCGGGGGCGAACAGCGCGGGCAGCCTCACAGGTCTGCCCCCGCAAGTTGCACCCGGCGCTTGGAGATCCGCAACACCCGCGCCGCCAGTTGCGATTTGGCCTGCCGGATCAGGTTCAGATCATGCGTGGCGATCAAGATGGTCTTGCCCATCCTGTTCAACTCGACCAGCAGCGTCAGCAGCCGCAGCGACATCTCCCAGTCGAGGTTGCCCGTCGGCTCGTCCGCGATGATCACGTCCGGCCCCATGATCACGGCGCGGGCCAGTGCCGCCCGCTGACGCTCTCCGCCTGACAGCGATGGCGGCAGCGCATCGGCCAGCGCGCCCAACCCGACCCAGCCAAGCAGGTCTGTCAGGTCGCGCGGGGCGCTGCTGCGCCCGGCGACGGTCAACGGCAGGGTCACATTGGCGGCGAGCGGCAGGTGGTCCAGAAACTGGCAATCCTGATGCACCACGCCGATGCGGCGACGGGTCAGCGCCACGTCATCGCGGCTAAGCCCCCGCACCTCGCGGTCGAACAGCGTGACGCGGCCCGAAGTGGGCAGCAATTCGGCATAGCACAGCTTGAGCAGCGTGGACTTGCCCGACCCCGAGGGTCCGGTCAGAAAGTGGAACGATCCCGGCGCCAGCCGCAAGGATATGTCCGACAGCAGTTCACCTCCGCCATAACTGTAGGCAACCTGGTCAAACGCGATCACGTGGCGGTCCTTATGACTGATTTTGGCGCAGCATCGCGTAAGGGCGATGCGGTTTCAATTGGGGGTGATGATGGATTAACCACAAACGCTTGGATATCAGGCGCATCGTTGCTACAACATGGACAAAACGAACAATATCGTTGATGGACCCCGGACGAAGGTGAAGCACATGCGGCTGGTCTGCCCGAATTGTGACGCGGAATACGAAGTTGACGCATCGGTGATCCCCGAGGCGGGGCGAGATGTGCAGTGTTCCAACTGCGGCCATGCGTGGTTTCAGGGGTCGCTTGAACTTGAAGCCGAGCTTGAGGCGGCGGCAGAGCTTTACGACCCCGAACCGGTGCCCGGCCAGATCCCGCCCGCGCCTCCCGCCGAGACAGCCAACCCCGGCACCGCCCAACCGGACCCCACAGCAGTGCCGCGTGGGCTGGATGAAAGCGTGCTCGCCGTGCTGCGCGAAGAGGCCGAGCGCGAGGCGGCTGCCCGGCGCGCCGAAACACCCACGGTCGAAACCCAGGCCGAACTGGGCCTTGCCGCCGCCCAGCCTGCCGATACCTCGGCCCGCCGCGTGGCCCGGATCAAGGGGATTGACCCCGATGCAGCACCCGCTCGGTCGCCCACGGGCCGAGAGTTGCTGCCCGAGATCGACGAGATCAATTCCACCCTGCGGGCCACGTCGGCGCGCCGGTCCAGCGAGCCGGACCAGATGGCGATTCCCGATTCGGTCAAACAGGCCGGCGGGTTTCGCAGCGGCTTTGCCCTGATGCTGTTCGTGGCGGTGATCTTTGTGGCGCTCTACACCATGGCCCCGCGGATATCGGAACAGATTCCGGGGCTTGCGCCGACGATTGCCGGTTACGTCGCCGCAATTGACGCCCTGCGCGGCTGGCTGGACGGGGTGATGCAGATGGCCATCACGGGGTTGCGCGGCCTGACGGGCGGGCCTGCCTGAGCCCGCGACCCTAGAACAGATCCAGCAACCGCCGAAGATAATCGCGTTCGCCTTCGGGGCGCGACTGTTCGCCCGACCGCCGACGGATTTCGTCCAGCAGATCCTGCGCGCGGCGATATACGTCTTCGCCCTGCAGCAGATTGCGGTCGGACCCGATCCGCGCCGCTTCGCCCGGTTCGCGGCCAAGCGGGTCCAACTGGCCACTCGGATCGGCGCGGCCAAAGGCTTCGCCGTCCTGCGGCTCGCCTGGATCGCCCTGCTCTTCGGCCATCGCCTCGCCCAGATCGCGCATGCCTTCGCGCAGGGCTTCCATCGCCTCGGCCTGACGGTCGAGCGCGCCGGGCAGGTCGCCCTCGCGCAGGGATCGTTCGGCCTCTTCCATCGCGCGGCCAGCGCGGTCAAGGTTCTGGCGGCCCGCCTCGCCCTGCTCGGTGCCCTCGCCGGGCAACTGGCCCCGGCCAAGATCCCCCAACTGGTCGCGCAAGTCCTGCTGGCGTTCGGCAAGGCTGCGGTCATCTTCGCCGTCGCCGCGCTCGGTGCCTTCGTTGCCCTCTTGCCCGTCCTGCAGGTCGCGGAAGGCGTCGTCCGACAGCCCCTGCTGTCCGCGCAGGGTGTTGCCCAGATCGCGCATCGCCTGCTGGCCGGGGCTGCCCTGGCCCTGGCCCTGCCCTTGGCCTTGGCCTTGGGTGACCTGCATGTTCTCCATGAACTGGCGCAGTTGTTCCATCAATTCCGCGGCTTCGGCGGTTTTGCCTTCTTCCATCAGCCGCTGCAATTCATCCAGCATCTGCTGCAACTGATCTGCCGACATCTCCATCCCGGGCATGTTCTGGGACATCTGGCTGTCGGGGTTCTGCTCGGATTCCTCGGCAAGCTGGCGCATGTAGTTGTCCAGCGCGTCCCGCATTTCCTGCATCAGCTCGTCAATTTCCTCGGGCGAGGCGCCGTTCTGAATGGCCTCTGCCAGCCGGTCCTGCGACCGCTGCAAACGCTCCAGCGCCGAGGCGAGGTCGCCCTCTTCGACCAGCAGGGCGATCTGCCACAGCTCTTCCGCCAGCGTGTCACGCTGTTCGACGGTCAGGCCCGATGCCTGCGCATCAAGTTGCCGCAGCGCCACCCGCAGCCGCAGATAGGCGCGCTGGTTGCGGATCAGGTCTTCGGGGCGGTGGGTGACGGCCTTGAGTATCTGCGCCGCCCGCGCCGCATTGCCGCGGGTCCACAGGATGTCGCGGCGGGTTTCGATGATCGCGGCGGCAAGCGGGTCAAAGAACCGCCGCCCCGGCAGGGTGATGTTTAGCGGAACGGAGGCGCCGGTTTGTCCCGCGGCATCGGTGGCCTCGAACGTCAGGGTCACGGGCAGGTTGGAAAACACATGCTGCGACAGATCGTCGATCAGGGTTTCGGTAAATTCTGCCCGGTCGCCGGTGATCGGCATCGGCAGGTCCAGCACCACCGGGGGCACCGCTTCGGGTTCGGCCTGCAGACCGTGGCGGCGGTCAAGCGCTGCAAGGTCCAGCGCAATGGTAACCTGTCCGGCGGTGACGCCATAGTCGTCAGACGCCGAGAACGGCTGCTTGAAACGCCCGTCCGCCTCGCGTCCGATCTCACCCGTGGGGGCAATGGTGGGGGCTGCGTCGGACAGGGCGGTTATGGCCCACGTGCGGCCACCGTCGCCCTGAATGGTGATGTTGCCCGACCGGGTGATCAGGAAATCCTGCGCAGGCTCTGACGCGGCTGGCACCTCGGTGCGCCCCGACACGGTTTCGGCCAGTGTCAGGCTGCCCACGTCGCCATAAAGCCGAAGCTGGATCCGGGTGCCGACCGGCAGGGTCAGGTCGGTGGTCGTGATGTCGTTGAGGTAGATCGCGGGCTTGCCGGTGTAGGCGGGCGGCTGCGCCCAGCCTTCCCAGCTTGGCCCCATTGCCGCCGCCTCTACCCCGCCCGGCCCCATGCCGGTCACCGACGCCGCGCGCCAGAGAGAGCCGAACATCAGTGCCACGACCAGCCCGGTCAGCGCGACATAGCGCAGCGCATACGGGTCGCGGCTGGACAGTTTCAGATCAGGCTCCACCGCTTTTGCCGACGCCGCCCGCGCAGCCATGCGGTCGCGGTGCGCCGCCCAGACCGCCTGCGACGCGGGATCGGTCGCACCGATCACCTGCGTGTCGCGCAGCGCCGCAATCGGGTTGCCGGGCAGGCGGCTGTCAAGCCTGACCATCGCCTCGTCCCGCGTCGGGCGGCGGAACGACCGCATGCCCGACGACAAGGCCCAGCCCGCACCGGCGACAACGCCAACCGCACCGAACCAGACCGCCTCGAGCGGCAGGTGATCCTGCACCCCGAACGACAACAGCGCCAGCGTCGCGATGGCAATCGACCACAGCGGCCAGAAGCTGCGCGACAGCCGTTCGGCCCAGAGGCCCGCCAGCGTCAGCCGCAACGGGCGTTCCAGCCGCGCGAGGGCCTGGGAGTGATCGATCTGGGTCATCCGCCTCGGCGCTTGGTCAGCAGGGTCATAGCCATGGCGGAATGTTATCGCGGTTCAGGATTTCGTCAAAGCTCGGTCGGGCCCGAATGACAGCGAAGTGATCATCCTTCACCAGAATCTCGGGGATCAGCGGCCGGGTGTTGTATTCCGACGCCATGACAGCCCCGTAGGCCCCCGCCGACCGGAAAGCTATCAGATCGCCTGCCGCAAGTTTGGGCAGTGCGCGGGACCTGGCAAAGGTGTCGCCGGTCTCGCAGACCGGGCCGACCACGTCATAGCTGTGCCGCTCGTGCCCCGGCATCGCCTCGACAACCGGGTCGATCTCGTGATGCGCCCCATACATCGACGGACGGACAAGGTCGTTCATCGCTGCATCAAGGATCAGAAATTCGCGGTCCTCACCTTGTTTCACATAGATCACGCTGCTGACCAGCACGCCCGCATTGCCGGAAATCAGGCGGCCCGGTTCAATCTCGATCTCGCAGCCCAGATCGCCCACGGTGCGCTTTATCAACGCGCCATAGTCCAGCGGCAGGGGCGGCGCGTCGTTCGACCGGGTGTAGGGAATTCCAAGCCCCCCACCCAGATCGAGCCGGCTGATGGTGTGCCCCTCGGCGCGCAGGCGGCGGGTCAGGTCGGCGACCTTCAGATAGGCCGCCTCGAACGGTGCCAGATCGGTCAGCTGGCTGCCGATATGCACGTCGATGCCGATGACCTGCAGGCCGGGCAGGGTCGCCGCTTCGGCATAGACCGCCGGGGCGCGGTCGATCGGGATGCCGAACTTGTTGTCCTTCTTGCCGGTCGCGATCTTTTCATGGGTCTTCGCGTCGACGTCCGGGTTCACGCGGATGGTGATCGGCGCGGTGACGCCCAACGACATGCACACCTCGGACAGGGCCCGCATCTCGGGCTCGGATTCGATGTTGAACTGCCGGATGCCACCGGTCAGCGCCAGCCGCATCTCGTCGCGCGTCTTGCCCACACCGGAAAACACGATCCGCTCTCCGGGAACACCGGCAGCGCGGGCGCGCAGGTATTCGCCGCCCGACACCACGTCCATCCCCGCGCCCAGATTGCCAAGCGTCCGCAGCACCGCGACGTTCGACAGCGACTTTATCGCAAAGCACACCAGATGCGGCAGCGGCGACAGAGCCTCGGTGAACAGGTGATAGTGCCGGGCAAGCGTGGCCGTCGAATAGCAGTAGAACGGCGTGCCGACCTCTGCCGCGATCACCGCCAGATCGACACCCTCGGCATGCAGGCTGCCGTGGCGATAAAGGAAGTGGTCCATGAACGCCCCCGGTTCCGATGCTGCGGGTCTGTATAGCAGGCCCGGCGCCGGGTGCAATTCAGGCTATTTCACCACGACCCCGGCATAGGCGTCGCCGGTCATCACGACACCGGCCCGGCTTGCCGGTGTTTCGGGGGCACCATCGGCACCGCAGGCGGCAAGGCTCAGCAGTGCCGCGGTCAGCATCACAAGGGTCGGGGCAAAACGCATGTCGGGTCTTTCTTCAATCGGTCACGGAGAGATGCTGACGGTCGCGCCGCCGACCGTTCCGCTGATGGCCGGAAAGACGGCAACGCCATCGCTGCCGATCGAGACGCCGGCATGAAGGCGGGGATCGGTGCACCCCATCAGGGCAAGGCAGATCAACAGGATACGGGGCATGACGGCTCCTATGTCGTGGGGCACGGTGCCTCAGGCCAGCAGCTTTTGCCACTGCACGACCTGCTCTCGGACCCGGATCGGCGCGGTTCCGCCATAGGAGGTGCGGCTGTTCACCGAATTCTGCACACCCAGAACGGCAAAGACATCTGCCGTGATCGCCGGATGAACCCTCTGCATGTCGGCCAGCGTCAGGTCGGGCAGATCGCAGCCCTTGCCTTCGGCAATTGCCACCAGCGCGCCGGTCACATGATGCGCCTCGCGGAACGGCAGGTTCAGCCTGCGCACCAGCCAATCTGCCAGATCTGTCGCGGTGGAAAACCCCGACGCCGCCGCAGCCGACAGGCTGTCTCGGTTCGCCGTCATGTCGCCCACCATGCCGGTCATCGCCGCCAGCCCCAGCATCAGCGTATCGGCGGCGTCAAAGACCTGCTCCTTGTCTTCTTGCATGTCCTTGGAATAGGTCAGCGGCAGGCCCTTCATGATCGTGAACAGCGCCACCGTCGCCCCGAGAATCCGTCCCAGTTTCGCCCGCAAGAGTTCGGCCGCATCGGGGTTCTTCTTTTGCGGCATGATCGACGACCCGGTGGTCCAGCGGTCCGACAGGTGAACAAAGCGGAACTGCGCGCTTGACCAGATCACCAGCTCTTCGGCGAACCGCGACAGATGCATGGCGCAGATGCTGGCCGCCGACAGGAATTCCAGGGCAAAGTCGCGGTCCGACACCGAATCGAGGCTGTTGGCCATAGGCCGGTCAAACCCGAGCGCCCCGGCCGTCATCCCCCGGTCGATGGGAAACGATGTGCCGGCCAAAGCCGCAGCACCCAGCGGGCATTCGTTCATCCGCACCCGCGCATCGGCAAAGCGCGACCGGTCACGGGACAGCATCTCGACATAGGCCAGCATGTGGTGGCCCCAGGTCACCGGCTGCGCGGTCTGCAGATGGGTAAAGCCCGGCATCACCCAGTCGGCCCCCGCGTCGGCCTGCGCCACGAACGCCCGCATCAGCGCCGTCAGCCCCTCGATCGCCGCATCGCACTGATCACGCACCCACAGCCGGAAATCCACCGCGACCTGATCATTGCGCGACCGCGCGGTGTGCAGCCGCCCCGCCACCGGCCCGATCACCTCGCGCAGGCGGTTTTCGACGTTCATGTGAATATCCTCAAGATCGACGCGGAACTGGAACTTCCCCGCCTCGATCTCTGACAACACCGTGAGCAGGCCTTCCCCTATCGCTTCGGCGTCCTTATTGGTCAGGATGCCCGTGGCTGCCAGCATGGCGGCATGGGCGCGGCTGCCCCGGATGTCCTGGGCAAAAAGACGCTGGTCGAACCCGATCGAGGCATTGATGGCCTGCATGATCGCGTCTGGACCGGCGGCAAAGCGGCCGCCCCACATGGAGTTGGCCAAAGGGGGGGCGTCGGATGCGGTCATGGAGGGGGCTTTCGGGGCAATGATGCGGAAAATCGGTCTGGGTGTTCTTTATCTGGCCTTGGCCTTGGGTGCAAATCCGGGGCTTGGCGGGCCTGACGCTGCGGCGGCGCTGCGCGATGGCGACATGAAGAAGCTGAGCTTCACCCAGTCCGATCAGGTCCGCGACGCGGTGTTTCTGGACGCAGCCGACGTCGAGGTGCCGCTGGACCAATGGCGCGGCAAATGGGTGGTCTTGAACTTCTGGGCCACATGGTGCGCGCCCTGTCGCCATGAGATGCCGTCGCTGGCCCGGTTGCAGGTGGCGATGCCCGAGATTGCGGTGCTGCCGGTGGCCACGGGCCGCAATTCAGTGACCGGCATCACCAAGTTCTTTGCCGAGGCCGGCGTCACCGGCCTGCCCGTCCTGCGCGACCCCAAATCGGTGCTGGCGCGCGAGATGGCGGTGATGGGTCTTCCGGTGACGGTGATCCTTGACCCGCAGGGCCGCGAGGTTGCGCGGCTGATAGGCGATGCCGAGTGGGACAGCGCCACAGCGCAGGCCGTGCTGACCGCGCTGATCGGCGAGGAACCCGCGCCCTGACCCCACGGCGAGATCGACAAACCCGGCCCCCGCCACGGTGATCTTGCAACGGGGGGCGCGCGCGACGGCGCTGAAGATTTGCTGAGCCTTGTCGTGGGGGGCATCGCCGGTCTGACGGGGCTGATGCGTCCCATTGGGTTCTCGCGACGGTTCGACCTGCCAGACGCCGCGGTAGCCGTGCAGCAACGGCGGCGGCACTGGCCCGAGGATACGGTCAACTAGGTGCGCGCCGCCGGCAGCTGGCAGAGCGCGGCCGCGGGCTGTTGGACGGGGCGACCACCACCGCATGCACCACGGCCGCAACCCGCGGATGTTCGGCACCTGTGTGCAGGACCTGAACCGTGACAAACCCGAATACGGGCTGGTCCACAGCCATGGCCTTCCATCCGATCCGGGTGGCGTTCCATGACTGGGGCGCATCATGCGCGACGTGGCGCAACTGGGCCTCACCTGGCGCGA
>Ga0105048_10008703_pt1 | contig 16227 bp, 10 predicted proteins | sample MAT05_FD_78382 | JGI IMG/M metagenome (GOLD analysis project Ga0105048, IMG submission 78382) | Freshwater microbial communities from Lake Fryxell liftoff mats and glacier meltwater in Antarctica - MAT-05 | ecosystem: Environmental > Aquatic > Freshwater > Ice > Liftoff microbial mat | place...
GTTCATGCCAACGGAACGCCGTTTTTTTATATGGGCGATACGGCCTGGGAGTTGCTGCACCGCCTGAACCGCGAAGAAGCCGACCGCTACCTGAAACGCCGGGCCGAACAGGGCTTTTCGGTCATTCAGGCCGTTGCCCTTGCCGAGTTCGACGGGCTGAACGAACCCAACCCCTACGGCGAAACGCCCCTGCTAAACGATGACCCAGCCAAACCCAACGAAGCCTATTTCAAACACGTTGATTACATCATCGACAAAGCGGCTGAGTACGGGCTGGTCATTGGCCTGTTGCCGACCTGGGGCGATAAAGTTTTTAAGGATAGCTGGGGAAAGGGGCCGGAGATTTTTACCCCACAAAACGCCCGCGTTTATGGGAAGTGGATCGGCGAACGCTACGCAACCCGCAAAAACATCATCTGGATTATGGGGGGCGACCGTAACCCGCGTGCTGGCTCAACAGACGTAGCCATCTGGCGGAGCATGGCCGAGGGCGTTCAGGAAGGTACGGGTGGCCCCAAAAACGCGCTGATGAGTTTCCACCCGCAGCCCAACGGGGTACAGGACGGGGGTTCATCGAAGTGGTTTGGGCAGGATGCCTGGCTCGATTTCAACATGCACCAGACCGGCCACTGCCGCGATACCCCCGTCTATGACCACATCGCCACGAGCTACGCCCAAACGCCCACCAAACCAACCATGGACGCCGAACCCATTTATGAAGACCACCCTGTTTGCTTCAACGCCAAAGACTTTGGTATAGCCAATGCCTTCGATGTCCGTAAAGCCGCTTACCTCGCTCTGTTTGCTGGTGCGCACGGCCACACCTACGGCTGCCACGATATCTGGCAGATGTACAGCCCCAGCCGCCCCGCCGTAAACGACCCCCGCCTGTACTGGCCCGAAGCAATGGAACTGCCCGGTGCCAGTCAGATGAAGTTTGTCCGGCAACTGATGGAATCACGTCCCATGCTGGAGCGCGTACCTGACCAGTCGCTGATTGTGGAGAATGACGCGTCGCCTGCCGAACGGATTCAGGCCACGCGGGGCAAAAACTGGGCATTTGTGTATTCTTCGGCAGGTCGGGCGTTCACCATGAACATGGGTAAGATTACGGGTAAAACGGTGAAAACAGCCTGGTTCAAACCCCGCACCGGCGAGCAGAAGACCAATGGCAACGCAGCCAACACGGGCCAGCAGAAATTTACGCCCCCCACGTCGGGCTACGGGCAGGACTGGGTGCTGATACTGGATGGGATATAGGTTGGTCCGGTACGCCGATGCGGCTCTTGACCAACCTACGTATGGCCCGGCGAAACTCTGGTTTTGCCGGGCTTTTTTGTGGGGTTACTCCGCTATTTCAGCCGTTCGTCATTTTGTTGAAAATAAGTTGCGGAAACTGAGAACCTTTGTAGAGTTTCCTGAGTTTAACCCGATAAAGTACAAATCCAGTATGAAAGAACGGATTTTATTGGAGGCCGAACAGCTCTTCTGGAAATACGGGGTTCGGTCCGTAACGATGGAAGATATTGCCCGCGAACTCGGGATCTCGAAGAAGACAATTTACCAGCATTTCAGCGACAAGGAAGATATTTTGTATCAGGTTATCGAGCTGAAAATCAACACCGACGTCAATGATATTGAATGTATAACCGTACAAACGCCTAACCCGGTCGAAGGCCTGTTGATGGCTCTGGAGGTAATGCACAAGAATAAAGATAACGTCAGTCCAAACCTGCTGATCGATATCAAACGCTACTACCCAAAAGCCTTCGCGCTGTTTCGAAAGCATATGGATCAGCACCTAATGAAATCGGTTCTTGAAAATATACAAAAAGGGGTAGCTATGGAATTGTATCGCACCGACATAAATCCCGCCATTCTGGCCCGGATGCGGGCCGAGCAAATTGAACTGGCTTTCAACAATGACTTCTTTCCGACTACTCAATATACCATGCTCGACATTCAGCGCGAACTGATTCATCACTTCGTGCGCGGGATGCTGACCGAGAAAGGCTTTACTGTTTACAACCAATACACAACCAAGGAAGAATACACACAACCGAACGCATGAAAACAAGTCGTACAACGCATACCGCTGCACTCTATTTGCTGGCCGGCTGGCTGGGGGCCGTGGCGCAGGTCATACCCGCGCAGCCGTCTGTTGGGCAGCAGCCAACGGGCGCGGCAGCGAGTGGACAGCAGCCGGGCGCCCAGCAGGCTGCCGGAACAGGGTCTATTGTGGCGCAGCCCGGCAGTACGCCCGGAACCACCAGCAACGTGCCGGGCCAGCCAGCCAGCAGCGTCACAACTGGCGCGCCCACGCTAACGACGCCCAACGGAGCGGTGAACCTACAGCCGGGCGACATCTCGACCTTCAATTCGGGGTTAGGGGTTGCGCCCAACGGCCTGTCGCCAACGGGTCAATCGCCAACGGGGCAGACGTACACGCTGCAACAGGCTATCGACTTTGCTATCGAGAAAAACGTAAGTATCCGCAACGGTAAGCTTGATGCCCTGAGTGCCGAAGCCCGCATCAGGGAAATCAAATCATCGGCCCTGCCGCAAATATCTGCCAGTGCTTCGCTGACAGATAACCTCATTATTCAGCGTGCGTTTTTACCAGCCGTATTCTTTGATCCGAATGCGTCACCTGATGCTCCGGCTGTACCGGTTCAGTTTGGTGTTGCCTACTCGGCTAACGCGGCTGCCAGTGTCAATCAGATTATTTACAGTGCCGCTTTGAATGTGGGTTTACGGGCTGCGGATACGTATCGCGAACTGGCCCAGCGAAGTCTGGCATCGAGCAAAGTTATGGTGGCCGAACAGGTAGCCAAAGCGTATTATGGCGTACTGGTAGCTCTGGAACGTGCCAAGTTGCTCGATTATAACATTACCCGGCTGGACACAACGCTGAACGAGACGCAGGCAATGAACAAGCAGGGGTTCGTGGAAAAACTCGACGTGCAACGACTCGAAGTACAGTCAAACAATTTGAAAGCCGAGCGGCAAAAAGTGCAGAACCTTATTGAGCTAAGCTACGTGCTGCTGAAGTTTCAGATGGGTTTGGGTGTCAATGACGAAATTACGCTGGCCGAACAGTTAGAAGACCGAAGTGTTAATGATCTGCGCCCATTGATTTCGGCAGACCCAACGTTCCGCTATCAAAGCCGGATTGAATACTCGACGCTGGAAACGCAGATCAAATTGGCCGAGCAGGATATAGAGGTATCGCAGAAAGGCTATTACCCAACCCTGGCTGCGTTCGCCAACTATGGTTATAACTCAGGGCGTAATCAGATTGCTCAGCTTGTTACCTCGCCGTGGTTCAACTTTGCTTCGTTAGGGCTGAGTCTGCAAATTCCAATCTTCGACGGGTTTTTGAAGAAGAGTCAGATTGCCCAGAAACGATATACGCTGCAAAAAGCGCAGAATAGTGGCGAACTGCTCAAAAACTCCATTGACCTGCAAATCCGGCAGTCGAGTATTACGCTTACCAACGGGCTACAAACGCTCCAAACCCAGCAACGCAACCGCGACCTGGCTACTGAAATCGTTCGGGTTACGCGCATCAAGTACAAAGAAGGCGTTGGGTCGAGTCTGGAAGTGCTGAACGCCGAAGGCTCCCTCCGCGAAGCGCAGACCAACTACTACTCATCGCTTTACGATTTCCTGATTGCCAAAGTGGATCAGGACAAAGCCCTTGGTCGGCTCTACACCGGCAACTAAAACACCAAATCAGGGAGTTTCCTGTCATTCCGACGAAGGAGGAATCTCTATTGCAAGCAAATAGGAACTGCAACTGAGGTTCCTCCTTCGTCGGGATGACAGAAAATAACGTTAAACCAAACCAATGAAATCATACTACGCCATTGCCCTGTCCGCAACGCTGTTAGCGTCTTGCGGGGGCGAAAAAAAGACCGACCTGCAAAGCAAACGCGAAGAACTTCAGAAACTGAAGTCCGAGCAGGCCAGCCTGAATACGAAGATCAAAACGCTGGAAGGCGAGGTAACCAAACTGGACCCCAAAAAGGCCGAAGTGGGCCGCGTGAAAGACGTAGCCGTCTCACCGGTGTCGGCCACGACGTTCAAACACTTTGTGGAATTGCAGGGCACCGTCGATGCTAAAAACAACGTGCAGGTGTCGCCCAAGTCGGGTGGAGTTGTGACGGCGGTCTATGTTAAAGAAGGCGACAATGTGCGGGCCGGACAGGCCATTGCCAAAGTCGATGACCAGCTTCTGCGCGAATCGCAGGCCGAGCTGAAAACGCAGATGTCGCTGGCCAATATCATTTACGAGAAGCAAAGCGCGCTTTGGAAGCAGCAGATAGGTACCGAGATTCAGTATTTACAGGCCAAAAACAACAAAGAAGCCCTCGAACGGCGGCTTTCGACACTCAACGCGCAGTTGGGCCAATCGACGGTAACGGCACCCATTTCGGGCGTGGTTGATCAGGTAACCGTGAAAGTGGGGCAGTCAGCCGCGCCGGGTATGGGTCTGGTGCGGGTCGTGAACCTCGGTCAGCTCAAGGTGGTGGCCAAAGTGTCGGACACCTACGCGGGCAGCGTTCGCAAGGGTGACGCCGTACAGATCGAATTTCCCGACATCAACAAAAGCATGACGTCGCGTATCTCGTTTGTATCCACAACGGTTGACCCACTCAGCCGGACGTTCACCATCGAAGCTCCGCTGTCATCGAGCAGCAGCTTTAAGCCGAACATGCTGGCGCGGATTAAAATCAACGACCAGACGGTAGAAAATGCCCTGGTCATTGACCGGAACATCGTGCAAAACACCGAGAACGGACAGCTCGTTTACGTAGCTGAGACCGAAGGCAACAAAACGGTGGCGAAGGCCCGGACCGTGAAAACCGGCGATTCGTATAACGGACGGGTTGTGATTACGCAGGGCCTGAAAGCCGGCGACAAACTCATCACCACCGGCTATCAGGACGTAGTGGACGGACAACCAATCAGTTTTTAACTAACAGGTTTCACCATGAAATTTGAAAAATATAAGACACTCGGCTTTACCAACTGGAGCGTCGAGAACCGGACGGCGATTTACATATTCGCCCTTCTGATTACACTGGGTGGGTTGTTCGTGTATATCAACCTGCCCAAAGAGCAGTTTCCCGACATCAAGATTCCGCAGGTCTATATCAACACAGTTTATGTTGGTACGGCCCCGGCAGACATCGAGAACACGATTAACAAGCAGATCGAGAAGCAGCTGAAATCGCTGTCGGGCGTGAAGCGCATCAAATCGAATGCCTTGCAGGACGTATCGGTCATTCTGGTCGAGTTTACCCCCGACGTCAAGACCGAAGACGCCCTGCAACGGGTGCGCGACGCCATCGACAAAGCCAAGCCCGACCTGCCGCAGAAGCTCGATGCCGGTCCAACGGCTCAGGATGTGAACTTCTCGGAGTTTCCGATCATGAACATCAACCTGGCCGGTAATTTCTCGCTGAAGCAACTCAAAGAATACGCCGAAGATTTGCAGGACGCCATTGAAGCCATGCCCGAAATCCGGCGCGTGGACATTGTGGGCGCGCTGGACCGTGAGATTCAGATCAACGTCGATTTGCCCCGGATGCAGTCGCTGGGTTTGTCGTTCAACGACATTCAGCAGGCCGTTCAGGGCGAAAACATCAACGTATCGGGGGGCGACCTCGACGTGGACGGTGTGCGCCGGACGGTGCGCGTAAAGGGTGAGTTTACCGAGGTGAGTCAGTTGCGCGAGTTGCAGATTCGGACCGCAACGGGGGCAACCATCCGGCTCGGCGATGTGGCCGAGGTGCAGGACAGCTTTGAAGAGCAGCAGAGTTACGCCCGGCTTGACAACAAATCGGTGGTGACGCTGAACGTGATCAAACGCGCCGGTGCCAACCTGATTTCGGCGGCAGACAACATCGAGAAAACCATTGACGAATATAAAGAATCCCGCTTCCCGCAGGGGCTCGACATCAAAGTAACCGCCGATCAGTCGGAGCGCACCCGCGAGAGTGTCAACGACTTGGTGAATACGGTCGTGCTGGGCTTTATTTTCGTGGTACTGGTGCTGATGTTCTTCCTCGGCATTCGTGATGCCATTTTCATTGGCTTGTCCATACCGCTGTCGGCACTGGTAGCCTTTGTACTGATGCCCGTGATTGGGCCGATTGTGGGTACGGCGTTCACGCTGAACACCATTGTGCTGTTTGCGTTTCTGCTCGGTCTGGGTTTGGTGGTTGACGATGCCGTGGTGGTTATCGAGAACTCGCACCGGCTGTTTAACGACAACAAGGACTGGAACATCAAGCAGGCCGTGAAGGCGGCAGCGGGCGAGGTATTCGTGCCGGTGTTGTCGGGTACGCTGACCACCATCGCGCCGTTCTTTCCGTTGTTGTTCTGGCCGGGTATTGTGGGCGAGTTCATGAAGTTTCTGCCCCTGACGCTCATTCTAACGCTGTTTGCTTCCCTGTTTGTGGCCTACATCATCAACCCGGTGTTTGCCGTGACGTTCATGCAGCGGCACGAAGACGACAACCACGAAGACAAGCAGTCGTTTAAAGAGATTCAGCGGCCCCTCATCATCCTGACGGTGCTGGCGGGTATTGGCTACGTTATTGACCGGGGCATTGGCAACCTGCTCGTGCTGGCCATTATCCTGTACGTATTCAACCACTACATTCTGACCCCGAAGCTGATTGTTCCCTTCCAGGAAGGCCTTCTGCCCGCGCTGAAGAACAATTACCGGCGGCTTATTTCGTGGACGCTTACCGGTTACCGCTCGGTCTATGTGGTAGCGGCTGCGTTTGTGCTGCTGATTGCCACGTTCTTTATCGTAGGCATTGCCCAGCCAAAGGTAGTCTTCTTCCCCAGTGGCGAACCAGACTATATTTACGTGTACAACGTAATGCCGGTGGGTACCGACGCTACCGTAACAGACTCGGTAACGAAGGTAATCGAGAAGCGGGTATTTGGGGTGCTGAACGACAATAATGCCATGTTTTCGGTCAATTCGGTTATCTCGAACGTGGGCAAGAACGCGGGCGATCCGCAAAACCCCGACCGCTCAGCCACACCTCAAAAATCGAAGGTGACGGTGGCGTTCAAACCGAACGAAGAACGCGAAGGTGTCTCGACTGATTCGTTGCTGGCCAAAGTCAGAACGGCCATGCAGGGGATTGCCGGTACTGAAATCTCGGTAGAACGCGAATCGACGGGACCACCAACGGGTAAGCCGGTTGCCATCGAGATTGCGGGCGACGACTTTGCGGTACTCGCCAAACTGGAGAAACAGGTACGCAGCCAGATTCAGCAGGCGGGCATTCAGGGCATCGACCAGCTCAAGACCGATCTGATTACCAACAAGCCCGAAATCGTCATCGACATTGACCGCGACAAGGCCGAACGCGAAGGCATTTCGTCGGCGCAGGTAGCCCTGACTATCCGTACCGCGCTGTTTGGTTCGGAGGTGTCGCAGTTCCGCGATGCCAAAGACGAATATCCGATTATGGTACGGCTGAAACCCGACGACCGTAGTCAGATTGATCGGTTATTGAGCCTGAACGTGGTTTATCGCGATATGGCAGCGGGTGGTATGCTCCGGCAGGTACCCATCTCGTCGGTAGCTAACATCAGTTACTCTACGACGTTCAGTCAGATTAACCGCAAAAATCAGGAGCGCGTCGTTACGCTCAGTTCCGATGTGGTGCCGGGCTACAACGCCAACGAAATTGTGGGTGAGATTCAGCAGGTAATTGGTCAGATGGACGTACCTAACGGCTACACCATCCGCATGGGTGGCGAGCAGGAAGATCAGCAGGAGTCGGCTAACTTCCTGATTTCGGCCTTTGGTGTTGCCATTCTCCTGATTTATCTGATTCTGGCTACGCAGTTCAACTCGGTGGTAAAGCCTATTATCATCTTCGTCACCATCCTGCTGTCGCTGATTGGCGTATTGCTGGGCTTTGTCATTGCTGGCAAAACGTTCTCGGTCATCATGTCGGGCGTGGGTATCATTGCCCTGGCCGGTATTGTGGTGAAGAACGGTATCCTGCTCATCGAGTTCATTGAGGAGTTGCGCGGTCGGGGCGTTCCCCTGCGCGAGGCCATCATCGAAGCGGGTGGTATTCGTCTGACGCCGGTATTGCTTACAGCCTCGGCGGCCGTACTGGGTCTGATTCCGCTGGCGTTTGGTATTACGATGGATTTTGTGGGCCTGTTCCGTGATTTCGATCCGCACCTCATCATCGGTGGCGACAGTTCGGTATTCTGGAACATCCTGGCCTGGACCATTATCTACGGCCTGACGTTCTCGACGGTGCTGACGTTGGTCATGGTACCCTGTATGTACTGGATCAACGAGAAAATCCGCATGAAGTGGTTCGGCAAGAAAGACCCCGCCCTGGAGATGCAGCGCGAGCCGGAACGCGAAGAAGAACTGGTATAAAATCAGGTCATGTAGTGTTCAATCAGTGAATGCCGATGGATTGACCCGTCGGCATTCGCTGGTTATGGGCTGTGGTACAGGCTGGCTTTTTTCCGGAGATCAGGTTAAACGCAGATTCTTTTTCACTTTTATTGGAAATTTAACCGCCAGTTCTATGAACACACTACATTGCCTTTGCCGCTATCATATGCTTTTGCTGCTCACCACCGTGGGGATAGTGGCCTGTTCGGAAAAGAAAGAAACGACGCAAAGTTCAGCGTACGCACCGGAATACCGGCTTGTACCCGCCCAAAAGGTACTATTCAACTCATTTGTCGATTGCAACATGGCCGAAGCCTGGGTAGGCGATACGTTTCGGATTTTTCCGGGGAAGTACGGCGAAGACCCGGTCTGGGGCAATGCCCGCGATCTCAAATATGCCGACGGTCGTAATGCCGAAGAAGCGTTTGCCCGAAAAGCGGGTGAGTTTACCGAGCCCCGGATGCCCGCAAATGCGCCGGTCGGAACGCCGGGTTTGCACGGGGCCGTCTGGTTCGAGACAGTTTATCAGGATTCGCGCGATTCTACGGGCCGTACGCTATACGGTGTTTACCACAATGAGAATTACCCCGCCACCCTGCCCTACAACGCCGGCACGGGCGAAGGATACAAAAACGAACGCTGGCCGCAGGGACTCACCGGACCAACCTCGCCCGCTGCCGTTTGTCGAATTGGCATCATGAAATCAACCGATGGAGGAAGGTCCTGGACCAACAGGGGACTGTTCATCGAAGACCTCCAGCCCCGCATGATTCTAAAGCCCCAAAACACCTCCAATACCTTTGCCGGGGGCGTTGGCGACCCATCGGCGGTGGCCAGTGGCGAGTACCTGTACCTGTTCTACGGTGAATACGGCTACCCCGGTCAGTACGATCAGAAAAGCTACGATCCAGAAAAAGAGTGGTCTGGTCAGTGTATCAGCGTGGCCCGTATTCGGCTCCGCGACCTCGACAATCCGGCTGGCAAGGCCCAACGCTGGGATGGCAGGGGGTTCAACGCCCCCTGGAACGGAGTGGGTGCGCCGATTGCCTCCCTGCAGATTCCGCGCGGGGCGGGTGGCGGGGCGGCCTCGTCGCCAACGGGCGGGTTTCACTGGGGGCCATCGGTAAGCTGGAATACGCAACTTAACGCCTGGGTCATGCTCATGGGAAAAGTAACCGGCCCCTCGTGGGCGGGCAGCAGCGTTCATATTTCGTTCAATCCTAACAAAGACCTCGGCGAAGCCATGCAGTCCCAGGCCTGGACGAAGCCTAAACTGTTGCTCGATAAACCGGGTTATTTCCTGTGGTACCCGTCGCTACAGCCCATGAACACGCCCGACGACGTGGCTAATAAACACACCTGCCTGCGGCTGGGGCAACGGGCGCGGCTATTTGTTAAGAACATAAAACCTGAACGAAGTGAGTATATGTCGGAATATATCATCGAGTTTAAGCCTGACAGTACGCAATAGCCGGATCACAACGCTCAAACGTTACGCAGTCTGCCTCTGGTGGCTGGCTGTATCGCTTCTCTATTCATTGGCATGAACCGTAATCTTGTAATTTTCATCCTGCCCGTCATCCTGTTGCTCATCGACTGGTACGTTTGGCAGGCCATCAAAACGCTGAGCCGCTCGGCTTCCGAGGGTACGCAGCGTACCATTGCCATCATCTACTGGGGCTTCACGGCAGTAGCTATTTCGCTCTACGTAATCGTGCAGCTTCTGCCCGCCGATTCCCTCAGCCGCCAAACACGGACGCTGATGTGGGCGGGTATCGCGGTACCGTATTTCTCGAAATTTATTGCCATCCTGTTTCTCTTCGTCGATGATATTTTCCGGTTCTTTCGCTGGGTCGTCTCGCTGTTCTCTACCCCCGAAACGCGTCAGGTGGTGCAGGACGGTACGCCGTCGGTCAATACAGACTCCAATACCATCACCCGGTCTGATTTTCTGATGAAAACGGCGCTGGTGGCCGGGGCGGTGCCGCTGGTGGCGTTCTCGTGGGGTATCATTTCCGGGGCGCACGACTACCGTATCCGCCGGGTGCGGTTACCGATGAAAAACCTGCCATCGGGCTTTGCCGGTATGACCATTGCGCAGATTTCTGATATTCACTCCGGTAGCTTCTTCAACAAAACCGCCGTGCGCGGGGGCGTTGAGATGCTACTGAAGCAGAAGCCCGATATGGTGTTTTTTACCGGCGACCTGGTCAATACCCACGCCGAGGAGGTGAACGACTATATTGACGTGTTCAACAAAGTAAAGGCTCCGCTGGGTGTCTATTCCACCCTCGGTAATCACGATTACGGCACCTACGTACAGTGGCCGTCTGACCAGGCCCGGCGGCAAAACGTGCAAAACGTAGTAGCGGCTCATAAGCAAATGGGCTGGAACATCATGTTGGATGAGCACAAAATCCTGGAGCAGAACGGCGACAAAATTGCGCTGATTGGCGTACAGAACCTCGGCTTCGGCCCGGCAGCCCTGCGAATGGGAAACCTCGCCAAAGCATATGCCGGCACGGAAGATATGCCCGTCAAACTCCTGCTCTCCCACGATCCCACCCATTGGGATGCACAGGTACGCCCGCAATACCCCGATATTGACATGACATTCAGCGGCCACACGCATGGGGCGCAGTTCGGCGTGGAAGTTGGCGACATGAAATGGAGTCCGGTGCAGTATTTTTACCGGCAGTGGGCCGGTCTGTATCAGGAAGGCAATCAGCGGCTGTACGTAAACCGGGGCTACGGCTACATCGGCTATCCGGGCCGCGTGGGTATCCTGCCTGAGATTACCATTTTTGAACTGGTGAAGGCGTAAGAAACTGTCTGAGCAGGTGGGGGAACATCCGCTTACTTTGCCAGATTAGGTTACTGACGCCAGTGAGACGCAAGGTATTGCGTCTCTACATACCTTTGTGATATGACTAATCGCTACGCCCAGCGCGGGGTTTCTGCCGAAAAAGAAGACGTTCACGCGGCCATTGCCCAGCTCGACAAGGGCTTATTTCCAAAAGCATTCTGCAAAATCGTTCCCGACACGCTGGCAGGTAACCCGGACTTCTGCACCATCATGCACGCCGACGGAGCCGGTACCAAATCGTCATTGGCGTATCTATACTGGCGAGAAACCGGCGATCTGAGCGTCTGGCGCGGCATTGCACAGGATGCGGTCGTGATGAACACCGACGACCTGATTTGTGCCGGAGCCACCGGACCCATGCTACTCTCCTCGACCATTGGGCGTAACAAAAACCTGATTCCCGGCGCGGTCATTGCCGAACTTATTGCCGGTACTGAAGATGTATTGGCGATGCTGCGCGAATACGGTATTGAGATTTACAGCACCGGGGGCGAAACCGCCGACGTGGGCGATCTGGTCCGCACCATCATTGTGGACAGTACCGTCATTGCCCGGATGCGCCGGAGCGACGTTGTCAGCAACGACCGTATCCAGCCCGGCGATGTGGTGGTGGGTCTGGCGTCGTTCGGGCAGGCAAGTTACGAGACAACCTACAACGGCGGCATGGGCAGCAACGGCCTGACCTCCGCCCGCCACGACGTACTGGCACACGACCTGGCCGATAAATACCCCGAAAGTTTCGACCCCGCCATTGATACATCACTTATTTACAGCGGCTCAAAGTCGCTGACCGAAACCGTTGAGGGTACGGGCCTGACCGTGGGCCAGTTGATTCTTTCTCCTACCCGTACCTACGCACCGGTAGCGAAGGTGTTGCTGGACGAACTGCGTCCGCAGATTCACGGTATGGTGCATTGTTCGGGCGGGGCGCAGACCAAAGTGCTGCATTTTGTTGATGATCTGCACGTCATAAAAGATAATCTGTTTCCTATTCCGCCCCTGTTTCGGCTCATTCAGCAGGAGAGCGGTACCAGTTGGCAGGAAATGTATAAGGTCTTTAACATGGGCCACCGGCTGGAGATTTACCTGCCCGCAGTACACGCCCAGCGGGTTATAGAGATTTCGGAATCGTTCGGCATTGCCGCGCAGGTTGTGGGCCGGGTCGAAGCGTTTACGGGAAAGCGTGTCACGATCCAGAGCGAGGTTGGCGAGTTTGTATACTAAAAATTTGAAAGTCAGTAGTTGATAGATACCTTGCAGAGTAATTATTTTCTGAATAGGGGTCTGTCTATGAACCGATTACGCACTATTTTTCTGATTTTGGGTTGGCTGGCCGCTTTGCCAACCCTGGCACAAACCGCGCCGTTTACCGGCATCTGGAGCTTTGAGGGCGACGACAACGGTTCATCGACGAATACGTTCATCAACGTATCGTCGGTCAGCTATAAAGATGTAAACAAGTTTGGTGCAAATCCATACACAACGGGATATGTCAATCTTGGCGTTAATATCCAAAACTGGCTTACTGGTGCTTGTACCAACAGCGAGTACGCAGAATTCAGCGTGCAGCCCACCGGCACGGCCAGACTAACGCTGAATGTGCTGTCATTTGCTTTCTCCCGAACGGCGCAGGGACCGCAGCAAGTCAGTGTTCGGTCAAGTGCCGATGGATTTGGGGCGGATATATTCTCACAAAGTACCAGCGAGAATTATCAGGTTGCCACGATTAGCCTGAGCAGTCCAGCCTTTACCGATCAGAGCGGATCAATCACCTTCCGAATCTACGGCTGCAACCCAATGGCGGGTGGGGGCCTGCTGAAGTTAGACGAGATTCAGCTTAGCGGCTCATCGCTCCCCGTTACGCTCCTGTCCTTTACCGCCAAACCCGACGGTAACCGCGTGCAACTGGCCTGGACAACCACCGCAGAGCAAAACGCTGACCGCTTTATCGTAGAACGCAGTACTGACCTGACCGAGTTTATACCCGTAGGCGAAGTACCCGCCAAAGGGACTACCGACCAACGGCAGGACTACGGCCTGACCGACCCAAACCCAACGCCCGGCACCAACTACTACCGCCTGAAACAACGCGATTTAGACGGGACCACCACTCTCTTCAAACCCGTATCGGCTATTATCCGCACCGACGAACCGGCCATTTCCGTCTATCCCAGCCCCGCCGATGCCGACCGCATCCACCTCCGGCTCTGGAACGCCGACGGAGCTACCGTCCGGCTGCTGAACGTACTGGGCCAAACCATTCATGGCCAACTTGACCGCACGCCCGGCGAAGCGGACTTCCGGCCCGCGCAGCCACTTGCGGCAGGTTTGTATGTGCTGGAGGTACTGACCGAACGGAAACGGCAGGTGCTGCGGGTGCTGGTAAAGTAGGCTACCGGTGCCGTTGCGGAAAATTTCAGGCAGTACTTTGCTGATTTTTACGAATTTTGGGGCGGTTTCTCAAAGTAAATCAGCCCTGTATGAAACGCCCGAAATAGCTTACTCCCCGCCAGTTTACCCCCGCCGACTGGCTCAAAACCAAACCGTATAAACACCTCACACCTTACGATAACTTTTACGTAAGGCAGTGCCGGGAGTTATATGACACGCTGCTGCCCTACGAAAACTGGTTTGCCGACATTGATCTGGAACGCGACGAACTGGTACAGCTGGCCGGTGTGCTGGGCGGTTATTTTGCTTTACCAGCGAAATAGGCATCTGGAGCGCGTTTGTTCGCCAAAATCAGGCACTCTACGGGTATCCGGTCCCTTTCTATGAATTGACTGACTATGACCCGGATTATATCAACGTAGCTGACCTTGCCTTCCTGATCTGGAAATACATCACCAACAACTACCCGGACCGTACCTGGGCACCCGACCATCCGTACATTATGAACATGGCGCAGAGAGCCTTCGAGGTACTGGAAATGGCCATTGACGATGCACCGGCCACAGAATTCTACGAAAAATACTTTACCGTTGCCGGAACGACAGACGAGTTTTTTCCGCTGAAAGATAAGTTAGGCTGGTTTTGTACAGCATCGTACCTGCTCGGAACTGAACTGGCGGTTGATTTAGCCCAAAAAATTGAAGAAGGGGCTGAGACGTGGCAGCCCGAGCAGGCCTACTATATGATGTATATGACCTCCGAACCGTATGCATATAGTATTCGCTCGACGTTTTCTGCCCTGAATGCAGCCGAGTGGTTTGCGGAGATTGCCCGCGCATCGCCCGACATGAAAGAGGTAATCCGGCAGTTGCAGTTTGGTCATACCGGGCATTTTCCCTTGTCGATACCACCGAAAAGACACACTACCTCTTCCGGCACGAGCAGACTAACCGGCTGTACCGGGTTCGGCGCGACTCATTACAGGGAGGCAAGCCCATCCCTAAAACCGCTAAAGATGATTTGTTTTTGATGAATATCCGCTATTGTCTGGGCGACTGGTGGATGTCGGGTGTTCTCATCAATCTACCTCTTCCCGAAGCAGAACGACGCCTGCTGGTGCGGATTTTCGCCGTAGCGCAGGTGCGTGGCTGGCAGCTTGCGAAAATCATACAAGGTCTCGTTGGCTTCGCCGGTTGCCACCGCTGGGGTTGGTTGTACAGCATCATCCGCCGGTTTGTCGGACGCGAAATACGCTGAATGGCCGTGTCGTAGTGCGACGTAACAGCGAAGGCGTCGCGGGCGTAACGTCGGCGGTCGGAGAGGTCAGTAGCTCCGGCTTTTTCGGTCAGTAGCGTTACCACGTCGGCGTATTGGCTCCGCGACGAGACGATCAGCACATCGTTGTAGTTTTTGGCAGCCGCCCGGATCAGCGAAATGCCGCCGATGTCAATCTTTTCGATAATGTCTTCATCCGATGCACCCGATGCTACCGTTTCCTCGAACGGATACAGATCGACAATGACTAAGTCGATTGGTGGAATGCGGTGCCGCTCGGCCTGGGCTACGTCTTCGGGCAGGTTGCGCCGGTACAAAATGCCGCCCATAACCGACGGATGCAGCGTTTTTACGCGTCCGCCAAAAATAGATGGGTAGCCAGTGAGGTCTTCAACGGCAGTAACGGGAATGCCGAGGTTTTCGATGAACGACTGGGTGCCGCCGGTCGAATAGAGTTTGACGTTTTGCTGGTGTAGTAGCTGAACAAGGGGTTCGAGACCGTCTTTGTAATAGACAGAAATCAGCGCGGAAGTGATGGGTGTCATTAGGGAGGTTTTCAGTCAACGGGCAAAGATAGCCAAAGGGCGTAACTTTGCCGGAGCGCCGGAGTAAACGGTGTTTCCGGCATGAGTGCATTCAAAAAATTAGCGAGCGACACGGCCCTGTACGGTATCAGCACCATTCTGGCCCGCTCGGTCAACTTTGCGCTGGCTCCCATCCAGACCTACGCCTTCCTGCAACCCTCCGACCTGGCCTCCAACATAACGCTGTATGCGTGGATTGGTGTCTTGCTCACAGTCTATACGCTGGGACTGGAAACGGCTTTTTTCCGGTTTGCAGCCCGCGCCAAGGGCATCGAAAATGCCGACGAACGGCAGCGGGTATTCAACCGGGCCACCAGTATTGTAGTTTTGACCGGTGCGTTGCCTACGTTGCTGGCAGTAATATTCTCAGATACGGTAGCAGACTGGCTCGGCTATCCTGACGAAGGCATTTCGGTGGTCTGGGCCGCACTGATTCTGTTTGTCGATGCCGTTGTGGCCATTCCGTTTGCGCGGCTTCGGGTCGAGAACAAGGCGCGGCAGTTTGTGGCAGCCAAAGTCATCAACATTATGCTGAACGTGGCCCTGAATGTCTTCTTTATCGTACTTTGCAAGGACATTTCGGAGGGGGATTATCTGCCCGATCTGCAACCACTGGCGGCCTGGATTTACCGACCCGAAATTGGCCCCGGTTA
>Ga0105048_10008704_pt1 | contig 16224 bp, 13 predicted proteins | sample MAT05_FD_78382 | JGI IMG/M metagenome (GOLD analysis project Ga0105048, IMG submission 78382) | Freshwater microbial communities from Lake Fryxell liftoff mats and glacier meltwater in Antarctica - MAT-05 | ecosystem: Environmental > Aquatic > Freshwater > Ice > Liftoff microbial mat | place...
AGCCCCCCGATCGGGGCCGCAGGTACGCAAGTTCGTGTCGAACCCGACGACTGGTCGAAGAACCCGAGGCGGCGTGCGCGTGCGGATCCCCGACCCACCGGTCAGCCCAACCCGCCTACCGACAACAGCTGGGGGTGACCGCCGCGGCCGGAGCGCCGCCGCCCGACCGGCTACTCGGGCGCCAGTCTGCTGAGCAGGTCGGCGGCGATGGGGGCCGCGGTCTGGCCCCCGAATTCGCCGCCCTCGACGAAGACGGCGAAGGCGAGGTCGCCCTGGAAGCCGATGAACCAGGCGTGGGACTTCGGGGGCACGTCGGTGCCGAACTCGGCCGTGCCGGTCTTGCCCGACACCGGAGCGCCGGGGACCGTGCGCACCGCGCCGCCGGTTCCCGTCAGGACGACGTCGCGCATGAGCGAACGGAGCGTCTCGATCGAGGCGGGGGGGACCGGGTCGGGCGGCGCCGAGTCGCCCGTCGGCGCGGCTGCGCTCGGATCGGCCGGTTCGGTGACCAGGACCGGTGCCCGCCACGTGCCATCGGCAACCGTGGCACCGACCATGGCCATGGCCAGCGGGCTGACCAGCACCCGGCCCTGGCCGAGGGTGGCCGAGGCGAGGTCGGCGGGACCCTCGGCCTCCGGGACCGTGCCCGTGAAGGCGGGCATGCCGGGCGACCACGAGCCACCGAGACCGAACCGCGCACCGGCCTCGGAGAGCGAGGTGTCGTCGAGCCGCTTGGACAGCTCGACGAACGCCGTGTTGCACGACGACGCGAAGTCCTGGCGGAAGGGCACCGACCCGAAGACCGCGTTCTCGGCGTTCCGGAACGAGCGGCCTCCGACGTCGATCGTGGCCGGGCAGGCGACGGACTCGGTGGGGGTCAGCCCCGTGCCGAGGAGGGCTTCGGTCGACACGACCTTGAACGACGATCCGGGCGGGTACTGGCCGGTGAAGGCCAGGTTCTCGCCGGTTCCGCCGTCGGGCCCGTTGGCGACGGCGAGGACCTCGCCGGTGCTCGGCCGCATGACGACGAGCGAGCTGGGGAGGGTGGTGGCGGCCAGCGCCTGATCGGCGGCAGCTTGGATGTCGGGCTCGAGCGTCGTCTGCACGGCCCGACCGTCGACCGCCGGCTCTTCGAACACCAGCTCGCGTGCCGGCTCCGCAGGGTCGGGTGATCGACCCTCGGGCGGTAGCGCCGCGGCGACGAAGACGTTCACCCCGATGCTCCCGGCCAGCACCTTGTCGTACCGCCTCTGCATCCCGCTCAACCCGGCGACATCGCCCGCGCGGTAGCGGCCGTTCGAGGCCTCGACGATCTCGGCGGTGACGTCGCCCGAGGTCCCGAGCAGCGCCCGGGCGAACACCCGGTTCGGTGCCAGCGGGAGGTCGCGCTCGCGGAACACGGTGCCGGGGAGGGGCTGCAGCTGGTCGCGGATCACGTCGTAGTCGGCACGCCGCAGCGTGATGACCGAGACGAACGCCTCGGGCGGCGAGAACGCCACCCGTGCGGCAAGCGCAGGGCCGTCGATGCCGAGGATCGGACCCAGGGTGGCGGAGAACGCGGCGATGTCCTCGACGCGGCTCGGCTGCACGCCGACGTCGACGACGGGTCGGTCGGCCACAACCGCCTGCCCGTCGGCGGCCAGGATCGGGCCGCGGTTGGGCACGACCCGCTCGGCGACCAGCCGGGTGTCGGCGGACAGGTTGGGGTGCACCACCGTCGGCGACCACCGGAGCCGCCACTGGCCGTCTCGGCGTTCGAGCTCCACGCGCGTGTCGGTGCGCCACTGGATGCCGCCCACGAGCCTCCAGTCCACCGCGAGATCCACCACCGCCTGCTCGTCGGTCACGACGGTGGGACCGGGCGCGATGGTGACGGCGAACTCCCCGAGACCGTCGGTGAGCCGTCGGTACTCGGTGGTCACCTCGGCGCCGGTCGTGCCGGCGAACGCCACGCCGGCGAAGTCGTCGCCCGCCCAACCGGCAGCGAACTGCGCGGTCGCAGCTCGGGCCGCCTCTTCGATCGCCTCGCGCTCGTTCGCCCGCTGCCGCACCACCAGGATCGTGCCGACGATGACCAGGACCGCGGCGACGGCCACGGCCGCGGTGATGAGGCGACGCCGACTCTTTCGCGGCGGTTCCAACTCGGTCATGTCCTGTCTCCTCGAAGGCCGCCCGCCGCCAAGCTACGCGCGCGGCGGGCCCGCATCGGCGCGCCCCGGCGATCGGTCGTCCCGTCGGGCGGCGCCGGACTCCGGTTCACGGTCGTCGCAGCGGTGGGTAAGGGGGCCTCCACGGCGAATCGAGACCAGGGAGGTCGCCGATGACCGCGCACGGCACACCGGGCGGAGACGCCACGAGCGCCGGCACCCCCGCGGTCGAACTGCGCCACGTGGGCAAGTGGTTCGGGGACCTGCACGTGCTCCGCGACATCGACTTGTCCATCGCCAGGGGAGAGACGGTCGTGATCATCGGCCCGTCGGGGTCGGGGAAGTCCACCCTGTGCCGGGCCATCAACCGGCTCGAGCCCATCCAGAAGGGCGAGATCTACCTCGACGGAGTCCTGCTCCCGCTCGAGGGCAAGGATCTGGCCCGACTGCGCGCCGATGTCGGGATGGTCTTCCAGTCGTTCAACCTGTTCTCGCACATGACCACGCTGCAGAACGTGGTGCTCGGGCCGACCAAGGTCCGCAAGGAACCGAGCGAGGTTGTCCGCCAGCGGTCCATGGACCTGCTCGAGCGCGTCGGCATCGCCGACCAGGCCGACAAGTACCCCGCGCAGCTCTCGGGCGGACAGCAGCAGCGTGCCGCGATAGCCCGGGCCCTGGCGATGGAACCCAAGGTCATGCTCTTCGACGAGCCCACCAGCGCCCTCGACCCCGAGATGGTGAACGAGGTCCTCGAGGTCATGATCTCGCTCGCCGCCGAGGGCATGACCATGGTCGTCGTCACCCACGAGATGGGCTTCGCCCGCCGCGCCGCCAACCGGGTCCTGTTCATGGATCAGGGCGAGATCGTCGAGCAGGCCGAACCGGACGTCTTCTTCGATCACCCCACCTCGGATCGGGCCAAGGACTTCCTCGCCAAGATCCTCTCGCACTGACCAGCGACGCCGCCGCGCCGTCCGGCGGACACCGACCCACGTCTCCCGCCACCCATGCCAGACACCGGAGGAAACCATGAAACCCCGCCATCTCGTGCTCCTCGCACTTCCCGTGCTCCTGCTCCTCGCCGCTTGCGGCAAGGAGGCCGAGCCCACCGGCTCCGGCTCGGGACCGGGCACCACCGCAGCACCGGTTGCCGACGTCGCCGTCGAGGGCTCGCCCACCTTCGACGCGATGACCAGCCGCGGCAAGGTCATCATCGGCGTCAAGGAGGACCAGCCCAACCTCGGCTACAAGGACCCCACCACCGGCACCTACTCGGGCTTCGACATCGAGATGGCCAACCTCATCGCGGCCAAGCTCGGCTTCAGCGCCGACCAGATCGAGTACCTGCCGATCCAGTCGGCCAACCGCGAGCAGGCGATCATCAACGGCGACATCGACTACTACGTCGGTACCTACTCGATCACCGACAAGCGCAAGGAGCAGATCGGCTTCGCCGGCCCGTACTACGTCGCCGGCCAGGACCTGCTCATCGCCAAGGGTGACACCACCATCACCGGGCCCGGCACCCTCGCGGGCAAGCGCGTGTGCTCGGTGACCGGCTCGACCCCGATCCAGAAGATCAAGGACGAGCACCCCGAGGCCAGTGTCGTGGAGTTCGAGAAGTACTCGCAGTGCGTGGACGCCGTCCTGAACGGGCAGGCCGACGCCGTCACCACCGACGACGCCATCCTCCTCGGCTACGCGGCCCAACAACCGGACGCGCTCGAGGTCGTCGGGGCGCCGTTCTCGACCGAGAAGTACGGCGTGGGCGTGCCCAAGGACGACACCGCCTTCCGCAAGAAGGTCAACGAGATCCTCGAAGCGGCGGTCGCTGACGGCGAGTGGCAGACCGTCTACGACGCGACCCTCGGCAAGTCGGGTTCGACCGCCGAGGCCCCGCCCCTCGAGCGGTACTGACCGAGCAGCGGTCTCCGAACCCATGACCATGCGGCACCCGACCCTGGCAGCCACGCGATGAGCTTCGTCAACACGTTGACCGACAACTGGAGCCTCTTCCTGGAGGCGTTCGCCAACACGGTCAAGCTCTTCCTGCTGTCGGGGGCGGGGGCCCTGGTCTTCGGCACCGCCCTCGCGGTCTGCCGCGTATCGCCCGTCCCCGCCCTCCGTGCCTTCGGGACGGGCTACGTGACCCTGCTTCGCAACACCCCGCTGACGCTCGTCTTCTTCTTCGTCGCCTTCGGCTTCCCCTACCTGCAGATCAACTTCGACTTCTTCGTCTTCGCCGTCATCGCACTGACCAGCTACACCTCGGCCTTCGTCTGCGAGGCGATCCGTTCGGGCATCAACACCGTGCCGCAGGGCCAGGCCGAAGCGGCCCGATCGATCGGCCTCACCTTCGCCCAGGGCCTCCGGTTCGTCATCCTGCCCCAGGCCGTGCGGGCCGTGGTTCCCCCGCTCACCAGCGTCGCCAACGCGCTGCTGAAGAACACGACCATCGCCGCCGGCTTCAGCGTCGCCGAGGCCGGCTCGATCCGCGCCAACCTCAGCGAGCTGGGCGAGCCGGTCCTCAACGGGCTGCTGTGGGTCGTCATCGGCTTCCTGATCCTGGTCATCCCGCTCACCGTCATCCAGCACCGACTCGAGCGGCTCTGGAACGTGTCGCGATGAAGGCCCACACGATCGAGCCCACCCTCCTGTTCGATGTGCCCGGGCCACAGGCCCGCCGCCGCAACCGGATCATCGGCCTCGTCGGCACGGTCGTGCTCCTGGCCATCGGTGCGTACATCGTCTACCGGTTCGCCGAGACCGGGCAGTTCTCGGCCACCAAGTGGTCGATCTTCGAGTACGCCCAGGTGCAGCGAACGATCCTCGATGGCTACCTCAACACCCTCAAGGCCGCGGCGGTGGCGTCGGTCCTCGCCGTGACCCTCGGTGCGGTGCTGGCAGCAGGCCGGCTCTCGGACCACCGGTGGCTCCGCGGACCCGCCTTCGTGCTGGTCGAGGGGTTCCGCGCCATCCCGCTCCTGCTGCTGATGTTCCTCTTCTACTACGGCGCCCCGCAGGTCGGCCTCCGGCTCTCGCCCTTCCTGGCGGTCGTGCTCGGGCTCACCCTCTACAACGGCTCGGTCCTCGCCGAGGTCTTCCGGTCCGGGGTCGAGGCCGTGCCCCGCGGCCAGTCCGAGGCCGCGTTCTCGATCGGGTTGCGCAAGCGCCAGGTGATGACCACGGTGCTGCTGCCCCAGGCCATCCGCACGATGCTGCCCGCCATCATCAGTCAGCTCGTGGTGCTCCTGAAGGACACGGCCCTCGGCTTCCTGGTGACCTACCCCGAGCTGCTGAAGGAGCTCAAGCAACTGGCCACCGCCGGCGAGTTCGAGTTCCCGCTCATCCCGCTCGTGATCGTCGGCGGCACGATCTACATCGCCACCTGCCTCGCGCTCGCCGCCATCGCCCGGTTCCTCGAGCGTCGCGTCAGCCGGCCCCGCGGCAGCGGTCGCCGGGGAGCCCGGGCCGAGCAGCGGCTCGACCCCGCCGCCGAGGACGAGCTCGCCCGCACCGGCGCCACCGGCGAGTAGCCCGCCACGTCTTCCTCAGGACCCGAGCGTGACCGCCTCGCCGAGACCGTCGACGGCGGTGACCGTGCGAACCGTCGCGGGGGCGCCGGCGAGGGTCAGCGCTGCGAGGGCCTCGAAGGCGGCGTTGGTGGGCTCGGTGCCGGGCGGGAAGCGGACGGTCGAGCCCTCTTCGTCCTCGTCGAGCTGCCAGCCGCGACGGTCGAGGGCGTCGGCGACGTTGTGCCAGCGCGACGTGGTGAGCTCGGTGTAGCGGACACCGAGCACGAGATGCCCGCTCGAGCGCGCCGTCACGACGACCCGGTGCCACCCGTCGGGCGCCGAGACCGTCGCCGCCACGTCGGTGTCCGCCTCGATGGCGTGGACCCGCAGCGCCACGACCGCATCGCTGAGGACCCCGACGGCGTCGAAGTCGGCGGGGTCGAGCGGGAGCGGTGGAGGTTCGGTCGCCATGGCCCGAGCCTGGCCGCAGGTCGACACCGGCGTCCACCCCCGACGCGCCGCGGGCGCCGGTCCGAGCGGACCGGCACCCGGCGAGGCGCTCAGCGAGCGAGGCGTCGGTCCGGCCTCACTCGGCGTCGAGGACGACCTCGATCTCGAGGGTGACGGTGACCTTGTCGCCGACGACCAGGCCGCCGGCCTCCATGGTGGCGCTGAAGTCGACGCCGAAGTCCTTGCGGTTGATGGTGGTGGTGGCGCTGAACCCGGCGCGGGTGCCGCCGTAGGCATCGGGTCCGAAGCCGCCGAGCTCGAGCTCGAACGAGACGGGCTTGGTCACGCCCTTGAGCGTGAGGTCGCCGTCGAGGACGTACTCGCCGCCGTCGGCGCGGATGCCGGTGGAGGTGAAGGTCATGGTGGTGTGCGCGTCGACGTCGAAGAAGTCGGCCGAGCGGATGTGGTTGTCGCGATCCGCGTTGCCCGTGTCGATCGAGGCGAGGTCCACGGTGGCGGTGACGGTCGAGTCGAGGGGGTTCTCGGCGGTGACGACGGAGCCCTCGAAGGAGGTGAACTTGCCGCGGACCTTGCTGACCATCATGTGGCGGACCGTGAAGCCGACCTCGGAGTGGACGGGATCGATGGTCCAGGTTCCGGTGACGTAGCCGGGGGTGGTCTGGGTGGTGACGCTCATGGGATGCTCCTGCTTGCTGGCCCGGGGGGTTTCGACCCTCGGAGCGGATCGTTTAGTTGACGTATCACCATTATACCCATGATGGATGATGTGTCAACTACTCACGTAGGATGGTGTCCATGACCTCGCCGAACTGGCTGGACGAGCACGAGCAACGGGCCTGGCGGTCCTTCCAGACCATGCACATCCAGCTCGACGCCCGCCTGCGCGCCGACCTCGTGCGCGGCTCGGCGATGTCCGACGCCGACTACGGGGTGCTGGTGCATCTGTCCGAGGCCGAGGACCGGCGGCTGCGGGCTCGGGAGCTCGCCCTCGGGCTCCAGTGGGAGAAGAGCCGGCTCTCGCACCAGATCAGCCGCATGGAGAAGCGGGGCGTGGTGCGGCGCGAGGAGTGCCCGACCGATGCCCGGGGCGCCTTCATCGTCCTCACCGACGCCGGGTTCGCGGCCATAAGCGACGCGGCGCCCCAGCACGTCGATGCCGTGCGCCGCTACATGATCGACGGGCTCTCGCCCGCGCACCTCGATGCCCTCATCGAGATCGCGGACATCGTCAAGGGTCGGCTGGCCGACGATCCGACTTGCCCGACCGAGAACCCCTGCGATCAGGTCTGACATCCGAAGCCGCTGGCCTCGGTGGCGGTGGAGCACCGCCTGAACCAGGACCCGCGGAATAGTTGACACGTCATCTAGGTTCAGGTGAGCGTAGGAGGCACCGCCGAACGAGCGGAGCCCCGACATCCCCCAGGAGGATCGCCATGCCGGCCGTGACCATCGAGAACACCCTCGTCCTCCCCCGCCTCAGCGCCCCGGCACCCGACGCCCGCACCCGACCCGTCGGCGCCGTCGTCGACGCCCAGCACGCCCGCGAGGGCGCCGGCTTCGAGGTGTGGCGTCCGTTCCCCGGCAAGGTCAGCGCGCCGGCTGCCGATCCGTTCTTCCTCCTCGACCAGCTCGGCCCCGTCGACTACGCCCCCAACGAGGCGGTCGGCGCGCCGTGGCACCCCCACCGCGGCTTCGAGACCGTCACCTACGTCATCGACGGTGTGGTGGAGCACCACGACTCCAACGGCGGCGGCGGCGTGATCGGCGAGGGCGACACGCAATGGATGACGGCGGGCGCGGGGATCCTCCACGACGAGGTTCCGACCCAGTCGTTCGTGCGCAACGGTGGCCGCACCCACGGCGGGCAGCTCTGGGTCAACCTGCCGGCGGCGCTCAAGTTCACGCCGCCGCGGTACCAGGCCATCGCCGGCGGCGAGCTCACCCTCCTCTCGTCGACCGACGGTGGCGCGTTGGTGCGCCTCATCGCCGGCGACCTCGACGGCCACGCCGGCCCCGGGGTCACCCACACGCCGATCACCTACACCCACGTCAGCGTCGGTCCCGGCGCGCAGGTGACCGTCCCGTGGAACCCGGCGTTCAACGCCATGGCCTACGTGCTCGGCGGCAAGGGCTACGCCGGCGACGAGCGCCGCCCGATCGGGGACCACCAGCTCGTGGTGTTCGGTCCCGGCGATGCCATCACCGTCGGTGCCGCCGACGCCCAGAGCAACGAGTTCCCCAACCTCGAGGTGCTGCTGCTCGGCGGGCTCCCCATCAACGAGCCCATCGCCCACCACGGCCCGTTCCTGATGAACACCCGCCAGCAGATCCTCGAGGCCATCGAGGACTTCAACGCCGGCCGCATGGGTCGGGTCCCCGCCGTCGGCGGCCGCTGACCCCAACGCGGCCCGGGAGGCGTGGCGTCCGTCCGCTCCGACCTGGTTGGTGCGGACGGCGCCGCGTGGCGGCGAGCCGGCCGGGGCGTCATGACCTCGACGCGTAGGATCGGATCGTGACGCCATCCGACACGACGCCCGAGGCCCGCGCCGTGCTGCTCGACGTCCATCGGCGGACGGACCCAGCCGAGCGCATCCTCACCGTGTTCGAGATGACCGCCGCGGCGGAGGCCATCGCCCGAGCCGGGATCATGGACCGGCACCCCGACTACGACGAAGCGGCCGCCGAGTGGGCGCTGCGGCGCCAACGTCTCGGCGACGAACTGTTCACCGCGGCATGGCCGGCGGCCCCCCTGCTCGATCCGTGAGGGACGTCGCGCCGATGCGAGCACTGGTCTCGTTGCTCGGTGAAGCCGGGGTGCGGTACATGATCGTCGGATCGATGGCGAGCACGTACTACGGCCCCCCGCGAACGACCCAGGACATCGACGTCGTCGTCGAGCTGACCGCGTCGAGCTTGTCGCAGCTGCTCGGTGTGGTCGATCGCGACCGGTACTACGTCGCCGAGGACGCCGCGGCCTCCGCCGTGGCGAAGGGCGGCCTGTTCAACATCATCGACCTCCGGACCACGTGGAAGTTCGATCTGATCATCCGTCGCGACCGACCGTTCAGCCGCGAGGAGTTCGCACGACGGCGGTCGGTCAGCATCGATGGGGTGCGCGTCGAGATGGCGTCCCCGGAGGACACCGTGTTGTCGAAGTTGGAGTGGGCGAGCGCGGGAGAGTCGGACCGACAACTCCGCGACGCTGCCTCGGTTCTCGAAGTGGTCGGCACCGCCATCGATGATGCGTACCTCGATGTATGGGCCGAGGACCTCGGCGTCGCGGCGCTCCTCGAGCGAGCGCGCCATCTCGCCCGGCCCTGATCACGGTCCGGGCACGGCGTCCTCGAAGCGGCCCTCGGTTCCTCGACTCACCAGAACACCCGGCGGGTGTCCTGGAAGGCGAACAGGCCCCGGATCGGGAAGACAACAAGGCGACGACCGACCGGTCGGGGCTTGGGAACCTGCCGAGTCCCAACTCGCGACCCACGTCACACCGCTCGATCGGCGCCGTCCCCGACGACGGGACGGCCGGCCCGCAGGGTGTCGGTGACGATGTAGCGGGGTCGCCACGACGGGTCGTAGTAGGTGTCGATCTGGTCGCGGGTGAGCAGGGTCCGTGACGGCTCGAACCGAGCGAACATCCGATGGCCCGGGTACCGGGGACCGACGAGACGCTCGGCGGACTCCGCCTCGACCGGTGCGACCACGTTGAGCCCGAGCGACGTGTAGCCGTGGTCGCGCAGCCAGGCGATGGTCTCGATCAGGAGGAGGTGGATGACCCCGGCCGGCGCCCCCGACGGCGCTCGATCGGCGACGTCGAGCGAGTAGCCGCCGATGGTCGGCGCAGGGACGTAGTGCACCATCGCCACCGGCTCGTCCGAGCCCGGCCCGAAGCACACCGCGACGACGGTCTGGTGGTCGCGGGCGTCGAGCACCCGGCCCACGTTCGTGGTGGCGCGGTGGTGGCTGTGGCGCGACGTGGCCTCCTCGGCCAGGTCGACCAGCCGTTCGCGCAGCGGCGACTCGACCTCGTGGGACCACCGGATCTCGACCCGGTAGCCGTCGGCCGCGAGATCGGCGACCACGGCTCGGAGCCCCACGCGCTCGGGCGCCTCCAGATCGAAGCGGGCGCAGTCGAGGATCGCCTCGTCACCGATGTAGACATCGTGGAGCCCCGCGGCGTGGTAGATCGGCAGCCAGCTCGACACCGCGCCCAGCACCGCGATGTCCCAGTCGTGGGTGTCCGCGTGGTCGAGCGCGCTGGCCCACACCGCGACCCGCTCGTCGGGCGGGCAGATCGGGTCCGGGGCGATCAGCATCGTGGACTCGGCGACGGTGTAGGAGATGAGGCCCTCCCCGGCGAACAGGTGCGACTTGTCGTCGCGCAGCGCGGTGTAGTCGAGGGTGTCGCCGCCGAAGCGCTCGACGATGTCGAGCGCCCGGTCGTAGGTCGTGGGGTCGACCAGGTTCGCCCCGGCATCGGGGTGGCTCGCCCGCCGCAGCATCACGGCGAGCAGGACGATCGTCGCGACCGCCAGCGCGACCCCCGGGCCGCCGACCCCGTCGGTCGTCTCGAACACGACGGCGAGCAGGGCGACGGTGGCCAGGGCCGAGATGGTCACGACAACGGCGAAGGTCCGCCACCGGCGCTCCCCCGAGAAGCTGACCCGGAAGTAGTTGCGCTCGACGATGAAGAGGACGGCGACGGCGACGTTGATGATCCCCTCCTCCAGATCGATCCCCTTCACGAGCATGGCGGCGGCGCTCAGCGCCAGCAGCACGGTGGCCGCCAGCCACGCCGCCCGGTAGCCACGGCGGACCCCACGGGCCAGGCCCACCAGCGCCACGGCGATCACCACGGCGAGCACACCGGCGGCGCGTGGGAACCGTCCGGTGACGACGACGTCGATGATCTCGAACCGGTCCAGCAGCGAGCCGAGGAGCGCCGAGAGCACGTTGATCGTCGCGAGGAGCACGAGCAGGCCGGCGGCGCGCCGGCGCACGCGACGGGTCTTGGCGAAGTCCCCGAGCCGAGCCGCATCGATGGGCCAGGTCGAGCCCGAGGGCAGGGATGCGACCACCTGGGGGGTGTCCGGGGTGTCGCGCTCGGGCTTCATCACGAACCGCTCGAGCGCGGACTCGACCGGCAGCGGCGTGTCGCCCAGCACCAGGTGCACCTCGAGCTCGTCACCGGCCCGGAGCTCGACCCGAGCGCACCGCCGCACGCTGGTGAAGGGTCGCGGCAGGCCGAAGCGTGCCGGCCGGGGACCGAGCACCTCGACCGCGCACCCGCTGTTGGCGTAGAAACCCGGGCCCACGACCGAGAGCTTGGGCGAGTGGGTGTGACCGGCGATCATGCCGGAGTAGCCGAGCTCGACCATGCGGGCGGCCCGCTCGCGGGTGGCGGCGTTGTGGGCACCGATGCCGGAGCGTTCGCCGATCTCGGTGTTGGCCAGGACCCGGTGCACCCCGAGCATGGTGACGAGGGCAACCACCGCCACCAGCACCACCAGCACGATCATGGCGACGCCCAGGCCGTACAGCCAGCCCACGGCATGGGCGTCGAGGAGCGCCTCGACGCCGGGGAGGAAGGCGATCAACCGGAGGGCGAAGGCGGCGAGGAACGGGATGGCCAGCCACCAGAGCCGTCCGACCAGGCTGCGGTAGAGGAGCCGGGACCCGACCATCTCCCCGGCCTGGGTCGGCTCCGACAGCCAGGTCAGACCGTCGAGCAGCCCACCGGGCTTCACCGTGCGATCGAACTGCGGGAGCACCTGGCGGACGACGTGATGGCCCGTGGGCGTGTCGATCGGTGACCGGGGATCGACGAACGCGTTGTACGGGTCGTCCTGGTTGCCGTGGACGACGTGCACGCGCTGGTCGCCGGCGCCCGTCTCCAGCACGAGGTCCGCGCTGAGCGCGAAGAGGGTCACGCCGAGGCGCTCGGCGAGGACGTCGGACATGGTGGGGTCCCACGCGATGTTGCCGTCGTGGTTGCCCGACAAGACGATGACGGTGTGGTCGGCGTCGGCGGCGAAGGCCCGAACCGTGTCGGCCCACTCGTGGTGGGCGTCGAGGATGGCCCCGATCGGTGCGACCGGGTCGTGGAGCTGCTCGAACCCGTCGCCGGCGATCACGAAGGCCCCCGGCCCCTCCCACTCGGAGAGCACCCGGATCATCTCGGCGCAGGCGCCCCGCGACGCGACCGTCATCGTGCCCGTCAGGTGCAGGTCGCTGACGACGACCGCTCGCCCGTCCCGGGGGATCGGGACACGGACGCGGTCGTGGACGCGCTCGAGGTGGGGCGAGCCCCGAAGGGCTTCGGCGCCCGGCGCCAGCCCGCCGTCGCCGGCACCGGCGAAGACCCGGCTCATCGACGTCGCCGTGCCCGGGGGGACGGGCAGTGGGACGGGCGGCGGGACGGACGCCTGCGACATGGGCCTGAAGGTACCTGGTCTCAACCGGCGGCCGTCACCCGCCGGTGCACTCCTGCGGGAGGGGATCGGGCATCGGGGTGAGCCCGAGACGTCCCGACAACCACGGCAGCGTCAGCTGGAACGACCGCTTCCAGACGTCGAAGTCGTGCCCGCCCGGCATCTCGCCGACGCAGGTCTGGATCCCGGCCGCCCTCGTCAGCTTGGCCAGCTCGTTCTGCGCGGCGGGCGAGACGGTGTCGTCGACCCCGGATTCGAACCAGACCCCGAGGCCGGGGAACTGCTGGGTGGGCAGGATCTTCGTCGGATCGTGCTCGTCGTAGGCCTGTTGGCTGCCACCGAAGAGGTCCCGCAGCGCGTCACCGGGCGGGTCGAGGTTCGGGCGGAGGTCGCCGGAGTAGTCACCGACCGCCACGATCTGGTCGGGGTGGCGCAGACCCAACATCAGCGAGCAGGTCGCGCCCGTGGACAAGCCGACGACCGCCAACGACGTCGGCCCGGTCGCCACGTCGTACTGCGATCGCAGGTGGTCCATGACGTCGGTCATCAGGTAGGTCTCGACGTTGCCCCGAGGGCTGTCGACGCACTCGCTGTCGCCCTCGGTCGATCCGCTGATGTCGGGGGTGACGAGGATCGGCGCCTTCCCACCGTTCGCCGCCGCGAACGCATCGGCGGTCTGGTCGGCCTCGGCGCCCTGGGTCCAGTTGGCGGGATCGCCGGGGGACCCGTGCAGCATCATGATCACCGGGAGCTGGGGGCGGGGATCGGCGAAGTACGCGGGTGGGAGGTACACGTACGCGTTGCGGGCCACGAATCCCGACTTGGTGCCGGGGATGCTCACCTCGACCACGCTGCCGCTGGGTGGGAGCGTGCCCGTGTTCTTGACCTCGTCCTCGCGGTTGGTGATGTCGCCGGCATCGACCTGGTTCTCGGCCACCTTGCCCGTGACGGCACCGAACGTGGGGTAGTACGCGTACTGGGCGTTGATCACCTGGCCCAGGAGGAGCGCCGCCACCGGGATGGCCAGGATCGAGGCCACCCTCCCCCCGGCGCGCTCACCGGGCCAGCCGACGATGGCGGCGAGCACGCAGAACAGCACGAGCCCGGCCCAGAGGTAGAACGTCGCCGGGAACTCGTAGTTGACGAGGCCGAAGACCGTCTGGAGCAGCGCGAGCACGCCGGTGAGCACGACCGCTCCCGGGATGGCGACCAGCAGCTGGCGCCGCCAGATACCCGACCGCCACCCGAGCCCGAGGACGACGAGCAGCGCGGTCAGCCCGTAGAGGACGAACGGCACCCAGCCGTCGACGACGGAGATCTTGTCGAGGTCCACCGAGTACATCGTCGTCATCATCGTCCTCGTCGTCGTCGTCGTCGTCGTCGCCGTCGCTCCAGGGGTCAGGTCGGGTTCAGGTCGAGGCCGGGGGGCGCAATGGGGCCGGTGCTCAGTTTGCGGCCTTCGCGGGCCGGGCCATGTCCACGCCGATCTTCACCCAGTCCACGAACGTGGCATCGGGCATGTAGGCCCGGGCGATGGCGATGCCGATCTCGCCGAGCGCGGTCTCGCCGGGGAAGATCAGGTACATGGGGTGGAACACGGGCTGGAACTTGGCCTTGAAGGCGAGCAGGGATCGGAACCCGTAGTAGGGCTCGAGCGTGTCGCCCAGGAAGTCGAGTAGGCGCTGCAGGATCTTCTCGTCCCCGCTCTCGTCCATCCGTTCCGGCGCCTTCGCCAAGGGAGCGGCCGAGAGGCTGATGAACTCGAAGCCCTCATCCTTGAACTGCAGCGCCGAGGCCCCGATCAGGTACTCCATCACGGCCCGGAAGCCCTCGTCCCGACGCCGCATGAGGTCGACGGTCCAGCCCACGATCTCGCCCTCTCGCGATGCGGGCATCCATGACGTGAAACCTGCGACGGTCTGGTCTGCTTCGACGGCGAGGTGCAGGCGCACCTCGGGGTCGTCGGCCTCGGCCAGGGATCCGAGGGTGAAGCCCATCTCGGGCAGCGACTTGTCGTCGACCCACCCGGAGCTGATGACCCGCAGCTGGTCGGCGAACACCGGTCGGGCCTCGGACCAGTTCATGATCTGCAAGCTGATGTCCTGCTTGCCCGCCTTGTTCATGGCGGTGCGGACGTCCTGCCAGGCCTTGCCCTTGAACTCGAGGCCTCGGAGGGGCACGACGCTGTCCTCGGCCACCTGGATCGACTTCCACCCGACCTGGGGCGCCAGGTCCGCGGTGCCCTGGCCGGCCGCGAACAGGCACGGGATCCAACCCCGGTCGAAGCAGAACCGGTCGAACTCCTGCATCGCGACGAGGCGCTCGCCGGGCGGTCCGATGGGATCGGCGAGGGCCAGGGCCACCGTGCCCACGACCCGGTAGCCGATGGCGGTGGAGCCCGACGACGACAGCCAGATGGTGTTGCCCGGCCAGGTGAGCATGTAGTCGATCGACGACACGCCGTTCGACCGCAGCAGGGCCCGGATGCGCTCGTTCTCGTCCGGCAGCGGCCGGGCCGTGCGCGAGGAGTAGGCGAGGCCGATGAGGGTGCCCAGGATGACGATGAGCCACACCGCGCCGATCGAACCGACGAACCACCGGGCGGCGGTGGTGACCGGCTCGATGTTGTTCGTCGTCGAGAACACGAGGCGGGTGGCCCACTCGCCGAGCATGTCGACCGGGGTCGCCATCGGCTCGAAGTCGTCCTTCAGCACCGCGAACCCAACGACGGTGTAGGCGAGGAGGGCGAACGCCACCATGAGCAGCCGGCGACCGGCGCGGCGGAACGCCTTGCGCCGGGACCGGGCGGTGAAGGCCCGAAACGTGGCCAGCAGCAGCACCAGCTGCGCGCCGTAGAGCACGAGATCGGCCGTGCGCTCCGCGCTCGGGCGCACCGAGATCACCGAGACGAGCGCCAGCGCGGTGAGGGCGGTGACCAACCCCCAGGCGACCCGATGGCCACGTCGGAGCGCGTCGGCGGCGAGCATCATCACGATCGAGCTGACGGCGAGGGAGAGGCTGACCCCGGCCGAGTGGTACACCCGGCCGTCGGCCAGGAACGGGCCCCCGTTCCCGGGGAAGATCGACTCGATGAGGTCGGATACCGCGAGCACCGCGATCACCAGCGCCACGAGCGAGCGCTGGCGTCGTTTGGTGATCGAGATCCGCGGACGGCTGGGGGCCCGCCCGAGCAGGATCGGACCGAAGAACAGGCCCATGAGCCAGGCGAGCAGGTGCTCGACATCCCAGAGGAGGCCGGAGTTGATGACCATGGCGAACAGGTAGGCGGTGACGGTGACCCGGATCCGGGTGCTCCAGGCCGATTGCATCGTGGCCGTCAGGGCGCCGAACGCGGCGAAGCCCCCGGCCGAGATGCCCAGGTCGGTCGCCGTGCTCAGCGACGACGCCCACTGCCACCCCGACGACTCGAAGCGGAGCAGGAAGAGTGATGTCGCCACCGCCGCGGCGGCCTGACCGACGATCACGACCACGAAGGTGCGCCAGTGCCCGACGCGCCGTTCATAGGTGCCCGCCGCGCCCACCAGGAGGGCGAGCACGGGGACGTAGAGCACGAAGCTCGGGACGAAGAACGCACCGGTGAACGGGGTCCACCACTTGCCGTCGCGCAGCGGCGGGAGCCCGTAGGCCACGTCGTTG
>Ga0105048_10008709_pt1 | contig 16222 bp, 12 predicted proteins | sample MAT05_FD_78382 | JGI IMG/M metagenome (GOLD analysis project Ga0105048, IMG submission 78382) | Freshwater microbial communities from Lake Fryxell liftoff mats and glacier meltwater in Antarctica - MAT-05 | ecosystem: Environmental > Aquatic > Freshwater > Ice > Liftoff microbial mat | place...
AATTCGGTGACGCGTAATTCGGTGACAGTGCATTCTTTCGCGTATCGCGACAGGGTAATTTGGTGACAGTGCACTCTTTCGCGTGTCGCGGGGTATTTTGGTGACAGTGCACTCTTTCGCGTGTCGCGAAAGAGTGCACTGTCACCAAAATACCCTGTCACCAGATTACCCAATTACCGATCCTGAGAACGCCGTCGGCCGGTCACCGCAGCCGGTCCGGCATCACGGGGCCGGGGCCGGCTCGTCCGGCGCAGCGACGGGCAGTCCCGGGATCGGGTTGCGCTGCACGAACATCCCGGTGCGCAGGCTGTCGATGAAGCGGCGCATCGATCGCTCCTGCACCAGCTGGTCGCGGATGCGTTCGCGCACCTCGCCGACCGTAAACGTCCCTTCGTCCTGCGTGGTGATGAGCTGGAAGATCACGAACTTTTTCGTGCCCTTCCGCGCATTCTCGATCGCGAACGGCTGGCTGATGTCGTTCGGTACAAGCCCTTCGAGTGCTGTCAGGTACGCCGGCGGCAGTTCCGAGCGCGGAAAGGGATCGTTGAACCCGCGCACCTCATCGGGATCGTGGAACCTGAGGCTGAGCGAATCGTACCGCGACCCGGTGCGCCACGCGGTCGCGACGCTGTCGGCAAGGCGCGCGGCGCGCTGCTCGTCGGCCGAGTCGAGCTTCGGGACGATGAGGATGTGGCGCGCCTTCACCTCGGCGGGCTGCACCTTGTCCACGCGGATGAGGTGATAGCCGAACGTCGTCTCCACCACCGGGCTCACCACGTTCGGCGGCAGTGCGAACATCATGCGATCGAATTCGGGCACCATGTTGCCACGCCGATTCCAGCCCAGGTCACCACCGGTCTCTCGGTTGGAGGGATCCATGCTTTCGCGCTTGGCGATGAGCTCGAAGTTCCCGCCGCGCTGGATCTCGACCGCCAGCGAGTCGATCTTCGCGCGCGCCTTGGCCTTGGCCGCCGGACTCGCCGTGGGGGCAAGCACGATCTGGCGGAACGTGACCTGCGCCGGCCGCTTCGGGATGGTGGCGCTCATGCGCGTGTATGCCTCCATCACGTCGCCCTCCGACACCACGGCGCGGACCAGCTTCCCGTCGCTCTTCATCTTGTCGATGAGCTTGCGCTGCACCTGCTGCCGCTTGGCGGCGTCGATCAGTGACTTGCGGTACTCCTGCGGCGTCCCGAACCCCGCGCCGGCCAGCGCCTGACGAAACTCCTGCTCGGTCTTGAACTGGTCCTGGATCCGCTTCATCTGCGTCTCGACCTCGGGCAGGACGTCGCCGTCGGCCACCTCCACCTTCTCGAGCGCCGCCTTCTGCACCAGCACTTCCGCATCGATCAGTTCGTCGATGATGCCTTCGATGAGCTTGCGGTGCGCGACGCTGTCGTCGGGAATCTTGATCGCGCCCTGTGCTCGGCGAGTGTTGTACTCCTCGAGCACCTCACTCCAGAGAATGGGGTGGTCACCGGCGATGGCGATCACGCGATCCACGCTCACGGCGATGGGCACCGCCGGCGGGCCCGCGGGACGGACAGCCGGTACCTGCGCCTGCAGCGCAGCGGCGCAGGCGAGGGATGCGGCGAGGGTGAGGAACGGACGTGTCATGCGTGCGGATACCCGGGAGGCGCGACGTCGGTTCATCACCAGGGCGGCTGGGCACCGCGCCACGCGTCGTGGAAAGGAGGACGGGGGAGCGCGATGTCTTTGCGCTCCCCCGCCTGATCGTGCGGCGTGCGTCCTGCGGGTTACGGCTTGGCGGGCACCGGGGCGGCCGGGGGCACGTCACCAGGGCTTGGCGGGGCGCCGGGGATCGGCACGGCCGATTCCGGACGGTTGGCGGCACGGGTGGAATCGGCGACGCCGCGGATCTTCGTTGCCGCCTCGAGGGCGCGGTCCACGCCGGCGTCGTAGATCTTGGCGCCGGGGTATCGGTTGCGCAGCAGCAGGTCGAGCGAGCGTGCGATCGGCACGAATGCGCCGTCCTTCACGAGCATGCTCTCGAGGAAGGTGTTCACACGCGTGACGGCGACCACTTCCCGCGCTTTCGGGGTCGCGCCGCTGTCAGCCAACTGGTTCGGCGCCACACCGAGCTGCGTCCAGGCGTTGATCACGAGCGTCCGGAACTCGGCGCGGATCTGGCTCTTCTCCTGCTCCGTCAGGTCGACCTTCGCGCTGTCGGCCTGGGCCAGAAACAGCTCGTTGCGCATGAAGTTCTTGATCAGCGTCGGGATGATCGTGTCCGGCGCATTCTGGATCTGCGGGATCAGCCCCTGCTCCGGCGGATACGCATCGATCCAGCGCACGAGCTGCCGAGCGGTGAAGTCACCGCGCTTGGACGTGCCCAGCACCGCGCTGCTGGTGCGGTAGGTGTCGAGGTCGCCGACGATGTCGCGGGCGAGCTTCGGGGCATCACCCTTGACCGTGACCGTATTGACCGCCTCGAGCCGGGCCCAGTACGTGGACTCGGCCATGGCGGCGCCACGCTGCTGCATCAGCTGCGCGACGTTCTGCGTGACGGCGCTGTACACCGGGCGGAGGATGATGTGGTAGCCGAAGCGCGTCTGCGTCACCGGCGAGATCTCACCGGGCTTGGTGCTGGTGAGCGCCGTCTCGAATTCCGGGGCCATCATGCCCTTCGGGAAGGCGCCGAGCGAACCGCCCTGCGCGGCCGACCCCGGGTCCTGGCTGAAGCGGCCGGCCAGCTGCGCGAAGTTCGCCGCCGTCAGCACGCGACGGAGCGAATCGGCGGAGACCTTGAGCGCCTGCACCTGCTTCGGCGTCGCGCCCTTCTCGGGCACGCGGAAGAGGATATGGCTGGCGGCGAGGACGTCGCCGTTGTTGTAGCGCGACTCGCCATCGGTGGCGGGGGCGATGGACCACCCCTTCGAGACCACCTCGAAGAACTTGCGCGCACGGGCATTCGCGATCGGCGCCCACAGCGCGGAGTCGAGCGACGCCGGCTCGTTGAGCGAGTCGCCGTTCGCGCCGGCCTTGGCCAGCAGCTGGTAATTCACCCACAGGTCGGCCACCACGCGAACGACATCCTTGCGGAGCGGCACCTTGGAGGCGCCGAGGAGTTCGGACAGCTTCGTGACCGTGAGCTCCTGCGAGCCGGCTTTCGCGACGGTATCCGCATTCGTGCCGAGCGCATCGCTGTTGCAGCCAACCAGTTGGGTCATGGCGCCAGCAGCGATCGCGGCGAGGACAAGTCTTCTCATTCGACGAAACGGGATACGGGTGAAGTCCGCGCCGGCGCGCAGGACGTGCAGCGACGATCAGCGACTCAGACTGCGGAGCGAGCGAACGAGGCCCTCGAGCACCGCCGCTCCGCCCAGGCGCGTGAGCTTCAGCGTCAGCGGCTGCGCGCGCCGCACCTCGGCCTGGAACTGCACTTCATGGAACGCGGCACTGAGCCCCTTCATCCGGGGCAGGGCATCGGCGCGAAACGTAATACGGCCCTCGTCCCCCCGCACCAGCATCGCCTCGATCCCGAGCGTTCCCCCCAGCAGGCGGAGTTGCGCGAGGTCGAAATAGGCCGCCGCCTGGGGTGGCAGGGGGCCGAACCGGTCGCGGACCTCGGCCGAGAGCGACTCGATCGCCGCCGCATCGCCGGCCTTCGTGAGCCGACGGTAGATGTCCAGCTTCAGGTCCTGCATCGGGATGTAGTCGTCGGGCAGGAACGCCGGCACGTCGAGCGACACATCCGAGGGCTGCGGCGGCGGGGCCGAGTCGCCCCGCTGGATGCGGGTGACCGTCTCCTCCAGCAGCCGCAGGTACAGGTCGAACCCGACGGCGTGCACGAAGCCACTCTGCTCGGGCCCCAGCAGGTTGCCGGCCCCGCGCAGCTCCATGTCCTTCAATGCGATCCGGTAGCCGCTCCCGAGCTCCGTGTGGTGCTCGAGCACCCGCAACCGGCGCTCCGCATCCTCGTCCACCATGTCGGGCACCAGCAGGTAGCAGTAGGCGCGACGGTGCGAACGCCCCACCCGCCCGCGCAGCTGGTAGAGCTGGGCCAGCCCGAAGTGGTCGGCGCGGTCCACGAACATCGTGTTGGCGTTCGACACATCCAGCCCGCTCTCGACGATCATCGTGCTGACGAGGATGTCGGCCTCGCCGCGCACGAACTGGCGCATGACCTCCTCCAGCGCGCGCTCCTTCATCTGTCCATGACCGACCACGATCTTCGCCCGCGGCACCAGCCGCTTGAGGTGATCGGCGACCGCGAGGATGGTCTCGATGCGATTGTGCACGAAGAAGCACTGGCCACCGCGATCGAGCTCGCGGGTGATGGCCTCCTCGATCAGCGCATCGTCATTGGGTTCGACGTACGTCAGCACCGGACTCCGGTCGCGCGGCGGCGTCTGCATCAGCGTCATGTCGCGCAGCCCCGCCAGCGACTGGTGCAGGGTGCGCGGGATCGGCGTCGCCGTGAGGGTCAGCACATCCGTTTCCATCTTGAGCTGCTTGAGGCGCTCCTTGTGCTTCACGCCGAAGCGGTGCTCCTCGTCCACGATGATCAGGCCGAGGTCCGCAAACTCCACATCCTCACCAAGGAGGCGGTGGGTGCCGATGACGATGTCCACCTCCTTCTTCCTGAGTCGCGCCAGCGTGGCCGTCTGCTCCTTCTGCGTCCGGAAGCGGCTCAGCTCCTCGATCACCACGGGGAAGTCGGCAAGGCGGTCGCCGAAGGTGCGCACGTGCTGGTCGGCGAGGATCGTGGTCGGGACGAGCACCGCCACCTGCCGACCACTCTGCACCGCCTTGAAGGCCGCGCGCACCGCGATCTCCGTCTTGCCATAGCCCACGTCACCGACGAGCAGGCGGTCCATCGGACGTCCACCCTCCATGTCGGCCTTCACGTCGGTGGTGGCACGGCGCTGGTCGGGGGTGTCCTCGAACAGGAAGCCGCTCTCCAGCTGTATCTGCCACGTCGTGTCGGGCACATGGGCCGGCCGACTGGCGATGCGGCGACGTGCATACAGGTCCAGCAACTCGTGCGTCATCTCGAGGATGGCCGCGCGTGTCTTGTCGCGCTGCTGGCTCCACTTGCGCCCACCCAGCGTGTGCAGGCGCGGCGGTGGCGCATCGGCGCTCACGTCGCCGGCGGCGCGGTAGCGCTCCACCTGATCGATGCGGTACAGCGGCACGTTCAGCCGGTCGCCACCCTCGTACTCGATGACGGCCACCTCCACCGTCGTCTCGCCCACGAAGATCGTGGACATGCCGCGATAGATGCCGATGCCGTGCTCGAGATGCACGACGTAGTCGCCGCTTTTGAGCGCCGACACGACCTCGAGCGCCGCACCGCCGCCGTACTTCCGGGCGCGACGAATCCGCCGCTCGCGGCGGAAGATCTCGTGGTCGGTGAGCACCCGGAGCCCCTCGCGCGCGTCACCGCCGGCCGGCAGCAGGAAGCCCGCGCCGAGCACGCCCAGCGCCAGCGTCGCCTGCGTCGGCCGGCCACGCTCGTCCAGCAGCTCCTCGAGCCGCTCGAGCTGACCGCTGTTGTCGCAGAGAATGAGCGTCGGAGTCCCCCCGCTCACCAGCTTGCGCAGTGCCGCCATGTCGCGCCCCACCACCTCGGGGGCACGCACCGGGAAGCCGACGTCGATCGTGTCGGCGGCCGGATCGACGATGCGGATGGTGCCGAAGGCGGCGAGGCTCTGTTGCGTGACCTCGGGCCGCTCGAACAGCCGTTCCCGGTCCGGCGAGTCTTCGCCGCGGCGGCGTGCGAGATCGACATGATGCTGCGCCTCGCTCCACGTGCGCCGCAGCTCGGGCTCGATGCTGGTGCCCAGCGGTTGCACGACGAGCGTGTCGGGGGGGAGCATCTCCGCCAGCGTCACACGCTCGTAGGCCGACTCGCCCGCCTCGGTGGCCGGGATGTCCACCGGCAGCACCAGGGCCACCGTGGCATCGCGCGTACTGCGCTGCGTGAGCAGGTCGAAGTGGCGCAGCTCGACGATCTCGTCGCCCCAGAACTCGAGGCGCACCGGCTCCGCCATGCCGAAGCTGTAGATGTCGACGATGCCGCCGCGCACACTGTACTGCCCGACGTCGTCCACCATCGGCTCGCGCTCGAACCCGTGGGCATCGAGATGCTCCGAGAGCGCCTCCAGCCGCCAGGCGTCGCCCTTGCGAAGCTCCAGGCGCGCCCGTGAGACGGCGCGCGCCAGCTGCGTCTTCTCCATGAGGGCACGCGACGTCGTCAGCAGCAGACGCACGGCGCCGCGCGAGAGTCGCTCCAGCGTCTCGACGCGCTCGCCCGCCACCTCGGCGTGCGGCTCGGCCTCGCCGAATCCTTCCCGCGGCGGGTAGAGCGCGATCCCCTCCGGCTCCGCCAGCGCGCCGAGATCGGCGAGCCAGCGTTCGGCATCGGGGAGCGAGTCCGTCACCACCACGATCACGCGACCCGGCAGCCGGCGGGCGAGGGCCGCCACCATCACGGCATCCGATGATCCGTGCAGCCCGGTGAGCGTGAGGACGCGCCTGGGCGCGGGAAGCGAATTGATGACGCGGGTGAATTGCGGCAGTCGATCGATCGCGTCGAGCAGGGTCGGAAGGCCCATCAGGCAGGTCGTGCGAGGGAATCGGCACCAACGGCGCCGCGGGTGCGATAGCGTCCCGAGATCCATGCCTCGGCCAGCACCGCGAGCAGTGCGAGCAGGAGCAGCGGCATCACGATCGGCTGCGCAGCGCCCGACTGGCGCACGCTGCGGAGGAACGCCGGGAGGTCGGCCGCGAGTGCCACCCGCGCCACCCCGCCGAAGCGGGCGGCGAGTTCGGCATCGGTGGCACGCGCCAGCAGCGGCTCGCCGGCGTCGAGGTGAACGCCGACCGCCCCGACCGTGTCGACGCCGCGCATCCAGAACCAGAGACCGGCGCTCGCGGGCGCCGGAATCGACGCTCCCGAGACGGTCAGCCGTGCGCCGTCGGCTGCGCTGCGCAACGCGGAGGCACCGGCGGGCGGAAAGAGCACGCTGCCTGCCGTGATCAGCGTGGCCGACGTGGTGTTGGAGGAGAGCGTGCTGATCGCATCCGCCAGCCACGGCACGAAGCTGGCCCGGACGGGGAACGTGGTGTGTCCCGGCTCGAGGACGGAGCCGGCGATGATCCAGTTCGCCCCCCGAACCATCCACGGCAGACCCGCCACCATGGCGAGGGTGTCGCCGGTGGCGCCCGGCTGCGCCAGCAGCGGGTGCCATCGTGTGACGCGGACCGCCGTGTCGCCGCGCAGGCCACCCTGCATCTCGCGGACGAGCTGCGTGCCGTTCTGCTCGGCGCCGAACCGCCAGGGGATGCCCAGCCGGGCCAGTGCGGCGTTGGCGCTCGCGAGGCCGCCGGCGTCGGCTGGAGGCACGACCAGCGCCGGCAGGGCGCCGATCGCCGCGGGGCTCGCGATGGTGACCGGACTGCCGCCACCGGTCCGCACCCGCCCGTTGTCGCGCAAGGCGGCCACGGCGGCGGCCACGAACTCACCAGCCGCGTCGCGGACCACCGGGGCGCTGCCGACGACGATCGGGACGATGGCGTGGTCGTCGGCCCCGACGCCGGATGGTTCGAGGGTCGCGTCCAGCGCCTGCCATCCCGTTCCGGCGCCCACCAGCGGGATGCGCAACGTGGCCGTCGACTCGCCCGCGTTGCGCACGATCACGCCGCGCGCGAGTGTGTTGTCACCGATCGCGATGCGGTAAGCCGTGGTATCGCGCACCGGCTGGATGGTGAGTTCCAGTGCCCCGCGCGGCGTCCACCACTGCGGCAGCGCCACGGCGCGCAGGATGGCGCCGTTGGGCGGTGGGGCGAGTGGCGGGACGTAGAGCCGGACGCGGGATGATGCGATCGGGATATCCCTCGTCCACGCCGACCGCTGCCCATCGGTGAGCACCGCCACCGCGCCCGCCTCGCCGGCGACGCCGTGCGCGAGGGCGACGGCGCTCCGCACCGCCGCGTCGAGCTGGCCGGCATGTGGCAGCGCGACGACGCGCGACAGCGCCGCATCGATCGCATCGGGGCCCGTGTGCACCGTCCCGTCGGCCGTGATCAGCCAGAGCTGCTCGGCCGTGCCCGAGGCTGCGCGCAGCTCGCGCGCCGCGACGGTGAGGCGGTCCAGGACCGGGATGCCCCCCACGATCGCGGTCGTGCTGAGCGAGTTGTCGAGGACGATCGCGAGGGCACGCGGCGTGCCGTCACCGCGCGTCCACACCGGCCGCGCCGCGGCCAGCGCGAGCAGCATGACGATGAGGATGCGCAGCAGGAGCAGCAGCAGGTTCTTCGCGCGGACGTCGCGGCTGGATTCGCGTTCCGCGCTCTGCAGGTAGCGCACCGCCGGAAACTCCACGCGTGCGCCGATGTTGCGCCGCAGCAGGTGCAGCAGCACCGGCACGGCGGCGAGGGCGGCGAGCGACAGCCAGAGCGGTGCGAGAAACGCCACGGTGTCCCGTCAGCCCCGCACGACGTCGCGCGCCGCGAAGGCGCGGTGCAAGGGCATGCCGAACGGTTCGCTCGTGTCGCAGAGGGCGTAGCGCCCGCCCTGTTCCACCGCGCGGGTCCGCCAGTCCGCGATCGCGGCCTCGACGGCGGCGTGGTAGGCCGCGCGGATCTCGCGCGGGCTGGCCGCGACCTCGACACCCGTCTCGGGATCGATGAATCGCGCGTCGGTGCTCGCATCCAGCACTCGCTCGCCCGGATCCATGATGTGCATCGTGAGCACGTCGTGCCCTCCGGCGCGCAGGGCGCGCATGCCGGGCGTGACCGACTCGGGATCGATCAACAGGTCGCTGATCACGATCACGATGCCCGGCCGGCGGATCAGGTGCGACGCCTGCTGCAGGGCCAGGTCGAGGCGTGACTCACGGCCGCTGCCCTGTTCCTGCATCGCCGCGACGAGCCGCTGGAAGTGTGCCGGCCGGGCGCGTGGCGGCACCACGGTGCGCACCGCGTCGTCGAAGCGCACCAACCCAACGGCGTCCCGCTGCTTGAGCAGCAGCAGCGCCAGCGCTGCCGCCAGCTGCTCCGCGTACACGCGTTTGGTCACGGTCGCCGTGGCGCTCTTCCACTGCATCGACGTGCTGACGTCGAGCAGGATCACCGCGCGCAGGTTCGTCTCCTCCTCGAACTGTTTGACGACCCAGCGCTCGGTGCGGGCGGCGATCTTCCAGTCGATGTAGCGCAGGTCGTCGCCAGGCTGATAGGGCCGATGCTCGGCGAACTCCACGCTGAAACCCTTGCGGGGCGAGCGATGCAGCCCTGTCAGGAAGCCGTCCACCAGCCAACGTGCACGCACTTCGAGGGCGCCCAATGCGGTGAGCACGGCCGGGTCGAGCAGGTCGGGTCGGGGTGGCGACGTAATGGCCATGCGCGAGGAAGAGGGCTGCCCGGACGCCGGCTGGAGCCGGATGAGCAGGAACCGCGTTGACCGAAAGGTACCGCTTTCATCCCTCGGACGGACGCTGGCACCGTGATCGCTGGAGCAGTCGATCCACGCCGTACCGGCCATCACTCCCGGTCGTTGTGCTAGATTTCACCGGATATCGCGGCGCCGCCGCCCCTCGCTCCAGCCCCTGCCTCATGTCGTCGCTCGACCGGATCCGGAATTTCTGCATCGTCGCTCACATCGACCACGGCAAGAGTACGCTGGCCGATCGCCTGATCGAGATGACGGGCACACTGCAGAAGCGGGAAATGAAGAGTCAGGTCATGGACACGCTCGACCTCGAGCGCGAACGCGGCATCACGATCAAGCTGAATGCCGTGCGGATGAAGTACACCTCGCGGGCGGGTGACGAGTTCGAGCTGAACCTGATCGACACGCCCGGGCACGTGGACTTCACCTATGAAGTCTCCCGGTCGCTGGCCGCCTGCGAGGGGGCCATTCTGGTGGTCGACGCCAGCCAGGGCATCCAGGCGCAGACGCTCTCGAACCTGTTCCTGGCCATGGACGCGGGCCTCGAGATCATCCCGGTCCTGAACAAGATCGACCTCCCCGGAGCCGAGCCCGAGCGCCGGCGCCAGGAGGTGGTCGACCTGATCGGCTGCCTGCCCGAGGACGTGCTGAGCGTCAGCGGCAAGGAAGGCACCGGTGTGCCGGACCTGCTGGAAATGATCGTGGCGCGCGTGCCGGCGCCGACGGGCAATCCCACCGGCCCGCTGCGCGCGCTGATCTTCGACTCGTACTACGACAAGTACCGCGGCGCCATTCCGAGCGTTCGCGTCGTGGACGGCGAGATCAGGAAGGGCATGAAGATCACCTTCGGCGCCAGCGACAATCAGTACGAGGTGGCCGAGGTGGGCTCGCTCCAGCTGCGTCAGGTGCCCACCGAGAAGTTGCAGGCGGGCGAGGTGGGCTACGTGGTGGCGAGCGTGCGGAGCGTGAGCGAGACGCGCGCCGGCGACACGATCTTCGACGTCGTCAACCGTGCCCCCGAAGGACTGCCGGGCTATCAGGAAGTCCGGAGCTTCGTCTTCGCCGGCATCTATCCGACCGACACGCAGCTCTACGAGCAGCTGCGTGATGCGCTGGAAAAGATGAAGCTGAACGACGCCTCGCTGCAGTACTCCCCGGAGACGTCCACGGCCCTTGGTTTCGGCTTCCGCTGCGGGTTCCTCGGCCTGCTGCACATGGAGATCGTGCAGGAACGCCTGGAGCGCGAGTACAACCTCGACCTCGTCACGACGGTGCCCAGCGTGGAGTACCACGTGTACCGGGCCGACGGGGAGATGGAGCTGATCGAGAACCCATCGCGCATGCCGCACGCGTCCACGATCGACCGCGTCGAGGAGCCCTACGTGAAGGCGCGCATCATGGCGCCGGTGGAGTACATCGGGCCCATCATGACGCTCGGCACCGACCGCCGCGGCATCTACAAGAACATGTCGTACCTCGACACCAAGCGTGTCGAGTTCGACTGGGAGTTTCCGCTCGGTGAGATCATCCTCGACTTCTTCGACAAGCTGAAGACCGTCAGCCGCGGCTACGCGAGCCTCGACTACGAGATGCTCGATTATCGGCCCAGCGAGCTGGTGAAGCTCGACATGCTCATCAATGGCGACCCGATCGACGCGTTCAGCGTCATCATCCATCGCGACAAGAGCGAGGAGCAGGGCCGCAAGATTGCCGAGAAACTGAAGGATCTGATCCCGCGGCAGTTGTTCGAGGTGGCGATCCAGGCCGCGATCGGCATGAAGATCGTCGCGCGGACCACGGTGAAGGCGCTGCGAAAGGACGTGCTCGCGAAATGCTATGGCGGCGACATCAGCCGCAAGCGCAAGCTTCTCGAGAAGCAGAAGGAAGGCAAGAAGCGCATGAAGCAGGTCGGTGCGGTGGAGATTCCACAGGAAGCCTTCCTCGCCGTGCTGCAGGTCGACTGATTCGTGGGCAGCGCCGGTCGCGCCGCCCCCGAGTCGTCATCGCTCGTCATCCAGACGTCGTTTCTGGGCGACGTGGTGCTCACCACGCCGCTGCTGTCACACCTGGCCACCCGGGGACCGGTGGATGTGGTGACGACACCCGCCGGCGGGGCGCTGCTCGAGGGGCACCCCGCAGTTCGGCGCGTGATCCGCTACGACAAGCGCGGTCGCGACCGGGGTGTCGGCGGGCTGCGGGCGCTCGCCGCATCGCTGCGTGCGGAGCGCTACGGCGCCGCCTATCTGGCACAGGGCTCGTGGCGCAGCGCCGCTCTGGCGTGGATGGCGCGCATTCCCATGCGTGTCGGCTTCGACACCTCCGCGGGCGCGCGACTCTACACGACGCGTGTCGCGTACCGGCGTGACCTGCATCATGCAACGCGCCTGTTTCACCTCGCGAGCCCAGACCTGCAACTGTCGCCACCCGCGCCCTCGCTGCATCCGTCGCCGGCCGACCAAGCCGCCGTGGACGCGTTGCTGGCCCGCGCCCCGTTCGACGGCGCGCATTTCGTGGTGCTGGCGCCGGGCAGCGTCTGGGCGACGAAGCGCTGGCCCGGCTTCGAGCCGCTGATCGCCGAGCTTCCGGCGGACCTGGGCGTGGTGGTGGCCGGCGGTGCCGAGGATGGGGTGCTGGCTGCAGCGCTCGTGGCTGCGGCACCCGGCCGTGTGCTCGATGCGACTGGTCGCCTGACACTGCTGGCATCGGCGGCGTTGATCGGTCGCGCCGCCGGGATCGTCACCAACGACTCGCTGCCGCAGCACCTTGCCAGCGCCATGGGGACGCCGACACTCACCGTGTTCGGTCCGACGCTGCCCGCGTTCGGATTCGGGCCGCTCGCACCCGAGCGCGCCATCGCCGAGCACGCGCCCGGCCTCGACTGCCGGCCCTGCTCGGCCCATGGCCCACAACGGTGCCCCCGTGGTCATTTTCGCTGCATGCGCGAGATTTCCGCCCGCACCGTGGCCGAGGGCATCGTGCCCCTGCTCCGTCGCTGACCCTCACTGGCCCCGCCGCATCGATGCCCACGCGTTCCCGCTACATCATCGGAGTCGACCTCGGTGGCACGAACATCGTCGTCGGTGCCATGCCGGAAGATGGTTCGCGCGAGATCGCGTTCCGTTCGTCGCCGACGCACGCGGTCCAGGGGCCGGACTCGGTGGTCGAGCGGATCGTGCAGATGGTCGAGGACGTGATCACCGTCACCAGCGCCGAGACTGGCGCGGTGCGCGACGACTTCCTGGGAATCGGCATCGGGGCGCCGGGGCCACTCGATCGTGCGCAGGGCGTGGTGATCACGGCGCCCAATCTCGGCTGGAAGATGTTCCCGCTGCGCGATCGCGTCCAGGTGGCGACGGGGTTGCGCACCACGCTCGACAACGACGCCAACTGCGCCACGCTCGGCGAGTGGTGGACCGGGGCGGCGAAGGGCGCCAGGAACGTGATTGGCGTGACGATCGGCACTGGCATCGGTGGCGGCATCATTCTCGACGGCGCGCTCTTTCACGGCGTGTCGGGGGTGGCCGGCGAGATCGGGCATGTGACGATCGACTCCAACGGACGCCGCTGCGGCTGCGGCAACTACGGCTGCCTCGAGGCGTACGCCTCCGGCACTGCCATCGCGGAGCGCGCGCGCGAGGCGCTGGCGAACGAGGCGGCGGGCGTGCTGTTCGGTCTCTGCGGCGGCGACCTGAAAAAGGTGACGGCGCAAATGGTCTATACCGCCGCGAATCAGGGCGACCCGCTCGCGCTGGACGTCGTGCGCGAGACGGCGCGATTCCTTGGCGCGGGGCTCGGCGGATTGCTCAACATTCTCAATCCCGAGGTGGTGGTGCTGGCCGGAGGCGTGGTCAACGCCGGCGAGGCGCTGTTCGCGCCACTCAAGGCCGAGGTGCGGCGGCGTGCCTTCGCGCCTGCGGTGGATGCCTGCCGCATCGTGCCCGGCGCGCTGGGGAGCAGTGCTGGCGTCGTCGGCGCCGTTGCCGGCTTCCGCGCGCAGACCGGTCTGCAGCCGGCGTGAGGGCACCACGACGCAAGCGCCTCGGCGTGATCGGCACCTTCGTCTGGGACGTCATCCACGGGCGGGACATCCGCACCGAACCCGTGCAGGAGTGGGGCGGGATCACCTACGCCCTGTCCGCGCTCGATGCGGCACTGACTGACGAGTGGGAGATCGTGCCGCTGATCAAGGTCGGCGCGGACCTGCAGCGGCAGGCCACGGAGTTCATCCGTACACTGCGGCGCGCCGCACCGGATGCCGCATTGATCGAGGTGCCGCAGCCCAACAATCGTGTCGAACTGCGGTACGTCAGCGACGAGCGACGCACCGAGGTGCTCACCGGCGGCGTGCCACCCTGGTCGTGGCTTGGCCTGCGACCGCTGCTCGCCGACCTCGATGCGTTGTACGTGAACTTCATCGCCGGCTGGGAGCTGGACCTCGAGACGATGCAGTTGCTGCGCGCACAGTTCGCAGGGCCGATCTACTGCGACCTGCACTCGAAGACGCTGGGCGTGGATGCGAGCGGCCTGCGCATTCCCGAGCCCCTGCCCGACGCGGCGGCGTGGTGCCGGTGCTGCGACGTGCTGCAGGTGAACGAGGACGAGATGCAGCTGATGGCGGCCGACCCGATGGCGCTCGCCGCCACTGCGCTGTCGAGTGGGGTGCACCTGCTCTGCGTGACGCTCGGGAAGAAGGGTGCCGTGTACTTCGCGGCCCCGGGCTTCTCGCGACTGCCGGACATCGCAACACCGGTCTCGTCCTCGGCCTTGAGCGCGGTGAGCACGGCGCTCGTCCCGATCGCTCCCGACCTGCTCGATCCCGATCCAGGCGACCCGACGGGATGTGGTGACGTGTGGGGTGCGACACAGTTCTCGCACTTGCTTGCAGGCACTACCTTCACGGATGCCATGCGGCTGGCCCACCGCGCCGCCGCGCGCAACGTGCGGCACCGTGGTGCCTCGGGGCTGGCGCACTACCTCCGTGGAGAACTGGCCCCGTCGTGAGCACCGTCCTGACCGTCCCGCCGTCGCTGGATGATACGAGCTTCGAGTCGCTGCTGCAGGCGCGAGCGGCGCTGCCGGAGGGGATGCGAGTGCTGGTGGATGCGCGGCACACGCGCTGGTCCAGTCCGTATGGCCTGGTGGGGCTCCTGACGCTGGCACAATCGTTCGGCGAGCGGGCGCAGTTCATCCCGCCGGAGGATCCGAACACCGCCAGCTACTGGGCGCGCTCCGGATTCTTCGAGCACGCGGAGACACTGTACGAGTTCACGCGTCCCGTCGGCAAGTCACGCAAGGGCGACTCGAATTTCTTCCTCGAGGTCACACCGATCGCGCAGACCGAGGATGTGCAGCATGTGGTCGCGCACATCCAGGACCGATCGAAGGCGATCATGGAGACGCTCGGGTTTCCACCCAGCAGCTCGATGGGCTTCTCGGTGGTGATGTCGGAGAGCTGCCAGAACATCATCGAACACGCCGGTGGACCGGGGTGGGTGGCGGTACAGACGTACAACTGGGAGAAGCGGCTGGGGCGGCGCGTGGTCGTGATCGCCGTGAGCGATGCGGGCCTGGGGTTCCGCCAGTCGCTCGGCCCGACCCGCGGGTCGACGATGAGCCGGTGGGATGACGGTGCGGCGCTCGAGGCGGCCGTGTTACGCGCGACGAGCCGCTTCCACGATCCGGGCCGCGGGCAGGGCATCCTTGGCATTCGCCGGTACGTCAAGAAGTGGGACGCCAAGCTCTCGATCCGCAGTGGGACGGCGCGCATCGGCATCATCCCGTCGTGGGACGATGATCAGGCGCTGGTGGAGAACCTCGCACCGTTTCCCGGCGCCCAGATGCAGATCACCATTCCGCAGTTGCTCACGCCATGACGCCGACTCCGATGCCGCTGGATCTCCTGACGGCGCTCTCCCGCGCCGAGTGCGACCTGTACAGCAACCTCGTGACGCGAGCCACCGGGCGCGCGGTGCGCGGGCAGCTCGAGACGATGCTGCGCGAGATGCCCGGCCAGCGCATGGCCGTCCTCGACTTCTCGAAGGTGGGCGTCCTCGACTTCAGCTGTGCCGACGAGATCGTGGCGCAGCTGTTGCTGCGGTTCGGGGCTGGGTTGCCGGCGCCGGTGCCCGCACCGGAGTATCCCAGCTACTTCATGTTTCGCGGCCTGCAGGAGTCGCATCTCGAGGCGCTCGAACCGGTACTCGAGCGGCACGGCCTGGCGCTGGTGGCCGAGTCGCCCGACGGCACGCTGCAGTTGGTGGGAATCGTGGAACCGGAGGAGGTGACGGCGTGGCAGCTGGTGCTCGCGTCGGGCGGTGGAGACGTCGACACTATCGCTTCGTTCGGCGGGGCAGCGACGCTCGACCTGCATGCACGGCTGGTCTCGCTGGCCCGCCGTCGGCTGGTGATCGCCACGCCGGCTGGGTTTCATCCGCTGCGCCATCACTGAGGGCATCCGTTGCGTCGCCAGACCGATCTCTACAACCCGCCGCTGCAGGTGGTGTGCTTCATCGATTCGCGACGCGGCGACCCCGATCGCGGGCCGTCGATCCGGATCAACGCCATCGAAGCCCGCGTCAGGATGCTGGTGGATTGTGAGCTCGTCTTCATCAGCGGCCCGACGCGCAAGGAACTCGCCCCCGTGACCATCGACGACGACGTGCCGAACGGCGGGGTGATCGTCCGTGACATCCTCGGCCTGCTCGTGACTGACGTCGTGACGCTCACCAAGCCGGACATGGATCGCGGTCCGCAGCCTGCCCGCACCGAACTCCTGGGATGACCCGAGGCTATCGCTCATGAGCGACG
>Ga0105048_10008710_pt1 | contig 16222 bp, 18 predicted proteins | sample MAT05_FD_78382 | JGI IMG/M metagenome (GOLD analysis project Ga0105048, IMG submission 78382) | Freshwater microbial communities from Lake Fryxell liftoff mats and glacier meltwater in Antarctica - MAT-05 | ecosystem: Environmental > Aquatic > Freshwater > Ice > Liftoff microbial mat | place...
GCTCAAGGGCAAGCTGTCGCGCATCGATCCCGGCGTCAAGATCTTCCGCTGCAAGTTCGAGACCACGCCGGGCAAGCAGTTCGACGTGCGGGCGCAGGCCATCAAGCGGCTGGAAGCGGCGCTCAGGGCGGCCGGGATAGGGTTTGCCGATGGGCGCCAGACCGTGTATCTGCAGCGCGGCGGCGAACCGTTGTTGATTGAGGGCGCACAGCCCGCCTGAAACTGCAGCACAGGAAGAAACGGCCACGCGCTACCCCAGGCGTTCAAGGCACCAGTGGCGGGAGCCACTATGCGCCCCAATAAGTGGGTCTGCTCCCCTTCACCTTCGCAAACGCCTTCAACGGCAACATTCTGCCGACGACGGCCAGGTTCTGGGACACGCTGATGGGGCGATACCTGGCTTGTTCTGAAACTTCGCGCGGCACAAATCTGGAGGGACTACCGTCGTCGGCTGGGAAGCCGACGGGGTAACCCACTCTGGACCGCATATCCACCGACGTACGCAGCTGCCAGTTTCGTCGGTGGCGAAAGTCATGTGTGCGGCACTGCTCACGCCGGAGGCGCCAGGTGCGAGCCTCTATTGCTAACGCTTCACACCGGATATGTAGGCCTTCTCGACAGCCGCAAGTGCGTTCTCTGGTGTGGCCTTGTTGGTCAGCACTTCTTGAACAGCATTGGCGAGAGTTGCATTCAGGAAGTCTGTGTTTTCCGGCCAGTTAAATTTGAACGGGCTCTGCGCGGCGTAGTCCAGTGCCCAACGAATATGCGACTGCTTGTCCATGGCTGGATTGTTTGCAACACTGCGCCGGCCGGGCAAATAGCCTGCTCCGGTCGCCTGCTGAATTTGCATTTCTGCCCCGGACCAATGCGCGATCAACTTCCAGGCGGCATCCTTGTGCGACGATGCCTTTGGAATCCCGAGAGTCCAGCCGCTGACGAGAGCGGGTGCCTTCACATTGGGATCCAGTGACGGCACAGCCATCATCTGGTAGTTCTCGCCCAAACCAGACTTCTCACGAATGAACTGCAAACGATGGGTCGCTTTGGCGATGAATACGCTCCTCCCCCTTCGGCAAATTGCTGGACCTCGGAATCGCCCAAGAGAGCGGCATCCAAGGTCAGCACTTTGTCGTTGTGGACCATGTCGTGGATCAACTTCACCAAACGTACCATCGGCAGCGAAGTGAAGTCGGGTGTTCCGTCATCCCGGATGATCTTCGCACCCATGGAAACTGCGGTCGGGATAAACCAAGCCATTCCTGCATCCGGGTTGCTTGGCTGCAGGAACGCGATTGGCCCGTGCCGCCCGCATCACATGCGGGCTGAAGGCGCGTGGTGGCTTTTGTTGAGGCGCCCAACGCTATCAGTGCGGCGAACTCGTTCTCAGACACTGCGCGGTCGAGAAGATCGCGGGGACATCTATCAGCCCAAACCATTTCAGCAATCTTGGCGGTTTCCAAAGTCGCTGTCATACGACGCTGGATCGAAGTAAGAATCCAGTCCATCTCTGCGCAACCCTGATTGTCGAGCTGAGAATTGGTATCGTGGAAAGAGGGTAATTGCTTAAATCTCCTTTTGCAAGAATCCTGTTTAAGGCTGGCTAGAAAAAGACGTTCAACCAGGTTTCGCGCCGCGCCCGATCTCGTCGAGCATGATGGCGAGATGGTCACGCAACAAACCTGTTGCGAGGAGGGCGTCGCGATGTCGTAACGCTTCGACGACGCTCCGATTGCGCGCGATTTGCGCCGCGCGCTGTTCGGGCTTCGCGTTCAGTGCCGCGAGTCGGCCCCAACCGGCACGCACCCGTGCCTCGATGATCATCTCGAAAATGTCGACAAGCAGCGGATTGCGTGTGGCCTTGGTAATCTCGAGATGGAACGTATAGCCCGCTTCCCTGAACTCTTGCTGGCTTCCGGCCCGGGCCATGCGGTCGAGTTGGCGCTCCATGGCGGAAAAGTCGCCTTCAGTGGAGCGCGCGATGACCAGGGCGACGAGGCCTGGCTCAAAGGCCCAGCGCGCCTCAAGGACATCCTGCGGGCTGGCTTCTCTTGCCTCGCCATTGCCATTTCCCGGTGCAGAATTCCTGACGCGACTTCCCGCGCGGCCAATTCCGCGCTCGACCATGCCTTCTGTCGTCAGGCGGTGAAGGGCACGTCGGACTGACGCTCGCGGAGCGTCGAGGTCGGTCGCGAGCTTGCGTTCGGAGGCGAGCCTCTGCCCCGGGCCGACCTCGCCGCCGCGAATCGCGATACGCAATGCTTCGTAGACGCGGTCAGCCTCGTCGACCGGCGCCGACACATCGACTAGCTGCCGGGCTGTCACACTTGAGTTCATCTCTGTTGATCCCGGGTTCGGGCGCATCGGTGCCAAATCCAAAAAAATCTCTTGTCGCAGCCGCCCATTTCGCAACGCTTCACGTCTTCCGCCCTCTCGCGGAAACGCGCGTGCATGGATAGTGTTTACGCAAAGTCGAGAGAATCGGGACGACGCATTTACCCGCGAAAACGTCGCGAGCAAGCTCGCCCTGAATTATCCCTTGCCGACGGGTATGCACCACCCAAATCTTCGCCTCGAACCAGCGGGCGGTTTTCATTTTGCCAACTCGAATTCGCTCGAGGTTTGTCGGGAGAGTTCAGACCATACCGCCTCCAGTTCTGCGATATCAAAGGCATCGAGTACCGGATTTGTGTCGCGATGACGGGCGTTTGCAATGATGCCACGTTGAACCAGAATGTGCTTGGTGATGGGCGTCCGGTAGGCACTGCCAAGATTGAGAAGGGGGAGCAGCGCACTGAACAGGCGGCGAGCGTCGTCGGTCTGACCACTTTTGTAAGCCCGATAAAGGGCAGCATGAATCTCCGGAACCTCGCAAGCCGGCATTGATCCGGCCGCACCGCGCGCCAACTCGTCGAGTACGAAGCGACCGCCGGCACCTCCGAAGACGCCCGCCAGGCCGGACACGCCTTCACGGAGGGCGGTGATGCGCTGACCACAAGGAACGACCTCCTCCTTGACGTAGAGGATAGCTGGAACCCGCCTGCACACCTCCCGGACAGTATCGATAGACAAAGCAGAGCCAAGAGGCGGAGGAGCATTTTGCATGATCGCCGGAAGCGACACGCCGCCGAGCGCCATCTCGAAGAATGCCACGACAGAATCGGGCTCGGTACCGGCAGATCGCGGCGCCATCAGCATCACCGCGTCTGCACCGACCCGAGCGGCGCGGTTCGCGTGAACGGCAGACAGTTCCGCCGTTTCATCGGAAATTCCAACGATGAATGCGATGCGTCCGCTAATGGTACGGGCGACGATTTCGACACCGGTGTGGCGTTCCTCCTGCGTCAGGGCCGCAAACTCGCTTGCAATCGCCGGATAGACGGCGCCGTGAACGCCGCTCGAAACAATGAAGGCGACCAAACGCTCCAGAGATGCGCAATCAAGCGCTCCATCGCCCTTAAAAGGCGAGGTGATGACGGGGAAAACGCCTTTCAGACACTCCCTCAACACGCTTTCTGACGGATTTTCCCGCTTCTTAATGGTCTTTAAATGGTTCATCATTGACATGAATTTTAGATCAATGGTAAATTATGGTCAATTAATGAATTAGCTCGAATTGAAACGATCCGAGTACAAGAAGAAGAGGAGCACACGCGAATGACAGCCGTCGGTTTGAAAGGTGTACGCAAGAGTTTCGGAAAGGTAGAGGTCGTTCGCGGCGTCGATCTCGATATTGCAAGTGGTGAGTTCTGCGTCCTTTTGGGGCCGTCGGGCTGTGGGAAATCCACACTTCTGCGCATGATCGCCGGCCTTGAGGATGTCGATAACGGACGAATCGACATCGGTGACCGCGAAGTGACGGACCTTGAGCCAAATGAGCGAAATATTGCGATGGTCTTCCAGAGCTACGCGCTCTATCCCCACATGACGGTGCACGAAAATATGGCGTTTGCGTTGAAGCTTGCCCGCCGTCCACAAGCGGAACTCGATGAGTCGGTCAAGCAAGCCGCGCAGATCCTTGGCCTCGACGAACTCCTACATCGGTTCCCGCGGGAACTCTCCGGTGGACAGCGACAGCGCGTTGCGATGGGCCGGGCAATTGTTCGCAATCCGGCGGTCTTTCTGTTCGACGAGCCGCTTTCGAATCTCGACGCGAAGTTGCGTGTGCAGATGCGCGTGGAGATTAGTCGCTTGCACCAGCGTCTTGGCAACACCGCCATCTACGTGACGCACGACCAGACAGAGGCGATGACGATGGCCGACCGAGTCGTGATCATGAATGCCGGGCGAATCGAGCAGGTTGGCGCGCCGCTCGACGTTTATGACCACCCGGCAAACATCTTCGTGGCTCAGTTCATCGGCTCGCCGGCAATGAACTTTCTTGACGGCAAGTTCGCAGTCTCGGATGGCAAACCACTAGTCGAAGGGGCCGGGTTCAGACTGCGGCTCCCTGCCGAAACGCCACGGATCGAGCCTGGACAACCCTTGCGCATTGGTATCCGGCCTGAGGATTTTCTCCGTGACACCGATGCTGGAGGTATAGGCGCGCGTGTAACGCTCACCGAGCAGCTCGGTCGCGAAGTGTTGATTTACGCCGATGTTGGTGGAGCCGAGATATGCATCCTGATCAACGGCCGCGACGAACCTGTGCCCGGTTCGGCCCTGCCACTTGACGTCGCCTCCGGCAAGACGCATCTCTTCAATCCCGCGACTGGAGAGCGCGTCGCATGACTATCGATTCCCTTACGAGTGAGCTGTTGTCGCTGCGAGGCCGACGAGTGTTGGTCACTGGCGCCAGTCGCGGGATCGGTCGTGCCATTGCATCGTTGTTCGCCTCAGCAGGTGCGGATGTCGCAATCCAGTTCCATCGCCGCGACGACCTCGCGCAGACCCTCGTATCAGAAATTGAGAAGGGCGGCACGAAAGCCATTGCGCTCCAAGCGGATCTGTCGGTCCCGGGAGCTGGCTCCCTCCTCGCGAAGCAGTGCCTTGACCTTTGGCAGCAGGTCGACATAGTTGTCCTCAACGCGGCTGAACAGCGGCGGCAGAAGTTAGCCGACGTTACGCCTGAAAACTACTCGCTGCAGGTTTGCAGCGGGTTTGGATCGTCGTTCGAGATCGTACAGGCGCTTCTGCCCGGCATGCAAGCAAGGCGATTCGGCCGCATCGTCGCGATCGGGAGCGTCCAACAGATTCGCCCGAACGCGGAACTGACCGTCTATGCGGCGATGAAGTCGGCTCTTTCAAATCTGATGCGGAATCTCGCAAAAACGGCAGGTCCGCACGGCGTCACCTGCAACACAATTCTGCCGGGCCTGATCGAAACTGACCGTAGCGCCGAAGTCCGCATGGATCCGAACGCTTACGCCGCGCTTCTCGAGAGAATCCCCTGTCGCCGCGAAGGAAGTGTGAGGGAAGTTGCTGCCCTCGCCCTGTTTCTTGCGGGCCCATGCGGCGGCTACATCACTGGTGGGGACTATTTGATCGACGGTGGGCTCGGGCTGCCATGAGCGCAATATCCAAACGCCCGGTGCGCCCGGTGAACCTGCTACAGCCCTATTTCTGGCTTGCGCCATCCCTTGTATTGGTCGTCGCCGTCTCGTTCTGGCCGCTCGCCTATGCGCTCATTCAGAGCTTTTATCGGTCCAACTATCTGGACCTTGGGACATTTACCGGCTTCTCAAACTTCCAGAGGTTCCTCTTCTCCGAGGCGGGGCTATTGCGCGCATGGAACTCGTTTGTTTTAACTGCCGGGACGATTGCGATCGCGATGCCGCTGGGATTTGCTCTTGCGCTGCTGCTCAATCTCCCGCTGCGCGGCCGAAATTTGATCCGCACCTTGCTGATTGTTCCGTGGCTGGTGTCGAATACGGTTGCGGCCCTTCTGTGGGCCTGGCTGCTCAACGCGCAGTTCGGACCGGTGGCCGAAATGCTCTCGCACATGGGTGTAGTTATGCCCAACGTCCTGACAAGCCCGACGTGGGCAATGGCGGCTTTGATCGTCTGCAATGCGTGGGGCTCGTTCCCGCTCGTCATGGTCTTCACGCTGTCGGCGCTGCAGACGATTCCCAAAGAGATACGCGAGGCGGCCAGGATGGACGGCGCAAGTCGTTGGCAAGTATTTTCGAAAGTTACGTTTCCGCTTATTCGAAACACGACACTGGTGACCGCCGTGCTGACAACACTGCATTGCTTCAACGGCGTAACGATTGTGCTGATCATGACCGGCGGAGGACCGCTCGATGCAACCGATATTATGGCGCTGAGGGTCTTCGAAGAAGGCTTCAAGTTGCACCGAATGGGCATCGCGTCGGCGGGGGCTGTAATTATCTTTGCGATCAACGTCCTGTTCACCATCGCGTATATGCGCGTCCTGAAAAGCGAGCACAGCGCATGACAACGCGACGTAAGCGCCCCGGCCAGCTAACGCGGCTCGAAACGGCGAGTGCCTATGCCGCACTCGCGATCGTCCTGATCTTCGCCCTGCTCCCGGTATTCTGGGGCTTGTCGACTTCACTGAAAATGCCGCTCGACATCCATCGCGTTCCGCCTTCTTGGTTGCCGCCAACCGTGACGCTGCAGAACTATGCGACTGCAGTGTTCGATGCGCGGTTTGTGGGATATCTGGCAAACACCATCTTTGTGGTCTTCACCTCACTCATACTTTCGACGACCCTCGCGCTGCATGCGGCATGGGCCACCGTTCGGTTCAATTTCACCGGCAGGGAAGGGCTACTGCTCCTGATGTGGGCGACCATCATGATTCCTGGAATTGCGGTGATCGTTCCTCTTTACACGGTCAGCGTCGATATCGGCATCCACGACACGTTGTGGGTACTGATCATCGTCTACAGCGCATGGTTGGTTCCGACTCTTGTCTGGCTATTGCGCGGATTCATCGCGGCGATTCCCGCCGAACTCGAGGAAGCGGCGCGTATCGATGGTTGCAGCCGGATCGGAGCGTTTTGGCGCGTCAGCGTGCCGCTTCTGAAGCCGGGACTTCTCGCGGCCGGCGTCCTCGTCTTTGTCATGGTTTGGAACGAGTTCCTGATCGGCTACAGCCTCACGCTGTCTGACGGAAACCGGATGATCCAGGTCGGAATCTACTATTTCATGACGGAGACAGGGGTCGAGTACGGCCCATTGACGGCAGCCGCCCTCGCGGCGATTGTGCCGATCGTTGTGCTTTACGCGCTTCTTCAGCGCGCTTTCGTTCAGGGACTGACCGGAGGCGCAGTGAAGGGCTGATGGCCATTTCGACAGAATCAACTCCGAGAGAGAACTCATGGAACTGCACGGAAAAAGTGCCATCGTAACGGGTGCCGGGTCAGGATTCGGCATGGCGATCGCTACCCGTCTGGCAGGCAACGGCGCTTCTGTCGTCTTCGCCGATATCGATGAGGCCGCCGCGGAAACGGCGGCGATCGAAGCCAGGGCAGCAGGACATACCGCGATCGCCCAGAAGGTCGACGTCGCGCATGATGGCGATGTGCGCGCCGTCGTAGACATTGCCATGTCTCGATTCGGCGCTATCGATATTCTCGTCAACAACGCTGGGTGGACGCATGCCCGAAGCAAGCCGGAAGATGTCACCGAGGCCGATTTCAATCGTGTCTTTGACGTCAATGTGAAGTCGATCTTTCTTTTCATCCGCCATGTGGCCCCGCTCATGAAGAGCCGGCGTCAAGGAGCGATCGTGAATATCGCGTCGACTGCGGCTCGCCGACCCGGTGGCGCTCTTACTTGGTATGCCGCTAGCAAGGGCGCGGTCCTGATCGCGACCCAGTCTTTGGCGGTTGATCTCGGTCCTTATGGCGTTCGCGTGAACGCGGTCAATCCCGTCATTGGAGAGACGGGCCTGTTGACGCGTTTCACGGGTACTGACGACACGCCCGAGGCTCGCCGCCGCTTCACGGCAACAATCCCGCTGGGTCGCTACTGCCGCCCGGATGACGTCGCGCGTGCCGTGAACTTCCTGGTTTCACCGGGCGGGGAATACATCACCGGCACGTCGATCGACGTGGACGGCGGGTTCCTTTGCGGAAACTACATGCGTGCCGATTGAGTTCCAGTCCGATATTGAAGTCCAACCACGTTAACAAAGGAGAATGTTATGTCCATAGTTAGAAGACAATTGCTAACAGCAGCAGCAGCCCTCGGCGTTTTGGCGGCGCCAGCCGTTTTAAGAGCGCAATCGAGCACATCGATCGAAGTTTGGACCTTTCTGGATCCGAACGCTCGAGGTGTACGGTCAGAGCTATTAAAGGAGATATTTACGACGTTCGAGCAGGCAAATCCGGGCGCGGCGGTCCGAGCCAACATCATTCAGTGGACGGAGATCAGTCCTCAGTTGCTTCGCGCCGCGAAGGCAGGAAACGTTCCGGATGTCGTGATGCTTTATTCGCCGTTCATGACGTCCCATGTTGAAGCAGGGACCCTGACACCGATCGATGACTTTATGAAGGCCTGGTCGCCGCAGCGTCGGAACGACACCGTCATCCTTCCCATTGCCAAGGATCGACAAGGCAAGACATTCGCGCTGCCATGGGAGCTTCGTGTCTTCGGATTGCTATACAGGATGGATCTGCTCAAGGCTGCCGGTCTCGCACCACCGGCGTCACTTGAGGACATGGCGCGTGTGGCGCTCGCCCTGCAGAAGCCGGGCCTCCAAGGGCTCGGGATCAGTCTGCATACTGCAACCTCTACTGCAGGTATCGAGTTCATCATGCCGCAAATGATCGCGCAGGGTTCGAAGATCCTGACGGCGGACGGAGCGGCTGCATTCGGCGGCGCCGGCACGGAGCGTGTGTTGCAGTATCTCCATGATCTCGTACACAAGCATCGCGTTCTGTCGCTCGATACCGCGTTGGCACCGTCGGATGACGTCCAGAACCTCGCCATCGGCGGGCAAGCGGCCATGATAACGAACGGCTCGCACCGCCTGACCACGATCCAAGAACGCTCTCCGGCCGGAGCCCAATGGTCCTTCACACCGTTTCCGGCGATGGATGCCGGCAAGCCGGTGCCGGCTTCGTTGCAAGGCTGGACTCTCGCCATCCCCCTGCGCGCACGCAATCCCCAGCTTGCATGGAAGCTGGTCGAGCTTTGGACGTCGCCGAGTGTTCAAAAGGCACAGGCCGTGCGTGCCGGCTACCTCCCGGTGCTGCGGTCGGTGGCCAATGATCCCGACTTCGCGTCCGGACGGAATGTGCAGTTCCGGCTGCCCGAGGTCGTTGAGTATGTCGCCAGAAATCCCCTGAATTTCACATGGCCAGAAAATACCGACGCGCTGAATGAGGCGATCCTTAAGATGGCTCAGCAGGCGATCTCGAACCGGCTCTCGATCAAGGACGCAATTGTGTTCGGTGAGAAAACCTACAACGATCTCAGGCGCTGATGATGTTGGCAGGCTGGCGACGGTAGCCAAATCTCTTTCATTACTGGAAAAAGATATCTCAATGGCTCTGTCAATCAAGGCGGTCCGTGCGATTGCTCTGGAGGCGCCCCTCGATCCAACCGCCCAAGTAACTGCTTTTGGGCCGCGCGCAAAAGCAGCCCTCGTATTGGTTGAGATCGAGACGTCCGATGGTATCGTCGGTTATGGGGAGGCGCTTGCACGCTACAGCCTTCGATCCTATATAAGTCTCATTGAAGATCTTCTGGCGCCGCGACTTATCGGCAAGAACCCATTTCATGTCGAAGGCCTATGGCAAACAATGGTGCGCGCGATTACTGGTAAGGCGGGCGGAATACTCCTCGAAGCGATCTCTGCTTGCGACATTGCCCTGTGGGACATCATGGGCAAGGCGACTGGGCAGCCCATCCATCACCTTCTTGGAAGTACGGGGCGAACCCACGTCCCGGCCTATGCGTCATCCATCACATGGGGGGATGACTCGATTGCCACTAAACAAGTCGAAGACGCGCTTCGGGCCGGGTTCCGGTCAATCAAGATCAAGATTGGGCTGCCCGTGGAACGGGCGATTGCACGCGCGACGCTAGTGCGTCGATTGACCGGCGACGGAATCGAGCTCACCGCTGACGGCAACTGGGCATTCGATTTCGACGATTCGATCCGCGTCGGACGGCGGCTTGCCGATCTCGGATATGCGTGGTTCGAGGAACCTATGATCTCCGAGGATATCGAGGGTTACCGGCGTCTGCGTGCCGCACTCCCGATTCGTCTTGCTGCCGGCGAGAGCGAACACACGGTCTGGGGGTGTCGGGATCTCATCGCCACCGGTTCTGTCGGTGTGATCCAACCAGATGTTGCGCGCGCTGGCGGTATTACGGAATGTCGGCGGATTGGTCACTTTGCATACGCTCACGGCGTACCTTTTGCCCCGCATGTTGGCTTTTGTGGAGCGATATGCAACGCGGCGAGCCTTCATCTTGCTGCAGCACTGCCAAATTTTCTGACGTTTGAGGCGATGATCTTCGAAAATCCATTGCGCCAGGGTCTAGCGACCACAGATGTGGGTTCAATCGATCTGTTGAAAAATGGCCAATTGCCAATTCCGGATGGGCCTGGGTTGGGTATCGAGGTGGATCAATCCGCGATAGAGCGATACAGAGTTTGAACTTGCTGCAAACGCATCAGTGCTTGGGCGAGCCACATCATGGGGGCGGTCGGGGGCCGGTTTTCGGTCGACGAGTACCAGCGTGGCGCATGCGGGTCCATGGCGTCTTGTGAAATGGTGGAGGCGCATGCTGCAATTTTGGCAGATGTGCAATCTGGTGCGGGGCAGTTCGCCCACGCGCGGCTGGTGCAACCGCTACCCCTGCTGATTATGGGATCTATGTTTCGGCAATCAGCCGTCAAGAGGATTCTTGTGAAACGCGGCCTCCTACAACCCGATCACTTCCGAGATGCCAACCCACCTCTTGACAGCCAAGACGCTGCAGAGATCGACTGGATATATGCATCGCTGGAGCACCTGATGACAGCGAAGGTCAGTCCCCCCAAGGAGGTACACGCCCTATGAGCGATGTCTTGAAGCCCAAGAAGACCGCCAGTGACTTGCGTAGTGCACGGTGGTACGACACGGATACACGGATGGGCCATACCCACCGCCAGCGAACCTCGCAAGCAGGATTCTCCAAGGCCGACTACCGCGGCAAGCCGGTCATCGGGATTTTCAGCACCTGGAGTGACCTCAATCCCTGCCATATGCATTTTCGAGAGCGTGTGCAGGACGTAAAGAGAGGGGTATGGCAGTCGGGCGGCTTCCCGGTTGAGATACCCGTCGCCTCGCTTGGCGAGCCCTTCATGAAGCCAACGACGGGTCTGTACCGCAATTTCCTGGCGATCGAAGTCGAGGAAATGTTGCGCTGCCATCCAATCGATGGGGCGGTGCTCATGGGCGGCTGCGACAAAACGACCCCCGCGATGATCATGGGCGCAACCACCGGTAATCTTCCGTTCATATTCCTGCCGGCAGGGCCGATGCTGACTGGCCGCTGGCGTGGACACACGCTTGGATCTGGAACTGATACGACCCGGTGGTTCGCCGAACTGAAGGCGGGAACCATCACCCGAACCGACTTCGATGACATGGAGGAAGCTGGGGCTCGTTCGGCAGGTCACTGCATGACGATGGGAACCGCGTCAACCATGACTGCAATTGCAGAGGTTCTCGGGTTGACCTTGCCCAATGCGTCTTCGATCCCGGCGCCAGACTCCAGGCACGCGCACATGGCATCCGAGACCGGGCGGCAGATCGTTGAAATGATATGGGCCGACAGGCGTCCGTGTGACGTGCTGACTCGTGCCGCCTTTGAAAATGCGCTGGTGGCTCTGATGGCGCTGGGCGGATCGACCAACGCCATCATCCACCTGCTCGCCATGGCTCGCCGTGCAGAGGTTCCGCTTGTTCTGGATGATTTCGACTTTAGAAATTCACCTGTCCCGGTACTGGCCGACATTCGGCCATCGGGCAAGTACCTGATGGAGGATTTCTTTTACGCAGGAGGGCTCGCCGCATTGCTGACCGAAGTCACCGATCGTCTTCATCTTCAGGCACGGGGCGTCAACGGCAAGACGCTCGGGGAGAACATTGCAACTGCCAAGCGCGTGGGAGACGATGTGATTCGTGCGCGTGACAATCCGGTCTATGCAGCCGCCGGTCTCGCGATTGTTCGCGGCAACCTCGCGCCCGACGGTGCGGTGATCAAATGCGCAGCCGCCAGCGCTGCGCTGCTTCGTCACACTGGAAAGGCTGTGGTTTTTGAAGGTCTTAAGGACATGCAGGATCGGATCGACAGCCCAGAGTTGGAGGTGGATGAAAAATCGGTCCTGGTGCTGCGCAATGCGGGTCCGATTGGGGCGCCGGGTATGCCGGAGTGGGGCATGCTTCCGATCCCGAAGAAGCTTTTGGAAAAGGGCGTGCGCGATGTTGTTCGGATCTCCGATGCACGCATGAGCGGCACGCACTATGGAACCGTGGTGCTGCATGTTTCCCCGGAGGCCGCCGCCGGTGGGACGCTTCGGTTGGTTCAAACGGGCGACCTCATTGCACTGGATGTTGAGGCAGGAAGGCTGGATTTGCTTGTGAACGAGGATGAACTGTCGGCACGAGCCGCAGCAGTGCCGGAACGGATACACACGAGTACGCGGGGATGGCGCAAGATTTTCACGGATCACGTGATGCAGGCGCACGAAGGCTGCGATCTGGATCTGCTAGGCGGCCGCGACGATGCCTTTGAACCAGAAATCAACTGACCAGACCCCCGGCCCGGTAATGCAGAGTGATTCAGAAGGAACCAGTATGACCCATGCGGTAATGCCGGATGTCGCGCAGGTACGTCTGGCGCCCAATGAAGTGGATGTCTACCGAAAAGTGAGGAGTTCCCTTGACAGCGGGGAGCTTGAACCGGGTGACCGGCTTCCAGTAGAGCGTGAACTCGCCGAGTTTTATGGCGCCTCTCGGCACGTGATTGGGAAAGCCATTCAACGCCTGGAAAAAGAACGCCGCATCGAGCGCGCGGTTGGCAAAGGCACATTCGTGGCCCAGCCGCAAAGCGAGACGATTGAGAATTCGGCCTCGCGACACGACGCGGGAACGGTCAGCCCAATTGACGTGCTTGAGGCAAGGTTGGTCATTGAGCCCGGATTCTCTGATCTGCTGGTTGCACGTGCCACTCAAAACGATTTCCTTCGACTTGAGAGATTGATCGCAGCACTCGAAGCGGCTACTACCCAGCAAGAATTTCGAGAGGCCGGTTATGCCGTCCATCTTGGACTGGTACAAACGACCAGAAACCCATTGCTGACCAAAATATTTGAACTGATTATCGAAGCCCGCGCGAAAGCCGGTTGGGGGCGATTGCAGCACCTCAACGATACGACCGAGGCACGCGTAGCCCAAGCCGCGGCAAACCGGTTGATCCTCGATGCCGTCAAGGATCGGGACGCCGACCTCACAAGGAAGCTACTGCGCGGTCACCTCGGTTCCATGCTGTCGACAGTGGCGTACTACTACCGAGACGAATAGGGCCAGCCTCCTCTGCTGCCTCGCCACGACTTTGCATTCGAGTCAGTCCAAGCGTGACCATTGCTTACGCAGGATCCAATTCAATTTGCCATGGAATTGATGCATACGTTGCGGAGCGGCGCACTGAACGCCAAGGTGGCGACCGTTGGCGCCGAACTGCGATCACTCCAGACCGATGGAAGTACTGAACTGATCTGGCATGGGGACCCAAATTGGTGGGGCTACAGCGCCCCACTGCTCTTTCCTATAGTGGGAAGGCTGGAGGAGGACACCATAGAACATGACGGGCGCAAAATTCGATTGGCATCGCACGGATTCGCTCGTAACCTGCCGTTCTCACTTGCGGATGTGACCGATAGCAGCATCTCTTTTCTTCTAGAGGCATCCAGCGAGACTTTGTCGAACTACCCATTCCAATTTCGCCTGTCCGTGCGTTACGAATTGAGCGCTCACGAGCTAAAACAATCTGTTGTCGTATCGAACGCAGGGATGATACCGATGCCTGCGAGCTTCGGATTTCACCCTGCACTGAAATGGCCTGCCTTCGGGAACAATCGCGCCAATCACAAAGTCAAACTCAACTGCCCGGAACGTGGAAGTGTGTTCCGGGTAAACGAGTCTGGCCGTCTGGAAAAGGCCGTGATCGATCTTGGTGTGCGGTCCGACGAAGTTGTGCTCGACGATGTGATGTTCGCAAAAGGCGCCATCGTCTTCGACCCTGTCAGCAGTTCCGAACTGATTTATGTCGACGATCGCGGACCAATCGTCGGCTTTCAATGGGCCGGCTGCAATCAATTGGGGCTGTGGAGCTTGCCAGGGGCGCCATTTGTCTGCGTCGAACCTTGGCATGGCCACCCAAGTCCAATCGACTTTCATGGTTCACTTGTCGACAAGCCTGGTGGATTCATAGTGATGCCGAGCGAGCAGCGCGCCTTCACGCTCGTTATCAGGCCTTTCGCGCGAGACTAGTTCGGAGCGAGAGTCGCCACAAACTCTCAGAGCGAGCAAGATGGAAAGTTGAGGGAACAGCATGCAAACGACCACAAACCTAAAAATCCCGGGAAACACAGACCTTCGATTGCATTGCGAATTGGCGTCAACTGCTCTGTTGGGCGAGGGTCCCTGGTGGAGCCGATGTGAACAGGTCCTCTATTGGGTGGACATCCTTGCCCCGGCAGTTCACTGCTATGACCCGCTCCAAAAAAGGAACGTATCAATAACGTTGCCATCAATGGTCGGAGCTATTGCCCAACGAAAAGGTGGCGGCTTCGTCGCAGCACTGCAATCCGGATTTGCCTTCCTCAATCTGTATACAGGTGCAGTGGAGCCAATTGGTGACCCTGAAAAGCATCTTCCGGGCAATCGCTTCAATGACGGCAAATGTGACCGGCGTGGGCGATTTTGGGCCGGAACAATGAGTGTATCCGGGGAGGCCCGCAGCGGAAGCCTATATTGCCTCAATCCAGATGGCGGCATTGAATGCAAGTTAAGCGAGGTCGGCGTTGCCAATGGACTTGGTTGGAGTCCAGACAATACGGTTATGTATTTCACGGATAGCGCAGAGCGAACGATATATGCATTCGACTTCGACCTGGACGATGGCACCATCTCGCGACGCCGAGTATTTGCACGAGTACCGGAGAACTGTGGCGTGCCCGATGGATTGACCGTCGATTCTGCGGGCGCAGTTTGGAGTGCACACTGGGACGGTTGGCGATTGACGAGATATCAACCTGATGGAGCAATCGATAAAATCGTCATGCTGCCAGTACCGCAGCCAACAAGTTGCATGTTCGGCGGCGTGAATTTGGAGACTTTGTATGTCACAACTGCCAGGACCGGACTTGCATCGCAACGGTTAAAAAATGCACCATTGTCAGGAAGCATCTTCGCCGTCACGGCCAATGCGCCTGGAATTCCCGAACCGTGCTTTGCCGGGTGATTGCAGGTGCTATCGCGCTTCTTGGCTGCTGAGTTGACCATAGATTGCTCAAAAACTTCGACCATCCGTTCTGCATGGTGTATCAACCGGCAGTAGATGCGCGGCCTGAACGAATCGCCGCTGGCATCTAAGCCGGTCGCGCGTCGATGGCGCTTCAGCGACCACTTGAAGATTGTTGGCAACGGCGCGCTGGAACCCGGTCCAACATCCCGGCAAATTTGCGTGGTGGACCGCGTGGCTTCGGCCAGTTGCCGCTTATCACGTATGGGAGCGGCAGTCTGGAGAACCCGGTTTGCCGGTTTGCCGACAGCACGTACCGGGGGTGGAGAGCATGCCTTCAAGGAGCGTGCCAAGTACTTGCGGGTGCCTATTTGAAGACGATCCGAGTGGCACTGGCGGCGAAACAGCCTTCGTCTCTGGGGAGCAGGATCGGCTCGAGGCTGCAGTCCTGTTCCCACGGCACCTCGATGTGCAGCTGCTTTTCATCGGTGAGCACGGTCTTGGCGCTATTGCCGTTGCGCTGGTGGTTGACAACAGCATCGTGTTTCGCTCCAGCCAAGGATGGCAATGCCGGACAGGGAGAATGCGCGTCGGGTTGGGTTCATGGGCTTGTTCATGTATGTGTTCCTGCTGGTAGGTAGTGAGTGGTGTCAAGCCGCGGCGCGGCCGAAGAAGCGCGCGAGATGCGGCACCACCATGTCGATGGTCATCGGGTCCTGATAGAACTGGATCTGGTTGCGCCCGTCGAGCCAGACCGCCTGTTTGTTCTTCGAGGCGATCTCGTCAAACA